>Ga0184609_10000353_pt1 | contig 13196 bp, 12 predicted proteins | sample PLM1_60_coex_FD_133165 | JGI IMG/M metagenome (GOLD analysis project Ga0184609, IMG submission 133165) | Groundwater sediment microbial communities from an aquifer in East River, Colorado, USA - PLM1_60_coex | ecosystem: Environmental > Terrestrial > Soil > Riparian zone | place: USA: East... | reverse complement strand
CGCGCTCGACGTCTGCCCGCGAGGGCCGCGGCGGTGAGGCCCCGTGTGAGTGAAAGACGGCGAGCTCGAAGCCGTCGTCCTCCAGGAACCAGACCTCCGGCGCGATCTCCAGGCGAAACCGGTACGGGGACGGCTCCGCGTTGCGCCCCCGCTCGTAGCGAACGGCCTCCCCGTCGCGCAAAACGACGAGCCCGCAGGCCTCGTTCGGCGCCTCGTTTCGCGCATGCTCCAGGAGCTCGGCGCGGATCTCGGGCGGAACCCTCAGCGAGCGCCCCCGCAGAACTCCACGTAGTCGACGTACGCCGTGATCGTCGGCTGGTCGCCGCAGACGGGACACGCGGGGTTGCGGCGGACGGCGACCTCGGTGAACGAGCCCGCGAGCGCATCGAACAGCAGCAGCCGCCCGACGAGCGGCTCGCCGATCCCGAGGACGAGCTTCAGTGCTTCGGAGCCCTGCAGCGAGCCGATCACACCCGGGAGGACGCCGAGCACGCCACCCTCGGCGCAGCTCGGAGCGAGCTCCGGCGGCGGCGGCTGCGGGAACAGACAGCGGTAGCAGGGCCCGTTGCCGGGAGAGAACACCGTGACCTGGCCCTCGAAACGGAAGATCGAGCCGTGGACGACAGGCACTCCGTGCCAGACGGACGCGTCGTTCAGCAGGTAGCGCGTCGGGAAGTTGTCCGCGCCGTCGACGACCACGTCCCAACCTTCGCCGAGGATGCGGTCGATCGAGTCGGGGCTCAATCGCTCCCGGTAGCCAATCGGTTCGACATCCGGGTTCAGACCGCGGATCCGTTGCTCGGCCGACTCCACCTTCGGCTCGCCGAGAGCGCTGGTCGAATGGAGCACCTGGCGCTGGAGATTCGAGGCGTCGACCACGTCGTCGTCCACGAAGCCAAGGCGCCCGATTCCCGCGGCCGCCAGATAGAGGAGGGCCGGTGAGCCGAGCCCGCCTGCGCCGACGACGAGGACGCTCGCTTCGAGCAGTTGGCGTTGGCCGGCCAGGCCGACCTCGGGGATCAGGACATGGCGGCTGTAGCGCTCACGCTGCGCCTCGTCGAGATCGTCCGGCGCCTCGACAGGCTGGCCGGCCTGCATCCAGGCGGCGAGCCCTCCGGCGAGGGAGACGGCCTCGTAGCCGGCCTGTCGCAAGGCGGCTGCTGCGAAGAGCGAACGGTTGCCGTGCGCGCAGTAGACGACGACCTTCGACTCCGGCGGCGCCACGTCGCCGATGCGGGCCATCAGCTCCCGCTGGGGAAGGTGGTGGGCCCCCGCGATGCGGCTGAAGTCCCACTCGTCCTGGCGCCGCACGTCGACGAGGACCGCGTCCTCATCGAGGAGCGCTCGCGCCCCCTTGACGTCGATCTCGACGGTCTCGCTGGCTGCCACGTGTCGAAGGATAGGTTGGAGCCGTGAACCGCCGCACGCGAGTGTTCATCGTGGTCGTCATCGCCGCGCTGGTCGCAGCGGGGGCCGCAATCGCGGCCGCGCTCGTCCTGGGCAGCGACGAGGAGAAGGGAGGCGGGCGTGAGGGCGCACCGCCGCTCGTCCTCGACCTCGGCCTGCGCACCGATCCGGAGGCCCTGGCTCTGCGCCGCGCCGAACGGCTCTACACCAATCGGAAGCGAGCCGACGCGGAGCGCATCTTCTCGCGGTACGACTCTCCTCCGGCGGAGATCGGCTCGGCGTTCTCGCACTGGCCGGAGGGCACCGTCTCGAAGCTCGAACGGCTCGCCGCGGAGCATCGGCGCGACTCACGCGTGCTCCTGCACCTCGGCTTTGCCCGCTTCTGGGTCGGCCGTGACAGCGACGCGATCCAGGCCTGGCGGGCCGCTGCGCGAGTGGATCCCGACTCGCCCTCGGCGGAAACGGCGGACGACGTCCTGCACCGAAACTTCCCGCGGGGGCGACCCCACTTCGTCCCCAGTTTTGCCGCGCCGCCGAGCCTCACCGGGCTGTCCGCCCCGCGGCAGTTCGCCACGCTCGCCCGCCGCGCACGCACGCGCGACGTGAAGGCGAAGCTGCTCTACGGCCTCGCGCTGCAGCGCCTCGGCCACCGGCTCTCGGCCCGAAGGCAGTACGACGCGGCCGTCCGGCTCGAGCCTCAAAACCCTGAAGCGCGCGTCGCTGCCGCCGTCGTTCGCTTCGACAAGGCGCGGCCGAGCATCGCGTTCTCGCAGCTCGGCCCGCTCACGAGGCGGTTCCCGCGGGCTCAGAGCGTGCGCTTTCACCTCGGGCTCATGCTGCTCTGGCTCGCCCGCGCCCAGCCCGGTTCGGTCGAGCAGGGAAAGGCTCAGCTCCGGCAAGCCCGGGCGCTCGGCCCCAAGACTGTCCTCGGCAGGGAAGCAAAGCGGGTTCTCGACAGTCTTGAGGGAGCAGAGACCCGGCAATAGGACCCGTAAAGGGGAAAAATGAGTCGTAAGACCTATAGACGCCACTACAGAGTCGTTGAGAGACTGCCCTCCATTCGGACAGCGCCGTTGACACGTCACAAGCTGCAAGTAGTGTGAGACCGGAAGAGGGGGGCAGAGGGGTGAAGGGTCAAAGCGCACGACCGAAGGTCGAGGTCGCCTCGGGGAGCATCCTTACGTCTGAGGAGGCGTGGGAGCTTCTGCACACCGGCAAACAGGCCGGGCGGCTGAACGCCGAAGAAGTGGCGCTCGCCCTCGATGAGCTCCAGCTCGACGCCGGCCAGATCGACGAGTTCTATGGCCTGGTCGAGGAGCTCAACATCGTGCTCGTCAGCGAGGACGAGGAGGCACTTGACGACTCGCTCGAGCTCAAGGGGCCGGACGTCTCGACCGATGCGCTCCAGCTCTTCCTGAAGGACATCGGCAAGGTCGACCTCCTGACCGCGCCGCAGGAAATCGAGCTCGCGAAGAAGATCGAGCGCTGCGACCACGTCGCGAAGCAGGCGATGGTCGAGGCGAACCTTCGCCTTGTGGTCTCGATCGCCAAGCGCTACCGGAATCAGGGGCTGCCTTTCCTCGATCTGATCCAGGAGGGGACGATCGGCCTGGTGCGCGCCGCGGAGAAGTTCGACTACCGCAAGGGGTTCAAGTTCTCGACGTATGCGACCTGGTGGATCCGCCAGGCCGTCGCGCGCGCGCTCGCCGACAAGTCGCGCACGATCCGCATGCCGGTGCACGTGGTCGAGAAGCTGAACAAGATCGTCCGCTCCGAGCGCAAGCTGCGGGGCGAGCTCGGGCGTGAGCCCTCGGCGGGTGAGATCGCCCGCGACCTCGATCTGACGCTCGATGAGGTGGAGCAGATCCGCAGGTCGTCGCAGATGCCGGTCTCGCTCGAAAAGCCGGTTGGCGACGACGAGGAGTCCGAGTTCGGGCACTTCTTGACCGACGAGAACGTTCCGCTCCCCGACGAGGCCGCAGAGCAGGCCCTGCGCAAGGACGCGCTCAAGAAGATCCTCCGTTCGCTCTCCCCGCGTGAGCAGCGAATTCTCGAGATGCGCTACGGGCTCGACGGGAACCCGCCGCGCACGCTCGACGAGGTTGGGCGCGCCTTCAGCGTCACACGCGAGCGGATCAGGCAGATCGAGAATCAGTGCCTGAAGAAGCTCCGCGCTCTGGCTGATTGCCAGAAGCTGCGCGAAGTGGCCTAGGCGCCGCTTCCGAAGCAGTTAGCCTCCCCGGCCGTGGCCAAACCGCCTGCCGAATGGCTCGACGAGCTCTACGCTCTGCTGCGCATCCCGAGCGTCAGCGCCGACCCTGCTCACGATGAGGACGTTGGCCGCGCGGCGGAGTGGGTGCGGGACTTCATCCGCGCCTCCGGCGGCGAGGCTGAGGTGCAGGAGGGAGTCAGGCATCCGCTCGTGATCGGCGAGCTCCGCGCTTCGGTCGACGCCGATTCGGCGCCGACCGTGATCGCCTACGGGCATTTCGACGTCCAGCCGCCCGATCCGCTCGACCAGTGGGAGAGCGAGCCTTTCGAGCCGGAGGTGCGCGACGGGTGGCTCTACGCGCGCGGGGTCGCCGACGACAAAGGCCAGCTCTACATGCTGCTCAAGGGAGCCGCTCTCCTCGCTGCCGAGAGTGCATTGCCCGTGAACGTGCGCTTCACGTGCGACGGCGAGGAGGAGTCGGGTGGCCACTCGATCGTCGACTTCCTCGAGTCGGACGAGCGGGGCGGCGACGTGTGCGTGATCTTCGACGGGCACATGGTGAAGGTGGGGGTTCCGGTGTTCGAGCTGGCGACCCGCGGCATCGCGTACTTCCATGTCAGGGTCAAGACCGGTGAGCGCGATCTGCACTCGGGGGTTTTCGGCGGAGCGGCGTTGAACGCCACACATGCGCTCATGCAGGTGCTCTCGGCGGTCGTGCCGCGGGACGGCCGTCTCCACGAGTCGCTGCGGGCCGGCATCGTGCCGCCCTCCGACGAGGAGCGCGCCGGCTGGGGCGAGCTCGAGAGCGGCGCCGACGTTCTCTCCGCGCAGGGCGCGCGGCCCGCTGACCGCCAGGCCGTCGCGGAGTTCTACAGGCGCACGTGGGAGGAGCCTGCGGTCGACGTCCACGGGCTGAGCGGCGGGTCGGCGGAGCTGCAGAAGACGGTACTGCCGGTCGTGGCCGAGGCGAACGTGTCGATCCGGCTGGCACCGGGTCAGGACGGCGACGAGATCTCCGCCGCGATGGAGAAGCTCCTGCTGGAGGCGGCGCCGGAGGGGGCCGAGGTCGAGGTCGAGCGCCTCGCGATGGCCCCGGCGGCGCTCGTTCGTCCGGAGGAGAAGGCGATTCAGCTCGGCCTGGACGCCTTCGAGCGTGCGCTGGGCGCGCGTCCGTTACTGCTCCGAGTCGGCGGCTCCCTGCCGGTGATGTCCGCGCTCGAGACGAAGGGCATCCCGACGATCCTCACGGGCTTCGATCTCCCGGAGGGGAACATCCACTCGCCGAACGAGCGGCTGCGCCTCCAGCAGATCCCGCTCGGCATCGAGGCGGCCAAGGCGTTGTACAGCGAGTTCTCCAAGCTGCACTAGGTCAATCACCTTCTGCCCATGTCTCCGTGCCTGGCACGGAGACACGTCTCATTTGCCGTCAGCGCCCTGCATTTGGGCGGTGGCACTGTCGTTCGCCGACGTGTCCTGGTGCCTGGCACGAGGACTAGTCCCAAGGCGGCGGGTTATGGATCCACCGCCCGCCTAGCATCGTTGCGACCACCTGTACTTCGGGGAGCTCTTCGGCTGGACAGCTGAGTAGGTCGCGATCGAGCACGATGAGATCGGCCAGGTAGCCGGGGACCAGCTTGCCGCGGCGGCGCTCGTCGCCGGCCAGCCAGGCCGGGTTGATGGTGGTCGCTTCGAGCGCCTGCTGGAGCGTGACCGCCTGCTCGGGGTGCCACCCTTCGCGCTCGTCGAGCGTCCGCAGTACTCCCGCGCAGATGCCTGCCAGAGGGTCGAGCTCCTCGATCGGCGCGTCCGACCCGTTGGCGAGCAGCGCGCCTGTATCGAGCAGCGACCGGTAGGCGTAGGCGCGGTCGGTCATGCCGGCCCAGAGGCGGTCGGCGATGTCGCGATCCGACGGCGCATGGCTGAACTGGACAGAGGCGGCGACACCGAGCTCGCCGAACCGAGACACGTCCTCCTCGGCGAGGAGCTGTGCGTGCTCGATCCGAGGCCGCAACCCTTGCCAGTCCTTGCGTGTCTCCTCGAACGCGTCGAGCGCATCGCGGTTGGCGGCGTCGCCGATCGCGTGCACCGCCACGGGCCACCCGGACCGCGCCCCGTGACGCACGATCTCCGCCAGCTCGTCGCGGCTCGTGATCTCGACCCCTGACCCATCGAGCAGTCGTGCCGTCTGCGACCCGAGCGTGCCGTCCATGAACACCTTCAGGTAGCCGATCCGCAGCAGATCGCCGCCGATGCGCGCGGGCAGGCCGAGCTCGTCGATCCGGTCAAGCTGCTCAGCCGGGAGCGACTGCCAGACCCTCAACGTGAGCAACCCGTCGTCGAGCAGGCGCTGCCAGAGCCTCGGCGCGCCGAGCCAGCCGTCCTTGTCGTGGAGAGCCGTGACTCCTCGCGCCGCGGCGAGTCTCAGCCCGTCGCGCATCGCCGCGAGGAACTCGTCGTCCGTCGGCCGCAGATACAGGTCGCGAAACGTCCAGGCCGATTCCTCTCGAAGGACCCCCGTCGGCTCGCCCCGCTCGTCGCGCTCGACGACACCGCCTGCGACCTGCAAGTCGCCGTCCGCCCAAGCCAGCGCGGCCGAGTTGAGCCAGAGCGAGTGGTAGTCGCGGGCCATGAGCGCCGTCGGCGTCTCTCCGGTGACGGCGTCCAGCGCCTCCCGCGTCGGCTCGACCGGCGGCGCCCAGTCGCCGCTCCGCCAACCGCGCCCCCGCAGCCAGCGGCCAGGCTCGACGGAACCGACCGCCTCGCCCACGCGGGCCACGGCTTCCTCCAGCGACGCTGTTCCCTCCAGCCGCACCTCGCACTGGGCCGCGGCCCAGGTCGGAAAGTGGACGTGAGCGTCGTTGAACCCCGGCACGACGCACCGCCCGCCGAGGTCGACGCGCTCCGGGCTGGCCAGAGCCGTCTCGTGCGTGCCGACGCCGCCGGCGACGCGTTCACCCGCGATCGCCAGGGCCCGCGCCGTCGCCATCGCCGGCTCGAGCGTATGGATGATGCCGTTTTCGAGGATCACGACCCGGACTGTAGGCTCGGGGCCCGTGGGCGCGCCGCCGCACCCTTCCTTCTGGGTCCTGACGACACCGGAGACGGACTACCCGGCGCTTGCTGGGGCGATCGAAGTCGACGTGTGCGTGATCGGCGCCGGGATCGTGGGTCTCACCGCCGCTGCGCTCCTCAAGCGGGAAGGCAAAACGGTCGCCGTCGTCGAGTCGAAGCGCATCGTCCGCGGGGCGACCGGCTACACGACGGCCAAGGTCACCTCCGGGCACGGAGCGATCTACGGCGACCTCGAGGACAACTTCGGAGCCAAGGGCGCTCGCATCTACGCCGAGTCGAACGAGGCCGCGCTCGCGCGTGTGGCGCGGTTCGTGGAGGAGGAGGGCATCGACTGCGACTTCGAGCGCAAGCCCAACTACGTCTTCGCCGAGTCGGGGGAGGAGGTCGCGAAGCTGAAGAAAGAGGTCGACGCCGCCAAGCGTGCGGGCCTCGACGTCTCCCTCACGGACGAGACGTCGCTGCCGTTCGAGGTCGCCGGTGCGGTGCGGCTCGAGAACCAGGCGCAGTTCCATCCACGGAAGTACCTGCTGGCGCTGGCCGAGACGATCCTCGGCGACGGCAGTCACGTCTTCGAGCGGTCGATCGCGCTGGACGTGAAAGGCACGACTGTGCGCGCGAGCGAAGGGACCGTGCGCGCCAAGGACGTGATCGTCGCGACCCAGCTGCCATTCGAGGACAGCGGCCTCTTCTTCACGAAGGCGCACGTGCACCGCAGCTATGCGGTGGCTGCGCCGATCGACCCTTCGGCGGCGCCGGACGGCATGTTCATCAACGCCGGGGTGCCGACGCGGTCCGTGCGGACGATTCGCGACGGCGACCGGCTCCTCGTCCAGGCCGGCGGCGAGGGCCACAGGATCGGAGAGGAAGACGACACGACCCGCCGCTATCGCACTCTCGAGGCTTATCTCGGCGAGCATTGGCCGCAGGCCGGGCCGGTGGAGTTCCGCTGGTCGACCCAGGACTACATGTCGGTCGACCGCGTCCCGTACGTCGGACGGCTGCGGCGAACCTCACCGCACGTCTTCACGGCGACGGGCTTTTGCAAGTGGGGGATGACGGGCGGCACCTCATCTGGAATCTGGCGGAGCAGAGCTGGGACTGCCCGTGCCACGGGTCGCGCTATTCCGGGGAGGGCGAAGTGATCCAGGGCCCGACGGTGAAGCCGCTCAAGCGGCTGGAGCTCGAATGATCGACCACATCTCGATCAACGTCAGCAACGTCCCCGCGAGCCGGGCTTTCTACGAGCAGGCGCTGAAGCCCCTCGGGTACGAGGTGATCATGGAGTTCGGCCATGTGGTCGGGCTCGGAGCGGGCGGCAAGCCCGACCTCTGGATCGGCGATCGTGACCGGCCGACCACCCCGATCCACATCGCGATCGCGAGCGCCGACCGCGAGACAGTTGACGCGTTCTACGAAGCCGCCCTCGCTGCCGGCGGGAAGGACAACGGGCCGCCCGGGCTACGCGTCCACTACCACCGGAACTACTACGGTGCGTTCGTGCGCGACCCCGATAGTTAGCTTCTAAGGTTGAGTAGAGCGGGCCCGGCAGCTGGATAGCTCGTTTCTTACATTGAGTTCGTCAGCTCTCTGGGTTCCCGTTCCCCCTTCGCGCCCACCTGCTGATCCGAAAAAGCATCGGTGAGCGCGGCGCGAGGTTGAACGGCACGTAATCGCCCACGGTGCCGTCCGGACCGCATGCGAATGCGCGGTTCGTGGCGGCTGCCCGTGATCGTGGCGTCGGCGTCGTCGACCGTTGCCGCCGCGGTCGGAGGCTCGCAGTTCACCGGCAGCAAGACCCATCTGTCACTTTTTGACCTCGCGGTGGACGAGCCGGGCAGGGCCCGGCCCGCCCATGCGAGCTCGTCGCCTAGAGGTGCAGGTCGAGGAACGCCTGCGAGGTCGGCGAGTCCGTGCGGTACTCCAGGTTCGGCCCGTCGCACCGCCAGCTGAACGTCCACGTGTTGATTGCGACGACGGTGTCGCCGTGGAACAGCGGACCTCCCGAATCACCGAAGCAAACACCCTTCGTGACCTTGAGGAACCGTTCCGGGAACGCATCCATTGCCGGGATGGCACTCACGTCGCGGTAGCTCCGAATGCCGTCGAAGATCGTGATCGCCTTGGGTGAGGCAGCGCTGCCCGTGATGAACGCATCGGTGCCGTAGCCGACGACGGTGAACGTCTCGCTCTTCAGGTCGAGATCGTCCAGGTAGCCGGCGCCGGCGATCGGCGCCGGTGTCACGCCGGCGACCGACACATCGAGGAACACGAGCGCGATGTCCTCGGCCGGAGGCGCGAGGCAGGCGTGTTTCGAGTTGCCGAAGCACGGTCCCGCCGTGAACCAGTCCGGATGCACGACGATGTGGTCGACCGTGTAATAGGGCGCATCTCCTTCGGGATCGAACGAGATGCGCAGATCGTCGGGACCGAAGCCGTCAGGCCCTTCCTCGACGAGGAAGTCTGTGCAGTGCGCGGCGGTCAAAACGACGTCGCCGCGGACAAGCGTCCCCGAGCAAAAGTCGAACCAGTCGCTTCCCACCTGCAGCTGGAGCACGCCGACGTTCGCGTACCTGTTGCTCGTGTCCGAGGTCCCACCAATCACCGCACCGGCCGGGGCGGCGAGGAGCAGGATCGCGATGGCTGCGGCCGCCGCCACGAGCCTCGCGGAGCCAAGTCTCAACCGCATGGTTTCTCCCTCCCAGATTGTTCGTCACGGCACGTTAGCGAGTGGTGGAATTGAATGCAATATTCCGTTCGGCGGGGCGAGCCCAGTTCGTGACCGGCAGCTCGTGCGCCTCCAGCCCGCGACCAATCGACAGACCGCGGTCAGATTGGCAAGCCTAGGATCGAGAGGGAAGGATCGAGCCCAAGCACGACGCGCTGCTCAAGGCTCAGCGCCAGGAAGGCGACTCGATGCCGCCCCGGGCGCCGATCTCCTCGACATGCTCGGCGGACGGCAACAACATGGAGGCGGTTTGCCACACGCCGGCATGATCCAGCTCCTGCCGGCCGACCTGCCGAGCTGCTCGGCCGCCTGACGGCCGTAGACTTTCCGCCGTGCCATACGACCCACTGAGCGACGAGCAGCGCGAGATCCGCGACCTCGTGCGAGACCTCGCGCGCGAGCGTGTCGCCCCGCGCGCGGCCGAGATCGACAAGAAGGGCGAGTTCCCCTGGGACATGGTCGAGCTCTTCCGCGAGCACGAGCTCTTCGGCCTGCCCTATGGCGAGGAATACGGCGGCACGGGCACCGGTTCGCTCATGGTGCTCGTCGCGATCGAGGAGCTCTCCAAGGTGTGCGCGACAACCGGCCTGATCCTGGCCGTCCAGGAGCTGGGGTCGCTCGGCATCAAGCTCGCCGGCACGGACGAGCAGAAGCAGCGCTTTCTCCCCCGCCTCGCGACCGGCGAGTGGCTCGCGGCCTACGCGCTCACCGAGCCCGGCTCCGGCTCCGACTCCGCTGCGATGCGCACGGAGGCGCGGCTCGACGGCGACGAGTACGTCTTGAACGGCGGCAAGCGCTTCATCACCAATGCAGGGGTGGCGCACGTCTACACGGTGTTCGCGAAGACCGACCCGGAGGCCGGGCACGCGGGGATCTCGGCCTTCGCCGTCGAGGCCGACTCACCGGGGTTCGAGGTCGGCCGCATCGAGCCGAAGATGGGCATCAAGGGCTCGACGACAGGAGAGATCTTCTTCAACGACCTGCGCATCCTGGCAGACAACCTGCTCGGCGAGGAAGGCGAAGGCTTCAAGATCGCGATGCGCATTCTCGACCGGTCGCGGCCGGGCATCGGCGCGCAGGGGCTCGGCCTCGCGCAGGGCGCCACGGACTACGCCCTCGAGTACGCGAAGAGCCGCGAGACGATGGGCAAGCCGATCGCCCAGCACCAGTTGATCTCGGCCATGCTCGCCGACATGGAGACGAAGTGCGAGGCGGCGCGCGGGTTGCTCTACAAGGTCGGGATGATGATCGACGAAGGCGCACCCGATGACGAGCTGACGAAGATCTCGGCCATGGCGAAGCTCTACTGCACCGACGTCGCGATGGAGGTCACGACGGATGCCGTCCAGGTCCTGGGCGGCTACGGCTACATGCAGGAGTACCCGGTCGAGCGCATGATGCGCGACGCCAAGATCACGCAGATCTACGAGGGCACGAACCAGATCCAGCGAATCGTCATCGCCCGCGAGATGCTCAAAGAGAACCGCGCGTTCCTGCTCGCCGGCGTGAGCTAGAACCGAGCCTCAGTCGACGGGCTCCGCCGAGGAGAGGTCGCCGCAGGTCCCCTTGTCGAAGTCTCCCTCGCGGCGGTCCCGTCGGCTCCTCGCCTTCTGGTCATCCTTGCGCGGTTCGCGGACGACCAGCGCATAGCCCATCCGGATGTCGCGCGTCGGCAGGTCCACGTCGGTGGTGAGCTTGCCGTCTCTTACGTTGCCTAGCTCGTAGTCGGCCGAGATGGAGCGGAACCCGCCGCAGCCTCCGCGGCGAACCTCGGCCACCATCGTAGACTTATGCGGCTCGTCGAGCCGGATGACGATCCGTGTCCCATTGCGCCCGTTGGGGCTGAGACCGGCCTGGCCGTAGACCTCGGGCTCTTCCTGATACGACGAAAGCGGCAGCTCGAGCTCGACGATGAAGTCCTCCTGCTCGGGGGAGTCGCCGCTACCGCCGCCGCAACCCGAAACTGCGAACACGGTGCTCGTCAGAGTGGCCAACACGAGGCGCGTCGTCACGCGGCCAGGATGGCACATAGTTTCGGATATATGCCGACCGCAGTCGTCATCGGATCCGGGCCGAACGGGCTGGCCGGAGCTGTGACTCTCGCCCGGGCGGGCTTCGACGTCGTCGTGCACGAGGAGCAGCCGACGGTCGGCGGCGGCACTCGCTCCGCCGAGCTGACGTTGCCCGGTTTCGCGCACGACCTCTGCTCCGCCATCCATCCACTCGCTCGGTCGCCGTTCTTCCGCGAGATCGATCTGCGGCTCGACTGGGTCGAGCCGCCCCTGCAGACCGCGCATCCATTCGACGACGGCACCGCGGTCGTGCTCCACCGCGACGTGGGGGAGACCGCTCGCGGCCTCGGCGCGGACGAGCGGGCCTACCGTCGACTCTTCGAGCCGGTCGTCCAGAACTGGGATGCGGTCGAGCCGGTCCTCGTCGGGCCCTATCCGCCGCCGCCCCGTCGCGTGCTGGCGATGCTTCGCGCGCTCGGGCCGCGCCAAGCCGCGTACAGCGCACGCTTGGCCCTCGCTTCGGCACGCTCGGTCGCCGGGCGGACGTTCTCGACGCCGCAGGGACGGGCGCTCTTCGCCGGAAACGCCGCGCATTCGATGCTGCCGCTCGAGATGCGGCCGGGCGGGGGGTTCGGGTACGCCCTCATGCTGCTCGGCCACGTCTACGGGTGGGGCTTCCCGCGCGGCGGGTCACAACGAATTGCCGACGGGCTCGTCGCGCGCCTCGAGGAGCTCGGCGGCGAGGTGCGCGCGTCGAGCCCCGTCGACGAGTTGCCCGAGGCCGACGTCGTCCTCGCCGACGTCATGCCGCGCGACCTCCTGCGCATGGCCGAGGGACGGCTCCCCGCCAGCTACGCACGGGCGCTTGCGCGCTACAGGCACGGCCCGGGCGCGTTCAAGCTCGACTGGGCGCTCGACGGCCCGATCCCGTGGCGCGCCGAGGAATGCGGGCGCTCGGCCACGGTCCACCTCGGCGGCACCCTGGAGGAGATCGCCGCGTCGGAGTCAGGGCCATGGTACGGACTGCACGCGGAGCGTCCTTTCGTCCTGCTCGTGCAGCCATCGCTCTTCGACGACACGCGCGCGCCCGCGGGCAAGCACACGGCCTGGGGGTACTGCCACGTCCCGAACGGCTCGACGGAGGACATGACGGAGCGCATCGAGGCGCAGGTCGAACGCTTCGCCCCCGGGTTCCGGGAGCTTGTCCTGGCCCGCTCCGTCAAGAGCCCGGCCGATCTCGAGGCGGGGAACCGCAACCTCGTGGGCGGCGACATCAACGGCGGCGCCCCGGACCTCGCGCAGCTCTTCTTCCGGCCGGTGCGCAAGCCGGTCCCGTACCGCACGCCTCTCAAGGGCGTCTACCTTTGCTCCTCGGCCACTCCGCCCGGCGGAGGCGTGCATGGAATGTGCGGGTATGCAGCCGCCAAGATCGCGCTCCGCGACCTAGGGAAGTAGCGAGCCGCCCTCTCCAATCGTCCCGCAGGCGACGTAGTCGTCCAGCGCGTCCGTCGACTTGTGGACGTTGATCGCGTGCGGGGACGTGCGCAGGTGTTTCAGCGAGACGTCGATGATCGTCTCCGAGCGGCCGTCGACCACAGGTTGCAGCCCGTCGGTCGGGGTCGGGTCGATGTCGTCGCACGCGCGCTCGTGGATGTGCGCCGGCTCGGGCCCTGGGGGCGCTCCCGAGAGCTTGATCACGACCCGTGTTCGCTCGTCGTCGACGGCTCTCATCGTCGCCTCGCCCGACTGGCCCGAGTCGCTCTGCTCG
>Ga0184609_10000350_pt1 | contig 13286 bp, 12 predicted proteins | sample PLM1_60_coex_FD_133165 | JGI IMG/M metagenome (GOLD analysis project Ga0184609, IMG submission 133165) | Groundwater sediment microbial communities from an aquifer in East River, Colorado, USA - PLM1_60_coex | ecosystem: Environmental > Terrestrial > Soil > Riparian zone | place: USA: East... | reverse complement strand
GGCTTCGCGCTGTTCCTCGGCGCGCTGCTGCTGAACGCCATCGTGTACATCCAGGCGCCGTCGGTGCTCTCGCTACACCTGAACTCCCTCGGCTACCCCACCACGGTGTTCGGTGCGCTGGCGTCGCTGAACGCCCTGATGGTGATCGGTCTCGAGGTGCCGCTCACCAAGGTCACCCAGCGCTTCCAGGCGCGGACCGCGATCGCCGCCGGTATGGCGTTGACCGGCATCGGCCTGAGCATGTACAGCCTCTCCCTCGGGCTCGTCGGGTTCGTCATGGCCACCGTGGTCTGGACGATGGGCGAGGTCGTCGCAAGCCCGTCGATGTTCGCCTACCCCGGTCTGGTCGCGCCACCCGAGATGCGCGGCCGCTACATCGCCGCGTCCACGGTGGCCAGCCAGGCAGGCTATTCGATCGGGCCGATTGTGGGCACCGCGATCTGGGCCGGCCTCGGCGGGGCGGTCTTCTGGATCGTCGGCTCCGTGTCCGTCGTCGCGGTCGCCGCCACCCTCGCCAGCGTGCGGATCCTGCGCAACCTCGACGAGGCCACGCCGGCCGAACCGCAGGAGCACGCCGTACCCGGCAGCGCCGGCACGATCCCGTCCCCCGATACCGCCTGAGCGGCCCGCGCTTTCTGCTACACAACGTAACCGCGATGGGACCCGGCGGCCCAAAATCGGCGGTTGCGTGCCCGAATGGGTTACGGAAGGCTCGTCCGGGCCAGCGAGACCCGCTGGACAGTGAGGGGAGAGTGCCAAGGTGGGACTATCGATCGCACCGGCCGGGCAGGACCAGGATCGGATGACGCCCGACGAGGTCGCGAGCTTCTGGCGGAACGGATTCGCGGGACCGTTCACGCTCGGCCTTCCGGCCGACCAACTGGGGGACCTGAGTGACAGGTGCGAGCGGATCGTCGTCGACCGGCGGCAGCAGCCGCTGTACGGCCGGTACGCGCTTCGCGACTGGCACCTCGTCGACGACGACCTCGAGCGGCTGTTCACCCAGGACGCGATCGTGGCCAGGGTGGCGCAGCTGCTCGGCCCCGACCTGCTGCTGTGGCGGTCGAAGATCTTCTACAAGCCGCCGGGCGCGGACGCCATCGGCTGGCACCAGGAGTGGGGATTGTTCGACGGCGAGGAGATCGGCAACTCGACGCCGTCGCTGGAGCCACCGGTGTTCGGCGAGGACATCTGGGACCTGACGGTATGGGTGGCCCTTGACGACGTCACGCCGGAGAACGGTCCGCTGCAGTTCGCCGCGGGAACGAACCGGACGAGGGTGCCGTGGGTCAAGGTGCCGATGACCCAGTCGGCGTTCTTCGAGGAGCCGTTCGCCGGCCTGTCCAAGGACCAGATCGTCGAGCGGACCCTCAACAGCGAGCTCGTGCTGGACATCGACACCGCCGGCTGGCTGAACGGTGGCGACGTCGACGCGGTGAGCCTTGCCGAGCTGACCAACTTCCTGCACCACCGGTTCGACCAGCTCTCGGCCAAGTTCACCGAGTTCGAGCCGGACCCAGGGTCGGTGGTCACCATGGTGATGCCGCGTGGCAGCTTCGTCATCTTCAGCGAGCGCACCATGCACGGGTCGCCGCCGAACCATTCCGACCTGCGGCGCACGGCCGTGAACTGCCGCATCACGAAGGCCGACACCCTGGTGTACCCCGGCCGGCTCGCCGGCAACGTCATCGACGGCTCGAATCTCGACATCGGCAAACACGAGAACCTGCTTATCGCCGGGCAGGCGCTCGAACCACGCAACGTCATCCGGAGTTAGCCGGCCAGGCGGCGCCGGACGGGCGCCCGGCGCCGTCCCGTTATCTTCTCGTGACGTGTGACCTTGGGTGATTGTCAGTCGGAATCGACTCCGGGACCGAGGGCCGTTCAGCGCATCGGAATGCGCGGCTCAGCCCAACCGAGTCCGAGGTCGACGTCGAAGACGGTGACCCACGGTCATCGCGACGGTGCCTATATTTCGATCGCGTCGGCTTGTCGGCCCAACGGCGGGACGCTAGCGTCACGACGTTGCTGACCAGGCCGGAACCCAGAGAGGGGGTTACCGACATCGTGGTCGCCAATACGCAAATCGAGCTTGGGGTGTATGCCGTCCCGGAAATCGAAATGGCACGGGACGACCTCACGGAGAGAGTCGGGTCATACACCAGGAGCAACCTGTTTTCCGGTGGATCCTGCGTTATTCACGAGCCGAATCCCTATCGCCGGATGCTGATGCCCGACGCCGTGGCCGAGGTCGACTTCACCGCGCCACTGCGGGTGTCCGAGCTCGCCAACCACCGCTGCCTCGCCGCCAACCGGGTGCTCGGCACGCTCTACGAGTCGGAGACGGTGCTGCTGCCGGAGCAGGGGCTTGCCGGGCTGCGCGGCGACTTCGACCTGTTCTACGGCGCCGAGCTGCGCCGCGCCCGCGAATGCTGCCTTTCCGACCTCGAGGAGTTCGCGTTCTCGTTCCTCGCCGACGAGGTCGACGTCAGCGGCCGCTGCACGGTCGACGCGCTCGATGCCTACTTCCAGCACGCGGTGACCGAGGCTGAGCAGGGCGAATCGGCGGCGCTGGTGGCGATCGCCGGCGCGAAGGAACCGGCGGTGGCCGCCGACACCTACCTCGTCCAGCTCGCCCTCGACGGCCTCACAGAGGCATCGGCGATGTCGCGCAATCTCGGCGGCGCATACGGCCCCGAACAGTCCGCGCTGTTCAAGATATTCATCGACGAGTTCGGGTACGGCGTGTTCGAGGCCAAGCACACGTCGATCTTCGCGAAGCTGCTGCGCAGCCGGGCCATGCAAACGCACGTGCACGCCTACTGGAATTTCGACCTCGCCGCCGCGATGGCGACGAACAACTACTATTACTACCTGTCTCGCGATCACGCGAAGTTCTTCCGTTACGCCGGCGCGGTGACCTACGCCGAAGCCGTCTTCGCGCCCGGATTCGTCAAGATGATCAAGACGTACCGGGACGTCTTCGGCGCCGACGTCGATCTGCACTACTGCGAGGAGCACGCGCACATCGACCAGCACCACGGGCGCATCACCAGGGACCAGGTGCTGCTTGCGCTGGCGCGGCGGCACGGCGACGGCGTGGTTCCCGAGCTGATGCGCGGTATCGCGGAGGCCCGGCTGCTCGGGCGGTGGTTCGAGGAGGACACCGCCGCGCAGATCCGGTGGGCCGACTCGATCGCGGCCTACCGCGCCATCGACGTGGCCCTGATGACCGACGGTGGCCGGGGCCGCCTGGTCCGGCTGCGCCTCGGCCACCCGTTCGGCACGCGCAGCCACGACCAGGACGTGGTCCTCGCGATGGAGGACGGCGAGGCCGACCTGGTCGTCACCGCGACCGGCGAGCCGCAGCGGCTGGTCCGCGGCGACGCCGTGCTGGTGCCGGCCGGACGCCTCTACGGCGTCAAGGCGTCGTCGCCGGAGTGCGCGTACCGGCTGCACCGGGCCGTCCCTGACCGCTGACCAATGATCGAGGGGCATGGATGCACCGCGTCGTGGTGATGGACCTCAGCAGGTACAACACGGTGCTGGTCGGTCACGACCGCTACTTCGTCTTCGAGTCGGACGGGTGCCTGCAGCTCGTGCGCGACCGGTGCCCGCACCGCGGCGGGCCGCTGAGCCTGGCCAGGCTGACCCCGGACGGCCGGCGGCTGGTCTGCCCGTGGCACGGCACCAGGGTGACCACGGCCGCGCTGTGCCGCACGGCGGTGCCGATGGTCCGCACCGGCGACGAGGCCGTCGCCGTGCTGCCCGACGTGCCGGCCGACGCGCCCGTCACCCTGGTCCGGCGGCGCATCCTGGCCAACCTGCCGCCCGTCGACCTGCCGCCCGTCGACCCGCCGCCCGTCGACCCGCCGCCCGTGGACGGTGGGTGAGCCGATGACGGCGACCGCCATGACCGAGGTGGCCAGCGAGTTCGTGCGGCTCGGTGACGAGCACTACCGCGCCGGCCGGTACGAGGACGCGGCACGGCAGTACCGGCTGGCACTCGACGCCGGCCCCGGCCCCGCCGACCGGCGGGCCCTGACCGGCTACAACCGGGCGATCCGGCACTGCGTGCCGCGGTGGCACTTCGAGATGCTGCACGACGAGGAACGCGCAGTCCGCTACGACAAAGCCATCACCCAGCTGGTGTCGCGCGACTCGCTGGTGCTCGACGTCGGCACCGGCTCCGGGCTGCTCGCGATGATGGCGGCACGGGCGGGCGCCGCCGAGGTGGTCGGGTGCGAGGCGCAGCCGTTCGTCGCCGAGGTCGCCGGCCACATCATCCGCGCGGCCGGATACCCCGACGTGGTGACCGTGGTGCCGAAGTGGTCGACGGACATGCGGGTGCCGGCGGACCTGCGACGGCGCGCCGACCTGCTGGTCACCGAGACCGTCGACTGCGGCCTGCTCGGCGAGGGCATCCTCGCGACGATCGCGCACGCCCGCGAGCACCTGCTCACCCCGGGCGCGCTGATCGTGCCCGGCAGGGCGCGGGTGATCGCCACGATGATCGAGAGCGTGTCGCTGTGCCGCAAGAACAGCGTCGGTGAGCTGTACGGCTTCGACCTCTCCGGGTTCAACGAGCTGTCCACATTGGAGTACTTCGACACCCGGTTGGCCCGGCACGAGCACCGGACGCTGTGCGAGCCGGTCGAGGTATTCGCTTTCGACTTCTACCGCGACGGGCCGTGGCCGGCAACGGCGGACCTCGTGGTCAGCCCGTCGGCGGCCGGCGACTGCCACGCCGTCGCGTTCTGGTTCGAGCTGGAGCTGGTACCCGGGGTCGAGCTGTCGAACTCGCCGGACAATCCGACCACGCACTGGAAGCAGGCCGTGCAGTGCCTGCCGGCGGCCGTCGACGTCCGCCGCGGCGAGCCGCTGACCCTGCGGGCCCGGCACGACGGCCTGCGCATCCACTTCGAGGTCGACGCCGGAGACGGCGCAGACGCTGGAGACCCGCCATGACCATGACCGACAGCTACCTCGCCGACACCATCTGCGCCTACGCCGCCCACCGGGTGTTCCAGCCTGGGCCCGAGGTGTACATCGACGGCAACCCGTACAAGCGGCCGATAGGCGAGCTCGGTGACGTGGACTTCTCGGTGCCGGCCACCGAGGCGCAGTTCCTCGGCCGGCGGCAGCTCGTCGCCGGCCGCATCCTCTGCAACGCCTACGAGAGCGACATGATCCTGCTGCCGGCGGCCGGCCTGGACACCGCGAGGGCGGACTTCGACCTGTTCTACGGCGACGAGGTGCGCCGCCAGCGCGACGCCATCCGCCCCGACCTCGAGCGGTTCGCGTTCTCCTTCCTCGCCGACTCGGTGACGCTGCCGCCGGTGCACACGCTCGACGAGCTGCAGGCGTACTTCCTCGCCGAGGTGGCCGTGGCCGGGGCACCGGTCGACGGCACCGGGGTGAACCCGGCCGTGGACGCCGCCGCACCGGTGACCGGGACGATGAGGGCCATCACCGAGTGCGCCAACGCCGAGGAGGCGGCCGCGCTCAACCTCATCCAGCTCGCACTGGACGCGCTCACCGAGGCCTCCGCGATGGCCCGCAACCTCGGCGGCTCATGGGGCGCCGAGCAGTCGGAGCTGTTCAAGATCTTCATCGACGAGTTCGGGTACGGCGTGTACGGCGCCAAGCACAGCACGATCTTCAAGGACATGCTGGCCAGCGTCGGGCTGCGCACCGACTTGCACGCGTACTGGAACTTCTACCTGACGAGCTCGCTCGTCGGCACGAACTACTTCAACTACCTGACCGAGGACCATCGCGGGTTGTTCCGCTACGTGGCCGCGGTCACCTACCTGGAGTGGCTGTTCGCGCAGGGGTTCGCGAACACCGGCGCCATGCTCCGCGCGGTCTTCGGGGACAGGGTCGACACCAAGTACTGCGACGAGCACGCCCACATCGACGTCCACCACGGCCGGATGACCTATGAGAACCTGCTGCTCGGGTTCGCCCGCAGTCACGGCGAGTCGGTGATCCCCGAGCTGGTGCGGGGCATCGAGGAGATCAAGCTGCTGATGCGCCTCGGCGACGAGGACTTCCTGGCCCAGATCCGCTGGGCGGACACGCTCGCCGAGCACACCGTGCTCGGCGCCCGGTTGGCGACCGCCGCGGCCGACGGCGCCGTCGACGCCACGCTGCGGCCGGGCGACCCGTTCACTACCGGGGCGTACGACACGGACCGGCTCGTCGCCGTGTCCGGCGGCGAGATCGACGTGTACGCCTGGGCCACCGAGCGCCCGCACCGGCTCGGCGCCGGCGACGCGCTGCTGGTGCCGCGCGGCCGGTTGCACGGCCTCGCAGCGGCGTCCCCGCAGGCCAGGCTGGCCGTCCATACCGTAGAAAGGCGTTCCTGGTGACCGGTTCTGACAGCGGCTCTTACCACGGCTCTTACACCGAGTGGGATCCGCTCGAGGAGGTCATCGTCGGCGTCATCGACGGCGCCGCCGTGCCGCAGTGGCACGTCGCCCTCGAGGCGACCATGCCACCGGGCGCCTGGGAGTTCTACCGCCGCGAGGGCGGCGGCGCGTTCCCACCGCACCAGGTCGATGCCGCCCGCGAGGAGCTGGCGGGCTTCGTCGAGGCGCTGCGCGCGGAGGGCGTCACCGTGCACCGGCCGGACCCGGTCGACCAGTCGCGCACGTTCGGCACGCCCGACTGGCAGGCCTGCGGCGGCTCGGCGCACGTCTTCCCGCGCGACAACGCGCTCGTGGTCGGCGACCAGATCATCGAGGCGACCATGGGCTGGCGCTCGTACTACTTCGCCACCCACCCGTTCCGCTCGATCTTCAAGGACTGCTTCCGGCGCGGCGCCCGCTGGATCGCCGCGCCCAAGCCGCAGCTCACCGACGCCTCCTACGAGCCGGGCTACGCCGCGGCCGGCGCCCCGGTGATCACCGAGTTCGAGCCGTTGATCGACGCCGGGGACTTCATGCGGTTCGGCCGCGACATCCTCGCCCAACCGAGCCACGTGACGAACCGGTTCGGCATCGAGTGGGTGCGGCGTGCCATCGGCGAGCAGTTCCGGGTGCACGAGGTGAGCTTCGTCGACGACCACCCGATGCACCTCAACGCCACGTTCGTGCCGCTGAGGCCAGGCAAGGTGCTGGTCAACCCGGAGCGCGTCCCCGACCTGCCGCCGCTGTTCGCCGGGTGGGACGCCCTGCTCTGCCCGGAGCCGGCGATCCCGGCCGACCAGACGATGTACTTCTGCAGCCGGTGGATCTCGATGAACACGCTGATGCTCGACCAGGAGCGGGTGTTCGTCGAGGCGAACGAGATTGAGCTGATCAGGCTGTTCGAGAAGGAGGGATTGACCCCGATCCCGTTGCCGTTCCGGACGATGGCCACGTTCGGCGGCGGATTCCACTGCGCCACCCTGGACCTGCGCCGGCGCGGCGGCCTCGAGGACTACTTCACGTCGTAGGGACTGCGGCGGGTTCAGGCGCGGCTCAGGTGAGGAGGGCGCGCAGCTCGGCGTCGAGCTCGGGGTCGGTCCCGACGGCGGCGCCGTCGATCGCGTGCACGGCGGCGAGCTGGCGGACGCTGGACACCAGCCACACTCCGTCGGCGGCGAGCAGGTCGGCGACCCGCAGCGGCTCGGTCTTGGCCGTCCAGCCGGCGGCCTCGGCAGCGCGGAAGAGCTGCTGCTGCGTCGTCCCCGGCAGCAGGCCGGCGCCGACCGGTGGCGTGCGCAGGTTGCGACCGTCGGCCACGACGACCGACGCGGTGGGACCCTCGAGCACCCACCCGTCGGCGGAGACGTACACGGCGTCGTCGGCGCCGTGCGCCTGCACGTACCGGATCGCGGCCATGTTGGTGGCGTAGGACAGCGACTTCGAGCCGATCAGCAGCCACGGCGCCCGTTCGCCGAGGCCGGCGGGGTATCCGCGGTCAAGGGTGAGCACGGCGATGCCGTTGCGGCGCTGCCGCAGCGCCATCTCGGGCACCGGGGTGCCGAGCGCGTACCCGGTGACGCCGGTGCCGCCGTCCGGGCCGCTGTCGGGGCCGCGGGTGAGCACGAGCTTGAGCGCCATCTCGCTGGCACCCGTCCACGCGGCGCACACCGCGCTCACGCACCGCCGCCAGGCCACCTCGTCCGGCGCCGGGAGGTCCAGCATCGCCGCCGAGCGGGCCAGCCGCTCGAGGTGCGCCGCGAGCTTGCGCGGCCGGCCGTCGACCACCAGCACCGTCTCGAACACGCCGTCCCCGCGCAGCACGCCGAGGTCGTCGGCGCGCAGCAGCGGGCGGTCCGGGTCGGCCACCGTGCCGTCGAGCAACGCCAGCACGCGCATGGGAGGCATGGGGGCGACGCTAGCGCGTCGCATCTCGTGAGTGGCAAAGGGCGCTCTGGCCCCCTTTGCCACTCACGAGACTACTTTGGTAGCCATGTCGCTGCGCAGCACGCTGCACGGGCGCGGCATGCGGATGACGCCGCAACGCCAGCTCGTGCTGGACGCGGTCCGCGAGCTCGGGCACGCCACGCCGGAGAAGATCTGCGGCCACGTGCAGCGCACCGCACCAGCGGTGAACATCACCACGGTGTACCGGACGCTCGAGCTGCTGTCCGAGCTCGGGCTGGTGCGGCACACCCACCTCGGCCACGGTGCGCCGGTGTACTCGGCCGAGGACCACGAGCACCTGCACCTGGTGTGCCACCGCTGCGGCGGGGTGGTCGAGGCGCCGCGGGACCTGCTCGACGAGGTGACCATTGCGGCGCGGTCGCGCTGGGGGTTCGAGCTGGACGCGGTGCACGTTGCGCTGTCCGGCCTGTGCCGCGCGTGCGTCGAATCGGAGACGACGCCATGAGCGCGTCGCCGCTGCTCCGGGTGCCCGGCGCGGTGCCAGCACCGGCCGCGTCGGTGGACGCCGCGGTGGCCTGGCACCACGGCGACCCGCTCGCAGAGCAGCGGACGGCGGCCCGTGGCTGTGTCCTCGTCGACCGCTCGCACCGGGACGTGCTGGTCGTGCCGGGTGAGGACCGGCTCACCTGGCTGCACTCGCTGACCACCCAGCACCTCATGGCGCTCGCCGGCGGCGACGCGACCGAGGCGCTCGTGCTGGACGCCAACGGCCGTGTCGAGCGGCACATGCTCCTCGCCGAGATCGGCGGGCGGGTGTGGCTGGACACCGAGCCTGGCCACGGCGGGCCGCTGCTGGCGTACCTGGAGAAGATGCGGTTCTGGTCGGCGGTCGAGCCGGCCGCGGCGGAGTACGGCGTGCTCAGCCTGCTCGGGCCGGCCACCGCGGACGTCCTCACCGCGGCCGGCCTGCCGGTACCCGACGATGGGCAGGCCGCCGCGGTGTCCCCCGACGGCGGGCACGGTGACGGCGGGCACGGTGACGGCGGGCACGGTGACGGCGGGCACGGTGACGGCGGGCACGGTGACGGCGGGCTCGTGCGGCGCGTGCGGTGGCGCGGGGGGACGGACACCTCGGACGTGCTGGTGCCGCGCGCCGCGCTGGAGGACTGGTGGTCGCGGCTGACGGCCGCCGGCGCCAGGCCGGCCGGCACCCTGGCCTACGAGGCGCTGCGCGTCGAGGCGTTGCGGCCGCGGCTGGGCATGGACACCGACGAGCGCACGATCCCGCACGAGGTTGGCTGGATCGGCGGCGCGGTGCACCTGGACAAGGGCTGCTACCGCGGCCAGGAGACGGTGGCCAGGGTGGCCAACCTCGGCCGGCCGCCACGGCGGATGGTATTGCTGCACCTGGACGGCAGCAGTGACGCGCAGCCGTCCACCGGCCAGGACGTGCACCTGGACGGCAGGCCGGTCGGCAGGGTCGGCACCGTGGTGCAGCACCACGAGCTGGGCCCGGTGGCGCTGGCGCTGCTCAAGCGGTCGGTGCCGGTGGACGCCGCGCTCTCCGCCGCCGGCTGCGCCGCCGCCGTCGACCCCGACTCCGTGCCGCCGGACGCCGGCGAGCCCGCCGGCCGCGCCGCCCTGCGCCGCCTGCGGCACTGACCCCACTCGCCCGCGCCGCCGCGCCGTGCCGCTGACCCCGCTCGCCCACGCCGCCGCCCACGCCGCCGCCCTGCACCCGGCGCACCGGATGTGGCATTCGGTGCGCTCAGCGCAACGAACGTCACATTCGGTGTGACGGAGGAGCAGGGCCGCCGTGCCCGGCGCAACGAACGTCACATTCGGTGCGACGGGGAGGAGGGCCGCCGTGCGGCGACATTCGGTGCGACGTGAGGAACCGGGCCGCCGCGGCCGTAAGGCAGACTCGACGGTATGAAGGGAACGCTGGTCGCGGTGTGCGCCGTACACACGCTCCACGACGGCCACAGCAGCGCTGGCCTGACCGCCATCGACAAGTGGCCGCTGCTCGGCACCGTGCGGATCGAGCCGGCCGGGGTGGCCGGCGACCGGCAGATCGAGGAGCACCACGGCGGCCGGAACCAGGCGCTGTACGCCTACGCCCGCGAGGAGGCCGCGCGCTGGGCCGACGAGCTCGGCCTCGACCTCCCGCCGGGCTCGTTCGGGGAGAACCTCGCGATCGGCGGCATGCCGGTGACCGACGCCGTGCTCGGCGAGCGCTGGCGGATCGGCCCGACCGTGGTCGTCGAGACCACGACGCCCCGCACGCCGTGCGCGACGTTCCAGTCGTGGATGGCGCAGCCGCAGTGGGTCAAGCGCTTCAGCCTGCGCGGTGACGTCGGCACCTACCTGCGCGTGTTGACGCCGGGCGCGGTGCGGGCCGGCGACCCGATCGAGGTCATCGCGCGGCCGGGCCACGGCGTCACCATCCGCGAGGTGTTCAACGCCGTCGAGCAGGACCCGCGGCGGCTGCGGCGGCTGCTCGACGAGGCCGACGATCTGGCACCCAAGGCGGACCTGCGGGTCCGCAAGGCGCTGCAGGCCATGGCCGGCAGCCGGTAGCGGACAGTTCGCAGCCGGGAGCCCCGCAGCCGGTAGCCGACGGCCGGGACCCGGGAGCGCCCCATCTGGGTGTGCCAGGATCGCTGGCATGCCAGCTACCACCGCCCGGCCAGAGACCCACGGCACGCTGATCACGGTGGCGCCCACCGGCGCGGAGCACGAGAAGTCCGCGGTGCCGAACCTGCCGGTGACATTGCAGGAACTGGTCGAGACGGCCGCGGCGTGCGAGCGGGCCGGCGCGGCCATGATCCACGTGCACATTCGCGACCGGGACGCCAGGCCGACGCTGGACAAGGCTCGGCTGCTGGACACCGTCGCGGCCCTGCGGCAGAGCACCGACCTCGTCGTGCAGCTGTCCACCGGCGGCGCCGTCACCGACCCCGAGGCCGACCGGCTCGCCGTGCTCGACGCCATGCCGGACTCGGCGTCCTGCACCATGGGCACGGTCAACTTCGGCGACGCCGTGTTCCTCAACCGCTGGGCGTTCGTCGTCGAGCTGCATACCCGGATGCGCGAGCGCGGCATCGTCGCGGAGTACGAGATCTTCGACCTCGGCCAGCTCGCCAGCCTGCAGCGGCTGCTGGACGAGCACGGCGCGCCGGCCGGCGGCCACGTCCACGTCGACCTGGTGATGGGCGTGCCGGGCGGCATGCCAGGCGACGCCGAGACGCTGGTCGCGGCGCTTCGGTTGCTGCCGGAGGGCGCGACGTTCTCGGCGACCGGCGTCGGCCGCACCAGCCTGCCGGTGATGTTCGCTGCCCTCGCCGCCGGTGGGCACCTGCGGGTCGGTATGGAGGACACGCTGTCCTTCGCGCGAGGCCAGCGGGTGGTGGACAACGCGCAGCTCGTCACCAGGGCCGCCGAGCTGGCTCGGCTCGCCCAGCGGCCACCGCTGCCACCGGGTGAGGTGCGTTCGCTACTGGGCGTGTCCGCCACGGCAGGATGAACCGGCTGGCGCAACTGGGTGACGAATTGGCGTCACAACCCGGTGAGGAGTGGCGACTCAGCGTCGCAGCCCGCAAGATAGCGGGGTGATCGAGGTCCGGCCTGGCGGGCGCCGACGCATCGACAGGGTGCTCGCGCCGGGGTTCCTCGACGGCATATCCGGGCGGACGCTGGAAGACGTGCGGTCCCTGCGCGAGGATGCCGCGCAGGAGGAGACCGACCTGTCCTACCTTCGCCGGCTGCTGCACGCCCGGATCGACATCGTGCGGGCCGAGCGGCGGCGCCGCTGTGATGGCGGCAGCCCGGTCGTCGAGGACCTGGCCGCGATCCTGTCCGACTCGGCACGCCCGGCGCCGGCCGGCGCCGGGCGGTTCCAGCGGCTCGAGCCGACGCGCGCCGAGTCGCACCGCCGCTACGTCGAGGCACTGGTCGCCGACGTCGACCTGTCCGACGTCGGCGCGCTGCCGGAAGGCAAGCTGGCCGAGGCGCTGGACGCCTACCTGCGCGAGGAGCATTCGGTGTCGATGCGCCGCCGGCAGGTGCAGGCCGTGGTCGATACCCTGAACGCCGAGATCGCGGCGAGGTACCGGGCCGGCACCGCATCGGTGGACGACCTGCTGGCCCGCGAGTTGCTGGATTCGAGCGGGGAACCGAAGGAGTCGAGCTGAGCGAACCGCTGGTCGAGGTCATCCGATCCGGCTTTCGCGAGGGCGTACACCGTGGCAGCGTGGCCCTGCTCGGCCCGAGCGGCCCTGGCGGTCCCGCCGGCGCCGTCGTGCATGCCGTCGGCGATGTCCACCGGCCGATGTTCCCCCGCTCGTCCAACAAGCCCATCCAGGCGCTCGGCATGCTGGCCTGCGGGCTCGACCTGCCGGACGACGGGGACCTCGCGCTGGTGTGCGCATCGCACAACGGCGAGCCGCAGCACGTCGAGCGGGCGTTGCGGATCCTGGCCGCCGCCGGGCTGACCGAGGACGACCTGCGCTGCCCGCCCGATCTGCCGTTGCACGGCCCGTCGGCCCAGGCCGTGCTGGCCGCCGGGCTCGGCCGGCGGCGGGCGTACATGAACTGCTCCGGCAAGCACGCCGGCATGCTCGCGACCTGCGTGGCCCGCGGCTGGTCGCTGCCGGACTACGTCGAGCCCAAGCACCCGCTGCAGCGCGCGCTCGCCGCCACGCTGGCCGAGTTGGCCGGCGAGCCGGTGGCAGCGACCGCGGTGGACGGCTGCGGCGCCCCGCTGTACTCGGTGAGCCTGGCCGGGCTGGCACGGGCGTTCGCCGGCCTGACCACCGCGGCCGCCGGCACCGCGGCGCGCCGGGTTGCCGACGCCATGCGCGCGCACCCGTTCCTGGTCGCCGGCACCGGCCGCGAGGACACCAGGCTGATGGACGCCGTGCCAGGGCTGATGTGCAAGGCCGGCGCGGAGGGGGTGCAGGCCGCCGC
>Ga0184609_10000348_pt1 | contig 13287 bp, 9 predicted proteins | sample PLM1_60_coex_FD_133165 | JGI IMG/M metagenome (GOLD analysis project Ga0184609, IMG submission 133165) | Groundwater sediment microbial communities from an aquifer in East River, Colorado, USA - PLM1_60_coex | ecosystem: Environmental > Terrestrial > Soil > Riparian zone | place: USA: East... | reverse complement strand
GGCGAGCCCGAGCGGCCAGCGTTCAAGCCCGACCTCGAGAGAATTGAGATCGAGCTGCTGCTGGAGGGAATCTTCCGCCATTACGGATTTGATTTCCGGTCATACGCCTATGCGTCGATCAGGCGCCGGCTCTGGAAGCGGATCGAAGAGGAGCGATTGACGAGCATCAGCGCGCTCCAGGAACGGGTGCTGCACGAGCCCGAGATGATGGAGAAGCTGCTGCTCGATCTCTCCATCAATGTGACGGCGATGTTCCGGGACCCGAACTTCTACCAGACGTTCCGTGAGCACGTCATTCCGCTTCTTCGCACGTACCCGTTCATTCGCATTTGGCACGCTGGGTGCTCCACCGGCGAAGAAGTCTACTCGATGGCGATCCTGCTGCGCGAAGAAGGCCTGTATGATCGCGCGCGGATCTACGCGACGGACATCAACGAAGTGGTCCTGCAGAGAGCCAAGGCCGGAATCTTCCCGCTCGAGCGAATGCAGGAATACACCGACAACTATATCCGCGCGGGTGGAAAGCGATCGTTCTCCGAGTACTACACGGCGAAATACGGGGGCGCGCTCTTCGACCAATCGCTCACGAAGAACGTGGTGTTCTCGCAGCACAACCTGGTCACGGACAGATCGTTCAGCGAATTCAACGTCATCCTCTGCCGCAACGTCCTCATCTACTTCGACAAGACACTGCAGTCGAAGGTGCACGGACTGTTCTACGATAGCCTCGCCATGTTCGGCGTACTCGTGCTCGGCAGCAAGGAGACGCTTCGCTTCATGGCGCACGAAGACGCGTACCAGCAGATCGCTCCGCCCGAAAAGATTTTTCGGAAGGTGAAGTAGATGCCGTACTCGGTCGTCGCGGTCGGTACATCATGGGGAGGTCTGTCCGCCCTGACGAAGCTACTCGGCGCGCTGCCGAGGGATTTCAAGATCCCTGTCGTTCTGGTGCAGCACCGGAGCAAGGATTCGGAGCGGCTGCTGGTGCAGCTGCTCCAGGACGCGACGGATCTGAAAGTGTGCGAGATCGAGGACAAGGACCCGCTGACTCCGGGCACTGTGCACGTCGCGCCCGCGAACTACCACGTACTGATCGAGGACGGCTACGCTTCCCTTACCATCGAAGAGCCGGTGAGATTCAGCAGGCCCTCGATCGACGTAATGTTCTCGTCGGCTGCCGACACATATCGGTCAGCCGCGATCGGTGTCGTGTTGACTGGGGCGAATGAAGATGGCGCACGGGGGCTCGCGCACATCGTGAAGCGCGGGGGACTCGCACTGGTGCAGGACCCGAAGACGGCTGAGATTCCGATCATGCCCGAAGCCGCGATCCGCGCCGTCCCTACAGTCGAAGTCTTGCGGCTCGAGGCTCTGGCGCCGCGCCTGATCGAGCTCAGCCGCGAGCCGGCGAGAGCCACCGCGGGGAGAGCCGGATGATGACCGAGCGCGTCAACGTTCTCCTCGTCGACGACCGCCCCGAGAATCTCCTCGCGCTGGAAGCCATCCTGGAGCCCCTTGGACAGGACCTGATTCGCGCCAACTCGGGACCGGAGGCTTTGAAGAGAGTACTGGAGATCGATCTCTCGGTCATCCTCCTCGACGTACAGATGCCGGGCATGAACGGCTTCGAAGTCGCCGAGATCATCAAGTCGAGGGAGAGATCGCGGACGATTCCCATCATTTTCCTGAGCGCGATCAGCAAGGAAGACGCATACGTCTTCAAGGGATACTCGATGGGCGCGGTGGAGTACGTGTTCAAGCCCTTCAACCCGGACGTGCTCCGGTCGAAAGTGGCTGTCTTCGTCGATCTCTTCCTCAAGCAGGGTGAGATCCAGCGCCAGGGAGATCTCTTGCGCGAGAGCCAGAAGCGCGAGCTGGAGCTGGAGCACCGCACCTCGCTGCTGGAGACGGAGGCGCGCTCGGCCGCCAAGCTGTCGCAGATGAACGACGAGCTGCACCGGCGTCAGATTGCTCTCGAGCAGGCGATGGGAGCCCGGAACCGCTTCTACGCCTCGATGAGCCACGAACTCCGGACGCCGATCAACGCGGTGATTGGTTACAGCACGCTCATGCTGGACAACATCTACGGACCGCTCAACGCCAAGCAGAAGGAAGGCCTGCAACGCACGCTCAAGGCGGCGCGACATCTACTCGAGCTGGTTAACGATGTTCTCGACCTGTCCAAGATCGAAGCGGGCAAGATCGAGCTATCGCTGCAGCCGGTAATGTTCCCCTCGCTGATCGAGGATCTGTTCGTGACTGTGCGCCCCCTCGCGGACGAGTACGGGTCGACCCTCAGTCTCGAGATGGAGGGAGAGGCCTTCAATATCGTGAGCGATCCGCGGCGGGTGCGTCAGATCCTGCTCAACCTGTTGTCGAACGCTATCAAATTCGGCGAAGGCAAGCCGATTCGGGTCGTCTGCAAACAGAATGAGGCCAAGGGTGTAGAAATCGATGTCGTCGATGAAGGAGTCGGAATAGCGAAGGACGACATGACGCGCATTTTCGAGGAGTTCGTACAGGTCTCCGAATCGAAGCAGCCGGGCACCGGCCTGGGCCTTCCGATTTCGAGGCGGCTAGCTCAGCTGTTGGATGGGTCGTTGAGCGTTCATTCCGACCCCGGCCACGGCAGCGCTTTCCGTCTCACTTTGCCGGCCTCTTTAGAGGACGATTTGACGCCAACGGCTGAGTTATCGGCCGCCAGCGCGGCATAACTAAACCCCTGTATATGGCATGGAGAGTGCCCCTCCTATATGTACCGTCGCGTTGAGCGGGGGTCATTTCTGGAGGCTTTAAAATGTTTCGTAAGCTCATAATTCTTCCGGCCGCCCTCGTCGCTTTCGCATGCGGCGGAAACGATAAAAAGGTCGATGACGCGTTGAACGCCGATTTGACGACGGCCGCACAGGCGACTCCCTACACGCCCCTCGATAGCATCACCGCTGCCGAGCAGGCTCGCATGGGGACAGCTACAGGTACGACGGCGCTGAGAAGCACGGCAACGGCACCGCGGACCACAGTTCGTCGGACTTCGACTGCGCGTCGCTCTTCGTCGGGTTCCTCGCAAACGGTCTACAGCGCGCCAGCTCCGGCTCGGCAGCCAACGGTTGTGAAGCACACCAAGCGTGACGCTGCGATCGGCGCTGGCGCTGGTGCGATCATCGGCGCGGTCACCAGCAAGAACAAGGTGAAAGGCGCAATCATCGGTGGCGCGGCCGGAGCGATCCTCGGCGGCGTGATCGGCAACAACGTCGACAAGACGACGAAGTACTAGAAAGCAGGTCAGTACTGGCTTTCCACGCCCCGCACGGCATCTCCGTGCGGGGCGTTTCTTTTTGCAGTTGACTTCAAGAATCCGGATTAAGCCTGGCTTGTGCTCCGCGCTCTCCTGCCTTACGATGAACGGGCATGAATTTCGATTCGAGACTTGCGGCCCAGCAGGACGGGGCCCGGCCACTACGCGCGCTGTGCATTGCGCGCCATTGTTTTTTGAGCGAGCACATCGCCCGGTATTTCGCTGAGATGGGGCTTGCCACGACGAATGTAGTCGGGCTCGACTGCGCCGCGGAATCGGCCGGCACGGACTCACCTGACGTAGTCATCTGCGACTACGACTTGTTGGCGACGATTCCTCTTGAAAAGTGGGAGCATGACGGACTGCTCTCAAACACTCCGGTAATCGCCGTCAGTCTCACGCGGAACGCCGAGGAGCTTCAGGTGCTCGAGGTGAACGGCATCGCAGGGTTCCTCTACCTTCCCACCCTCGAGCAGGCTTCTGCGCTCAAGATTTTGCGCGCAGCGGCAACGCGCCCGAAATACACGCTTAGCTCACGCGCAAGCGCGCCAAGGACGATAGCGCGAAGTTAAATTTAGGCATGAGCTCCGACCCGATTACGGGCGTCTTCAATGACGGATACATAAGCGAAGCGTACGAAGCCTACCGGCGCGACCCTGCCTCGGTCGACGAGTCGTGGCGCCAGTTTTTCCGATCTGCGGAAAGTCTTGGTGGAACGGCGGCACGCGTGGCCGCGGGGCCGCTTACTCCCGCGGGACAAATCGATCCCGCTTTTCTTCGCGATGTCGCCGCCGCGGCTGAGCTTGTCGATGCGATTCGCAGCTACGGCCATCTGGCCGTACCCCTCGACCCGCTCGGCACACCTCCTGAGGGAACGCCCGAGCTCACGCTGGAATTCCATGGGTTGAGCGAGGAGCATCTCGCCAGCATTCCTGGAATCGCGCTCGGCACGTCGGGCGGTAGCGCCGCGGATGTAGTCGCGCGGCTACGCGAGCTGTACTCGTCGAAAATCGGATTCGAGATATCGCACCTTGGCAGGGTCGAGGAACGCGAGTGGCTTCGTCAGCAGATCGAAAGTGGACGCTTGAACGCGCCGCTCAGCGACGAGGAGAAAAAATCGATACTCCACCGACTCACGGAAGTAGATGGCCTCGAGCGCTTCCTCGGCCGCGCGTATCAGGGTTACAAGCGCTTCTCGATCGAAGGCGGCGACATCCTGGTGCCTATGCTCGATGTCGCGATTGAATCAGCGGCCGCGCACGGGGGCCGTGAGATCGATCTTGCCATGGCGCATCGTGGGCGTATCAACGTTCTGGCGCACACGCTCAGCAAGCCATACGCGACGATCTTCGAGGAGTTCGAGGGGAAGCACGCCGCGACGAACGCAGTAAGTGAGACCGGTGACGTCAAGTATCACCTCGGTGCGACGGGGAAGAGGCAGGTCACTGGTGGCGGCGAAGTCGAGATTATGTTGATTCCCAATCCGAGCCATCTCGAGATCGTTAATCCGGTCCTCGAAGGGGTGGCTCGGGCGCGGCAGGTGCTCGCCGGAGATGGCGAGCGCGACGAAGCGGCGGTGGTTCCCATCTGTGTCCACGGCGACGCGGCTTTCCCGGGCGAAGGAGTCGTTGCCGAGACCTTGAACCTGTCGGGACTGGCGGGCTTCAGGACTGGCGGCACGCTTCATATCATCGTCAACAATCAGGTCGGCTTCACTACGGATCCCATCGACGCGAGGTCGACGCATTACGCCAGCGATCTCGCCAAGGGGTTCGAGGTTCCTATCGTGCACGTCAACGCCGACGACGCGGAATCGTGCGTGCACGTGGTTCGCCTCGCGATCGAGTATCGCTCGAAATTCGGAAAGGATTTCCTGATCGATGTCGTTGGCTACCGCCGTCACGGGCACAACGAGACGGACGAGCCTTCTTTCACGCAGCCGACGCTGTACCAGAAGATCCGGTCGCACCCTTCGCCACGAGAGGTGTGGGGAAATCGACTCGTTGCAGAAGGGCTCCTCACGGCCGACCAGGTGAAGCAGATCGACGTGGATGCCGCCGCGAACTTCGACCGCATTCAGACGGCGATGAAGGCCGGCGAGATTCACACGCCTGAGTACAATCCGGCGAAGGACGCCGAAGCCGATCAATCCGGCGCCGGGGGGAGCGATACCGGTGTGGTGGCCGATCGCCTGCGCGAGCTGAACGATCGGCTGCTCAAGTGGCCGTCCACTCTCAAGGTCAATCCACGTCTCGTGAAAACCCTGGCGCGGCGGGCGGAGGCGATGGGGGATGCGGGTGGAATCGACTGGGGCCACGCGGAAGCGCTGGCGTTCGCGGCGTTGCTCACGGACGGGAAATCAGTCCGGCTCACCGGACAGGATGCTGAGCGCGCCACCTTCTCGCAGCGGCACGCGGTGCTGCACGACGCGGAATCGGGGGAGATCTATACGCCGCTGGCGCACGTCACGGAGGGAGTAGGGGGGAAGCACGGAAAGTTCGAGATTTACAACAGTCCGCTCTCGGAAACGGCGGTGCTCGGGTTCGAGTACGGATACAGCACCGCGCACGAGGACACGCTGGTGCTGTGGGAAGCGCAGTACGGAGATTTCGTGAACGTCGCGCAGCCCATCATCGACCAGTTCATTACGGCCGATCGGGCAAAGTGGGGCCAGGATTCGTCGATCGTGCTTCTTCTCCCGCATGGGTACGAGGGGCAGGGGCCCGAGCACTCGAGCGCGCGCCTCGAGAGATTCCTCCAGCTTTGCGGTGAGGGCAACATGCGGGTCGCCTACCCTTCGACGCCGGCGCAGTACTTCCACCTGCTGCGGCGGCAGTCGCAGATGTACGAGCATCGTCCGCTCATTCTCATGCAGCCGAAGAGCCTCCTTCGTCTTCCGGAGGCGTCCTCGCGCCTCTCTGATCTGACGAGCGGCAGCTTCCGGCCTGTCATCGACGATCCGGTCGCGTCGCAAACCCGGGACGCCATCACGCGACTCGTTTTCTGCACGGGCAAGATCTACTACGATCTCGCGGCCAGACGCTCTCCTTACGTGGCAATCGTCCGGGTCGAGGAGCTTTACCCGTGGCCGGGTACGGATATCGCGCAGATCGTGGATCTCTATCCGGCGATAGAGGAAGTGGTGTGGGCGCAGGAGGAGCCGAAGAATCAGGGCGCGTGGTCGTACGCCGCGCCACGTCTCCGCATGTCGACGGGCAACGCGCTGCTCATGCGCTACGTCGGCCGGCCGGACCGCGCAAGTCCGGCGGAAGGCTACGCCGAAGTACACAAGAAGGAGCAGGAGCGCATCATCGCGGAAGTGAGCGCCCCGATGCAGCAGCCGGCGGGCTCAAAGCGCCGCAGCGTGGCGGTTAAAACCTGAGCATTGCGTTCAGTCCGACAATGAGAATGCCGTTGCTTATCGCTGCTTTTGCCGCGGCCATTCTCAACCCGTGTCCGGGAAGAGCTCAAGGGATACAGCCTTCAGCCGCAAGCATTCGCGTGCAGAATGCACCGGAGCGGATGCGTGTCCTCTGGATTGCCGCGCACCCGGATGACGAGGACACCCAGCTGATCGCATGGCTGGCCCGCGGGCGTCGCGTCGAGACGGCCTATCTCTCGCTGACGCGCGGCGACGGTGGGCAGAATCTGATCGGCAATGAGCTCGGCGAAGCACTCGGGGTGATACGTACCGAGGAGCTACTGGCGGCACGAAGGATAGACGGAGCGCACCAATATTTTGCTCGGGGCTACGATTTCGGATTCTCGAAAAGTGCCGATGAGACTCGAAAGCACTGGCCCCAGGATTCGCTGCTCAACGATGTGATGACGGTGATGCGCGCGTTCAAGCCCCATATCGTCATCACGACTTTTTCGGGAACGCCTCGGGACGGGCATGGCCATCATCAGGTCTCCGCGATCCTGGCGAGGCAGGCATACGACGTGGCGGCCGATACAGTGCGTTTTCCAGTGAAGACGTTTGGGACTCCGTGGATACCGCTCAAGTTTTATCGGCTGGCGCGATTCTCTCCGCAGGATCGGACACTAGCAATCAACGTCGGGGAGTACGATCCGTACCTCGGGCTTTCGTACCAGGAGATCGCGGCGGACAGCCGGTCACAGCACAAGTCGCAGGGCGAGGGCACGCTGCGCAGAAAGGGGGTAGTCTGGGACTATCTCACGCGCGAGGATTCCCGGGTACCTGCCCCCCCGGCCAAGGAAGAAAAGTCGATCTTTGCGGGTCTCGATACCACGAAGTTCCTGGTGCAGGATGGTCGCGTGACGCCGCCTGAGCTTCAGCCGCCGATCGCACTCGAGGCCATCGCCGACCGGCAGACGGTTGCTTTGGGCGATTCGGCGAAAGTTGCATTCGCTTTTTACAACCGCGGACGGAAACCGGTTCAGGTTTTTGTGGCCGAAGGCATCCCTCTCAAGATCACGGTGCTTCCCGATTCCAGTTTACGGTGGACGGGGTGGATGCTGGGGGAGATGCTCACGCAGCCATGGTGGTTGGCGCAGCCGCGGAACGGCGATCTGTTCACGCCGCGAATTTCCGGAATGTCTGAGGATCAGCGTGAGCGCGAGAGCGAGAGCTGGGCACACGTGACCGTTGTTTCAGAAACCGAACGTCAGGTGGATGTCGCAGCGCCCATCGTTTACCACTATGTGGATCGAGTGCGCGGCGATGTGCAGCGTCCGCTCGTCGTCGCTCCGGGAATCTCGATCACTCTCGATCAGGCGACCGAAATGGTACGCGCAAACGTCCCATCCAACCAGCTAGTCAGGGCGACGCTCCGCTCTGCATTTGGCGATTCCTCGTCCGTTGCAGTGACCCTCGCACTTCCTCGCGGGCTATCCGCCGATTCGCTGACTCGCACGATCGTCATGGCTCCCGGTGCTACCCGAACGCTCACATTCAGGCTGAGGGGAGCTCTCCCGCGAGGGATGCATCAGATTTCGGCGAGCGCTTCCGCGAAAGGCAAGTCGTATCAAACTGGTTACATCCCGATCGAGTACCCACACATCAATCCCCAGCGGATATATCGTCCATCGACGATAAGCGTTAGCGCCGTGGACGTCGTGCTCTCCGCGCGGCTCAACGTCGCCTACGTTCCCGGAGTCGGCGACAATGTCGCGCCGGTGCTCCAGCAGCTAGGCGTTCCGCTGACGATCGTCGATGCCAACGATATTCCGCAGACCGATCTCAGTCGGTTCACGGCGATCGTGATTGGGCCGCGCGCGTACCAGGCGAGTCCAACGCTGGCGGACAACAACGATTACCTGCTCGCATACGTTCGCAACGGTGGTCGGCTCGTCGTTCAGTACGGGCAAGCCGAGATGCAGCGGCCGGGCATCATGCCGTATCCGATCACCCTGCAACAGCGCGCCGAACGCGTGACCGACGAAGACGCGGCGGTAACGTTTGCGGATCCTCAGTCACCGCTGCTCAACGCGCCGAACAAAATCAGCCAGGAGGATTTCAAGGGCTGGGTACAGGAGCGAGCGTCGTACATGCCATCGACTTTCGATCCACGCTACCGCACGATGCTCACGATGAACGATCCGGGAGAGCAGCCCAATCGCGCCGCGATTCTCGCTGCGCCGTACGGACGCGGGACCTACATCTACGTCCCGCTTGCGCTCTTTCGCCAGCTTCCCGCTGGCGTTCCTGGTGGCGCGCGCATCTTCGCCAACCTCCTCGGCGGCAACACAATCCGATGAAGCTTCGCTGGGCGGCAACCTTCTGTGCTGGGCTTATGGTCCTTGCGGCGTGCAGATCGGATGGTCGCAAAGTCTTGATTGTGTATTCCCCACATGGAAAGGATCTGCTCGGGTATCTCGAGAAGGGATTCGAGAAGGCGCACCCCGACATTGACGTGCAGTGGGTGGACATGGGATCCCAGGAAGTTCTCGAGCGAGTCCGGGCGGAGAAACCGAATCCGCAGGCCGATGTCTGGTTCGGCGCGCCGGCGGAAGCGTTCGACAGAGCGGCGAAGGAAGATCTGCTTCAGCCCTACAAGCCGACTTGGGCAGCGGCCATCGATCCGGAAGGCCGGGACGCCGCCGACCATTGGTACGGCACCTACCGGACGCCCGAAGTCATCGGTTACAACCGTGACGCGGTGACGGAGGCCGAGGCGCCAAAAGACTGGGACGATCTCCTCGACCCCAAGTGGAAGGGGAAGATCCTCATTCGGGATCCTATTGCATCGGGCACGATGCGCGCGATCTTCGGTGCGATCATGGCGCGGTCGATGGCGCAAACGGGCAAACCCGACGCCGGCTACGAATGGCTGCGAAAGCTCGATGCCAACACCCGGGAGTACACCCTGAATCCCACGATTCTCTATCAGAAGCTGGGTCGACAGGAAGGCGTCGTCACTCTGTGGGACATGCCGGACATCGCGACGCTCGAGCAGCGGACCCGCATCCCGGTGAGATACTCGATTCCCACGAGCGGCACGCCACTGCTCGTCGACGGAATCGCGATCGTGCGCGGCAGCAAACACCCCGAGGAGGCGCGGCAGTACTACGAGTATGTGACTACTCCCGAGGCCCTGATTGCGGCCGCCGATTCGTTTCTCCGCATCCCCGCCCGCAAGGACATCCCGGTGTCGCAGCTTCCCGGGTGGATCCAGGACGCGATGGCGAAGATCAAGCCGATGCCGGTCGACCGCGAGCTAATGGCAGCGCATCTTGACGAGTGGATGAAGTACTGGGACGCGAACATCAGGAACCGCGGACAAAGGCAGTGACTCCCGCGCCGAAGGCGCGAGGTGGAGTAGCGAACGCCGGCGCGCTTTCGCTCAACGGCGTGACTCGCCGCTTCGGCGATTTCACAGCGGTCGACGACGTTTCGGTGGAAGTGGGGCCGGGCGAGCTGCTGGCGATTGTCGGCGCTTCCGGATCGGGCAAAACTACGACACTCCGCATCGCGGCCGGCTACGAGTCACCTGATTCCGGCACGGTCACCCTTGGTGGCATGGATATCACCCGGCTGCCCCCGGAGCGTCGAGGCTTCGGAATGGTATTTCAGCACTACGCGCTGTTCCCCCACATGCCGGTCGAGGATAACGTCGCGTTCGGACTCGAAGCTCGTGGAGTCGGTAAGTCGGAAAGGCTGGCGCAGGCGCGCGCGGCGCTCGCAAGCGTGGGGCTGGAAGGGGCGGGCGGTCGCGCGATTCAATCTTTGTCGGGGGGAGAGCAGCAGCGCGTCGCGCTCGCCCGCGCGCTGGTGATCGAGCCGCGCGCGCTGCTTCTCGACGAGCCGCTGTCCAATCTGGATCCCACCCTACGCCAGGCGATGCGCGACGATCTGCGCGCGATGCTCCGGCGCGTGGGAGTTCCGGCGCTCTTCGTCACACACGATCAGGAGGATGCATTCGCGATTGCGGATCGCATCGCACTACTCCGGAAAGGCAAGCTGCTCCAATGCGGCACTCCCGAGGAGCTGTATCACGCCCCGGTGTCGAGGGAAGTCGCTGCGTTTATCGGGCGAGGCGCGATCGTTCCCGCCGTCGACAGAGGCGGCACCGCACTCGTGACGATCGGCAGCGTCAGCCGCGAGATCAAGGTCATTCGACCGAAAGGAGCTGCTGCGCGATTCGAAGACGCCTACGTCGTCATGCGGCCGGATGCGTTGGAGCTGTTGAGGGATAGCGCTGGCGGTACCGCCTGGCGGGGGAATGTGATCAATCGCCGATTCGCGGGTGGAGTCGTCGTGTACCGTGTGCAGCTCGCGGATGCCGTGACCGTCGACGTGGAGTCGACATCGGGGGTAACCCGCGAGGACGAGACGGTCGGCGTGGCGCCACTTAGCGGGCCTTTCCCGATCGTGCCGGGATGAAAGCCACTTTCCAGCGACAGAGCTGGGTCATTGCCCTGCCGGTGATCCTGTTGCTGCTGTGGGCTGTGATCTATCCCAACGCCGCTGTCATCGCGGGCAGCTTCGAGAACGGACTGGGACACTGGCGTGAGTTCGCCGCGAGTCCGGCGGATCGGGAAGCGTTACGAACCAGCATCGTCATCTCAATCGCGTCGGTGTTGGCGTCACTTGCCATAGGTGTGCCGCTCGCTTTTCTGCTGGGAAGGTTCGAATTTCCCGGCCGCCGGCTCCTTCGCGCAGTTGCGACACTTCCCGCCGCGCTGCCTCCCCTGGTTGGCGTGATCGCATTTCTGTTTTTGTACGGCGAGAGCGGTGTCGTTACGCGTGTGCTGCAGCGGATTCTCGGAATGCAGGAAGCGCCGTGGAGGCTCCAGGGCGTTGGTGCGATCGTGTTCGTGCACGCGTACACGATGTACGTGTACGTTTTTCTCTTCGTGTCGGCCGGACTCGAGCGCTTCGACGCCACGCTCGATGAGGCCGCGTCGGGGCTCGGCGCCAGCACCTGGCAGAGATTGCGACGGGTGACGTTGCCGCTGCTCATGCCGGCAGTCGCCGGCTCCGCGCTGCTCGTGTTCATGAACGCACTCGGCTCGTTCTCCGCGCCGTACGTGTTTGGTGGAGGGCTGCGTGTTCTCTCGACGCAGATCCTGGCCTCGAAGCTGAATGGCGCGATGGGTCTTGCGTATGTCGAGACGACGGTACTGGCGTTGAGCGCGGTCGCGGGGCTCTTGCTCTTCCGGTGGCTCGACCGAAAGCGGAAATACACTCTGGCAGGCAAAGGCGGGCGATCGCGCCGAGTCATCCAGTCCCGGCGCATTCAGATATTCACGGCAATTGCGGCAGGGCTCATCGTTGTCGCGCTGGTGCTGCCGCACCTTATGGTCGTGCTCGTGTCGTTCGCGCGCGACGGAGCCTGGACGACGCAGGTGCTTCCTCCCGAGTACACACTCGAGAACTATCGACGCCTTTTCTCGGAGAGTGAGCTGTGGCGACCGATCACCAACAGCGTGTCGATGGCTCTCATTGCGACGGCTGCGAATCTCGTCGTCTGCTTCCTCGCCGCATATCTGATCGTGTTCCGCAGATTCAAAGCCCGCGGGCTGCTGGAGCTTCTCATCGCTCTGCCGTGGGCGATTCCGGCGACCGCGATTGCACTTGGCCTCGCCGCCACATTCAATCGGAACGACTTGTTGACCGGTCGGATCCTGCTGGTCGGGACGTTCTGGATCTTGCCGCTGGCTTATTTCATCCGTGACATTCCGCTTGTCGCGTCCGCTGTCGAGTCCTCGCTGCGGCAGATGGACGCGTCGCTGGAGGACGCTGCGCGCGGACTCGGGGCGTCCTGGCTGTTGACGATGCGTCGAGTGATTCTGCCGGCGGCGCGACCGGGACTGGTAGCGGGCGGGCTGCTCGCGGCGGTGACTGCGGTTGGCGAGTTCGTGGCGAGTGTCGTGCTGTACACTCACTCTAACCGGCCGATCTCGATGGAGATACTGGCTCAGCTGCGCGCTCTGGCGTTTGGAACCGCAGCGGCCTACAGTGTCCTGCTGATATTTCTGGTGCTGCTCATGACGCTTGCCGCGCGCTCGTTCGAGGAAAGACTTGCCTGAGAAACCGCCTCGTCCGCGCGTGGTGATTATCGGTGGCGGATTCGGGGGAATCGCCGCCGCAAAGGCACTCAGGCGCGCCAACGCCGACATAACGCTCATCGACAGGACGAATCACTTCACGTTTCAGCCGCTGCTGTACCAGGTGGCGACGGCGGCGCTGGCTCCCAGCGATATCACGGCCCCGATCCGCTGGATCCTGCGCCGGCAAAAGAACACGGAAGTCCTGATGGCGGAGGCTCGCGAGATCGATACGGCGCGGCGTGTCGTTCGCATCGATGACGAGCTGCGCGAAATCCCATACGACTACCTGATCGTCGCGACGGGATCGAGGCATGCCTACTTCGGTCACAACGAATGGGAGCCCTACGCGCCCGGGCTCAAGACTATAGAAGACGCGACGGAGATCCGGCGTCGCTTTCTGCTGGCGTTCGAGCTCGCGGAGAAATCCGACGACGAGCGCGCGCACCAGGAGTACATGACCTTTGTCGTAGTCGGCG
>Ga0184609_10000347_pt1 | contig 13320 bp, 12 predicted proteins | sample PLM1_60_coex_FD_133165 | JGI IMG/M metagenome (GOLD analysis project Ga0184609, IMG submission 133165) | Groundwater sediment microbial communities from an aquifer in East River, Colorado, USA - PLM1_60_coex | ecosystem: Environmental > Terrestrial > Soil > Riparian zone | place: USA: East... | reverse complement strand
GCAGCGGGGCCGCCGGCGGGGTCCGGGGGCGCAGCGGCCGCCCGTGCCGGTCCAGGGTCGCCTGCCCGGTCGGCTCCAGCAGCTCCTGGAGGAAGTCGAGCAGGGCGTCGTCGGCCCAGTGCAGGTCCTCGAGCACGAGGACCAGCGGCCGCCGGGCTGCCAGGCCGTACAGGAAGCGGCGCCAGGCGGTGAACGCCTCGTCCCGGCGGCCCGGCTGGACCGGGGCGCCGTCGCCCTCGCCGACCAGCCCCCGCAGGTGCCCGGTGACCCAGTCGATCGCGGCCGGGTCGTCGGCCATGGCGTGCTCGACCACCCTGGACAGGCGGCGGCCGACCCGGTCGGCGGTGTCGGTCTCGAGGATGCCGGCCTCCGCCTTGACGATCTCGGCAAGGGCCCAGTAGGTCACCCCACCGCCCGATGGCGAGGAGCGGCCCTCGTCCCAGGGCGAGGAGCGGCCCTGGCGCCAGGTGACCAGGTCACTGTCGGCGTCGAGCGCCCGCCCGAGCTCGGCAACCAGCCGGCTCTTGCCGATGCCGGGCGGGCCGAGCAGGGTGACCAGCCGTGGCCGGCGCTCGGCCTTGGCCCGCCGGAACGCCTCCAGCAGCATGCCCAGCTCGCGGTCGCGGCCGACCAGGGGCACCGGTCCGGCGGCGAGCGCGTCCATCCCGGTCCGGTTGCGCGGCTCCAGCGCGCTCCACACGCTGATCGGCCGGCCCCGCCCGGCCAGGGCGATCAGGCTTGCCGGGCCGTAGCTGATCGACCGCTCGGTGGCGCGGCCGGTCGTCTCCGACACCAGCACGGTGCCGGTCGGGGCGGCCTGCTGCAGCCGGGCACAGGTCGCCACCGGGTCGCCCGCGACCCGGGCGCCGTCGGTGACCAGCGCCTCGCCGGTGGTGACGGCGACGCGCAGCTCGGCCCCGCCGGTGCCGGCGAGGGTGTCGCGGATGGCCAGGGCGGCCCGCACCGCCCGCTCCGGATCGTCCTCGCGGGTCTGGGGGACGCCGAAGACCGCCATGGTGATGCCGCCGATGGCGTGCTCGACGGTGCCGCCGAAGCTCTCGATCTCCGCCCTGACCCGGTCGAGGTACCGGTCGAGCATGCTGGAGACATCCTCGGGGTCGCGCTCCCCGGTCTCGCCGAGCGGCTCGTCGACCTCGGCGAACACCACCGAGACGAGCTTGCGCTCGACGCTGCCGCCGTCGGCGGCCGAAGCGTGACCGTTCTCTGCCACCGGGTGCCCGTCGTCGGGCTCGGAGTCGCCCGACCGGGCCGGGACCAGCAGGTCGAGCGCCGCGTCCTGGGCCAGGATGGCCTGCTCGAGCCGTTGCAGTCCGACGCTCGGCTCGATCCCCAGCTCGTCGACCAGGACCCTGCGGGCCGCCCGGTAGGCGGCCAGCGCGTCGGCCTGCCTGCCCGAGCGGTACAGGGCGAGCATGAGCTGGCCGTGCAGGTGCTCGCGCAGCGGGAACAGGCGCACCAGCGCCTCCAGCTCCGCCACCAGCTCGTGGTGGCGGCCAAGGGCCAGCTCGGCCTCGATCCGGGTTTCGGTCGAGGCCACCTGGAGCTCTTCGACGCCGACCAGCTCCGGCCAGGCGATGTCGGCCGATGCGGCGACGTCGGCCAGCGCCGGTCCCCGCCACAGGGCGAGGGCCTGGCGGAGCAGGTCGGCGGCCCGGGCCGGGTCACCCTTGGCCAGCGCCTGCCTGCCCTCGCGGTCCAGGCGCTGGAACCGGTGCAGGTCGAGGCGCTCCGGGTCGACCTGGAGCAGGTAGCCGGGGTCCCGGGTGAGCAGCGTGCGGGGCGGGCCGGCGCCGTTGCCGGCCTCGATCGTCTTGCGGAGGGCGGCGACGTGGTTCTGGAGCGACTGCTTGACCGTCGGCGGCGGCTCCTCCCCCCAGACGGCGACGATCAGCTCCTCGGTGGAGACCACCTGGTTGGGATGGAGCAGGAGTTTGGCCAGCAGCATGCGGTGCTTGATGCTGCCGAGCCGCAACGGCCGCTCTCGCTGACGAGCCTCCAGCGGACCGAGAAGGAAGAAGTCGATCGTGCCTACCACCACGCCGACCTAAGGTTGGGTGCCTGGGTTGCCTGATTCCTCTGGGTGAGACTGTATGCGCCGAATAGGCGCGAGTGTATAGCGCACGTCACTGAATACCTAGTCGCGAGCTTGGGCGTAGATGGGTTGGCTGAGGGGCTCGGCTGGACCGACCTGCTCCAGCCGCTCCCGGATCGCGAACGGCAGCTCGGGCAGCGGGGCGTCCAGGTCGCGGACCCAGGCGGTGACGGCGCCGGCGGCGTGGTGGCTGGGCGGCGCCACCACCCACCCACCCCAGCCGCGCCACTCGACCCTGGCCAGCCCCCACGGGCGCTGGCTGGCCAGGCCGGTGGGGGCGAAGAGGAAGTGCCAGGTGTCGCCGCCGGCCCGCACCAGCGGACCGCCGGATCGCAGGGCTTCGGCGACCACCGACCAGCGGGCGGTGTCGCCGACGGAGCCGCGCACGATCATCGCGTCGAAGCTGGCGCCGGTGGCCAGCCCGACGTTGGCCTCGGGGAAGCGACGCCACCACCAGGTGATGCGGATCGGGTCGATGGTGGCGTCCGCCGCCCCGTGGGAGGGAAGCGGATGGGCGCCGACTCTGGCGCAGGCCGGCTCCCCGCACGAGCAGGCGACCGCCGTTGGCCGCCCTGTGCGCACGGCATAGTGGAGGGGGACGACCGGGATTCCGCGGCGCGCGTAGGCCATGGCGGCCAGATAGCGCGCGCCAGCTTGCGGGACCTGGGACATCGGCACCTCCACCAACCGCCAGCCCGATGTGGCCAGCCTGCCCGGCCCCGCCAACGAGTCGCTCACGGCGCCGCTGGCCGACCCAGGCGACCTTCGGTGGCCCGATCCCCAGGGCCCGGGCGACCCTTCGGTGGCCCGACCCCGGGACGCGGGGACCCCTCGATGGCCCGATCCCCAGGCCCGGGCGACCCCTGGGTGGCCCGATCCCCATGCCCGGGGCCTTTACCGGGCCAGGCTTTGCTGCCTATGCTCGCGCTCGAGCAGCCTCTCCGAGCCGAGGATGGATCGCCATGAGCGAGGAAGCGATCGCGATCGAGCGCCAGCAGATCGAGCAGGAGGTCAGCGGCCGCACCCTCTGCGATCTGCTCGCCGAGCACGCCACCAGCCACGGCGACGCGCCGGCCATGTCCTGGAAGCGCGACGGGGCGTGGCAGACGCTGTCCTGGCGCGACTACCGCGAGCGGGTCGCCGAGGTCGCCATGGGACTGGCCGGCCTCGGGGTCGGGCGGGGCGACTTCGTGGCCATCATGGCCACCAACCGGCCGGAGCACGTGCTCGCCGACCAGGGCGCCGTCCACGCCGGGGCGACCCCGACGACCTTCTACTTCACCCTCGCCCCCGAGCAGATCCAATTCGTGGCCGGCCACTGCGAGGCCAAGGTGGCGGTCCTCGAGGACCGGGACACGCTCAAGCGCTGGCAGGAGCTCCGCGACGACCTGCCCGCGCTGCGGCACCTGGTGCTGCTGGACGGCGCCCAGGAGGGGGATGGCGAGGGCGTGCTCGGCTGGGACGAGCTGGTCCGGCGCGGCCGGGAGGCGCTGGCCGCCGACCGGGCCGCCTTCGAGGAGCTGCGCGGCCGGGTCGGCCCCGAGGACAACGCCACCCTGCTGTACACCTCCGGCACCACCGGCCCGCCCAAGGGGGTGCTGCTGACCCACCACAACGTGCTGTTCGAATGCACCGCGCTGGACCGCCTGACCGGGCTGGAGGCCGGCGGCAGCTCGGTCTCCTACCTGCCGCTGGCCCACATCGCCGAGCGGGTGCTGTCCATCTACGGCCCGCTGACCATGCGCACCCACATCTGGTTCTGCCCCGAGCCGACCCAGGCGATCGAGTACGTGCGCGAGGCAAGGCCGACGCTGTTCTTCGGCGTGCCGAGGGTGTGGGAGAAGGTGCGGGCCGGCATCACCGCCAAGCTGGCCGCCGAGGAGAACGAGCGCAAGCGCAAGATCGCCCAGAGCGCGGTGGAGACCGGCCTGGAGGTCGTCCGCCGCCGGCAGCGGGGCCAGCCGGTGCCGCTCCAGCTGCGGGTCAAGCACGCCGCCCTGGAGCGGCTGGTGCTGGCCAAGGTCAGGGAGGCGATCGGGCTGGACCGCTGCACCTTCGCCTCCAGTGCGGCCTCGCCGCTGGCCGTCGACGTTGCCGAGTTCTTCGCCGCCCTCGGCCTGCCCCTTGTCGAGGTGTACGGCATGACCGAGACCACCGGAGTGGCCACCGGCAACCGGCCCGGCAAGGTCAAGATCGGCACCGTCGGGCCGGCGCTGTCCGGGGTCGAGGTGCGCCTGGCCGACGACGGTGAGGTACTGGTGCGTGGGCCGGTCAACACCCCCGGCTACTTCAAGCAGCCGGAGGCGACCGCCGCGCTGATCGACGGCGAGGGCTGGCTGCACACCGGCGACGTCGGCCAGCTCGACGGCGACGGCTACCTGAAGATCGTCGACCGCAAGAAAGAGCTGATCATCACCTCCAGCGGCAAGAACCTCTCCCCGGCCAACATCGAGGGCCTGCTCAAGGAGCACCCGCTGATCGGCCAGGCGCTGGTCTTCGGCGACGACCGGCCATACGTGGTGGCGCTGATCGTGCTCGACCACGAGCTCGCCCCCGCCTGGGCCGCCCGCAACGGTATCGGCATCGGCACGGGGGACCTGGCCGCGCTGGCCGCCCACGAGCAGGTGCTTCGCGAGGTCCAGCTGGCCGTTGACGGCGCCAACCAGCGCCTGGCCAGGGTCGAGCAGGTCAAGCGGTTCGAGGTCCTGCCAGTCGAGTGGACAGCCGAGAGCGAGGAGCTGACCCCGACCCTCAAGCTGCGCCGGCGCATCATCCATGCCAAGTACGCCGAGCGCATCGACGCCCTGTACGAGGGTTGATCGCCCGGTCAGCGGCGTAACAGCCTGACCCGGCGTCGCTGCTGCACCGCGTTGGCCACGGCCATCAGGTCGTCGCCGTCGTCGCCGGCCGCTCCCGGGTCCCCACCAGACCGTCTTCCGGTGTCGGCCAGGTCGGCCCAGAGCACCGCCCACGCCGCCTCCGGCCGCGCCGGCTCCGCAACCGCCGGCGGCGGTGGCTGGGCGGGTGGCGGTGGCTGGGCGGGTGGCGGTGATTGGGCGGGCGGCGGTGATTGGGCGGGCGGCGGCTGGGAGCGGCTGGCCGGTCGGCCCGACCCTGCGGCGCCGAGCAGGCGCTCGGCCACCGACTGCAGCATCGGATCGACGAAGGCGACCCGGACGGCCGCCTCGCCGGTCGGCTCCCCGCCCGCGCCGGCGAATGAGCGGATGGCCGCCCGGACGGCCGCCTCGTCGTGCCCCCGCCCGGCCAGCGCCCTGGCCACCGCCTCGACCAGCGGGTCGCCGAACCCCGCCGGCCGCCGTCCGTCGCGGCCGGCGGCGCCGGGGCCCGGCCGGCCCGGGCCACGCCCCGGCCCGGGCCGCGACGGCGGTTCCGGCGCCGTCCGGGGGTTCGGGCGCGGCGGCGGCTGTGGGCGGGGTTCGGCGTCACGGCGGGCGAGGCGCTGCTCGCGTTCCAGCTCGGCGTGGCGGCGCAGCCAGAACTGGACCGGGGCCGTCTCCGGGTCCAGGTCGCGCGCCTCCTCGACACCGTGCTCCTCGTACAGGTGGCGGATCAGTGCCTCGGGGCTGTCGATGACCTCGTGGTCGGCGTCGGCGGACATGTCGGCCCCCTACGGTCGAACGTGTGTTCGACTATAGCAGGCCCGAACGGTCAGCTGAAGCTCTCTCGGTGGTGGGGTGGGTCAGGGCCGCTGGGCCGCCTGGGGGAGCAGGGCGCCGGTGGCCAGCCAGGCGGCGCCATGGCGCAGATCGGTCGCGAGCTGGCGGCCGCTCAGGTAGCCGTCGCCGGCCACGAACCGAGCCGTCGCCGCCTCGGCCAGCAGCACCGCGAAGCGGAACTCGCCGCCCGACCCGGTGGTGTCGGTGCGCCAGCCGCCCGGCCCGCCGCCACCGTCGGCACCCCAGGCCTGGTCGGCCGCGGCATACAGGTAGGCGCTGGCCCGCCAGCTGCCGAGGGCGCTGGCGGTGGCGATCTCGGCCGCCGACTCGGCGATCGCCACCGCCAGCGCCCACAGCGGCTGCAGCGGGCCGGGCAGGGCGGCCATGGGCTGGCTCCTCGGCAGGCCGGCCGGGATCGGGTGGGTTCGTCGCATGATCGCCGTCCTCACGAGGCGCTACGGGATCGCCCCTCGCACTGTCGGGAAGGCCGCTAACCGAACCCTCATGACGCGGTGACGAGCACGCGGCCGTCCATGCCGCCGTGCAGGGTGCAGCGGTACGGGTAGGTGCCTGGCTGGTCGAAGGCGTGGGTGAAGGTGCCCTTGCGCTGGGGCTTGCCGGACGCCCAGCCGTCGCCGGTGACGTCGTGGGGTACGGTCCCGTCCTGCAACCTCCAGGTGACCGTCGTGCCCGCCGGCACCTGGATGGCTGGAGGAAGGAACTTCGAGTCCTTGGCGGTGACCTCGGTCACCCCGACCACGGGAGCGGCCTCGGCGGCGCCGCCGTCGTCGGCGCAGCCGGCGAGCACGACGGCCGCGGCCAGGGCCAGGGGCGCCAGCAGGGTGGCCAGCCTGCGCACGGCGGTCACCATCCCCGCCGCGGCCGGCCCTCGAGCTGGCCGACCCGCTCCAGGACTTCCCGGCCGAGCAGCTCCCGCTCGGCCGGGCCCAGCCGGCGCCGCAGCTCGGGCAGCAGCAGCGCCTCGGCGTCGCGGGCGTGCTGGCGGAACACTTGCATCAGCACCCCGACCTTGGCGTCGTAGCCCCGGTCGGCCGGGACCATGCCGCCGAGCTCGACCATGACCAGGTCGAGCAGGTGGTCCTGCTGGAGCTGGCGTTCGATCTCCGGGTCGTGGCGGCCGCTGTGAGCCCGGACCGCCGGGTAGAGCAGCTCGTCCTCGATCGCGACGTGGGTGGCCAGCGCCAGCGCGACGGCGTTGACGGCCCGGTAGCTGGCGGCGTCGCTGCCCTCGGCGGCCTCGTAGGTCTCGAACTGCCGCTCGACCCGCTCGTGCAGGGCGACCAGCATCCGGGCGGCGTCCGCGGCGGCGTCGACGTCGACGGGGCGGAGGGCCCGCACCTCCTGGCGGCGGTCCTGGTCGAGGGTTGGTGTCTGTGCCTGGGACATGCTCGGTTCCTTCCGTATCATCATTGCTGGCCCGACACAGTGATCTTGCTGCCGCAAGGGGGTCTGCGTCGTCGGCCGGCGGGCGGCTCCCGGCCTACGCCGGCCGGGGCACGCCGGCCGCGGCCGCTGCCCCCGGCGGCGTAGGCCGGCAGTGGCGCCTACGTCTGCGGGCGGCCCAGCTCGTCGGGGGCCGGCCCGGCCAGCGGGCGCTCCCGGCCGGCTTCGCGGCGCTGGGTGACGGCCGTGCGGGCCAGGGAGGCCGCCCCGCGCAACGTCAGGAACGCGGCGACCAGGGGAGCCAGCAGCAGCCTCGGGTCGCGGGCGTAGCGGCGGCAGTAGAAGCGCAGGGCGCTGCGGTGGTGGTGGACGACCTTGCGGTAGGGGGCGCTGCGGGTCGACCCACCGACCACGTGCTTGACCTCGGCCAGCGGGTCGAACACGACCAGCCAGCCGGCCCGGTGCAGCCGCAGGCAGAAGTCCATCTCCTCGAAGTACATGAAGTAGCCCGGATCGAACCCGCCGAGCTCCTCGAAGGCCTGACGGCGGACCAGCATGCAGGCTCCCGAGACCCAGTCGACCTCCAGCGGCCGGGTCCGGTCGACCCCGGCCATGTGGTAGCGGCGGGTCGCCGGGTTGTCGGGCCACAGCGGCGCCAGGGCGGCGTGGGCGGCGCCCATCAGCAGCGAAGGGAAGCGCCGCCCGGTGGGGTAGTCGGAGCCGTCGGGGTTGGCCAGATGGGGGCCGACGCAGCCGATCCGCGGGCCGGAGGTCGCGGTCGCCATGAGCCGGCGCAGCGACCCCGGGGCCAGCCAGGTGTCGGGGTTGGCGATCAGCAGCCATGGCGCCCCGGTGGCGGCCGCCCCGACGTTGATCGCCCTGGAAAGGCCCTGGTTGGTGTGGTGCTCGATCACCTTGGCGCCGTACCCGCGGGCGATCTCGACGCTGGCGTCGGTGGAGGCGTTGTCGACCACCAGCACCTCCAGCGGGTGCGGCCCGGCCGCCCGCTCCAGCGACCCCAGGCACATGGCCAGGTCACGGGCGCTCTGGTAGGTCACCAGCACCACCGCGACCGCGGTCTCGGACGGGGCTGGCTGGTTCGACACCATGACCAGGATCCTAGCGAGCCGCGTCCACGAACGTTATTCGGACATGAGCGGCCAAGGAGAACCTTACCGTCCATGGACGAGGCACGATCCACCAACTGCGTGTTCTGCGGCCGGCCGATCGACGGGGCCGAGCGCTGCCCGCTGCTGCCCAGCAGCCACTGGGCCTGCTGCGCCTGCGAGGCCCCGCGGGCGGCCGACCACGACGCCGCCTGACCCCGCCGGCAAGGCGTTCTCACCGAGCGTGGGCGGATGTTAGGCTCGTTCGCCGACGACGGCCCGAGATGGCGAAGGGGCGTGGACCATGGTCCGGTTCAGCTATGTGCAGACCCCCGACTACCCCTTGAGCGACTCGATCGACATGATCAAGACCGCCGACGACCTGGGCTTCTACGCCTGCTACAGCGTCGACGAGATCTACCACAAGGACATGTGGCTGCTGTTCGCGGCCGCCGCCGACAAGACCCGCAACATCCGCATGGGCCCCAACGTCACCCATGTGATCCTGCGCGACCCGACCCTGATCGCCCAGCAGCTGGCCACCCTCGACGAGCTGACCGGCGGGCGGGCCGAGGCGGTGGTCAGCTTCGGCAACCTGGTCATGCTCAGCCAGTACCACGTCGAGTGGAAGGGGAGCCGGCCGCTGGCCAGGGTCAAGGAGGGCATGCAGGTCATACGGACCATGCTCGACACCGGCAAGATCGACCACCAGGGCGAGTTCTTCCAGTACTCGGGCCTGTTCACCGCGGCCCGGCCGGTGCAGGAGCGGGTGCCGCTCAAGCTCGGCGCCATGGGCGGGCCGCGCAGCTTCGAGCTGGCCGGGGAGATCGCCGACGGCATGCACCACGCCCTCGGCTACTCCAAGGAGAACTACGAGTACGTGGTCGAGCATGTCCGCAAGGGCGCCGAAAAGGCCGGCCGCAACTTCTCCGACCTCGACCTGGGGGCCTGGGTGATCAGCGTGGTCGCCCAGGACGCCAAGCTGGCCAAGCAGGCGGCCAGGATCATCGTCGCCTTCTACATCCCCTCGATGCCACAGTCGCAGGTGGAGCGGCACGGCATCGAGTACGCCAGCCTGCAGCCGATCTTCGACGCCTTCGCCTCCGGCGACGTGGCCAAGGCGATCGAGCTGACCACCCCGGAGCTGGTCGACAAGCTGTCGGTCGCCGGCACCCCCGAGGAGTGCGTCCACCAGCTCAAGACCGACATCCTGTCCACCGGGATCAACCACGTGATCGCCGCCCTGGTCGACCCGGTCCTGGTCAAGTTCTTCTCCGGCCAGACCGTCGACGTGCCCGACGTGAAGAGCCAGCTGCACCTGATCGCCGACAAGGTGATGCCGGAGCTCGACTGACGGAGGTTGCCGCCGTGACCAGGATCCCCGACGTCGAAGGCAGCGACCTCGTCCCCGGCGACCCCGACGTGCTCTCCATCGGGGACCGGGTGGCCGCCGAGGCGGCCACCCGCAAGCTGGCGGAGGGCTACGAGGACCGGGCCTGGGGCTGCATGTCGTCGCGGCACAAGTTCTGCCGCGAGCCCTGCCCGGTCTACCAGGTGACCCGGAACGAGCAGCACACCAGCTACGGCTTCCACGCCACCGTCGCCGCCATGTCCCAGGGTCTGGTGGACCTGGAGGACGCCTACGAGCAGTACGCCTACTGCACCCAGTGCGGCGCCTGCGAGCTGCGCTGCCCCAACACCCTGTTCACCGGCGACTTCTACCGCAACCGGACCCAGCTGGTGCAGCTGGTCAAGGCGGTCCGGGCCGCCGGAGTGGAGGCCGGGATCGAGCGCGGCTTCTGGAAGCAGTGGAACGCCGACACCGTCGCCTACCGCAACGAGCTGCAGGGCGACCCGGCCCAGGTGGCCGGCTGGGCCGACGACCTGGACCTGCCGCGGGGCGGCGAGACGATCCTGTTCTGCGACTGCATGGCCGCCTACCGCCAGACCAAGGTGCCGCGGGCGGTCAGCATGCTGCTGCGCGAGGCCGGGGTCGAGGTCGGGCTGATGAACGACCAGTGGTGCTGCGGCGGCCCGGCCCTCGAGATGGGCTACGTCGACATCTACGAGGAGTTCGCCCGGCACAACCTGGAAGACTGGCGCCAGGCGGGAGCCAAGCGGGTGGTCACCCTCGACCCCCACGACTACATCACCTTCGTGGAGGAGTACCCGCGGCTGTTCGGCGACTACGGCATCGAGGTGCTGCACATCACCGATCTGCTCTCCGAGCTGATCGAGGCCGGCAAGCTGCGGCTGGAACGGCCCCTGGAGGTCAGTGTCACCTACCACGACCCCTGCCGGCTCAACAAGCGGCGCGGCATCTGGGAGTCGCCGCGCAAGGTCCTGCGGGCCATCCCGGGACTCGACTTCCGCGACGTCGACCACGTCACCCAGTGGGCGATGTGCTCGGGAGCCGGCGGCGGCCTGCCGGTCGCCCTGCCCGAGGTCGCCGCCAAGGTCGCCCGCAACCGGCTGGACGCGGCCGAGCCGCTCGGGGTCGACGTGCTCGCCTCGGCCTGCGTCTGGGCCGAGGACCACCTGGAGCGGGTGGCCTCCGCCGACGGCGCCATGCCGGTGGTCGACATCACCGTGCTGGCCGCCATGTCGGCCGGGCTGCTGGACGCCGACCCGTGGCTGGCCGAGGTCCGCCGCAACCAGGAGACGGCCCCGTGACCGTCACCAGCCCCGTCACCCGGGAGGCGGTCGCCGAGCTGGTCGACGTCTGCGGCACCGGGCGGGTGGTGGTCGCCCCCCAGGGCCGGCTGATCCGGGCCATGGTGCCGGCCCCGTTCCCGTTCCACCGCTGGGCCGACGAGGCCCCCGAGGTGGTCGTGCTGCCGGAGACCACCCAGGAGGTGGTGGCCATCGTCAAGCTGGCCAACCGGCTGCGCATCCCGATCGTGCCGAGGGCGGGGGCGACCGGCCTGAACGACGGGGCCAAGCCGAACCGGGGCGGGATCGTGGTCGACACCAAGCGGATGAACAAGGTGCTGGAGATCGACACCACCGACTGGACGGTCACCATCCAGCCCTCGATCAACATGCTCAAGCTCAACGAGCTGCTGGCCCCACATGGCGTCTGGTATCCCGACGACCCGGCCTCCTACCCGGTCAGCATCGTCAGCGGCCGGATCGGGACCGGCGGCTGGTCGCTGCTGGGCAGCCGCTACGGCCATGTCCGCGACAACGTCATCAGCATGGAGCTCGTGCTGCCGACCGGCGAGGTGATCGAGGTCGGCCAGGGTGGCGGGCGCAAGATCCGCCACTCCTCGACCGGCTACCGGTTGAAGGACCTGTTCCTGGGCCACCAGGGGACGCTCGGCATCGTCACCGAGGCCACCCTTGAGCTCTACCCGCGGCCGGAAGCCGAGTTCCCGGCGTTCTTCGGCTACGAGTCGTTCGATGCCGGCTACCGGGCGATGCAGCCGTTCTGCCGCTCCAACCTGGCCACCCTGGCCGGGGTGATCCTGTTCGACGAGCGCAAGGTGCAGTATCTCCGCCGCGACGACGAGGCCTACATCCCCGAGCCGGAGTCGCTGCAGTCGATCGTGGCCGTGGCCGCCTACGGCAGCGAGGGCGAGGTCGCCGCCGCCCGTGACCGGCTGATGCGCATCGGCACCGAGACCGGCGGCCGCTACCTGGGCGAGGAGCTGTCGGAGCTGGACTGGGCCTCACGCCACGACCGCTACGCGACCCCGCTGCACGGCCGCTCCCGTGACCGGGCGGTGCACATGAGCTGGCATTGCGAGGACGCGGCCATCACCTATTCGCAGCTGCCGCTGGTCAAGCGGCGCTGGCACGAGATCGCCGACCGCTACATCGCCGAGCACGAGGTGTTCGACAACTGGGGGATGTTCTTCTACACCAACAACCCCTACAAGGGCTGGGGCGACTTCCTGGTCGAGATCGACATCGGCATCTGGGAGCAGCGCCTGGACGAGCACAGCTGGCGGGCCTGGACGCAGCTGAAGCGCGAGATCACCCAGGTGTCGCTGGACGCCGGCGGCTCCATCTCGGCCTGCCACGGCGCCACCCGGGAAGGCGAGGTCGAGCTGGTCCCGGCCGAGCTGGGCGGCCAGTTCGACCTGATGCTCAAGCTGAAGCGGATGCTGGACCCCAACAACATCATGAACCCGGGCAAGTACCTGCTGGACCAGGCCTACCACGAGGAGGTGGGCTGAGCATGCCGGACCAGGACCACGGCGAGCCGCGCGGCAGCGCCCCTCCGGCCTCCGAGCAGGACGAGCAGCTGCCGCCGGGGGTGATCGACAACGGCGGGCACTACGAGGTCGACCCGGCGATCATGACCATCTATCCGCAGTTCGCCACCGACTTCGAGGTCGATCGGATCGTCAAGGACCGCCTGGAATACCTGTACTGGGTGCAGCGCCACTTCGCCGACCGGGTGCTGCCGCCGCATGGCTGACGGTTCGGCGGCCGAGCAGGCGCCGGAGGGCGACGGCTAGGCACGGAACCATGTGGCCGGGTCAGCGTCCAGCCAGCGCAGCATTGGCCGATCCCCGCCCTCGGGAGAAGATGGGGGCATGGACGAACCCGGCGCGACGCAGGCCGGCGGGCACGTCGTTCTCTGCGGCCTCAACGAGCTCGGCTTCCGGACGCTCGAGGAGCTCGTGCGGCTGGGCGAGGACGTGGTCGTGGTGGTGGGATCGGCCGGCGGGGAGCTGTCGCGCGGCGCCAGGGAGCTGGGGGCGGCGCTGGTCCAAGGCAGCTACCGCGACCAGGCGGTGCTGCGGGCCGCCGGGGTGCCGGCGGCCCGGGCGCTGGTCATCACCGATGCCCTGGTCAGCGCCCGGCTGGCCCGGGTCCTGGGCGCGAGCATCCCTCGCCGGCTCAACGGCCACGTGGTCGTGTGCGGCCTTGGCAACATCGGCTACCGGATGGTCGAGCAGCTCCACCAGCTCGGCGTCCCGGTGGTCGCGGCCGAGCAGCACGAGAGCAATCGCTACCTGTCGGCGGTGCGCCGCCTTGGCGTGCCCGTGCTGGTGGCCGACATCCGCCT
>Ga0184609_10000346_pt1 | contig 13356 bp, 11 predicted proteins | sample PLM1_60_coex_FD_133165 | JGI IMG/M metagenome (GOLD analysis project Ga0184609, IMG submission 133165) | Groundwater sediment microbial communities from an aquifer in East River, Colorado, USA - PLM1_60_coex | ecosystem: Environmental > Terrestrial > Soil > Riparian zone | place: USA: East... | reverse complement strand
TGGGCGGGCGAGCAGGTGGTGATCGTCTCCAAGACCGACCAGCGGGCGCTGGCCGCCCTCGACGTGTTCAAGGAGAAGCTGGCGAAGCGGTCGGTTTCGCTGAAGGCCCTGACCGCCTCGGAGCCGCGGCCGGCCGGCGGCGGCACCTACCGGGTGGAGTGCTCGTTCCTCCAGGGCATCCCAGAGGACAAGGCCAAGGCACTGGCCAAGACCATCCGGCAGTCCGGTCTCAAGGTGCAGGCCCAGGTCCAGGGCGACCAGCTGCGGGTCACCGGCAAGAGCAAGAACGACCTGCAGCAGGCGATCGCCCTGCTCAAAGAGCGCGACGAGGGCCTGCCCCTGCGCTTCACGAACTACCGGTAGCAATTCACAGGGTGTCGATCTCGGTCGGGCCCGTTCGTCGGTTGCATAGAGGGCGGCTCCAGGCGCCGCCCCGGATCCCAAGGGAGGGAGCATGCGCTACGCGCTGCTGATCTACGCCAACGAGCAGGACTGGGCCACCCAGACCGAGGAGCAGTCCCAGGCCCAGTACCAGGAATACATGGCCTTCACCAAGGACATCGTCGACCGCGGCATGCAGCAGGCCGGCGAGGCCCTGCAGCCGACCAGCACCGCCACCACCGTGCGGGTCAAGAACGGCGAGACGGTGACCACCGACGGGCCGTTCGCCGAGACCAAGGAGCAGCTCGGCGGCTTCTACATCGTCGAGTGCAAGGACCTCGACGAGGCGATCGAGGTCGCGGCCAGGATCCCCGACGCCCGCGGCGGCTCGATCGAGGTCCGGCCCGTCCTGGAGATGGACAACCCGTCCTGAGACCCGGGGGGTGAGGATGGCCGACGCGACCCGCGAGCTGGTCGAGCGGGTGTTCCGGGAGGAGTCCGGGCAGGCTGTGGCCACCCTCATCCGGGTCCTCGGCGACTTCGACCTGGCCGAGGAGGCGGTCCAGGAGGCGTTCCTGGTCGCCATGGAACGCTGGGGAACCGCGGGCGTCCCCGAACGGCCAGGGGCCTGGATCACCACCACCGCCCGCAACAAGGCCATCGACCGGCTCCGCCGCGAGCGCGGGCTGGCCCTGCGCAGGGCCACCCTGGCGCGGCTGGAGGCCGCCCGCGAGCAGGACACCCAGATGCACACCATTTCCGACGACCGGCTGCGCCTGATCTTCACCTGCTGCCATCCGGCGCTGTCGCCAGAGGCGCGGGTCGCCCTCACCCTCCGCACCCTCGGGGGCCTGACCACGCCCGAGATCGCCCGCGCCTTCGTCGTCCCGGAGGCGACCATGGCCCAGCGGCTGGTCAGGGCCAAGCGCAAGATCCGCGATGCCGCCATCCCCTACCGGGTGCCGCCCGACCACCTGCTGCCCGAGCGGCTCGGCTCGGTGCTGGCCGTCCTCTATCTGATCTTCAACGAGGGCTATACGGCCAGCGCCGGCGACGCCCTGGTCAGGCGGGAGCTCTGCGGCGAGGCGGTGCGGCTCGGGCAGGTGCTGGTCGAGCTGATGCCTGACGAGGGGGAGGCGCTCGGGCTGCTGGCGCTGATGCTGCTGCACGAGGCCCGCCTCCAGACGCGGGTCGGCCCGACCGGCGAGCTGGTGCTGCTCGACGAGCAGGACCGGGGACGCTGGGACCGGGCAAAGATCGGCGAGGGGATCGAGCTGCTGGACCGGGCGATCCGCCGCGGCCCGCCCGGGCCCTACCGGCTCCAGGCCTGTGTCGCCGCCCTGCACGCGGTGGCCCCGACGGCCGCCGTCACCGACTGGCGGCGCATCATCGTCCTCTACGACCAGCTCATGCGGGTGGCGGGGTCTCCGGTGGTCGCCCTCAACCGGGCGGTGGCGGTGGCCATGGTGGAAGGGCCGGACGCCGGCCTTGCCCTGATGGATGAGCTGGCCGCCTCGGGGGAGCTGTCCGGCTACCATCTCCTGCACGCCGGGCGGGCCGACCTGCTCCGGCGCATGGGTCGCGCCCCCGAGGCGGCCGCCGCCTACCGGCGGGCCCTCGACCTGGCCGACAACCCGGTCGAGCGCGCCTACCTGACCCGCCGCCTGGCCGAGGTGGATCCCGGCTGATCCGGCGCGGGGTACCCTCGGACTCGCCAATGGGCCCTGAACCCACTCCCGATCGGCTCGACCGCCGCCTCGGCACCTCCGACGCGGTGGTGATCGGGTTGGGGTCGATGCTCGGGGCCGGCGTGTTCGCGGCGGTCGGGCCGGCGACGAGGGCCGCCGGGAGCTGGCTGCTGGTCGGCCTGCTGCTGGCCGGGCTGGTCGCCTACGGGAACGCGACCTCGTCGGCGGCGCTGGCCGCCCGGTACCCGGAGTCCGGTGGGGCCTATGTCTACGGGCGGCGGCGCCTCGGGCGGTTCTGGGGATTCCTGGCCGGCTGGGCGTTCCTTGCCGGGAAGCTGGCCAGCTGCGCGGCGATGGCCTTGACCTTCGGCAGCTACGTCGCCCCGGGGCTGGCCCGACCGGTGGCCCTGGCCGGGCTGGCCGCGGTCACCGTGGCCAACTCGCTGGGCGTGGCCAAGACGGCCGCCGCCACCAGGGTGATCGTCGCCGTGGTCCTGGCGGTGCTGGTCGTGGCGGTGGCCGGGATGCTGTTGGGTGGCCAGGCCGATCCGGCGAACCTGGAGTGGTCGATCCCCGGCCCGGGAGCCTACGCGGTCCTGCAGGCGGCCGGGCTGCTGTTCTTTGCCTTTGCCGGCTACGCCCGGGTGGCGACCCTCGGGGAGGAGGTCGCCGACCCGGCCCGGACCATCCCGCGAGCCATTCCCCTGGCCCTGGGGATCGTGCTGATCATCTATGCGGTGGTCTGCGCCGCCGCCCTGCTCGCCGTCGGCCCGGTGGTCCTGGCCGCCTCGGCAGCGCCGCTGGCCGAGGCGGTGGCCGCCGGTCGCCTCGACTTCCTCGAGCCGGTGGTCAGGGGCGGCGCCGCGGTGGCGTCGCTGGGGGTGCTGCTGTCGCTCCAGGCCGGGCTGAGCCGGACCGGGTTCGCGATGGCCGCCAACCACGACCTGCCCGTGGCCCTGGCCGCCGTCCATCCCCGCTACAAGGTGCCGCACCGGGCCGAGCTGGCCGCGGCCGCGCTCGTCGGGGTGGCGGTCGTGGCGGTCGACCTGCGAGGCGCGATCGGCTTCAGCTCCACCCTCGTGCTGGTCTACTACGCCATCGCCAACGCCGCCGCCTGGACGCTCGGCCGGGCCGAGCGGGGCCGGCCGCGCTGGCTGGCCGGCCTCGGACTGGCCGGCTGCCTGGTGCTCGCGGCCAGCCTGCCCGCGGCCTCGGTGCTGGCCGGCACGGCCGTGCTCGGCGCCGGGGCGGCCATCTGGCTGGTTCGTCGCCGCCGGGCTCAGCCCTGACGGAAGGCCATGTTCTCGAGCCGCTGGACCCGCTCGGCGGTGCTGGGGTGGGTCGAGAAGAGGTTGGCCACGCCGGCGCCGCCCCTGAACGGGTTGGAGATGAACAGGTGGGCGGTCGACGGGTTGGTGGTCGCGGGCGGGGTGCCGCGCGAGTAGGCCTCGATCTTGCGCAGGGCGCTGGCCAGCGCCCTTGGGTCCTCGGTGAGTCGGGCGCCGGTGGAGTCGGCGCCGAACTCGCGGCTGCGCGAGATGGCCATCTGGATCAGCATGGCCGCGATCGGGGCCAGGATCACCATCAGCAGCCCGGCCAGCGGGTTGCCCCCCTCGTCGTCGTCCCCGCCGATGGGGATGAAGTAGGCGAGGTAGGCGATCCAGGTGATCACCGCGCCGATGGTGGCGGCCACCGACGAGATCAGGATGTCGCGGTTCTGGACGTGCGACAGCTCGTGGGCGAGCACGCCCTCCAGCTCGCGGCGGTCGAGGATGGGCAGGATGCCCTGGGTCACCGCCACCGCGGCGTTGTTGGGGTTGCGCCCGGTCGCGAACGCGTTGGGCTGCGGGCTGGGCGAGACGTACAGCCGCGGCATGGGGATGCCGGCCCGGTCGGCCAGACCCTTGACGATCTGGTACAGCTCCGGGAACTGGGCCTCGGTGACCGGCACCGCCCTGGCGGCCCGGATGGCGATCTTGTCGGAGAAGAAATAGGCAATGCCGTTGATGCCAATGGCCACGACCAGCATGATCGTGATCCAGTTGCCCCCAAGGACCGAGCCGATGGCGAGCAGCAGCCCGCTCAGCCCGGCCAGCAGCAGGGTGGTCTTGAAGTAGTTCCTACCGGTCATCTGTCTTTGGCTCCTGTGCCAGCAAGGGCCCGGCGACGGGTGCTCGCCGGGACTTCCCCTCAAGCTTACGTCGGCGGATTCAAGGCCGTGTAAGGAACCGCTGGCGTCCCCGCAGGCGGCCGCGAAGGACTTGGACAGCCGCTCGGCGGCGCGGCCGGTGTCCCCCAGAGCATCTCGTCCTGGCGGCCGACGGTGCCGCCACTGGCCGCTGGTATGGTGCCGGGGAGGAGGGGGACGGGCAGGAACAGGAAGGCGGACCAGGTGCTCGAGCTGCAGGGGCTGACCCGCCGCTACGGCGAGGTGGTCGCCCTGTACGACCTGTCGTTCACCGTTCGCGAAGGGCAGATGTTCGGGTTCGTCGGGCCGAACGGCGCCGGCAAGACCACCGCCATGCGGATCATCCTCGGCGTGCTCGAGCCCGACGCCGGTGAAGTCCTCTGGCAGGGCCGACCCATCGACGACAAGACGCGACAGCGAACCGGATATATGCCCGAAGAACGTGGGCTCTATCCGAGGATGAGGGTGCGTGACCAGCTCGAATACCTCGCCCGGCTGCACGGACTCTCGGTCACGGCGGCGCGCGACGCGGCCGGCTACTGGATCGAGCGCCTCGGTGTGGCAGAACGGGCCAGCGACCGGGTCGAGGCGCTGTCGCTCGGCAACCAGCAGCGGGTGCAGCTCGCTGCGGCGCTGGTGCATCAACCAGAGCTCCTGGTGCTCGACGAGCCGTTCGCGGGACTGGACCCGGTCGGCGTCGACACGCTCGCCACGGTCCTGGCCGAGCAGGCGGCCGAGGGCGTGCCGGTGATCTTCTCCAGCCACCAGCTCGAGCTGGTGGAGCGGCTCTGCGAGGCGGTGGCCATCATCAACCGCGGCCGTCTGGTCGCCGCCGGCCGGGTCGACGAGCTACGGAGTTCCGGGGGTGAGCGCCGCTACCAGGTGGAGGTGGTCGACGCGGCCACCGACTGGGCCAGCAGCCTGGACGGAGCCACCGTGATCGAGAAGGCCAACGGCCGGGTGGTGTTGGCCGTCGAGGGCGACGAGCAGCGGGTGCTCGACGCGGCGCGGGCCGCCGGGCGCGTCATCCATTTCAGCGCGGTCCAGCCGACGCTGGCCCAGCTCTTCCGCCAGGCGGTGCAGCAATGAAGGGGACCGGCACCTTCCACGGGATCAAGCTGATCGCGCGGCGCGAGCTGGTCGAGCGCACCCGGCGCGACCGCTCCTTCCTCATCTCGACCCTGGTCACGCTGGCCATCCTGTTCGCCATCATCTTCGTGCCGCGGCTGCTCGGCTCCGACGACCCGAAGGAGTTCGACGTCGGCCTTGTCGGCCAGGCCTCGGCGCCGCTCGGCGACGCCCTGGCCGCCCAGGGGCAGGCCGTCGGCGTCCAGATCCGGTTGCAGCGGCCGGCGACGGCGCCGGAGGCCGAGGCGGCCGTCCGCGACGGCACGCTCGACCTGGCGGTGATCGACGGGCGCGAGCTGGTTGCCGAGGCAGAGGCCGACGAGCAGCTCAACGTCCTGGTGCAGTCGGCCTCCCGGATCGTCAGGGCCCAGGAGACCCTGCGGGGAGCCGGGGTCGGCCAGAGGGAGATCCAGTCGGCCCTCGCTCCCCCGCCGCTGCCCGTCCGCAGCCTCGAGCCGGTCGACGAGAACGCCCGGTCCAAGCGGACGATCGCAACGGTCGCCGTGTTCCTGCTCTACGGCCAGCTCATCGGCTACTGCTTCGCGGTCGCCATGGGTGTGGTCGAGGAGAAGTCGACCAGGGTGGTCGAGGTGCTGCTGGCCGCCGTCCGGCCGGTCCAGCTGCTGGCCGGCAAGATCATCGGCATCGGCCTGGTCGGCCTGCTGCAGCTGGCCGTGGTCGGGGTGGTCGGGCTGGCCGTCGCCACGGCCAGCAACACCATCAGCCTGCCCCCGGACGCCGCCGGGACGATCGGCTCGGTGCTGCTCTGGTTCCTGCTCGGCTACGCCTTCTACTCGAGCCTGTTCGCGGTGGCCGGGGCGATCGTGTCCCGGCAGGAGGAGCTGCAGAACACCGCCACCCCGCTGAACCTGCTGATGATCGCGTCGTTCTTCATCGCCTTCTCCAGCTCGGTCGGCGGAGGGGACACGACCCTGAGCAAGGTGTCGTCGTTCCTGCCGCCGGTCGCCCCGCTGGTCATGCCCCTTCGGATCGCCGGCGGGGACACGACCATGTGGGAGGTGGCCCTCTCCCTCGGGATCATGCTGGCCTCGATCGTGGCCGTGGTGCTGCTGGCCGCCCGCCTCTACGAGGGCGCCATCCTGCGCACCGGGGCCAGGGTCAAGCTCCGCGACGCCTGGCGCAGCGCCCGCCGCCAGCCCGCCGCGGCTACGCGGGGATGACACCCTCCGGGAAGTCGGGCATGATCAGCGGCTGCTCCTGCAGCGCTCCAACCTCGAGCGGCGGGAACGGCTCGTCGGAGTAGACGCCGATGCCCAGGTCCCAGAAGCGCTGGACCTCGCCGGCGTCGCCCAGGCTGTGGACGTAGACGTTGGCGCCGACGCCCTTGAGCGCGCTGGCGAACGACGGGCGGTAGCGGCGGCTCTCGCGGCCGTTGGCGGCAAGGCTGAGCGAGAGGTCGCGGTCCCGCCACCACATGATCACCGCCGGCGCGCGATAGCGGGCGGTGAAGTCGCCGGCGATGGGATCGTCGTAGCGGTTCTGGGCCTGAGTGTGGTACAGGGCCAGCACGTAGTTCTGCAGCGGGTAGGCGGTTCGGAACTCGGCCAGCTCGGCGCTGTCCTCGACGTGGGGGAAGATGCGCTCGCGCAGGCCGCGCTCGGGCGCGTATTGCAGCATGCTCCGGTAGATGTCGAGCCGGCTGTACTTGGAGTCGAGGATCACGTACATGTCGGGATGGTCGCGCAGCACCCCGGCCAACTCCTGGGCTCGCAGGATGGTATAGATCCCCAGGTACCTGTGGCCGGCCAGGTCGGCCCAGGTGGACTCCTTGAAGGGCTTGCTCAGGCCGTAGTTGGCCTCGAGGCCGTCGTGGGCCAGCAGCGCGGTCCCGTCGGCCAGGCGGACCAGGTCGACCTCGAACACGCGGAAGCCCCGCGCGTAGTTCCGCTGGAATGCCTCCAGGGAGTTGGTGTACAAGCGTCTGTCGACCGAGCCGAAGGCATGGGCGACGAACCCGTAGGGGTCGTACCCGTTGGCGAGCGACTCGGGACGTAGCGGCACCGCCCGGGTGTAGCCGATGTCCAGAGTGGTCGCTCGGGAGGTGAACTGCCGGTCGCTGTGGCCGAACCAGAGGATGTCGTCTGGGCCGCCTGGGGCGTACCAGAAGACGTCTTGGGGGCCGCCGCCACCGTAGTCGCCGACGTACGGCTGATAGGTGCCGGCTACGGTGGCAGCGACGGCCCCGAAGCTACCGTCGGACCGTCCGTACCAGACCACGTCGTAGCTCCCGCCCGGCCCGTACCAGAAGATGTCGCGCTTGCCGTCGGCGTCGAAGTCGGCGGTGAAGGGCTGGTAGGCGCCGGCGACGTCGACTGCCTTACCGGTGAAGGTCCCGTTGGAGTGCCCGAACCACAGGACGTCGGGGTCGGCGCCGGGCCCATACCAGAGGATGTCGCGGCGGCTGTCGCCGTTCCAGTCACCCAGCAGCGGCTGGTAGGTCCGGCCGACGGTGATGGCCCGGCTGGAGAACCCACCGCTGGCGAGCCCCAGCCAGAGCACGTCGTAGCCGGCCCCGGGCCCATACCAGAGGATGTCGCGGCGGCCGTCGCCGTTGAAGTCGGCCACCAGCGGCTGGTAGGCCCCGCTCACGGTCACCGCCCGGCCGGTGAAGCCGCCGGAGGACCGCCCGTACCAGATCGCGCCGTTTGCGGCGCCCGGCCCGTACCAGAAGATGTCGTTCTGCCCGTCGCCGTTGAAGTCGCCGAGCAGCGGCTGGTAGCTGCCGTTCACGGTCACCGGCCAGCCCGAGAACGTGCCGTCGGTCATGCCGTACCAGAGCACGTCGGGGTCGGCGCCCGGCCCGTACCAGAAGATGTCGGCCCGGCCGTTGCCGTTGAAGTCACCGACCAAGGGGAGGTAGCTGCGGCCGACGGTGGCCGACGCCCCGCGGAAGGCCCGGTCTGGCCGCCCGAGCCAGACGTGGTCGGGCAGGCCGCCCGGCCCGTACATGAAGACGTCGGACCGGTGGTCGCCATCGAAGTCCCCGATCAGCGGGGTGATCCCGGTGGGAACGGCGGCCGCCTCGGCGGCGGTCGCGGCCCCGCCGGCGACTACCGCCCGCTGGCCGGATTCCTGTGCGGCCGTCCGCGACGGCACGGAAAGCGCCAGCAGGCAGAGCAGGCACGCAAGTACCACACCCAGCGTGACCGGTCTGGGGATGGCGTGGGCCCTTGGCAAACGCCCCCCCCAGCCTACGGTTTCAGGTACGAAGAAACATATGGGACATCCACGCGATAGGAAAGGTTTGCGCGCAGTAGGCTGACTACGCAGTTCGAGGGTAAATCGGGCGTAGAGGCGTAGCCAATCGGGCGTCTTGGGCAGAGGCCCGCAGCGGGAAAGAACTGGAAGGGCGGCCTGTCTACGGACGGCTCCGCGCGCTGACCGGCAGCGCCGTCAGCCGAGCACCGTCAGCCGAGCACCGTCAGCCGAGCCTAGCCCGTCGCCGCTGACGCTCGGCAACCGTCAGGTCCCCTTGCCGACAAATCTCCATGGTGGTCGGGTCCCCCAGCAGGCTCAACTTGCTGAGGCGGCCGTCAGTCCAGCGGACCGCGAAGCTGGTCCGGGTCCACGCCCGGAAGGCGACGACGCAATCCTCGGCGACCGGGTACCAGGCGGTTGTCTGCTCGATCTGCGGCAGGCTGCCCGAGTTCTTGTTGCGCTCGTTCTGGACCAGGGTGCCGGCCGGGTAGCGGCCGAGGCGCACCAGGCCGATCTCGACCCGGGCGACCTTGGACTCCTTCTTCACCAGGCCATGCCCGCGCAGACGCTGGATGTCGCAGTTCATGCCGATGTCACGCAGGGTGCCGCACGGCCAGTCGAGGTCGACCCAGGACTCGGCGGAGACCTCGCCCCTGTGGGGGTTTCCCAGGTGATACCAGCTCTTGAACGACCAGCCATCGCGGTAGACGTCGTTGGTCTGCGCGGTCGCCGGCGGCGCCAGGAGCGATGTGGCGAGGGCGGCGAGCGCGGTCGCCAGCAGCATCCACCGCATAAGACCCCCCCATACCAGACGATCGGCTCGCAAAGCATAACAGGCCTGGGGCCGTCAGATCGGCGGTCTCCGCGTCTCAGCTGAGCCGGAAGCTTGCCAGCACCCGGTCGTACGCGCCGGCCGGGACGGCCGGTCGCTGCAGCGAGGTGAGCAGGACATACCATCGCTCCCGGCCCTTCAGGGCGGTGCTGACCACCATCGCGACGCTGTCCTGGCAGCGGGTGCCCTCCAGCCCGCCGACCCGCACCGGCCGGCAGCGGGTGTTGGGCAGCGTCGCGGCGCCCGCCTCAGGGGGCGTGGTCGAGGTGACCAGGACGCTGATACCGGCACCCTCCGGCGGGAGCAGCGACAGCACGGGCCCGCCGCTGCCGGTGCCCTCCTTGACCCGCCAGCCGGGCGGGTAGCGCAGCCGGTAGCCGCCGAGGATGCTGGTGAACGCCGGCCAGTTGGCCACGGCGGGGTCCGCGGAGGTCCGGGTCGGCGACGCCGTCGACGGTGCGGTCCCGGCCGACGAGGTGGCGCCGGGGGCGGGCTCGGTCGAGCGGTTGCACCCGCTCGCGACCATCGCGAGCACGACGAGCCCGGCCGGGGTGAGCAGCCTCATGGGAGGTCCGAGCTTGCTTTGCTTGGCCCTTCGGCGAGAATGGTGGAATGAACAAGGAGTAGCGCCCATGTCGCCATTGTCTCGTTTCCGGTGTCGGCCGAGCTCCCGGACCAGCCTTGCCGTGGCGACGGTCGCCATCGCCACGGTCGTCGCCCCGCTCGGCTCGGCGGTGGCCATACCCATGGCGGCGGCTCCGGCCGTGGCCGCCGTGACCCAGGTGCTGACCGTGAGAGCGTACGCCGATGCGCACGTCCAGCAAGCGACGCCGAGCACGAACTTCGGGACCAGCACGACCCTGCAGGCCGACTACGGCAGCGGTGTCACCAAGCGCATCTACCTGAAGTTCGTCGTGTCCGGCGTGCCCGCCGACGCCAGCCTGAGCGCGGCCATGCTGCACATGACGGCGACGAGCTCGTCGGGAGCGGTGGTCAGCGCCAAGCCAGGCAGCCACAACAACTGGTCCGAGTCGGGCGTGAAGTGGTCGAACGCCCCGGTCTACGGCCTGCGCACCGACAACAGCCCGGGGGTGGCGACGGGGCCGGTGGAGTGGGACCTCTCGAGCTACGTGTCCGGCAACGGGGTCTACAGCGTGATCCTGACCCAGGCGAGCACCACCCAGACGTCCTTCAGGTCCCGCGAGACCTCGCAGCCCCCGGAGCTGGAGCTCACCTACACCACGGGTGTGCCGTCGGGTGACCCGGTGATCGTCGCCGCCGGCGACATCGCCTGCTCGACCAGCGATCCCTCCTACAACAACGGGGCTGGGACGGCGACCGCCTGCCGCCAGCGCGCCACCTCCGACCTCGTCCTGGCCCAGTCGGGCGCGGCCGTGCTGGCGCTCGGCGACCTCCAGTACAGCCTGGCCACGCTCGACCAGCTCAACCGCTCGTACGACCCGACCTGGGGCCGCTTCAAGAGCCTGACGAGACCGATCCCCGGCAACCACGAGTACGCCGTGGCCAATGCCAGCGGCTACTACGGCTACTTCGGCGGCATCGCCGGGAACCCGTCCCTGGGCTACTACAGCTACGACGTCGGGAGCTGGCATCTCATCGCGCTCAACTCCAACTGCGCCACCGGTGCCGGCTGGCGGCCCGGCGGCTGCGCCGCGGGGTCGACGCAGGAGCGATGGCTGCGGCAGGACCTGGCGGCGCATCCCAACCGCTGCACGCTGGCCTACTGGCACCACCCGCGCTACTCCAGCGGCCATGGCGGCGACGGCACCTTCATGGGGGGTCTCTGGCAGGCCCTGTACGACGCCAGGGCCGACGTGGTGCTGAGCGGGCACTCACACGACTACGAGCGATTCGCCAAGCAGAACAACGCCGCCACCGGCGAGACGGTGCGGGGCCTGCGGCAGTTCGTGGTCGGCACCGGCGGGGTGTTCTTCACCGCCATACCGCAGACGCGGCATTCCTACAGCCACCTGCTCCAGAACAGCTCGTTCGGGGTGCTCAAGCTGACCCTGCGTCCCACCAGCTACGACTGGCGGTTCCTTCCCATCGCCGGGCACAGCTTCACCGACTCGGGCACCGGGTTCTGCCACTGAGTCGAGCTTCAGGGGCCGGCGACCAGGGTGGAGAGGGGGGCGTACTGGACCAGGAGGTTGGGGAGGACGCCGAGGACCAGGACACCGGCGGTGGAGAGGGCGATGGCGGTGCCAAGGGTCGGGGAGACGCGCTGGGGGGCCGGCTCGGGGGCGCCCTCGGGTGGGGTGCCGAGCCAGAGGCTGCGGGCGATGCCGGCGTAGTAGAACAGGGCGACAACGGTCATCACGGCCATGAACACGACCAGCAGCTGGAGGGTGAGGGTGTCGCCGTTGATGGCCGACTTGAAGATCACGAACTTGGCGTACCAGCCGGCGGCCGGGGGGACGCCGGCCAGCGAGAACAGGAACAAGGTCATGGCCACGCCGAGGGCCGGGGAGCGGCGGGCCAGGCCGGCGTAGTCGGCGATCAGGTTGGACGGCTGGCGCTGGCTGACCAGGGTGACGACGGCGAACGCGCCCAGGTTGGTGAAGGCGTAGATCAGCAGGTAGACGAGCACGGCCTGGAAGGCCTCCTCGCGGACCGCCGGGCTGGCGGAGGAGCCGACCGCGAACGGGACCAGCATGTAGCCGGCCTGGGCGACCGAGGAGTAGGCGAGCAGGCGGACGATGTTGGTCTGGGCCAGGGCGATCACGTTGCCGAGCAGCATGGTGAAGGCGGCCAGGACCGCGAACGCCGGCGCCCAGTAGCGCGCGTAGGACGGGAAGGCGACGAAGGTCACCTGGAGCAGGCCGGCGAACCCGGCGGCCTTGGAGGCGACCGACAGGTAGGCGGCCACCGGGACCGGGGAGCCTTCATAGGTGTCTGGCGCCCAGAAGTGGAACGGCGCGGCCGACACCTTGAAGGCGAAGCCGGTGACGACCAGGAACACGCTCATCACAGCGGCCGGCTCGTCGCCGAGCTCGGCCAGCCGCTCGGCGATGGGCCCCAGCTGCAGCGACCCGGTGAAGCCGTACACCAGGCTCATCCCGAACAGCATCACGGCGGTGGAGAGCACGCCGATGAGCAGGAACTTGAGCGCGCCCTCGTTGCCGCGGGGGTCGCCCTTGCGGAAGCCGGCGGCGATGAAGCCGGTGGCCGAGACGATCTCCAGGGAGAGGAACAGCATCAGGAGATCTCGCGAGGACGGCATCAGCAGCATGCCGACGAAGCTGGACAGGACCAGGAAGTAGAACTCGCCCTGGTAGGCGGTGCCGGCGTTGACGTAGCGCTGGCTCATCAGCAGCACCAGCAGCAGCGAGCCCAGGAACAGCCCCTTGAACAGCAGGGCGTAGTTGTCGACCACGAACGAGCCGCCGAAGGTGCTGCGGGTGCCCCCTCCGACAAGGGAGGCGAGGGCGACCCCGGCGGCCACCGTGCCGGCCAGCGACAGGTAGTTGGCGACCACCTTGGCCCGCTCCACGAACAGGTCGACCAGCAGCACCAGCAGCGCGGTGCCGGCCAGGACCAGCTCGGGGAGGATGGCGTGGAAGTCGATGGGCACCGTGGCGTCTCCTCTAGGCGAACAGGTCGGTGAACCAGCCGCTGACCGACGGGTTGGTCATCCACAGCACCAGCCCGGGCACGAAGCCGAGGGCCACGATCAGCACCACCAGCGGCGACCAGGCGGCCACCTCGATGGCGGCGATGTCGCCGAGCGGCCTGCCACCCCAGCGGTCGGGCGCCCGGCCGAGGTTGACCCGTTGCAGCAGCCACAGGAAGTAGCCGGCCGTGAGCAGCGTCCCGAGCAGCCCGACCGCGGCGAGGGCACGGAACAGGGGCACCGACAGGCCCGGCGCGGGGTTCCAGGCGGCGAGCAGGGCGAGGAT
>Ga0184609_10000341_pt1 | contig 13416 bp, 6 predicted proteins | sample PLM1_60_coex_FD_133165 | JGI IMG/M metagenome (GOLD analysis project Ga0184609, IMG submission 133165) | Groundwater sediment microbial communities from an aquifer in East River, Colorado, USA - PLM1_60_coex | ecosystem: Environmental > Terrestrial > Soil > Riparian zone | place: USA: East... | reverse complement strand
GTTATCTAACGTAATTATTATAGGAGCTACCAACAGACCCGACATAATTGATGCTGCACTACTGCGGCCTGGGAGATTCGATAGATTACTCTATGTGCCGCCACCAGATAAAGAATCAAGGATACAAATTTTTAAGATACACACTTCAAAAAAGCCTCTGGCTGAAGACGTCAATATTGATATTCTTGCCAGTCAGACAGAAGGGTATACAGGAGCTGACATAGCGGCCCTTGCATCAGCAGCAGTCATGCTTGCTCTTAGGGAACACATTGACAAATACAAAGACCCAAAAAAGGCAGAATCGGCAAAAGGAGAGCTAAAAATACACATGAAAAATTTTGAAGAAGCAATGAAGAAAATTCGTCCTCTGTCAAAGCACGAAATAGAAACATACAGAACCATTGCAGAGAGATTTGGCAAGCCCGAAGTGACAAAAGAAGTGATTGATAGAGAGACAGCCATAAAGTAAGCCGTTTAATTCCCTCGCAAACGAAGCAATCACGTTGTAGATTCGCCTCTTATAGCAATAGCTTCTTTTTGCCTCCGATTTTCACACACAAGATGTTATTATAAGGGTTTTTAAAAAAGTTAGGTTAACACGGCTTTTTCTATCATCTTCAAATAAGGTTCAGTTTTCGTTCAAAAAAAGCATAACATTGGCATTATATCCAGTTCATTTCGTGCTCAATCTCAATTCAGGACTCTAATTCATCACCATTGCACCATGTATTTATATTCAATCCTTAAACAATTGGGCGTTTAATGAATCAGAGTAGGGAGTGGCTAAAGATCCAAATCTTGCGTAAGTACTTGAGCGGACTTTCTCAGGAACAAATTGCCATTGAATTTGACATCAGTGAAGGTACAGTAAGCGCATTTTTGCAGGAATCAAGGCAGCTGGATGATACCCTAGTGATGCAACACGAGATTGCCGTTGTCTGTAATAAATGCAACATTCCAATACAGGAGCTAGCTTCAAGTCTTGCCTTTTCTAACGCATTGAAGAGATTGGCCTACGAACAGAGCAAAATAGATTTGCTTTTACGTATCCTGAATAAAATTATAGTGGAAGATGGGAGCTTTTCGCCCGAAAAAATAGCAACCTTAATCTTGCAAATTTGCGATTTTATGGAAGCGAACGGGCTTAGTCTTGAGGAAACTCATGGGAAAATAGAGGAAAAATCCAAGCAGTTAAACGAAATAAAAAAGAACATAATCGAATGCAAAAAAATAATTGCAAATACAGAGCAAGCTAGGATAGAAGCTTTACGGAAGAAAAGAGTGACACTAGCAAAGCTCAGGCAATTTACTGTCTTCAAGAAGGCATTTGAATATGCCGGAATTGATTTTAAAAACTTCAAGCAAATTACTAACTTTCTTTCCGTTATCCAACAGCTCGATTCCAATCCGGACTTGATAATCAATGAAATGAAAAAAACTAATGTGCTGGAATTCAGAAAGCTTTGTTTGGAAAAAGAGTGCGATGAAAGAGAAAAGAATTTACAAATCTATAAAAAACAAGAGCAGGACCGCATCAAGTACAATGATTCGTACAATGTGGCAGTGGATCTAGTTAACAAAACTCTTGTAAAGGGTGTTACTGCCTACGAAATTGTCAGTATTTTTGAGACTATCATAAATAACAAACTCAACTTATCAATACCGGAATTTATAAAGGACATTGATATTTACGGTGGAACGAAATCTGCTAATTTCAAAATAAAGAGGGAACTTGAAAAGCTAACTAGGGAAGTACAGGATCTGATTGATTCCAGAGAACCACTAGAATTTATTTAACGTGCAAAAGCGCGAAAACATTCTTAAGGTTAATGAATAAAGAACTGGTCTATCACAATCAAACTGAAGCAACTATCTCGTGGAAGTGGTATGATTACTTACTCTGTTCATCGTCTTCAAAGACGAGATCATCTCCATTAAGATTCTCGAAGCATGATTTGCAGTATTTTGATTTAGGTCGTAATCAGGAGACAATTCCACAATGTCCATTCCCACTATGTGTAGATTCTCAGTTATTTTTTTTATCATATATATTAAATCAAGAGGAAAAAGGCCTCCAGGTGCAGGAACGGATACCCCAGGGGCCACTCCGGGATCCATACAGTCCAAGTCGAGAGACAAATACACTTTACTTGATCCACATTTTGAGATGATTTTCTTGACTGTAGTATTTATTCCCAATTCAATAATGTCTATCGGGGTTATTATTTCCAAACCATGTTTCGAAGCGTTTTGTAATTCCTCTAATTCTGCTGCCCTAGTCCCTATTAGGATGCTTTTTGTAAAATTGATATAATTAGATGAATCTGTAATTACAGAACCATAATAGTTCCTTGTTGAAGAAACGAAATCAGGATGTGCATCAAAGTAAAGAAGAGATATCTTTTCACCTTCAAGCGCTTCGTGTATTGCCTGAAGAATAAGAGTTGTAATAGAATGATCTCCTCCAATAGCTATCAGTAACTTTTTTGCAGATGCTATGTCAAAGACTAACCTGTACAAATCTTCTCTTGAAGTATTACCGAAATCATATATTTTCTTATTTTCAAGAGTGCCTTTCATCGGACATATTGGTATTATTTTTCCTTCTCTTTCAAAAAATTCAAAAGAATTTGATGCAACTCTTAAACTGTCAGGCCCTTTACTTGCTCCACTTCTCTTTGCATGTGATCTTGACTCATCAGGCACGCCTATCACTACTATGTCTGCCTGGAAGATTGATTTAACGTTAGAATGTAATAATTTCACGTATAAAATTTAATAAAAGACCAATTTCAACGTTAGTCTCCCTCTATCCTCGTATGAATAGAAGTATACTGGTAACACGTAGCCGAGATCATATATCTCTAAAACGGTATTTACTCTACTCGTTAGTTATGGAAAATAATAATAAAATAAAGAAGTTGGATTACTCTGTAAGAGTTGAAAATCCAACAGTTGAATTCGTAGAATTAGTAGAGCCTGATGGCTTTGCTGTGCTGGCCAGCTGGCCTCTAATTTCACCATTTTGATGCGCTGTAGTATGCACATTTACATATGTGTCGCCTTTTTCAATCGAAGTAGCCAAATCGTCTAAGGTCTTGCCTTGCATTGGACCTTTAAGACTAGAGGCACTTATGTTTCCCCTAATTATCATACCATAGGCGGTGTCCTTATCTTTGCTAGTTGGAGTATTGAGAAGGTCTGCAATTATGTCTCCATTTGCTCCCATCTTTCCCATATGAATGTGTGCTCCTGTAGCATTCGATAATCCAGTGACATTAACCCTATACTTCATAGTAGCGTTAGCCACTTTTGTAAATTCAGCTTCACCAGTTGCTTTTGTTTGAACAGGAGGTACCTCGTTTTTACCGCTCAATTGACCCTTGTATGGATACTTTGCTGCATAGGCCTGATCAAAGACCGATAGAGTAACAAAAACTGACAGCGAAATAGCGACCACTAATAAGCTTGCGCATACATATTTGCTTGAACTCATCTCGTATTTTTGATGTTTACTCACTAAAATATATTGCGAATATAAAATGCAAAACGTTTATATAGTAGAAACGAGGACTGCTCGAAATAGGCAAATTCGATTCTTACCCATTGTCACAATTCCAAGTTGAATGTATTTTATGTCATGTCTTCGGTTTATATGCGACTCCCACTCCAAATGTGAACTTGGTGGCTGGGTTTTAGAAGATATAGTACTTTTGATCTTTAGACACTATTTCAACCATAAAAAACGCATCGGTTATTTCACTATTCTTTTTGTTGAGTCAAAATCTTATTTTTTCAAATTACGAATTCATTATCTTGGTTTGAGACCTTATTATAGAACTATTCTAACTTGAGAAACATCAAACAATTTCATTCAAGCTTTTTACTGGAAGACAGACGAAGGAGGATCTGGTGGAGGCAAAGGTGGAATAGATCCTGGTGTTGCAATGACAAACAGGAAAAATCTACTTTAGCATCGGAATCGTCACCCATGTCTCTGTAGTCGGGTCTCAATATCAACAAATATTAACAATACACGTCCCTTTGAGCTGAATGAAAATACATGCATTTGTACTGTTTATGGTCTACGATTGATTTAAATGGTCGTCCAAGGTTCTCTCCTTCTATTTGGATACGGTGGCATTTTTATTTTTTATCGGGTTACTATTGTGTACAATGTTTATAATTGGAACCGATTACGCTCAGGCAAAAGTATGTACGAAATATCAGTGCAAAACTCCGACTATTAGTGACCCCAATCTCAAGATAGAGTTGGTATATCAGGCAAATGACACACAAGGAAATTATAAAGTCAACGCGTCGCAAGAAGTCAACCTACTATCACCGGTTACAAAGATGGCATTTTTAAGTAACAATGACATCGTGATGTTAAACAAGAACGACGGTAAAGTCATAAGAATTGTAAATAAAACGCTGGTGTCTCAACCGCTGATTGATCTCAGCGTTGCTAATAAATGGGAACGTGGACTTTTGGGAATGGCTGTCTCAAAAAATCAAGAAAGGGTACATGTCTTTTTATATTACACCGAATCAAAGGGAGGTGATGGCGGCGATGTCTGTCCTACAATATTTTGTGCTAAACCAAAAGAATCTATACAAAATAAATTATACAGATACGATTTGATAAACAATAAACTCGTAAATCCAAAGCTACTATTTTCAGGACCCAAATCAAATATCGCATCCCATATTGGCGGTGCACTGGAAGTTGGGCCGGATAATAAGGTATACCTTATAATTGGCGACTTTCATGGATACCAAAACAAGACCACAACACTTGTCCAGAACTATAAAAATGGCTCATTCCCAGATGGTAGAGCAGGTATACTCAGATTTACTCAAGATGGAAAAGCTGTAGAAGGCGGTATACTGGGAAAGAAGTATCCCCTAAATCTTTACTATGCTTATGGTATAAGAAATGGCTATGGCTTGGATTTTGATCCTGTCTCAGGAAAATTGTGGGACACAGAGAACGGACCTGATCGTGGAGATGAAATCAATCTTGTAAATCCTGGGTTTAATAGTGGATGGAATAGAATTCAAGGGATACCGCAGGGTCAAGGTGTATCATCTAATAAGACTGCACTTACACCGCCCAAAAACTTGGTGGATTTTGGAGGAAAGGGCAAATACAGTCCACCAGAGTTCGATTGGAACTCCACGACTGTGGCACCAACGGCACTTAGATTCCTAAATTCGACCAGCCTCGGCAAAAATTTTGAGAATGACTTATTTGTTGCATCGTTTAATAATGGTGTAATATATCATTTTGATTTGAATAAAGATAGAATGGCACTAAAACTAGATAAGCCAAATGATACTTTAGCGGAGGATCAGGATTCCAAACATCTAATATTTGCTCAGGGACTAGGTAAAATTACAGATATGCAAGTGGGTCCAGATGGTGATTTATACGTACTTTCAAGATATTTTAACAAAGGCACTATCTTTAAAATATCACAGATAACATGACCCTTGGAATACTGGTTTTTTCACTACTGCTGCTGACTACACTTGCAAGCTTCTAAGGCCATAATCTATGCTAATGTAAAAGAGGCATTTCCATTTTACTCTGCCATATCTATCTAAAATAAGAGCAATTGAATTAAATGACTGTTTCTAAAGAAGTGTTACCAAATAAACTCCTGGGAGATATACTTTGTTCTCTTAAATTTTTAATTCCATCTATTATTTCTACTTTATAAAATAAAAATTAGATTCTTTATATCTTCTCAATGAGAACAACATAATGCGATGAAGTAAGTCCTGTTGGGAGATCACTTGACAATTGGCCGTAGTCGCAAGAAGACTACGGCAGTGACAGAGGTGACTGACAAAAGCAATATAATTCCCTCTTTTGATACCATTACCTCTTCCCATGGTACCTGCACACCTTTCCTTTTTGCACGCTCTGATATATCTCCTGGCAACTTTAGGAATATTTTGTTATCTTGGGGCAAGCCATCAGCTTGTATCCATTTAAGGTATGTAACATATTGTATTCTACTAGCATTTTGGTATTTTGAAAGGTAAATATCAGAATGATCCACTAGTGTGTTTAATCCCTTCAAAATTACGTCCCTTTGACCTTTGTTCGGAATATACAAGTTATTTACCGTTATGTTTCCCGTGGCCTTTATTAGAGGTTCTTTCATTATGAGGGTTTGGTTGCTATCAGATGAAGTTTGCGAACCTATACCATGGAACTGAACTTCTTCCTTATTTCCAATATTAAATGGAACATTGAATTTCCCAGTATTGTTTGAAACGGTAGCCACGAATTGAGCTTTAGCCGATCCATCCAGCATCTTTAAAGTTAAATTAACCCTTTCCGGAAACGATATTCCTACGTAGTCGTACGGAGAAAACAACGTAGGCATGAATACTAATCCAGTTGCTTCAACGATGGCCGTGTACGCTCCCGACAGTGTCAGATTCGATATCAGTATATTTTGGAACTTATTTTTTTCACCTGCTCCATTGAAAAGTACAGTACTATTGGAAATAGAAATATCCGCTACACTAATTATGTTAGATGCATTTGGTATCAATAAAGAAGACGTTGATAGTGTCGTGTCTCCAGAGATTTTTAACTCTCCCACAAATCGTGCACCCTTTGATACATTATTTGGAAAATTTTGTTTAGTATAATTTGTAACTTCAACATCCAACATGCTGGGTATGCGACCAAGACTCAAGAAAAACTGTTGCGGGAATTTGTGCACGGCTCCAAAATATCCCGCACTGTTGACAAAAATAATTTCGCCACCCGTAGATCCATATTTTCGCTCAATTGCAAACGGAGCTACTTTCTTGTCGTCGTTGATGTAATATGATCTCACTGTCGCATTTAGAGATTTTAAATCAATAGTTCGTGCAGATCCAGAAACACCGAAACCATGCGAGGGTTGACTGTCACCTGCGAGTGCAATGCCATCAATCTCAGTTATATTACCAGCTTTGAGATTTAATAATCTGCTAAAACCCCCTGTAAAATTATCTCCTGTGTTTATGACAATGAGCCTACCACCATTATTGACAAACTGCAAATAATCCTCAAAATTAGTATCGTTAATAACTGGATCCCATGGGAGCATAACAGTCTTGTGGGAAAATGCCGACTTATCACCATAGACAATGGTATCATATGCACTCTTTGATAAGGAAAGTTCGTTGAGCGGATAGTAGAGGTTATAGTAAATCTCTTTTTTTTGGGACATGTCTGGAGACAGAGGAACATGGCCAATCTTTATGGGCTCAAACTCCGACGTTTTGTGGTCTACCCTAATTCCTACTCTTGCAATATCTGTATTCTTGGAGAGATCTGTGTGAACCTTTAGTTTAAGTAAATCGTCCAAGTAAACCGAAATCGTATTTCCAACGGTTAGTACTTTTAGTGTATACCATGTATTTCTTTCAGATCTTATATTTTGATCTTCAGACAGTAGTACCTCTTTGTCAGAATTAGGTTCTCTTTCAGAGAGCTGTAGGCCGTTACCATTAATTGAAGCATGATATTCTTTGTCTTGACTGTGCCAAACAATGCCAGAACTGCCACTTACGCTATCATTTTGACCCAATGTTCGGAATTTAGTCTCAATGTAGTAAAACTGCTTTTGTTGCAGTAAATTACTCCACAGGGTGCTTCTTTTATCGCCATTGAAGATTGTCAAAGTTTCGTGATCTTTATTTTGCAAGTCGACTATGCCAGAGTCCTTTACTCCGTTAAAGGATCTATTATCGAATTGTATTACTTTTTCATCTGAAATTAATGACGATAGCGACATTCCCTCAGGCTTATATATTAGAGCAATACCATTCAGTGACGAAATTGGAGGAAGTATAGAGGGCACAGTTAATACTATGTAGTTACCATCTTCATATACCCTTCGAAAATTTTCGAGAGCAAACTGGATTGGCAGTTGGATCTTTTCATCAATAATGTTCTCTTTTGGAAGAATCAAGTATTGAACGTTATCGATATTTAGAAGAGAATATAGTCCTTCAATTGTCGAAGCATTTAATATAAAGGGATTTTTCAAAATTTTTAATGGAGATGTCAGTGGAGTACCAACAAAAGCCTGAATTTTATTGGCTAATTTTTGATCCCTAAATGACTCTAGTTTTGAATCTGGACCCCCATACTCTAATGGCAGAACAATATGATCCTTTTTGAAGTTAAGGTTCTTATGCAAATAGCTTAAGAAATTAAATTCTAGGGGCGTTGGAAAAATTTTATTGCGAAGTAGGATACTATATTGCTCAAAATCTGGGTTTTGCAAAGCCGAAGCAACGTAACCGGTAGAGATAAGCGTTGATAGGCTGCTTGTAATAACGACGAGGCCTATGACAAGTCCTACAATAAGTTTAGTGTGAGAGCTGTGAATAGAAAAAATTATTCTGGTAATAAATATTGAAGCAAATGCACCCATCGCCACCATAATGTATTTACTTAGCCGATATTCATCGTAGTAGGGACCAAGAAAAAGTGCTATAATAGCTATTATCCCGAATACAAAAATCTCCTTTTCAAACTTCCTAAAGAAGTACGAAAGAATAAAAGCAATTCCAAGGAGTCCTGTTATCCCTAGTTTCATTGGATACAAGTACCATGGGAGGTCATAAGGATCCTGCTGCAAATGTATATCAGAACTAGAAAGCTGTCCCCAAACTAGAAACGTAAAAATATACAGATAGGCTATCACGGCAACCATAATCATTAAACCCAAAGATTTGACTTGATTTTGTGCACCAGGAAATTTTCTTGTCGATTTTTGCCTTATGAATACATCGGCATATAACCAGTTAATTATCCTGCTGACATAAAGAATCCACACTAACCCAACAATTAATGCAATCAGAACTATAAGAGGAATTCCAATTCCAAAGACTTCTTGTGCAGTATAATATCGTACTGTAGAAAAATTTATATTAAAAGTAATATCCAGGATAGCAACCAAGAGCATAGAGCATAAGAAAGTCAGGTATATGGAATTTTTCCTTTCAGGTAATTTAAAAATTAATGGCAGAAAGCAACCAACTATTATAAAAAGATAAAATTCATCATGAGAAAGAATACCAACAGTTGTAGTAGTACCCACTATTATAACATATTTTATTTTCAGATTTATTTTTTCTTTTACTAATCCGAGTAAAACAAAACCTAGGGGCAAAGCAAAAAGTGTTAGGCTAGTCCCAAACTGGGGACTTGACGTAATAATGAAAGATCCGGCTCTTTGTATATCAAGCGTCCTTGTTTCCACTGCTTGGAAAAGTTCTGCAGACGAAATTGGAGATTTAACTGGATTCGTAGTGGCACTCATGGTAATCATATTAATCCAGCCAAATCCAGAGCTTAACATAAAAAAAGTACAAGCCAACAATGCTGCTTTCGGCCAATTTGCATTACGATTAGGAACCCACTTATTAAAGAAATAGTAAAACGCGAAAACTGGTATAATATTTAGAAAGCTGATGGATGAATAGGCGTTTACTGAGGGGACTCCAGAAAGCGAGATAAAAGACGCAAGTATGCCATGAGAGAACGAAGAATAGAACGTATCATCCACCTCGGATCTGTCACCTCCCTCAAGAAAGGAGAGTGTTCTTCCATGATGAAACCATTGATCTCCAATGATTACACCTTGATACAATGAATAAGTAGATAATATCACAAGAGCAAAAAGACTTGCAAAAACTAGAATTTCTGGGCTATTTGAATACAATAGGATTTTTACTCTCTGAAAATAATTAATGTAGCGAATTCGTAAACCCTTAGCAGACTTTGTTACAATAAAATAAATCAATAATGCTGCGTAAATACCAAGTAGAACTGGTTTTACTTCTGAAGTATCGTATCCTAAAGACGCTGAGATGTAACCACCGAAACCAATGATTGCAATACTGAAGGTATATGCGAGTAAAACCTTTAGGATTGGCTGAATCTCATGTTTCCGGTTGTCGAGAACATCTACAATGACATAGCCGGGGAAAAAGAAACATAATGAAATTGAAGATGTCAACAAAATTATTTGAGTTGTGGTAAACTTGTTCCAAGGAACAAATAAATCCTGATTAGTGTTAGCAAAAAAACCAGTAATGATAAGAGTAATTAAATAAACAATCACAAATATTAAATGAGAAACTGACAAGGGCAAATCTGTATTAGAGTTAATATTTTTTTCATGGCCAGCTTTTCTAAATATATTTTGTTCTCTATATAGTGGTCTATCGTCGAAAGTATACCTCCATGCCAATCCGAAAACCAGGAAAGACACTATGATTGCACCAGGTACTGCAAAAGTGATTGGAACAAGGAGATACGAAAGTATGAAATATACGGATATACCAGAAATTACTGATCCAGGAAACAGGGAGAGATAAATATTATTTGTCAAAGAGATACGGTTAATAATGGGATTTCTCAGCCTTTCACATTAGTGTTTTTCTAGATATATATATTAGTTGTTTTTTCAAGATTAATTATTTTCCGTGTGTTTTTATTACTTAAAACTATAGTCACAATGTTAAATCGGACCAGTTTTTCTGGGTTATATGTTTAGTAATGTAAAAAATGAGTGCATTCTAGTCTCCCAAAAAGGACTAGGTGATAAGGATGCCACTGTAAGAATGTGCTACTTCATTATTGGTCGTAGACGCCATAGTTGCCATAAAGCTATCGTAGTTACAGAAACAATTGACAAAAGCAATATAATGCCATTTTTGGAAACCATTACTTCTTGCCATGGTACTTTGATTCCTTTTGTCTTTGCACGTTCTGATATATCTCCAGGTAATTTTACAACTGTAAATTTACCCTGTTGATAAATATCTTGGGCATGTTTATCTTCAGAGGTGTCTTTAGTTTGTATCCAATTAAGATACGTAACATACTGCATCCTGCTGGCATTACGATAATTTGTGATGTAGTTATCCGAATGATGCAAAGATGCGTTTAAGCCCTTTAGATTCATGTTCCTCTCGTCAACAGGAATAAACAAATTATTTACAGTTATATTGCCCGTCGCATTTAACTCTGGACTTTTCATTGTGACGGTTTGAGTGTTAGTAAATAAATCTTGAAGACCTATATTATGAAACCTAATTTCTGCCATATTTCCAATACTGACAGGAACTTTGTATTTGCTTGTGGCGTTTGATCCAGTTATCATAAATTCAGCCGTACCTGATTTATCGAGTAACTTTAGTGTCAAATCGAATCTTTTCGGCAGTGATATTCCGAGGTAATCGTACTGATGAACCGAGGAGGGTAAGGATACTAAACCGGATGATTCAATAGTAGCCTGATACGAACCCGAAAATGTCAAGTTTTCTATGAGTAAGTTTTTAAGATTATTTTTCTTATCGATTCCATCTACAGGAATAGAATTATTGGAAGTAGAGATATCGCCGACCGTATACGCGTTTGGATTTGGTAACAATAGCGATGGAGTTGTTATGAAAGTGTGTCCCGCTATAGTTAAAGCTCCAACAAATCGTGCGCCGGCCCTTACATTATCTGGCAGCACTTCTTTAGAATAATTTGCAACATTTAAATCCAGAAGACTAGGAACACGACCAAGCGTCATAAACAACCGTTCAGGTGCCTTGAATAATGCGTCATAATATCCATAACTATTAATAAAAATAATTTCACCACCTGAAGATCCAAATTTACGTTCCAGCGCAAACGGTGCAACTTTTTTACCATTATGCGCGTAATACGATATAGCGGTTGCGTTTGCATGTTCTATGTCAATGGTCCTGGCAGATTCAGAAACAGCGATAGCATTCAATGACGAGTTGCTTGATCCTTCAATTCTATCAAACTTGGTGATGTTCCCAGCTGTTAGATTTAACAGTTTACTGAATCCTCCCACAAAACTGTCCATTGCATTGATTATAACAAGCTGACCTCCGTCATTAACAAAATGTAAATAATCTTTAAAGTTAGTATCGTTATAGGATAAATCCCATGGTAAGATAATGGTCTTGTGAGAAAATACTGACTTGTCGCCATCTATAAAAGTATTATAATCCGTCTTTGATAATGCTAGTTCACTAATCGGATAGTAGAGATGATAGTATATTGCCTTGTTGTAGGACATGTTCGACTGGGATATATGACCTAGCTTCAAAGGGTCAAACTCTGCAGTATTCTGGTCTACTCTGATACCGACTTTTGCGATATCTGGATTGTGGGAAGGAGCAGTTCGGACCTGCAATTTGAGCATATCATCCAAATAAACCGCAATGGTATTTCCCACGGTTAGTACCTTTAGTGTATACCATTTTGATCTTTCTTTCTTTACATCTGCATTTTCAGACAGTAAAACCTCTTTGTTTAATTTACTGTCCTTTTCAGAAAGTTGCAGCCCTCTGTGATTAAGTGATACATGGTATTCCCTGTCCCCATTCTGCCAAACTATGCTAGAACTTCCGATTGTACTGTCGTTCTCACCAACAGTTCGAAATTTTCCTTCAATGTAGTTAACCTCCTTCTGCTGCAGCAAATTAGACCAGAAGGTGCTTCTTTTATCATCATTGAAGATTCTTAAAATCTCGTCATTATTATTGGGTGTCTTCACAAATTCTGAAGCGAGTAGAGTCTTGGAGTTATTGTTGAATCGCAACAATTTTTCATTCGAAAGTAATGACGATAGTAACGTCCCTTCATGTTGCTCTATAAGGGCAACACCTTTTTGTGAAGTTGGAGGTGTCATAGGAGGAACTGTTAAGACTACATAATTACTATCTTCATACACCTTTTGAAAATTATCGAGCGCAAACTGCACTGGCTGTTGAAAATTGTCACTTATAATGTTCTCTTTTGGAACTATGATGTAATGAGTATTAGTAAAATTTAGAAGGTAATAGAACGCTGTGAGCGATGTAGCATTAAATGTAAACGGGCTCTTATAAAATTTAGGAGGTGACGCAACCGATGTTCCAATTAAAGTTTCAATTTTCTTGGTTAGGTTCTGCTCTTCATATCCTTCAAGTTTTGAGTCTTGCCCGCCATACTCGACAGGTACAGTAACGTAATCGGTTTTGAGGTTAATAATGTCTTTTCGCAAAGTGTTGAAGAAATTTATTTCTTGAGGTGATGGAAAAATTCTTCCTTTTGAATGTTCATGGAATTCTTTAAAATCTGGATATTGTATGGCTGAGGCAGTGTAGCCCATAAACATCAGGACTGATAGGCTGCTTGAGCTAATTACAAGTCCAATAATTAGTCCTGTGATAAGAGGTTTAAGTCTGATCCTTTTGATTCCAGAAATGATTATATAAATTAATAACGACGCAAAACCCCCCATGGCTACCATTATGTATTTACTAAACCGGTACTCATCATAATAGGGGCCAAGCACTAGAGCGATTACGGCTATTAGCCCG
>Ga0184609_10000340_pt1 | contig 13448 bp, 11 predicted proteins | sample PLM1_60_coex_FD_133165 | JGI IMG/M metagenome (GOLD analysis project Ga0184609, IMG submission 133165) | Groundwater sediment microbial communities from an aquifer in East River, Colorado, USA - PLM1_60_coex | ecosystem: Environmental > Terrestrial > Soil > Riparian zone | place: USA: East... | reverse complement strand
GTTGCCCGCTGGGTTGCCCGCGGCCGGGCCGCGCTGCTGGCAGCCGGCACCCCGAGCTCGGCGGTGAGCTCGGACACCCGCCCGAGCGCCATCGCGCGGACGGCTCCGTACGGCGCGACCCGCAGCAGCGTCTCCCACACCTGGAGGTCGTCGTGCCCGTACGGCGTGCGCGACCAGCCGATCAGCAGGCCGGGGTCGGCCGAGGCCAGCACGGCGTAGCGAAGCTGCTGCTCCACCCGGCGGCGCAGCACCGCGATCCCGGGTGCCTCGGACTGCGGCAGCAGCGGCCCCTGGTAGCGGCGCAGCGCGGCCCGCACCTCGCCCCTGTCGAGCAGCCGCGACACCTGCAGCACGTCCGCGTCCACGCCGACCTGCAGCCGGTACGGCCGCGAGCTCAGCAGCTGCGCGCCGAGCAGCTGGCGAAGCCGCGACATCTCGGCGCGCAGCGTGATCGGGTTGGCGTCGTCGCCGTAGAGCTGCAGGCCGAGTTGCTCGCCGCTGAGCCCGTGCGGGTGCTGGGCCAGCACGGCCAGGATCTCGCTGTGCCGCCGGCTCAGCCGCCGCTGCTGGCCGCGGTGGGTGAGCAGTCCCTCGTCCCGGCCAAGGACCCGCAGCGTCAGCCCGTCGTCGTGTTCGCCACCGTGTTCGCCACCGTGTTCGCCACCGTGCTCGCCACCGTGCTCGCCACCGTGCTCCCCACCGTGCTCGCCGGCCCGCCGCGGGGTCCACAGCGCGGTCGCGGCCAGCTCGCCGGCCACCGCCCGTGCCGTCGCCCTGACCAGCGCGAGGCTGGCCGCGGTCGCCAGGTCCGCCCCGCCGGTCAGGTCGATCGCGCCGACCAGCTCCCCCGTCGCCGGATGGCGGATGGGCGCCGCCGAGCAGGTCCACCGCTGCACGGCGCGGCTGAAATGCTCGGCCGCGAAGATCTGCACCGGCCGGCCGAGGGCAAGGGCGGTGCCTGGCGCGTTCGTCCCGGCGTGCCGCTCGGCCCAGGTCGCCCCCGGCACGAAGTTCATCCGCTCGGCGTGCCGCAGCACCTCGGCATGGCCCTCCACCCACAGCAGCCGGCCGACGGCGTCGCTGACCGCCATCAGGTGGCCACCGTCGTCGACCACCGGGCCGAGCAGCTCGCGGAACACCGGCAGCACCCTCGCCAGCGGGTGCCGTTCCCGGTGCTCGACCAGCTCGTCGTCGGTGAGCTGCACCGGCGCGCCGTCGGCGTCGGGGTCGACGCCGGCCGCCACCGAGCGCTCCCAGGAGTCGGCGACCACGTCCCGCAGCACCTCGGCCGCGCCGTCGCCGGTCAGGAACGCCTCGTGGGCCCGGCGCAGCGCGGCGATCCGGTGCACCGGGTCGGTGCCGGCGGCCAGTGCCGCCGCGGCCGCCACGGAGAGATCGCGCATCAGGTTCCTGACTGTCCACGGCCCCCGCGGGGTCGATGGTCGCATCCGCCCCCGGCCGGCGGCCAAGCCCAAAGGCGCCGGATGGCCAGGACTTTCGGTCCGCGACGCCGGGCAGCTCGGCGACCAGCAGGAACAGTCAACCCGGACGGGCACAATCGCTAGGCCGTTCGGTGGACTTACCGTTGCTCCGGCAAGCACTGCCGCCGTAATCTCATCACGCCTTGTAACCGCTAGAGTCGGGGCTGCGGTTCACGCGGTTGATGTAGTGCGCAACGTAGCGTAGTCAGGATCGGGGCCCCTTGCCTCGGGCCGCGCTTCGCCAGGGCAGGGGGCTGAATGGCCGGTTCTTCGCGCGGAGTGCGACTGCTCGATCGTTTCGAGCCGGTCGAGCGCGGTCCACCGAGCCGCGTCCTTGGGGTACGGCTGTGCCGTGCGCCATGTTCCGCTAGCCCCCGCCCCGGCTGTGCTTGCAGGCCGACGCCGGAGCGGGAGCCGCCCGGATCCACCGGTCCTGTCGATCACAGGTCGGGAATCCGCGTGTCATGGTAGATCACCCCGCGCTGGAACGGCGTCGGGGTTGGAGTGCGAGGCCGCATCAGGCTCCGAATGCGCCGCCACGGCGGTGGGGGTCCGTTGCGCTGACGGCGTTGGACGCCGGCCGGGCAGCACGCCAGAAAATTTCGGCCGCTTGTCGAGCGGTTGACATTGCTGTGCCGAGAACGATCGCAGGGTCGTTCTCGGTGTGATCCCGTCTTCGGGAAGGGCAATAAATGAATCTTCGGCTCAAGCCTCGTGTGCTCGGACACACGCGGGCCCTTGTTGTTCTCGCTACGGCGGCGCTGATGATGGCCATGGTCCCCGCCGCGCTGGCGAATCTTGCAGGTAGCACGTTTGAAGGTAATGACGGCAACCTCGTCGTCAACACGGCCGGCAACACCGACTGGGCGAACGTGGCTGGCCGGGTACGCGGCGACGACCTGGCCAGCGGGTCGAGCGACAACGCGTTCGGGCAGGGCACCAAGGAAAACGACGCGAACGTGTCAGTGGTGACCGGGTCCATCCCGCCGCAGAAGAGCGACCTCACCCGGTTCTACGTCGCCAGCGAGTTCGCCAGCAACAGCAACTTCCTCTACCTGGCCTGGGAGCGGTCGAACACTCTCGGCAGCGCGAACATGGACTTCGAGATCAACAAGCTGGCGCAGCCGGACCTGACCACCACCGGGAGGAAGACGCTCAACCGGAGCACCGGTGACCTGCTCATCACGTTCGACTTCGGTGGCAGCGGCAGCCCGGTGCTGGGCCTGCTCAGGTGGGTCACCAGCGGACCGACCAGCCAGTGCTTCTCGGCGAACGCATTGCCCTGCTGGGGTAACCGCATCGACCTCGGCGCGGCCGGCGAAGCCGAGGGTGCGGTCAACGCGATCACCGTGACCGATCCGATCGCCAACGTGTCCCTGCCGGCGGGCACCTTCGGCGAGGCGGCGGTCAACCTGACCGCAGCCGGTGTCTTCCCGCCCGGTGTTTGCACGGCGTTCGGCAGCACGTTCCTGAAGAGCCGCTCGTCGGCGTCGTTCCCGGCCGAGGTCAAGGACTTCGTGGCCCCGCAGCCGGTGAACATCAGTAACTGCGGCAAGATCATCATCAATAAGGTGACGATCCCGTCGCCCGACCCGACCGACACCAGCTTCAACTACACGGCCGGCGGTGGGCTGAGCCCGACCAGCTTCAGCCTGAAGAACGGCCAGTCGTTCACGTACAACGACGTCTTTGCCGGCTCTGGCTACAGCGTGGCCGAGACCGTGCCGGCGAACTGGGAACTGGTCAGCGCCACGTGTGACGACGGCAGTCCGGTCTCGAACATCAGCGTGAGCCCCAACGAGACCGTGACCTGCACGTTCACCAACCGCCTGCTCACCGGGGCGATCCAGGTCACCAAGACGCGCAAGCACGCCGCGGACGGGACGGGTGACCACCCGCACGCCGGCGTGACCTTCACCGTCAACGGTGTGTCAAAGGTGACCGACGCCAACGGCGTGGCCTGCTTCGACGGGCTCACGTTCGGCACCTACACCGTCCACGAGACGGTGCCGGCCGGCTACGCCGGCGAGGCCGACAAGTCGGTGACCGTGGACAACACCGCGGCCTGCTCCGACAACCCCTACGGCGGTGAGACGGTGAGCTTCCACAACACACCGCTGACCAACGTCACGGTCACCATCGACTCGCAGGTCGACGGTGGCACCGCCTCGACCCTCTCCTGCACCCCGGACGGCCCCAGCGGCTCGACTGGCGCCAATGGTGACGGTTCCTTCTCCGACACCAACCTCACACCCGGCACCTACACCTGCGTCATCGTCATCGACCCATGACCTGACCGGGTCCGGCGGAGCGGGGGGCGGCCACCATGCCGTCCCCCGCCCTCAATTGCGGTTGACGGTGAATCGTCCGCCGGCTCGGTAGCTGGCGCCGTATCTGTGGATCTGTGTATGGTGATTGCGGCAGGCCAGCACCCCACCGTGGTAACTCGTCGGCCCGCAACCGACCGACTCACGCCGGCCAGCCCATCCCCGTCTCACCGCTTCCAAAACGTCCAACTGAAACCACCCCCACTCACTCACGCGGCCAGCCAACATGACGTGAGCCGGAAGCGAAAACCCACTCCCCTCTCCCGTCCAAAGCCATTTCTAAGACGCAACCCGACGCAGTCAAGACGTCAACGAACACTGATTTGAGCTGCCAAACCGGCAACCCCCGAACAGCAGCCCAACCCATGGCGAAATCGCCCCACCTCAGGACGACCCGATTCGAGCAAGGCACCGCTCGATCGCAGGAATGCGATCCACCACGCCGGCCACGGCAATCCGATCCAGCTCGGGTTCACCGGCGGCCACCAGGTTCGCCATGCCCTGGTCGCCGGCCGCCGCGGCCACCAGGATGCCGTCCATCATGAGCTGAATCCGGACCGGCACGGCGTGCAGGATCTGCCGCGGGTCGAACCCGCCATAGGCCGATGCGATCACCGCCAGCCGCCGCGCCGCGAGGTCCGTGCCGATGTCCCGCCACATGGGCACGCAGTTCCAGGCGACGAACGCCAGCTCGAACAGCGGCGTCGACGGGCCGGACATGTCCCAGTCGAACACCCCGACAAGTTCCTCACCGTCGAAGCAGATGTTGTACGGCGCGATGTCGTTGTGCCCGATCAGCGTGGGCCCCGGCAGTCTCGGGTAGCGCCAGGGCCCTGGATGCGCGAAATCCGCCACCGCCTCGTGGAATCCGCGCGTCCAGCGCACCACGGTGGCCAGTTGTCCGACCGAGAGCAGCTCGACGTTCGTGTCGATCACCCGACCGGCCAGGTAGGACAGCACCTCGCGACCCTGCTCGTCGAAGCCGAGGACCTCCGGGATGTGCGGCACCCGGCCGGCCAGGTGGCGCAGCAGGGCGTGCACGGCCGGCGTCCACGGACCCACCGACCGCCGCACGGTGGCGCCGACCCGCAGCGCACCGCCGAGGTTGCCGACCAGCAGCTCGCCCTCGCCATCCGGCCACGTCACCGCGCCATGGTCGGCGCACGCCGCGCTACCTGCCACTCATTTTTCGCCGTTCGCCCGGCCGGGGTCGGCACCGTCGCAGGGCGCCCTGCCGACGGCTACGGCAGGCAGACGGTTCCGGTGTAGCGGGAACGGCCGCCGTCCGGGAACGAGAACGTGCCCTCGGCGCGCAGCGCGCCGCTCGCCCCGGCCAGGTCGCCGGTGCCGCCGACGATGGTCTGCAGATCAACGATCGAGCCGGTCCCGCCGGAGGCGAACGCTCCGGCGTTCTTGATGATCAAAGTGCCGGCCCGGCCGGCGGCCCGGCCGGTGACCGTCGAGTCGGAGGTGAACAGCTGCACGGTGGTGCTTGGCGTGTCCGCCGTTGCCACGATCGAGGTGGCCCGCGCCTCGGCCTGGCCCATCACACCACCGTCGTAGCTGGCGGATATGCACAGCCCGATCGGGGACTCGCAGGTCGGGCCGACGACCGGGCGCTCCTCGTAGAAACCGGTCACGGCCACGCAGCTGGTCCCGGCCTGGGCCGACACGGCCGGCATCAGGACCACGGCCAGCGCGCCGAGAACGGCTCCGAAACGCAGATAGCGAGACGCGGACATGGCTGGACTCGTCGTTGTCGGGGCGGCGGCGCCGAATACGCTGCGTGCTCCGCAGTGTCGCGCCGCACCCCGACCGTTACGCGGGTGGTGATCACCATCGAGTCACTGATCGCCGCCCTGCGGCCAAACCTCGCAGTCGCGCCCCAGGTGGCCCAGGCGGGCGTTGCACCGCCGGCGTCCACGGACACCCACCGTGGGTGTCCAGACGGGGAGGGCATTGACGCCCTGCTCGAGCTCCGGTCAGTTCAGATGAACAGCAGTTGGGCGCCTTCGGTCTTCTCGATGAAGTCGGCGGCACTGATGATGCCTTCGACCTCCTCGTACAGGTCCTGCTCGGTCAGGTGCATCATGTCGGCGGACATCCGGCAGGCCCACAGGTGGCCGCCGGAGGCGACGATCTGCTCGAGGAACTCGGGCACCTCGGGCACCCCGACATCGGCGATCTGCCGCTTCATCACGTGGGTCGCCATGGCCGTCATGCCGGACAGCCCGCCAATCCGTGACGGCGCGTGCGTCAGGGCAGCTCTCGGACGTCGATCGTGTCGTCCAGGCGCCGGGCGGCCGCTTTGTCGCCGGTGACCAAGGGCCAGCCGCGTTGCCGGGCGCAGCGTACGGCGTGGCCGAGCGCAAGGTCGTCTGCCGCCGACGCCAATGGAGTACGGTGATCAGACCGCGCGAGGTCCATCTGACGGACAAGGACGCCAGCCATCAGCACGCCGGTAGGGCTGCAACAGATCCTCGATCTCGAGCAGATCGAGGTACTCATGTTCCGCGGCCGGGTACGGCCAACCAACTCGACGCGCACGTTCGGCGGCGAGGTCGCCGGGCAGGCGCTCATCGCGGCAGGACGGACAGCACCGGCCGACGTACGCGTGCACTCGCTGCACGCGTACTTCCTGCGTCCCGGCAACCCGGGCGCGCCGATCCTGTATCAGGTCGACCCGATCCGCGACGGTCGCTCCTTCACCACCCGCCGAACCGTCGCCGTACAGCACGGCCAGGCCATCTTCGTGCTCTCGGCGTCCTTTCAGCGCCCGGAACCGGGCTACAGCCACCAGGTGCCCAGGCTGGACGCCCCGGCGCCGGAGGACCTGCCACCAGAGGAGTCCACGTTCGATGCCGGTGACACCGCCACCGGCGAGTGGTACGCGGATCTGCGGGCACGCATCCCGGTAGAGGTGCGGTTCTCCGAGGAACCGCCCCGGATCGCCGTCGCGCGCGGTGAGACGGCACCGCCGAGGCAGCGGGCCTGGTTGCGCTCGACCGAGCGCCTGCCGGACGACCCGCTGCTGCACGTCTGCGCGGCCACCTACGCCTCTGACCTGTTCCTGCTGGGCTCCGCGCTGCCGCCGCATGGCCTTGCGATCGGCAGCACCGGGCTACAGTCCGCCAGCCTTGACCACGCGGTGTGGTTCCACGCCCCGTTCCGAGCCGACGACTGGCTCCACTACGACACGGAGGGGATCTGGGCGGGCAACGCTCGCGCGCTGTGCCGGGGGTACCTCTTCGACCGCGCAGGGACGCTGGTGGCCACCGTGATGCAGGAGGGGCTCATCCGCCAGCGCGCTCCCGGGGACGGGCACCGATCCTAGGCAGCTGCTCGTCGGCGGTTCCGGTGCCGGTCAGGTCGCTCGGCCTTTAAGGAATGCTCATTCTGGAATCGTCTGCGGAGGTGGGCATGGACCCGGACGACGCGGAGCGCGTCGAGAAGACCGCCCGACGGGTGGTCGAGCAGCACGACCCGCGCACGACGCCGACCCGCGAGTTCCTCGGCGCCGTCTTCGACGCCGGCCTGAGCTGGGTGCATTTTCCACGTCCGCCGTCCGTGACGGGGACGAATGGGTGGTCAACGGGCAGAAGGTGTGGACGAGCCTCGCGCATCAGGCGCGGCTCGTCGCCGGGCCAGCGCAGGCACCCGCGGTGATCCAACGGGCCTTCGCCGTCGGTGCGGCGCTGCTCGCCGCCGGGCAGGTCGGCGGCGCCCAACACCTGCTCGACCTCACCGTCGGCTACGCGAAGGACCGGATCCAGTTCGGCCGGCCCATCGGGTCGTTCCAGGCGGTGAAGCACCGGCTGGCCGACATGCTGGTGCTCGTCGAGCACGCACGATCGGCCGCCTACCACGCCGCGTGGGCCCTGCAGGACGGCAGCGACGACCCGGCGCTCGCCGCGAGCATCGCCCAGGCCGGCTGCTCCGACGCGTACTACCGGGTCGCCGCTGACACGCTGCAGCTGCATGGCGGCATCGGGTTCGCCTGGGAGCACCAGGCGCACCTGTATCACAAGCGCGCGGTCACCGACGCCGCGCTCCTCGGCAGCGCCGCTGTCCACCGCGACCGGGTCGCCGCGCTGGTGCTCGACGCTGCCAAGCCCGCCGGGGCACTAGCGGTGGCCAGCGGCGGGTGAGCCGGCTATCAGTCGCCCGTCTCGTACTTGAACGAGAGGTCGAGCCGCACTCGAAAACCGGTGACCTGGCCGTTCTCGATCGTCACGTCCTGGCGGGTAACCTCGGCAACCCGTAGGTCGCGGACGCTCTGGGCCGCCGTCTCGACGGCCTTACGGGCCGCCGCCTCCCAGGAGTCCGTGCTCGTGCCAATCACCTGGGTGACTCTGTAGACGCTATCGGGCATCTTCCTACCTTCCGGTCGTTGTTGATCGGGAACCATACCGTGCGCCTGCCCACATCGCCGCGGGGACGCTGAACCGGAGTAGAGTATAAGCATTGGACCGCCTCTTGGCGTCCGGCCGAGGAGAACGCCATGTCCAGTTCCGTGAGGCACGCTATTTGGTGTGCCTTGTTCGGCCATTCTTGTCGCCGGCGCTGATGGATCCGGAGCCTGTCGACGGGCGGGCCGGCAAGCTCGCCTCGAAGGTTGCGCGCCGAATCGAAGGCGAGATCATCGGCTTGGGGTGGCCGATCGGTGATCTGCTCGGGTCGGAGCTCGACCTCCGCGAGCGCCATGGCGTCAGCCGTTCCGTGCTGCGCGAAGCTGTCCGCCTCGTCGAGCACCACCGGGTCGGACGGATGCGGCGCGGCCCCAACGGTGGTCTGGTCGTGTGCGCGCCGGACGCCGGGCCTGCGACCAGGGCGGTGGTCATCTATCTGGAGTACATCGGCACCACCATCGACCACCTGATCAATGCCCGCCTGCTGCTGGAACCGGTCGCCGCGTCGCTGGCCGCCGGTCGGGTCAGCGAGGAGGGAATCGCCCGGCTCCGGCAGACCCTCCGGAACGAGGCCGACAGCGGCGATGAACCCCGGCCGCCGTCGCAGGGCGCACACGTCGTCATCGGCGAGCTGTCCGGCAACCCCGCGCTGGCCCTGTTCATCGACGTGCTGGCCAGGCTGACCAGGCGATACGCCCGCGAGTCCGAGGTCGACCGGGTGAAGGACGACTCGAACCGCGGGCACGTCGCCCTCGTCGAGGCCATCATCGCCGGCGACGCTGGACTGGCGGCGTCCCAGGTGACCCGCCACCTCGACGCGGTCGCGCAGCGGCTGCCGTCGCTGCACGAAGGCCGCGCAGCGCCCACTGGGTTCGTCGAGGAGCCCGCCGCCAAACTGGCCGAGGTCGTCGCGGCCCGCATCCACGAGGCCATCGCCGCGGCCGGGTGGCGGATCGGCGAGGTGGTCGGGTCGGAGGCCGCCCTGCTGGCCCACTACGGAGTGAGCCGTGCGGTGCTGCGGGAGGCGATCCGGTTGCTCGAGTACCACGCGGTGGCGTCGATGCGCCGTGGACCGGGGGGTGGGCTCCTGATCACCACGCCGGAGCCGGCCGCCAGCATCGAGACGATGGCGCTGTACCTGGACTACCGCGGCGTCACCGGCGAGGACCTTCGCGTCGTGCGGGAGGCCATCGAGCTCGGCACGGTGCGCCGGGTCACCGCGCGGCGCGCCGAACCCGAGGTGGCCGACCGGCTCGAGCGGGCGATAGCCCGAACCGGCGAGCCGACGGCGCCTGGGCGGACCGGCGCCGACCGTTTCCACATCGCGCTGGCCGACCTCGCCGGCAACCCCGTCCTGCCGCTGTTCCTGCGGATCACCACCGAGCTCTGGACCCGACACGGCGTCAACGCCGCTGAGCCGGTCCAGCCCGGACCCGAGGCGGCGGCCGAGGTGGAGCAGATCCACCGGCTGATCCTGCGGGCCGTCCTCGACGGCGACGAACCGGTCGCCCGGCATCGCATGCGGCGCCATCTCGAAGCCCTCGCGGCGTGGTATCGCTGAGCTGGCTGACCGTCGGCGACCTCGGGCGTATCGTCGCCTCGTGCCGCAGACCCCTGTCGCGGTGACCGCGCCAAGGGGCGGCTCGGACGTCGGCGCGCCCGCCGCGGACACGGCGGCCGACTGGGCTCGCAGCGGAGTCGTGGCGCTCACCGGCCGGGCCGACGGACCCCCGCTCGTGCCGCCTGGCCGAGCGGCGAGCCGCGCTCGGGAGCTGGCCGAGCGGATCGCGTCGCTGACCGCCGGCACCGCGCACCCGGTTCGGCTGGACGGAGCCCGGTTGCTGTCCGAGCGCGCTGCGCACACCGGACACACCCGGTGCGGCCGGGTCTCCGCCGGCGGCAGCTGCCGGTTGCTGCCGACCGCGGACGGCTGGGCCGCGGTCTCGTGCGCCCGCCCCGACGACCCTGTGCTGCTCGGTGCACTCGTCGGCGCCGCACTACCGCCGGACCCGTGGCCGGGCATCGCCGCGTGGCTGCGCCGGCACTCCGGTGACGAGCTCGCGGAGCGCGCATCGGCCCTCGGTGTCGCTGCCGCGCCGGTCCGGCACCCGCCCACCCCACCGCGGCCGTTCCTGGACCTGCCTGGGCGGTCAGTCGAGGGCCTGCTCGTCGTCGACTTCAGCGCGCTGTGGGCTGGGCCGCTGTGCGCGCACCTGCTCGGCCTCGCCGGCGCCCGCGTTGTCAAGGTCGAGACGCCGCGACGTCCCGACGGCGCCCGCCGCGGTGACCCCGGCTTCTACCGGCTGCTGCACGCCGGCCACAGCTCGGTGGTGTTCGATCCCGCCGACACGGCCGGGCGGCGCGCCATGGTGGCGCTGGTCGACGGGGCGGACATCGTCATCGAGGCGTCCCGGCCGCGCGCCCTCGCCGGCTTCGGACTCGACGCCGACGCCGCCGTCAGCGGCGGAACGTCCTGGATCTCGATCACGGCGGCCGGCCGGGGCTCGGACCGGGTGGGGTTCGGTGACGACATCGCCGCGGCGGCCGGGCTGGTCGCCCGCGAACCCGACGGAACCCCGCTGTTCTGCGGCGACGCCATCGCGGACCCGCTCGCTGGCCTGACCGCCGCCGCGCTCGCCATGACCGCACCAGCCGGCGGCGGCGGAGCGCTGTGGGACGTGGCGATGGCCGACGTGGTGGCGGCGACGCTGACCGCCGCGCCGGCCGGTCCCGCGCCGGCGGCCCGCCGGTCGGGCGCCGGTTGGGTGGTCGACGGCGCGCACGGGCCCGTGCCGGTCGCTGAGCCTCGCCGCCGCAGCGCGTCCGGTGCGGCCGCGGCGAGTGGCGCCGACACCTCCGCGGTGCTGCGTGAGCTGCGGATCCCGGTGCCGTGACCGAGCTGCTGCTGCGCGACGCCGAGCTCGACGGATGCGTCCACACCGACATGCGCCGCGCCGACATGCGCCTCGCCGACGTGCGCGCTCGCGCCGACGTGCGCCTCGCCGACGGACGGATCGTCGAGATAGGTCCGGCACTGCCCCACCGTCGCGCCGCGCAGGCGCTCGAGTGCCGGGGCGGGGCGTTGCTTCCCGGGTTGTGCGACCACCACCTGCATCTGCACGCTCTCGCCGCCCGGGCGCGCTCGGTCTCCTGTGGCCCCCCGGCGGTGCGCGACGCAGCCGGGCTGGCCGCCGCGCTGGCGGCCGCGCCGGCCGACGAGCGCGGTTGGATCCGCGGCGTGGGGTACGTCGAGTCGGTCGCCGGCGACCTCGACGCCACCACGCTGGATCGGTTACACGGCACGCGTCCGGTCCGTGTCCAGCACCGCAGCGGTGCCCTCTGGATGGTCAACTCGGCCGCCGCCGAGCGTCTCGACCTCGCGGCTGGCGCACACCCCGGCATCGAGCGGGACGGCCGAGAGGCCCCGACGGGTCGGCTGTGGCGCGCCGACGACTGGCTGCGCGCCCGGCTGCCGGTGACCGGACCGCCCGACCTCGCTCCCGTCGGGAAGCTACTGGCGCGGATGGGCGTCACGGCGGTCACCGACGCCACCCCCGACCTCGACACCGCCGCTCTCGAGGCGATCACCGCCGCCGTCGGAACCGGAGCGCTGCCCCAGCGGGTGCACCTGCTGGGTGCGCCGCTCGGCTGGTCCGCTCCCGATGGCACGGGCGTCACCACCGGCCCCTACAAGATCGTCCTCGCCGACTCCGCGCTGCCCGACCTCGACGCTCTCACCGAACAGATCCGTGCCGTCCACGCCGCCGGTCGGGCGGTCGCGGCACACTGCGTCACCCGCGAGGCCCTCGTCCTGCTCCTCGCCGCCGTCACCGAGGCCGGCGCCCGGCCGGGTGATCGGATCGAGCACGCCTCGCTGGTCCCGGCCGAACTCGTCGGCGAGCTGGCGCGGCACCGGCTCGCGGTGGTCACCCAGCCGGGATTCCTGGCCGACCGGGGCGAGGACTACCTCCGAGACGTCCCGGGCACCGAGCATGCCGACCTCTACCGCTGTCGCTCGTTGCTCGCCGCCGGTGTCCCGCTCGCCCTGTCCAGCGACGCCCCGTACGGTCCGGTGGATCCGTGGGCCGTGATCACCGCGGCTGTGGCGCGCCGCAGCAGGTCGGGGCGGGTCGTCGGCCCGGCCGAGCGTCTCACGCCGGCGCAGGCGTTGGCCGCCTACCTGGCCGACCCCGACGACCCTGGTGGCCGGCCGCGCGCGGTTCGGCCGGGCGCGCCGGCCGACGTCGTGCTGCTCGAGGTCCCGCTGGCGCAGGCGTTGGCCTCGCCCGATGCCGGGCTGGTCCGCACGGTCATCGTCGGTGGCCGCGTCGTGTGAAGGGCGTCAACGCAGTGTCCACCTCCGGCGAGGCACGGCCGACCGCTCGACCTCCGCCTGACCGATCGGGTTGCCGAGCTGGGTGTAGGACAGCCCGGTGGTTGAAGCTGTTCATCGCCTCCGGGCGGTTCAGGGTGACCGTTGCCACGTGGTCGGAGACGTCATAGATCAGCGTCGTCAAGGTTCATGAGCACTCCGTGCTGGCAACCTGAGGATTGAGTACACTCTACTCTGTCATCTTGCCGCGGCTCTGCGGCCACCTGCGCATCAGGTCGGCCACGGAGCCTTCCAGCTCGGCCCATGTGGAGCTCCACTCCACCAAGGGCTCTGTCAGCTTCTCCAGTACGGCGAGCTGCTCGTCGAATGCCGCGAGCTGCTCGCTCAGCGCCACTATCTGCTGCCGCTGGGCCCGGATGCTCCGAGCAATGGCGCGGATCTGCGCCGCGGACATCGCGCCGGGTGGCGACGGTAGCGGAGGTAGCGACGGCATCCCGGTTCGCGAGCCCTGCTCCCCGGTGACGAGGCCGAGCGCCCGCTCGCCGAAGCTGCGGAGCTGGTTGACGTACTCGTCCACCGACCAGCGGCCCCCGTGGCTCGGGCCCGGCTCGGGTCGCTGGCCAGCCTCGTCGCGCTCGTCCATGTGCCCACCTCCGTCGGAGTGCTCAGTGTCCACGATGCGCGATCAATAGAGGCCACCGTCGACCCGGATGAGTGCACCGGTCGTGTAGCTGGAGGCGTCACAGGCCAGGCACAACACGGTCGTGGCGATCTCCTCCGTCCGGGTCCTGCCGAGATCGTGTTCACCCGCACCGTCGGACCGTACTCGCGGGCGAAAACCGTGGTCAACGCGTTGAGGCCGGCCTTGGCGGCCACGACACGGTCACGCCTGCAGGCC
>Ga0184609_10000336_pt1 | contig 13514 bp, 8 predicted proteins | sample PLM1_60_coex_FD_133165 | JGI IMG/M metagenome (GOLD analysis project Ga0184609, IMG submission 133165) | Groundwater sediment microbial communities from an aquifer in East River, Colorado, USA - PLM1_60_coex | ecosystem: Environmental > Terrestrial > Soil > Riparian zone | place: USA: East... | reverse complement strand
CGCGTGGGCCCCCGACGCCGCGCTGCACGGACAACGCCACAAGAAATGGGTGATCGCGGCGTCACTCGGGCTGTCGGTACGGGGGTTGGATGGCCGACTGGCGAGAGTGGATGAGGCAATCGGCCGGTGCCTCGAACGGCGGGAACCGCTCGCATCGGCGGCAGAACCATCCGAGCAGGTCGTGGCGGCCCTGACTGCCGAGGTCGCCGCCACCGTCAGTAACGATGCTGCGTCCGCCGCCGCGTTCCGCGCAGTGGCATGGGAGCAGAGCGGCCGACTTGGGCGGCCTTCGGGCGACGCCAACGGCAGCGACCGGACACGCCCGCTGCGCACACTGCGTCGAGCGCGAGCCGCCGTCGCCAGGGTCGCGCAACATCCAACGCTCCCGCGCCTGCAACCCCTTCATCCGCATAGCGGACTTGTCATGGTTCCCTACGCCCTGCATGACGACCCCGCCGCCGCTGTTGCCGAACTTGGGCGGGCATGGGTTGATCGAGCGGTCGACAGCTATCCACTATTGATCGATAACGGCTTCGCCAAGGCCCCTACCCTGGCGCGCGCCGGAGCCAGGACCCGGTTACGGCTGCTTGAGATTGTGGCAAACATCTTGCGGGACACCGAGTCACTCCTGACGCTGCCCGTGACCACGATGTGGCTCCGCGAGGCGACCGTGGCGCTCGGACCACTCGACCGCCAAGCGCTCGCAGCGGCACGCACCCGTGCCCACGTCCTGCAGTTGCACGGCTATCTCACACCGGCCGCTCACACTTTAGACCGCGTTCTCCGCTCCGTCCCTCACGCGCTATATGCCGACGAGTTCGACCGACGGATGGAGCTCATTCACACGGCACTGCGCAGGGCCAGCGTCGAGGTGGCCCGCCGCGAGGCGGCTGATCTGGCCTCGCTCAGCCGTATTCTCGGACGCGTCAGCGACATGCAGGAGTCGTCGCTGCACCCCCTGCTGCCACGGCTACAACTCCACGTCGTGGCCCTCGAGATCGCCGGTCAACGATGGCCCACGACGCGCACCCGCCGACGCTACGAAACTTGGCAGACGGTCCTGTCAAAAAGGATCGCAACTGCGGATAGCTCACACCCCCTCGCGATCCTGGACACGATGATCACCTGCGCCCTCCGTGTCCGTCAGGGCGACAAATATATTCACGACCTGCTCGAGCATCACCTACCACACCATGCCGAACCGGCTTGGGCTAATCTCTTCGACAGAATGCGTCAGCGATTAGCCGAAGCACAGGCCCGCGGCCAAATCCGATCCGGCGCTGCCGCGGTACCAGCGGTGCACCACCCACTTCGAGTCACCGGAACCCTTCCAGTAACATCGCAGTACCGGATCTGACCACCGCAACCAGCAGCAGGCTCCATGCGCACGGCGCGGCAGAAGCGGGCGCTTGCCGTCGACCTCGATGGCAAGCTTGGCTGGTCACACTGGCGACACCACCACCACTACAACGCCCGAACCAGCCACTAGCAGCGCCACAAGCAACCCTCGCATCACCATAACGATCCACGGCTCGAGTACCGGCGCGCAGATCGATCTCCCCGATCCACCAAAATCAACATTTCTCGCGACGGCGGCAATCCTGTCGCACGCCCGAGCCATGGATGAGCCGCTGCCGAGACGTGAGTGACTCGACCTCCGCGGATCTTGACTGCACGAGTTAGTAAGCCCAAACGACTCGACATGAAGTCACTCGAACGGCTGCTTGTCGGTCGCGTGGCCTCCCTCGATTATCGGATGGGCGTCCTGTCCATGGCGGTGAGGGGGTTTTCGTTTCTGGGCGACTTTGGGGGTGCGCTTCTCGTCGACCAGCCCGGACCGATCCTTATCGTGTCTCGTGGCCATTCGCTGCCATCTTCAGCACGGCGCTACTCGGGGCGTCGCAGACTTCGGCGGTCGCCGCTCCGGCGAAGGCCACTTCCGCTCCCGCGCCCGCCGCCGTTCCCGCGGCTGCCCCCGCAGGCGGCGAAGTGAGCTTGGACAACGTGGGTTCGCTAGAGGATGGCCTGGCGCCTTCGCAGGTGTGCGTCTTCTATACCAGGGGCGACTACGTCCACGTCTCCTGGCCCGATGCGTCCGGGCATGGCTGGTGGGTCAATGGCAATTGCCCCGCCACGTGGGCGGTCGTCACGGTGACCCTGCAGGAGTCGGGCCACATTCCGCGGCACACTCGCCGAGTGGTCGTTGGACGCTATGGGATGGCTGGCCGCTTTCCTCGCCGACGCGAGTTACCGGTACGGAGTCAGCACCCCGTTGATGCTCACGGCCAGCAGACCCGAAGGGTTCAATTCACGAGTCGATTGAGTCCGGCGCGCCACCAGGATCGCGCAGGCACGTTTCATTTGACGCACGGACACCGGCCAACGAGTAGCGACCCTTGCCCGGTCGCCCCGGGAAGCGCCAAGGCCAGTTCCCGGACGTCGTTTACGTCGTTCATCATGCGTCCTCGTGACCGCCGCTGCCTGGCCGCTTCCTGGCCGCAGTGGATGCCGCTGCCTGGACTGACGTATCGCTCACGGGGTCCTTAGTTCGGCTTAGTGCCCTATCAGGGCCGCACGTCGTGACGTCACGCTGTGCATGCCTTGACGGTGACAGGGCGTCATGTGGCCATCGGCTCGGCGTTCAGCGTGTTCGTTGAGTGGGAATCGGCGGTACTGGCTGTGCCAGGAGGCGGTTTCAATAGCAGGATCGGAGGCAGCCTGCCTGTGGTCCGCCGTGCGTGGCTGCACGTCGGACCGGAGAGCCAATGTTTGGAGGGACCTGATGTCCCAACCACTTCCGGACCCGACGCGTTGGCTGGCTGACCTGATGAAGGCAGAGCACACGGTGTTGTGGCCCACCGGCGACATCGCCGACACCTCCAAGGCCCTCGCCGCTGCCGCGGCGCCGTGGACGAAGGCGGTCGCCGAGTTCACGGCATGGCAGCTGAGCAGGTTGCAGCAGATGGCAGCCGCCTGGACCGCCGCATTGCCGGGAGCCGAGGTGGCGGCCGCCTCGGTCGAGGACAAGCGCTTCGTCGGGGAGGGCTGGAGCAAGGACCCGCGCTTCGACGGGGTGGCCAGGACCTACCTCGCGCAGACCGAGCTGATGCGCAAGGCGCTGGATGCCGCACCTCTGGATGAGCGCAGTAAGGCGCAATGGGGATTCGCGCTGCGTCAGGTGATCGATGCGTTGAGCCCGGCGAACACGCTGGCGACGAACCCGGAGGCGCTGCAGCTCGCGATGGAAACGGGCGGCGCCAGCCTGGCCGAGGGCCTGCGCCTGTTCATCGAAGACCTGGCGCGGGGCCGTGTTTCGATGACCGACGACACGGCGTTCGAGGTGGGCCGCAACGTCTGCACGACGCCGGGCAGCGTGATCTACCAGAACGAGTTGATCCAGCTGATCCAGTACGCCCCGACGACCGCCAAGGTGCACAAGCGCCCGCTGGTCATCGTGCCGCCGTGCATCAACAAGTACTACATTCTCGACCTGCAGCCGGCGAACTCGTTCGTCGCGCACGCGGTGGCGCAGGGGCACGTGGTGTTCCTTGTCTCCTGGCGCAACGCCGGCCCCGGGCAGGACAAGCTGACCTGGGACGACTACCTCGAGCAGGGTGTGTTGCGGGCCATCGACGTGGCGCGGCAGATCACCAGGGCCGACAAGGTGAATACGCTCGGCTTCTGCGTCGGCGGCACCCTGCTGGCCAGCGCTCTCGCGGTGCAAGCGGCTCGCGACGAGCACCCGGCCGCCAGCATGACGTTGCTGACCACGTTGCTGGACTTCAGCGATACCGGCGAGATCGGCTTGCTGGTCAGCGAAGAAGGGGTGGCCGCGCGCGAAGCGGCGATCGGCAAGGGTGGCCTGCTCAAGGGCAGCGAGCTGGCGCAGGTGTTCGCCGCACTGCGTGCGAACGACCTGATTTGGCCCTACGTCGTCAAGGGCTACCTGAAGGGCCAGCCCCCGCCCGCCTTCGACCTGCTGTTCTGGAACAGCGATGACACCAATCTGCCTGGGCCGATGTTCTGCTGGTATGTGCGCAACACCTACCTGGAGAACAAGCTGCGCGAGCCCGGCGCCACGGTGCAATGCGGCGAGCCGGTCGACGTCGGCACCATCAAAGTGCCGACGTTCATCTACGCCTCCAAAGAGGACCACATCGTGCCGTGGAAGACGGCCTACGCCAGTACCCAACTATTGCCCGGCGATACCACCTTCGTGCTCGGCGCGAGCGGCCACATCGCCGGTGTGATCAACCCGCCGGCGAAGAACAAGCGCAATTACTGGAAGCACAGCAGCACCGAGGCTCCGGACGACGCCGGTGGTCAGGCACGGCTCGACGCCGATCCGGACGGCTGGTTCGACGCCGCCGAGAGTGTCCCCGGCAGCTGGTGGCCGGCCTGGATCGACTGGCTTGCACCGCATTCCGGGCCGAAGGTGACCGCCCGCAAGAAGCTGGGTAACGCCGAGTTCACGCCGATCGAGCAGGCCCCCGGCAGCTACGTCAAGGAAAAGGCCGCCTGAAGACCACCGCCGCTCACGTCGGCGCGTTCGCCGCAAGCCAATCCTCCTCGCCGCATGACGAACCGGGCTCGTGCCACGGGTGGGCCGGGCGGAGAATAGGGGCGTGCGCACGGCGACGGCAGCGGTCGGCAGTGCCGGGTTCTTCGTGGCCGCGCCCGGTGTGGTGGCCGGTCTGGTTCCGTGGTGGCTGACCGGCTGGCAGGTGCGGGACTGGCCGCTGTACTCGATGCCGCTTCGGCTGGTCGGGGTGGTCCTGGTCGCGGCCGGTGCCGTTGTGCTGGTCGCCGCATTCGTGCGGTTCGTCCGGGAAGGCGCCGGCACCCCGGCACCGGTGGCACCGACCGAACACCTGGTCGTCGGCGGGTTGTACCGGCACGTGCGCAACCCGATGTACCTGGCCGTCATGTCGATCATCGCGGGGCAGGCGCTGGTATTCGGCCAGCCTGTACTGCTGCTCTACGCGATAGCCGTATTCGCGATCATGGTCGCCTTCGTGCACTGGTACGAGGAACCGATCCTGGCCAGGCGGTTCGGCGCCAGCTACCACGCCTACCGCCAAGCAGTACCCGCCTGGCGGCCCCGGCTGCGCCCCTGGCACCCCAGCCCACACCCCCGCCGATAACACCAGCCACCGGACCCACCCCACAAAGCACCCCGAGCAGCATGAGAGTGTGCAGTGGAGTCGCCGATGGTGCCGGTATGGAGGGACACCGACACGGCCATGGCGGTGCTGGGCTAGCGTCCGCATCGACCAGGTGAGGAGGCATGCCCATGCGCGCCGCCGTCTACCGCCGGCACGGCCCCGCGGGCGAGGTGCTCGGCGTCGAGGAGCTCGAACGGCCGCAGCCGGGACCGGGCGAGGTGCGGGTGCGGCTCGCCGTCTCCGGGGTGAACCCCACGGACTGGAAGGCCCGCAGCGGCGGGGCGCCGACGCCGGTGGCGGACGGCTTCCAGGTGCCCAACCAGGATGGTGCCGGCGTCGTCGACGCGGTCGGGGCTGGCGTCGATCCGGCCAGGGTCGGCCAGCGGGTCTGGGTTTACTTCGCGGCATGGCGCCGGCGGTACGGCACGGCGGCGCAGTACACGGTGGTGCCGCAGGACCGGGCGGTGCCGCTGCCCGACGGCGCGGGCTTCGACCTCGGCGCCAGCCTTGGCATCCCGGCGATGACGGCGCACCGGTGCCTGTTCGCCGATGGGCCGATCGACGGGCGGAGCGTGCTCGTCGCCGGCGGCGCCGGCGCGGTCGGGCACTTCGCGATCGAGCTGGCCCGCCGCGCGGGGGCCACGGTCGTCACGACGGTGAGCAGCGAGGAGAAGGCGGCGCTCGCGGCGGCGGCCGGCGCGCACCACGTCGTCAACTACCGCGCGGGCGACGCCGCGGACCGGATCCGCGCGGCCGTGCCCGATGGGGTCGACCGCGTGGTCGAGGTCGCGCTGGGCGCGAACCTCGCCATCGACCTGGCGGTGGCCGCACCCGGCGCGAGCATCGTCACGTACGCCGCGGAGCCCCGCGAGTGGCCGCTGCCGGTGCGGGAGCTGATGACCCGCAACCTCACGCTGCGCTTCGTGCTGATCTACACCGTGCCGGAACCGGACCTGCGAAGGGCCGCCGCCGACGTCACGGCCGCGCTGGAGGCCGGCGCGCTGACCGGGCTGCCGACGCACCGCTTCCCTCTCGAGGACATCGCCGCCGCGCACGACGCGGTCGAGGCCGGCGCGACCGGCAAGGTCGTCGTGGACGTCGGATGACGCAGCGGTTTCCGTCGGAGACGCTCTACCACCGATGGTTGGGCTGGCACGCGCCCGCCCTGCGACGGGCCGGCACCGTGCTCGTCGCAGGGCTGGCCGTCGGCCTCGCGCTGCTCCCGTCCGGGCCGTGGGAGCTGGCCGTGGTCGCCGGCTGGAACGCCGCCGCGCTCACCTTCCTCGCCAGCGTCTGGCCGTTCGTGCTCAGGGCGGACGCGCGGGGCACCGAACGGCTCGCCACCAAGGAGGACGACACCCGCACCTCCGGCGCGATCCTGCTGACCGCCGCCTGCGTGGCCAGCCTGCTCGGCGTCGGCTTCGCCCTCAGCCTCGCCGGCCAGCGGACGGGTTCGGCGCGCGTGCTGCTGATCGCCGTCGCGGTCGGGACAGTCACGGTGTCGTGGACGGTGCTCAACACCGTCTACACGCTGCGGTACGCGCACCTGTACTACGGCCCTGGCGGTCACGGCATCGCGTTCGGCGACACCGACCCGCCCGAGCCGCCCGCATACCGCGACTTCGCCTACGTCGCCTTCACGATCGGCATGACCTACCAGGTCTCCGACACGACCCTGCGCAACCGGCGGTTCCGCCGCACCGTCCTGTCCCACGCCATCCTGGCCTACGTGTTCGGCGTGGTCATCGTGGCCGGCGCCATCAACCTCATCGCCGGCATGGTCCGCTGAGCGTCGGCCCGGCGACATCCGACATTAGGGTGCGGCCCCGCCGGGCCCAGGTGACGTCCGGCGGCTGTCCTACCCGGCTGCTACGGTCCGGCCGTGATCCGACGAGTGCCGTTCACCGGCGAGGAGAAGCAGAGCCTGCACGTCAGCCTCGACCGGCACCGCGACGTGGTGCTGTGGAAGGTCGCCGGCCTGGACGACGAGGCGCTGCGGCGGCCGATGACCCCGTCTGGGACCAGCCTGCTCGGCCTCGTCAAGCACCTGGCGGCCGTCGAGTACGGGTGGTTCTGCCAGACCTTCGGGCGCGAGACCGAGCCGCTGCCGTTCGACGACGAGGACGTGGACGCGGACCTGCGGGTCGAGCCGCACGAGACGACGGCGGACGTCCTGGCCTTCTACGGCCGGGCAAGGGCCGCGGCCGACGCCGTGATCGACGAGCTCGAGGTCGACGACGTCGGCACGGCATGGTTCGGCGAGGCTGTCTCGATGCGCTGGGTCCTCATTCACATGGTCGAGGAGACCGCCAGGCACGCCGGGCACATGGACATCCTGCGCGAGCTTATCGACGGGGCGACCGGCGACCACCCACAAATGGCAGCGCCATAACGTGACGGATGCTCCGTGAGCGGCAGCCCGGTGCTCGGCGACCTGGTGCGCCCAGGCATGACGGTGGCCGTCGCCGACGGCAGCGGGTCGCCACGGGCGCTGTACGCCGAGCTGAGTGAGACGGCCGCGCGGCACGGCGACCTGCGACTGATCCTCGGCTGGATGCCCTACCCCGAACCGGGCCTCGATCCGGCGCCGTTCGCCGACGCCCGCACCGTGATGTCCGGCTGGGGGCTGCGGGGCCCGGTCGACCGCGGCCTCGTGCGATCCGTCGTGTGCCGGCTCTCCGCGGTGCCTGCCCTGCTGGCCGGGCCGCTGCGCCCCGACCTCCTGCTGGCGTCCCTGGTTCGGCACGACGGCGGGCTGTACCTGGGCGCCGAGGTGTCGTGGATGCGCGGGTTGATCGAGTCGGGCGTACCCGTGGCGGCGGTGGTCTCGACCGCGGCCCCGCACGCCGACGCGGGACCGCCGCTGCCGCAGGCCGCGGTGACCGTCCTCGCCGAGGTGGACGACCCCGTCCGTGAGGTGCCCACCGCGGTGCCGACGGAGACCGACGACCGCATCGCCGCCCACGTCGCGGCGCTCGTGCCGCAGGGGGCACGGGTCCAGGTCGGTCCCGGCCGGCTCGGCGCGGCCATGCTCGCGGCCCTGCGGACGCCGGTGTTCGTCGACTCCGGGTTGCTGCCCGACGCGGTGGTCGACCTCGACGAGCGGGGCCTGCTGCTTGGCACCCCGGTCGCCACCTTCCTGGCCGGAACCTCGCGGCTGCATGCGTGGGCCCATCGGCGTCGCGTCCTGCATCCGATCGAGTTCACCCACGACCCGGGACGGCTGTCGAACGGCACGCCGCTGATCGCGCTGAACACCGCTGTGGAGATCGACACCTCCGGGCAGGTCAACGCCGAGGGCACGGCGCACGCCGTGGTCGGCGGCGTCGGTGGGCACCCGGACTACGCCGCGGCCGCGGCCCGGTCGCCGAACGGGCTCAGCATCGTCGCGGTGGCGACTGCGCACCGGGGGGTGTCCACCCTGGTGACCAGGCTCGCCCGGCCGGTGACCACCGGAGCTCACGATGTCGACGTCGTCGTCACCGAGCGGGGCGCGGCGGACCTGCGCGGCCTGAGCCGCGCCGAGCGCAGCCGGGCGGTGGTCGAGCTGTGGAACGGGGACGTCCGGGAGACCGACCCGGTCTGACGGCATCCCGGTGTCCGAACCGTGAGCGCGAGCAGCACGAGCCTTTGGCCGGACCAGAAGACCTCGCGTGAGGAGCGCCAGTATGAGCGATTTTGACACCATTGCCGCGCAGCGCCCGGCGGATATCGAGGAGGCGATTCCATGCATGCAGATCGCGCTGCGGTACTTCCATGAACACGACGACTATCGGGCGATCTTCCTGAGGGCCTACTACATCATCACCCTGAACGTCCACGCCGCCATACACCGACGTGGGGACTACACGAAGAATCCGATCTTCTTCGATGCCGGTTGGGCGGCCTCCCAGGCCGGCTGGTTCTCGTCCCTCTATTTTCAGTCATTGACGACCTTCGACCGTGATCCCGACTCCGAACGTGCATGGAAGCTCGCTCACGGCATGGCGGTGGCGAAGACGTCCACCGTTCTGCAGGATCTCATGCTCGGACTGAACGCGCATATCAACTACGACCTCGCCCACGGCACCTACCTCAACCTGAAGCAGCACAATGATGGGGCCGACCACCTCTTGCTACCCCACCGGAAGTTCGATCACGACCAGGTCAACAACATCCTCGTCCGTTCGATCGCCCAGATAGCCGGCACGCTCAGCCGCGACTACGGGGGCGGGATCCAGATGCTCAGGCGAACGTTGCACGGCCTGGACATCATCCTTACCGGCACCGGCCTGAAGTACTATCGAGAACGGGTGTGGTGGTCGGCCATCTCGTACCTGACGACCACCGACGACGAAGAAGTTAACCTGGTGCACTACAAGCTGAACTGGGAATCACTGCAGACGGCCAAGCTCATCGCAGACACGAGCATATGGAGCCTGCCCGTCCGTAGAGTCGGCCGCGCCATACGCAAAGAGCACTTCGGCGACATCCAACTGGAAACGCCGGCCGCGCAGTGAGGAATGCCGATCAAGATTGGCGCGCTGGACGTGTGACGAGCTCTCCCCGGACGTAGACGGCGCGGATGCGGTGCAACGCCGCGGGGTCGGTAAGCGGGTCGCCGTCGATGGCCAGGATGTCGGCGTCGTAGCCGGGAGCCAGCCGGCCCTTGCGGTGCCCGAGGCCGCAGACGGCGGCGGCCTGGGAGGTGCTGGCGCGCAACGCCTCGGCGGGCGTCGGACCGATCCGGGTGAGCTGGCCGACCGCCCAGCGGAGCACATCATGCGGCTTGGCCCGCCCGATGCCGGCGTCAGTCCCGGCGGTGATCGGTGCTCCGGACTCGTAGAGCCGGCGGCCGTTGGCGGTCAGGGCCGGCACGCGGGCCGCGATCGCCGGCGGCATCGTCGCCCCGGGGACCGGGGCGATGACCAGCGTGATGCCGAGCACGATCCGCCGGTCGGCGATCGTCCTGACCAGCTCGGCGGGCGCGGGGTCCACGCCGTCCGCGGTCATGAACGAGACGTGCTCGAGACCGTCGACGCCGGCCGCGACCGCATCCGCGACGGCCTGGGTGCCGTGGGCGTGGGCGGTGATCGGCAGGCCGTGCCGGTGCGCCTCGTCGACGGCGGCGCGCAGTTCGTCGAGCCCGAACTGCGGCAGCTCCGGCCGGGTGCCCGGGGTGAGGGTCCCGCCACTTGCCATGATCTTGATGACGTCCACGCCACGCTCGACGTGCGCCCGCACGGCCGCGCGCACCCCGTCGACGCCGGCCGCGGCGCCGCCGAGGTAGTGGCAGTGCCCGCCGGGCGTGGTGATGGGCGGCCCGGCGGTGACGATGGTCGGCAGCGACGCGTCGGATGCGGCGGCGGCACGCAGGGTGAGGCTGAGGTAGCCGCGGTCGCCGAGGTCGCGCACCGTGGTCACCCCGCCGCGGGCCGCGTGCCGCGCGGCGGCGGCCATCGCGGCGAGGGCGGCATCGTCGTCGCGGCCGGCGAGGTTGCCGACCGGGTCGTCGCTCGCGTCGAAGGCCAGGTGCACATGGGTGTCGACCAGGCCGGGCAGCAGCGTCGCGCCGGCGAGGTCGACGACGGTGGCCCCGTCCGGCGGCGCGGTGGCCGAGCCGATCGCGGTGATCGTGCCGCGGTCGAGGACGACGGTCGGATCGGCGATCAGCGTCGAGCTGGTTCCGTCGTACAGCCAGGCGGCGCGCAGGACGGTGAGGCTGGCGCGCTCGGTGATGGTTGTTGTCATGCCCGGCAGCGTGCGGCCGCCGCCCGGCCGGCCGCGTCCGGGCAATTACTCAGCCGAGGTACTCATCTCCTGCTGCGGCCGGCTCCCTGCTGCGGCTGGCCGGAGGCGACCCAGGCGGCGATCTGGGCCCGGCTGGTGAACCCGAGCTTGCCGAGGATGTGCTGTACGTGGTTCTCCGCCGTCCGCTCGGTGATGCCGGCGGCGGCCGCGATCTGGCGGCTGGTCAGCCCCTGGGACACCAGCACGGCGATCTCCTGCTCGCGCCGGGTCAGCGGGCCGGCCACCCGGCCGGACAGCGCCCCGGCGAGCTCCTGGCAGCTGCGCCGCAGCGGGGCCATCCCCAGCCGGCTGGCCAGCGCACCCGCCGACTCGGCCAGCGCCGCTGCTTCCGCCCGGTCGCCCGGTCGCCGGCGCCGGGCCAGCGTCCGGGCCAACTCGTACCGGGCGGATGCGGTGAACGGTGGCAGCCCGGCCCGCTCGTTGATCTCCGCGGCCGCCCGCAGGTGCCGCACCGCGTCGTCGAGGCGGCCGAGGGTGGCGGCCGCGACGCCGAGCGGCAGCCGCACCGTGCCGAGCACCGCGATGACGCCGGCGCCACCGCAGATGAACAGGTCGGCGAACGGCGACAGCCGCTGGTAGACCTCGGCGGCCGCGGCCCGGTCGCCGAACTCGGCTGCGAGCTGGGCCGTCCCGTTGAGTGCGGGCAGCAGCATGAAGCCGGGGACGGAGCCCGGCGGCGGCAGCGTCCGGTAGACCTGTCGGGCCTTCGCCCGGCGACCGGTGGCCAGGAACAGCATCGCGACGACCGAAGAAAGCGGCGCCGTCGCGGACCCGGCCGACTCGATCACCCCCTCCCGCTCCTCCTCCTGCGTGCCGGCGTTTCCGGTGTGCGCGCGCAATAACAGCAGGAAGCCCAGCGACGGCACCAGCGCCCCCTCGTGCCCGGCCCGCCGGGCCAGCCCCGCCGCCTGCTCGCCGAGGGCGTCGGCGTCGTCGAACCGGCCGCGGGCCAGCGCGATCGCGGCCCGGCAGCGCAGGGCGTGCCATCGCGCCAGCGGAGAACGCAGCCGGTCGGCCACCGCGCCGATCGCAGCGAGCTCGGCCTCGGCCAGGTCGACCTCGCCCAACTGCGCCAGCGCGTCGAACCGCCACAGCCGCCCCCACAGCACCGCGTCGTCGTCCCGGTGGCCGGTGCCCTCGGCGAGCATCCGGTCCCCGAGCGCGAGCCGGTCGCTCGCCCCGTCCGGCCCGCTGCGGGCGATCTGCCTGGCCCGCAACGCCTCCAGGATGGCTCGCCGGTCGCCGACCCGCTCAGCCATCGCCAACGCCGACGCCGATCGCGACTCGGCGGCCGTGAACGACTGCCACGCGTCGGTCACCGCAAGCTGGGCAAGCAGCCGCGCCCGCAGTGCGCTGTCCCGGTCCGCAATGCCGGCAAGGGCTTCCTCGTACAGCGCCTTGCCGGTGCTGTCCCAGACGAAGTCGGTGACCCCCTCCATGATCAAAGCCGCCTGGGCGATCGCCTCGGGGTCACCGGCGTGGCGGGCGATGCCGGCGGCCGCGAGCAGCGACTGCCGTGCGCCGTCCATGGCGTAGGCCCGTACCTGGGCGCGGGCCCGCGCCATCAGCAGCCGGCAGCGGTCCGGGGCGCTCGACGCGGCGTCGGCGGCGGCCTCGACAGCGCGGCCGTAGAGCGACGCCGCCTCCTCCCACGCCAGCTGTGCCATCGCCTGCTCGGCCGCGCGTTCCGCCCACGACACCGCAAGGGCCGCGTCCCCGGCCGGCAGTGACTCCAGCCGGTGGAAGGCCACCTCGGCGACCCGGTCGGCGACGTCCACCCGACCGGTGAGGTACTCGGCCATCCGCTGGTGCAGGCCGAGCCGTTCGGCCGTCGGCACCTCCAGCCGGGCGGCCTCCCGGATCAGGTCGTGTCCGAACCGCCACCCGCCCGGTCCGGTCACGATCCCGGCCGCGGCCGCCTCGTCCAGCGCCGCCAGCACCGTCGCCAGATCGCACCCGGTCGACGCCTGCAGCGCGGCTGGGTCCACCGTGGAGCCGAGCACCGCCGCGGCGGACACCACCCGCCGGCACCGCGCCGACAGGCGGTCCAACCGGCCGCGCACCGCGTCGCGGACGCCGTCCGGCAGGTCCGCGCCGGTATGCGGGCCGGGTCCACCGGCCAGCAGCCGGGCCAGCTCGGCGACGAAGAACGGGTTGCCCTGGGTGCGCCGGCTCACCACGGCCGTCACCGACGCGGGCACCGGCGCCCCGGTCACGCCGGCCAGCAGTGCCCCGACCTCGGGCTCGGTCAGGCCGACCAGGCGCAGCCGGGTCACCGACGCCTCCCTGGCCAGCGCAGCCAGCGCCTGCCGCAGCGGCTCGCGGCCGCCGGTCTCGGTATCGCGGTAGGTCGCCAGCACGACCAGCCGGGAGCTGGCCGCGTCGCGTGTCAGGTGCACCAGCAGCTGCAACGACGCCGGGTCCGCCCACTGCAGGTCATCCAGCACCACCACCAGCCCGCTCGGCTCGGCGGCCGACACGAGCAGGTCCGTGACCGCCTCGAACACGCGGAACCGCTGCTCGGCACCGGCCGAGCTCAGCGCCGTCGCGCCGCCCAGT
>Ga0184609_10000335_pt1 | contig 13522 bp, 14 predicted proteins | sample PLM1_60_coex_FD_133165 | JGI IMG/M metagenome (GOLD analysis project Ga0184609, IMG submission 133165) | Groundwater sediment microbial communities from an aquifer in East River, Colorado, USA - PLM1_60_coex | ecosystem: Environmental > Terrestrial > Soil > Riparian zone | place: USA: East... | reverse complement strand
GATGAGGTGCAATCGCAGGTACACGTCGTGCGCGTCGACCGGCGGGTCGTCGAGCGAGGCGATCGACGTCCGCACCGCGACCACCGAGACACCGCGCGCCTCGTCGCCGCCGAGCAGCCGGCCGACCGGCTCGCCGAGCTCGGCCACCGCCTCCTCACGCGACAGCCGCACCGTCCCGGCCTGATCGGCGCCGAGCCCCGCCGAGCCGGCGCCGACCGCCGCCGAGCCGAGCCCTGCAGCGCCGACGCCCGCCGAGCCGACGCCCGCCGGGCCGGCACTGACCGCGACCGCCCCGCCGCCGAGCGACGGGGACGGGAACCAGGTGTCCAGCACGCTGCCGTCGGCGGCAATGGTGGCGACGCCGACGCCACGGGCGCCGCTGTCGGTCATGGCCGCGACGCTACCGTGGGCCCGTGCACAGCCTGGACCTGGCCGCCGACCCGATCGAGCTGACCGCGGCGCTGGTCGACGTGCCGAGCGTGTCCGGCGGCGAGGCGACGCTGGCCGACGCGGTGGAGGCGGCGCTGCGAGACCAGGCGAACCACCTGGAGATCCTGCGCAACGGCAACGCCGTGCTGGCTCGCACCGGGCTGGGCCGCCAGAGCCGCGTGCTGCTCGCCGGGCACCTCGACACCGTGCCGATCGCCGGCAACCTCCCGTCGCGCCGCGACGGCGCGCTGCTGTACGGCTGCGGCAGCTGCGACATGAAGGGCGGCGACGCGGTCTTCCTGCACCTGGCGGCGACGGTAGCCGCGCCGGCGCACGACGTCACCGTGGTGCTGTACGACTGCGAGGAGGTGGACGCGGCGCGCAACGGCCTCGGCCGGATCGAGCGCGAGCTGCCGCAGTGGCTGGGTGCCGACCTGGCGATCCTCGGCGAGCCGACCGCGGCCGCGGTCGAGGCCGGCTGCCAGGGCACGCTGCGCGCCGAGGTCCGCACCACCGGCCGGCGGGCGCACAGCGCGCGCTCCTGGCTCGGCGTCAATGCGATCCACGCCGCCGGACCGGTGCTCGCCACCCTGGCCGAGTACCGCGCCCGCACGGTCCACATCGACGGCTGCCAGTACCGCGAGGGCCTGCAGGCCGTCGGCATCCGTGGCGGCGTCGCCGGCAATGTGATACCGGACGAGTGCACCGTCACGGTCAACTTCCGGTTCGCCCCCGACCGCGACCTCGGCGCCGCGAGGCGGCACGTCCGCGAGGTGTTCGCCGGCTTCGACGTGGTGTTCACCGACGGCGCGGCCGGCGCTCTGCCCGGCCTGACGGCGCCGCCCGCGCGGGCGTTCCTCGCCGCAGCGCAGGCGCGGCCGGTCGGCAAATACGGCTGGACCGACGTCGCCAGGTTCGCCGCCCTTGGCATTCCCGCACTCAATTACGGCCCCGGCGACCCCAACCTCGCGCACACCCGCGAGGAGCACGTCGACACCGGCACCATCACCCGCTGTGCCGAGGTGCTACGCCGGTTCCTCACCACCCCGGCATAGGGTGGCCGCCATGACGGCCGAGCTGGACGAAGAGCACCCGAGGGAGAAGCAACGAGGCCCCGTGGTGCTGCGCCGCTCGCGGCGTGACGAGGCGACCACGACCGACCAGCGGCTGCTGGACTCGCGCGGCCCGAGCGACTGGGTGCACACCGACCCGTGGCGGGTCATGCGTATCCAGGCTGAGTTCGTCGAGGGCTTCGGCGCGCTAGCCGAGCTGCCGCGGGCGGTGACCGTGTTCGGCTCGGCGCGCACCCCGCGCGACCACCCGGAGTACCTGCTCGGCCGCAGGCTCGGCGCCGCGCTCGCCGCCGCCGGCTTCGCCGTGATCACCGGCGGTGGTCCTGGCACCATGGAGGCGGTCAACCGCGGCGCGTCCGAGGCCGGTGGGCTGTCCGTCGGCCTCGGCATCGAGCTGCCGTTCGAGCAGGGCCTGAACCCGTGGGTGGACCTCGGCGTCAACTTCCGTTACTTCTTTACCCGCAAGACCATGTTCATCAAGTACGCGCAGGCCTTCGTCTGCCTGCCAGGTGGTTTCGGCACCATGGACGAGCTGTTCGAGGCGCTCACGCTGGTGCAGACCAAGAAGGTCACCAAGTTCCCCGTCGTGCTCTTCGGACGGTCGTACTGGGCGGGCTTGCACGACTGGCTGGCCAGGACCGTGCTGGAGTCGGGCAAGGTCAACGAGCGGGACCTCACGCTGCTGCACCTCACCGACGACATCGACGAGGCGGTCGGCTTTGTCGAGAGCGCCTACCGGGCCTGGGAGGCGACGCACTGAGCACGCTGCGGCCGCTTCGGCGGCTGCGGTTCAGGGGACGCGCCATGCGGGACCGACCCGCACCGGTGCGCTATGACGACGTGGTGCACGCCGTGATCGCCGAGGTCGTCGCCGCCGCGGAACGTCTCGTCAGGGTCCAACAAGGACTTCGTCGGCGAGACCCTCGGCGCCACCATCGACGACCGCGAGGACGGCACCCTCGCGGCCACCGCCCTCGCCGCGCACGCCGGCACCCGCGTCTTCCGCGCCCACCAGGTCCGCCGCACCCGCCTTCCACCCGAGTGTCAGGCGGCTGCCCGTCTGACGCCTGCGGCGGTGGGGGTCGGGGTGGCATGCCACCATCAGCGGTGTGCTGACCGCGTTGCTGTACCTGGTGGTGATGGTCGCGGTGGCGGCCGTGGTGTACCTGGCCGCTGCGCTGGTGTTCGGGCGCGGCGAGGAACTGGCGCCGCTGCCGCCAGGCGCGACCCCGACGTGCCTGCCCGAGGTCGGCATCCGCGGTCGCGACGTCCGGTCGCTGCGGTTCCAGCAGGCGGTGCGCGGATACAAGATGTCCGAGGTGGACTGGGCGTTGCGGCGGCTAGCCCGCGAGCTGGACGCCTTGCGGGAGCGGCTGGCCGAGCTGGAGGGCGACCGGGACGTGGCCAGGTGAGCGGCACGTTCGAGGCCGTCCTGCGCCGTGCGGGGTGCACGCTGGTGACCCGCTGCACTGCGGTGGGTACCCGCACGTGAACGCCGTCGTCGGGCCGGATGGTCGCGCCCGCTGCCCGTGGGGCCTGTCCGCCGTCGAGTACGTGGCCTACCACGACGACGAGTGGGGACGGCCGCTGCGCGGCGACACCGAGCTGTACGAGCGGCTGAGCCTCGAGGCGTTCCAGTCGGGGCTGTCCTGGCTGACCATCCTGCGCAAGCGGGACGGCTTTCGCAGGGCGTTCGCCGGCTTCGATCCAGCCGCCGTCGCGGCGTTCGACGAGTCCGACGTGCGGCGGCTGCTCGCCGACACCGCGATCGTCCGCAACCGCGCGAAGATCGACGCAACGATCCGCAACGCCCGCGCCGTGCTCGACCTCGGCATGTCCCTCGACGAGCTGATGTGGTCGTTCGCGCCGCCGGCCGGCCGCCCCAGACCATCCACAGTGGAGGAAGTACCGGCGACGACGGCTGAGTCGGTAGCGATGGCGCGCGAGCTCAAGCGTCGCGGGTTCGCCTTCGTCGGCCCGACGACCTGCTACGCCACGATGCAGGCCGTCGGCATTGTTGACGACCACATCGCCGGCTGCTGGCGCGCCGCGGGGAACCTCACCGCCCGCTGAACGACGGCGGGCGCTTGGTGACGAACGCCTGCACGGCCTCGCGGTGGTCGTCGGTCTGGGCCAGCTCGGACTGGGTGCGGCTCTCAGTGGCCAGCGCGTGCTCGAGGTCGGCGCCCGCGGCTGCCAGCATCGCCTCCTTGATCTTGGCGTACGCCGAGGTCGGCCCGGCCGCCATCGACGCGGCCAGCTCGGTCGCAGCGGCCAACGCCGTGCCGTCGGGCACCACCCGGTTGACCATGCCGAATCCCAGCGCCTGCTGCGCCGTCACCGGCTGCCCGAGCAGCATCATCTCCATGGCGCGGCCGTAGCCGACCAGCCGCGGCAACGTCCACGACGCGCCGGTGTCCGCCGAGAGGCCGACGCCGGCGAAGGCCAGCAGGAACTTCGCCGACTCCGCCGCGATGCGCAGGTCGCACGCAAAGGCGAGTGACGCTCCGGCGCCGGCCGCCGTGCCGTTCACCGCCGCGATCACCGGCTTCGGCAGCGTGGTGAGCGCGCGGACCAGCGGGTTGTAATGCTCGTCGACCGTGCTCATCGGCGCCTCGCCATCGGCGTTGAGCACCTCGACGTGCTCGCGCAGGTCCTGGCCCGCGCTGAACGCCTTGCCGGCGCCGGTGATCACGACGGCCCGCACGGTCGGCTCGGTCGCTGCCCAGCGCAGCTCGGCGAGCAGGGTCTCCTTGAGCTCGGCCGTGAACGAGTTGTACGCGTCCGGCCGGTTGAGGGTCAGGGTGCGGACGCCTTCGGCGTCGTCGACGAGGAGCACTGGCTGATCGGGCACGGTGCTGAGTGTTCCAGGCCGGCGGGGCCGCCACCAGCGCGCCGTCGCGGCGGCGCTGGCGCTGGGTGAAATGATCGGTTCCGATATCCTGCTGTTCGCGGATGCGCGAGAATGGGCACGTCACGCCGGTGTGCGGCCTCGGCCAGGCGATGGCGCACCGTCGGGTGAGACCAGCGGAGGGAGCACGCTATGGCGGCCATGAAGCCCCGGACCGGTGACGGTCCCCTCGAGGTGACCAAGGAGGGCCGCGGCATCGTTATGCGCGTCCCGCTCGAGGGTGGTGGGCGCCTCGTCGTCGAGATGTCGGCGGATGAGGCCAACGAGCTCGGTGATGCGCTGAAGGCCGCAGCAAGCTGATCCGGCTGGGACCGTGACGGCCCCACCCGCAATCGACAAGTATGGCCCCGGTCCTGGTTCGCCAGGCCGGGGCCGTCGCTTGCCGTCAGGAGGTTGCACGTCCGTGGCCACTCCCACGCCGCCAACCGCGGTCGTCGAGGTCGCGCTGGGCGCCGAGCTCGGCCGCGGCGTGCCGCTCGCGGTCACGGTCCGCAATGCCGAGAAAGACCCGACGGACGGCGGCCCCGGAGACGACGCCGGGGACGGCGCCGCCGGCGGTGGTACCGCCGAGGGTGGTGCCGCAGGGCAGCAGCGGCCCGAGCCGGTGCTCGGCCCGTACGCCGGCCGCCTCCGGGTGGACGCCGCATGGCTGGCGGCCGCCGGCATGACCGGTGCGGCCTGCAAGGTGCACGACGTCGCGCTGCCCGGCTCGCGGCCGGGAGTGGGCTGGGTGGTCGGCCTCGGAGACGGCGGCGCGAGCGACTACCGTAAGGCCGGCGCCGCGCTGATCAAGGCCGTGGACGCCAGGGCGGCCGCCGACGACAAGGACGGCCGCCGCCCCGCCCGTTCGCTGCAGGTGGCGCTGCCGGCGGAGGTGTCGGCCGAGCAGGCGGCCGCGTTCACCCTCGGCACGGTGCTCGGCAGCTACGACTTCCGCGTCACCGCGCAGGACCGCCCCCCGCGCACCCGCACGGTGACCCTGCTCGCACCGGCTCGGCCGGAGTTGGAGCCAGCGGTACGGCGCGCGCTGGTGCTGGCCAGGGCCACCGCGCTGGCCCGCGACCTGGCCAACATGCCAAGCAACACCAAGGACCCGGCGTGGCTGGCCGGCACCGCGGCGCGGATCGCCGCCACGGTGCCGGGCCTGACCGCCCAGGTCCGCGACGTGGACTGGCTGCGCAAGCACCGGTTCGGCGGCGTGCTGGCGGTCGGCGGCGGATCGGCAAGGCCGCCGCGGCTGCTCGAGCTGAGCTGGCGACCCCGTGGCAGCGCGGCCGGACGGCACCTTGCGCTCGTCGGCAAGGGCATCACGTTCGACACGGGCGGTATCTCGATCAAGCCGGCGCTCAACATGCACCTGATGCGCACCGACATGGCCGGCGGTGGCGCGGTGATCGCCGCGCTGATCGCCATCGCGCAGCTGCGGCTTCCGGTCCGGGTCACCGGGCTGGTGCCGCTGGCCGAGAACCACGTGTCCGGCTCGGCGTACCGGCCGGGCGACGTCGTGCGGCACGTCGACGGGCGCACCACCGCGGTCACCAACACCGACGCCGAGGGTCGCATGGTGCTCGCCGACGGCCTCGGGTACGCGGTCCGCACCGTGCGCCCCGACCTGCTGGTCGACGTGGCGACCCTGACCGGCGCCATGCGGATCTCGCTCGGCTGGCGCACCGGCGGCTTCTTCGCCACCGACGACGAGCTGGCCTCGCGGCTCGTGGCGGCGGGGGAGCGGGCCGGCGAGTCGTGGTGGCGCATGCCGCTCGGCTTCGACATGGTCGAGCTGGACACCGGCTACGTCGAGAAGGTCCACTCCGAGCTCGCGGACGTCGAGCAGTGCCCGCCCGGCCCTGGCGCCATCGCCGCCGCCCTGTTCCTCCGCGAGTTCACCGGCGGCCTGCCGTGGGCGCACCTGGACATCGCCGGCGCCGCGCGCTCCGAGAAGACCTTCGACGAGGTGACCACCGGAGCCACCGGCTTCGCGGCCCGCACCCTGGTGGAGCTGGCCAGCTCAGTGGCCGGGTAGCACCTTCCGGTACACGGCGACGGTCTGCTCGGCGATCGAGGACCAGGTGAACTCCTCGACGGCTCGGCGGCGCCCGGCCTCGCCCATGACGCGCGCCCGCTCCGGGTCGGCCAGCAGGGCGTTGACGCCCTGCGCGAGGCTGCCGCGGAAGGCGGGCACGTCGTGCTCGTCGAAGTGCACCAGCAGCCCGGTCTCGCCGTCGACGACGACCTCGGGGATGCCACCGACATCGCTGGCCACCACGGCGGTGCCGCACGCCATCGCCTCCAGGTTCACGATGCCAAGCGGCTCGTAAACGCTCGGGCACACGAACACAGTGGCCGCGGAAAGCAGCTGGCGCAGCTCGGCCGCGGAGAGCATCCGCTGGATCCAGAACACCCCCGGCCTCGCCGCGGCCAGCTCGGCGACCGCCTCCCTGGTCTCCTCGGCGATATTCGGCGTGTCGGGCTGGCCGGCGCACAGCACCAGCTGCGCGCCGCGGTCGATGGCGTGCGCGGCGGCGACGAGGTGGCCGACGCCCTTCTGCCTGGTGATCCGGCCGACGAACGCCACGACGGGCTGGCCGGGGTCGAGACCGAGCTCCTCGAGGGCGTCCCGCTCGGCGACCGGGTGGTAGGCGTCCGAGTCGATGCCGTTGCGCACCACGTGAACCCGTGCGGGGTCGAGAGTGGGGTAGCAGTCGAGCACGTCGGCCCGCATGCCCTCACTCACCGCGATCACCGCGTCGGCGTGCTCGTACGCGGTGCGCTCGACCCACGAGCTGATCCGGTAGCCGCCGCCGAGCTGCTCGGCCTTCCACGGGCGGCGCGGCTCGAGTGAATGCGCCGTGACCACGTGCGGCACGCCGTAGAGCATCTTCGCCAGGTGGCCGGCCATGTTGGCGTACCAGGTGTGCGAGTGCAGCAGCTGCACGCCGTCCGTAGCGGCCACCATCGACAGGTCGACCGACATGGTCTGCAGCGCCGCGTTGGTGTCCTGCAGCGCCGGCGCCACCGGGTGCGCATGCGCGTCGGCGCGCGGGTCGCCGAAGCAGTGCACGTCGACGTCCACCAGCCGGCGCAGCGCGGGCACCAGGAACCCGACGTGCACCCCTGCCCCGCCGTAGACCTCCGGCGGGTACTCGCGGGTGAGCAGACCGATCCGCACGACGATGCACCCTAGCCCCGTCCCGCTCGGGGTCTAGCTGGCCTGGGCCCACTGGCGCGATTAGTGTCAAAGATCGTGGACTCGGTGCTCGGGCAGGTGCACGGCCAGCCAAGCGTGCTCGGCATCGTGCTGGCCGGTGGCGAGGGCAAGCGACTATGGCCGTTGACCGCCGACAGGGCCAAGCCGGCCGTGCCGTTCGGCGGCAACTACCGGTTGATCGACTTCGTGCTGTCCAACCTGGTCAACGCCGGCTACCACCGGCTGTGCGTGCTCACGCAGTACAAGTCGCACTCGCTCGACCGGCACATCTCCACGACCTGGCGGCTGTCCTCGGTGCTCGGCCAGTACATCACCCCGGTGCCCGCCCAGCAGCGGCTCGGCCCGCGCTGGTACACCGGCAGCGCGGACGCCATCTTCCAGTCGCTGAACCTGGTGTACGACGAGCGGCCCGACTACATCGTCGTGTTCGGCGCCGACCACGTGTACCGGATGGATCCCTCGCAGATGGTCGGCCAGCACGTCACCACCGGTGCCGGGGTGACGGTGGCCGGGATCAGGGTGCCGCGGTCCACCGCAAGCGCCTTCGGTTGCATCGAGGCCGACGCCGTCGGCCAGATCACCCGCTTCGTCGAGAAGCCGCTCGACCCGCCTGGCGTTCCGGACGACCCGGAGGCGACCTTCGCCTCGATGGGCAACTACGTCTTCTCCGCCGACGTGCTGCTGGACGCCCTCGCCGCGGACGCCCGCAACTCCAACTCCGACCACGACATGGGCGGCGACATCCTCCCCATGCTGGTCAGCCGCGGCGAGGCCGCGGTGTACGACTTCGCCGACAACGTCGTGCCCGGCGCCACCGACCGCGACCGCGGCTACTGGCGCGACGTCGGGACCCTGGACGCCTACTACGACGCGCACATGGACCTGGTGTCCGTGCACCCCATCTTCAACCTGTACAACCGGCTGTGGCCGATCCGTACCGAGACGCCGCCGTTGCCACCTGCCAAGTTCGTGCAGGGCGGCACCGCGCAGGACTCCATCGTCGGTCTCGGGTCCATCATCTCCGGCGCGGCCGTGACCAATTCGGTGATCAGCTCGGACATCCAGATCGAGGCCGGCGCCGAGGTGCACGGCACTGTCCTGCTGCCCGGTGTCCGGGTCGGCAAGGGTGCCGTGGTGCGCCGCGCCATCCTCGACAAGAACGTGGTCGTGCCCGATGGAGCGCAACTCGGCGTCGACCTCGACGAGGACCGCCGCCGCTACACCGTCAGCGCCGAGGGCGTCGTCGTCCTCGGCAAGGGCGCCCGCGCCGAGTAACCCGCCCCGCGCGTGTCCGCCGGTCGGCGCGCGCATGTCCGCCGGTTCGGGACGGCGTGTTCGCCGGTTGGGTCGCGCGTGTTGGGCGGTTCGGCACACCCGCTGCCGCGCACCATGTGCCGAAACTGCCAACTCATGTGTACGAAAGTGCGGACACGCCCGAGCGCGGGGTACGGCGTGCAGCGTGCGGGCGTCAGGCTAGGGCGGCGACGAGGAGGCCGTCGCCGACGGGGAGGATCACCGGCGCGAGGCGATCGTTGTCGCGTACGGCGCGGGCCACGTCCCGAAGGGCCGTGGTGTCCGGATCGCGCTGGGCGGGATCGGTGACCCGGCCGCCCCACAGCACGTTGTCGAAGGCGATCACACCGCCGGGCCGCAGCAGCCGCACGCCCTGCTCGAGGTAGCGGCCGTACTCGGACTTGGCGGCGTCCACGAAGACCAGGTCGTACCCGCCGTCGGTGAGCCGCGGCAGCACGTCGAGGGCCTGGCCCATGATCAGCCGGTAGCGGCCGGCCGCAAAGCCGGCGTCGGTGAACGCCCGCTTGGCGGCGCGCTGATGCTCTGGCTCGACGTCGATCGAGGTCAGGACGCCCTCCGGCGCCATGCCGCGGAGCAGCCATAGGCCGCTCACTCCGGCGCCGGTTCCGACCTCGACGACGGCGCGCGCCCGCAGGCACGCCGCGATGAACCGCAGCGCCGCGCCGCCGGCCACCCCGATGGGCGCGCAGCCCAGCTCGACGCCGCGGGCCCTTGCCGAGGCCAGCAAATCGTCCTCGGTCAGGTAGCCCTCGACGTAGTCCCGCACGGTGTTCGTGCCAGTGGGCGACGTCACGCGAGCAGGCTACCCAGCCGACCCTCGGCACCCACCGTCAGCACGCCGAGTGGCCGTCCATCGATTCTCAGGCTGTTATCAGGTGGCTCTCACCATTGTCATATCCATAGCCGGCAGCCTTGGCCGGCGAGGACCACAGCACGAGGGAACGACGAGGGAACAACGCGGCCGGCGGCCGCGTTTGCGAACTGAGGGCGTGGATTGCCCGGCAGGAGGTACCCATCCGCTCGATGGCAGCAGCACAGTCGATCACCGCAGAGGCCACCCCGGTCGCCGTGCAGGCGAGCGGCGAGCTTGCATGGTCACCGCCGTCGTGGGACGAGGTGGTGCGCGAGCACGCTGACCGGGTGTACCGGCTGGCCTACCGCCTGTCCGGCAACCAGCACGACGCAGAGGACCTGACGCAGGAGACGTTCATCAGGGTCTTCCGCTCGCTGGCCAACTACCAGCCAGGCACCTTCGAGGGCTGGCTGCACCGGATCACCACCAACCTGTTCCTCGACATGGCACGGCGCCGCGCCAGGGTCCGGATGGAGGCGCTGCCCGACGACGCCGAGCGCATCCCCGGCGGCGACCCCAGCCCCGACCAGGTGTACGCGTCCAGCCACCTCGACCCCGACCTGCAGGCCGCTCTGGACGAGCTGCCGCCGGACTTCCGCGCCGCCGTCGTACTGTGTGATGTGGAGGGCCTGTCCTACGAAGAGATCGGCGCCACGCTCGGTGTCAAGTTGGGCACGGTGCGTAGCCGAATCCACCGTGGGCGTCAGGCACTTCGGTCGGCGTTGGAACGTAGGCGACAGCTCGCCGAGGAGGGCAGCGGATGACGCAGCTGGGTGGCCGGCAGTGGGCGCAGGTGTGGACGATGGTGTCCTCGGCGCTCGCCGCGGCCGTACCCGCTGAGGTACGGGCCGAGCAGCACCTCGCCACCGACGCCGTCGTCGCCTTCGTCGACGGTGAGCTGAGCATCGCCGCCCATGAACGCGCCACCCGCCATCTCGCCGGATGCACGCTATGCACGGCCGAGGTCGCAGCCCAACGGCAGGCGCGCGCCGCCGTGCGCGGCGCCATCTCACCGGCCATGCCGGCCTCGCTGCTGGCCGCGCTGCACGCCATCCCACACTCCGTCGAGCTGCCACCTGGGCCGGCCGTCCTCGCCGTCGGCGAGGACGGCGAACTCGTCGTGGCGCAGCGACCCCACCCATCGTTGAACGGCTCCTCCTTGAACGGCTCCCCGTTGAACGGCTCCCCGTTGAACGGTGCGGCGCCGCTTGGCCTGTCGGCGCCGCTCGGTTCCGGCGACCGGCTCGGTTCCACCGGGCTCGGCGGGGCGTCCGGCCGCGCCACCCGCCGTGTGGTGGGGGCCGGCATGGTGGTGTCCGGGCTGGTGCTCGGCGCGCTCGCGCTGACCTCGCCCGGCGAGCCGACGGCCCCCGGCTCGCCGCGACCCGGTGCGGAGACCGGCAGCATCCCCGCGTCCGCCGTGACGGCACGGTTCGACCTGGAGCGACGCACCGATCAGGGCAAGCCCGAGGTGCCGCTGACCGCGACCGGCCAGCCGCAACGCTGACTTCACCACCGAGCGGGCAGGCTTGCGGCTGCCCAGCACCACGAGCACCCCCGGGACCGATGAGCCAGCCGCCCAGCACACCAGTGCCGCCCGCCGATGGGCCCGAGCTCGACCCCGGCCCGCACGACGGGCGCCCCCGGCTCGGCCCGCGACCCCTCGAACGGCCGCCGGTCGACCCGGCACAGAGCGCGGTGTTCGGCCGCCCGGACGGCCTCGAAGCTGCCTTCGCACCGCCGCATGACGGTCCGTCGCAGGGGACGTCACCGCAGGGCGGGTCACCGCAGGGCAATGGCATGCCGCTGGCCCCACCGCCGGCCGAGTCGCTGGTCAGGGCGTTCGGCCGCCCTGCTGGTAGCGACACCATGCTGCAGCGGCCGCCGGGGCAGCCGCTCGGCGCCGCCGCGGCCGAACCGGAGGCGATGTTCTGGAGCGCCGACGCCGAGCGCAACCCGTGGCGGGACCCGAGGGCGCACGCGCTGCTCGGCCCGCCGGCGGTTACCGAGGACCCGGACACGCCGCCGGCCGCCCGCGCGGAGGGCCCTCGGCTGTCCATGCGCGAGGTGCTCTTCGGCCGCCGGGTGGCGCCGCGCGCGCTGGCCGGCCTCGGGCTGGTTGCGCTGCTGGTCGGAGCCGTCGGCGGCCTGGTAGGGCGGCTGACTGCCGAGGGCGCCAACCCGCTGACCTCGCCGGACGCCACGCTGGCTCAGGTCGCGCCCGCTCATGACCGGCCACCGGGGTCGGTCGCCGAGGTGTCCGCCCGGGTGGTGCCAGCCGTGGTGTCCATCGAGATCAGGGTGGGTGACAGCGGCGGAACCGGCTCGGGCGTGGTGATCGACGGCGACGGCTACGTGGTCACCAACAACCATGTGGTGTCGCTCGCAGCGACCAACGGGGAGGCCAAGCTCGAGGTGGTGTTCTCCGACCAGACCAGGGTGGCCGGCCGCATCGTCGGGCGGGACCCCAAGACCGACCTCGCCGTGATCAAGGTCGAGGTGGCCAACCCGACGGTGGCGGCCCTTGGGAAGTCGGCCGACCTGCAGGTCGGCGACTCGGTGATCGCGATCGGCTCGCCGCTCGGGCTGGCCGGCACGGTCACCACCGGCATCGTCAGCGCGGTCAACCGGCCGGTGCGGCTCGACGGCGAGGGCACCGACACCAACGCGGTGATCGACGCTATCCAGACCGACGCCGCCATCAACCCTGGCAACTCGGGCGGCGCCCTGGTGGATTCCGGCGGCGCCGTGGTCGGTATCAACACCGCGATCCGCACCTTGAGTGACAGCGGCGGTGGCTCGATCGGCCTCGGCTTCGCCATCCCCATCGACTACGCCACCCAGATCGCCCAGGAGCTCATCCGTACCGGCTCCGTCAAGCACGCCGAGCTCGGTGTGAACGCCAAGTCGGTCACCGACGGCACCTCAGACGGCGCCCAGGTGCAGAACGTGCAGCAGGGCAGCGCCGCGGCCGACGCCGGCATCGCCGACGGCGACGTGATCACCAAGGTCGGTGGCCGGTTCATCGCCAGTGCCGACGAGCTCGTGGTCGCCATCCGGCAGCTGCGCATCGGCGACCAGGTGACCGTCAGCATCATCCGCCAGGGCCGCCCCCTCACCGTCCAGGTCGTCCTCAAGTCCGACTGAGAGGCCTCTCTCGGTGCCGCGGCTGTGCCCACCCAGCCCGTGCACCGGCGTGTCCGCACCTTCGTACAGGTGTGTCCGCAGTTCCGTACACATGAGTTGGCAGTTCCGTACACATGAGTTGGCCGTTTCGGCACATGGCCGCACCACGGCGCGCGTCGGTTAGGCTGGAGGCGCCGCTCAAGGAGGTTGCGCCGGATGTTCGACAGCATCGGCTGGGGCGAGATCCTCGTCCTGGTGGTCGCCGGACTGTTCATCCTCGGCCCTGAACGCCTGCCGTCCGCCGCGGCGTGGTTGGGCCGCACCGTGCGGCAGGTCCGTGAGTACGCCACCGGCGCCCGCGAGCAACTGCGGGCCGAGCTTGGGCCGGACTTCGACGAGCTGCGCAAGCCGTTGGAGGACCTGCGCGGCATCCGCGACCTCAATCCGCGGCGCATGGTTACCAGACACTTGTTCGACGACGACGACGTCAAGCCCAACGGCTACCCGACGCCGTTGCCGCAGCCCAGCCCACCGCCCGCGCGTCCGCTCGGGCCCGGCGAGCGACCGCCGATCGACCCGGACGCGACCTGAGTCCCTGACGGTTCGAG
>Ga0184609_10000334_pt1 | contig 13568 bp, 20 predicted proteins | sample PLM1_60_coex_FD_133165 | JGI IMG/M metagenome (GOLD analysis project Ga0184609, IMG submission 133165) | Groundwater sediment microbial communities from an aquifer in East River, Colorado, USA - PLM1_60_coex | ecosystem: Environmental > Terrestrial > Soil > Riparian zone | place: USA: East... | reverse complement strand
GCGATTACGCCCACGCCAGTGGTGGCGCTGAACCGGGCCATTGCGTTGGGGGAACTGCAGGGTCCCGGGGCAGCCCTCGACGTCCTCGACGGTCTTGACCTCGGCGAGTACCACCTGTTCCACGCTGCCCGAGCGGACCTGTTGCGCAGGCTTGGACGCCACGATGAGGCGAGCCAGGCCTACGCCCTCGCCGCGGCCCTGGCCGCTAGCGATGCTGAACGCACCTTCCTCACGGATCGTCTCGAGACGATACGGGCGACCGGCTTACGATCCACCGGTAGCGCATCACCGAGTGTCGCTGAGTACCCACACGACCGAGGCCACGCCCAAGGTCAGCAGGGCCAGCCCGGTTAGCGCGAATGTCCGCGCTGAGTACCCTCGCCCGACCAGCACTGACAACCATCGATGGCGCTTCGCCTCCATGCGGCAGACCTTCTCGTGCGTTCGTCGGAAGGCGACGAGGTTCAGCCCCGCGAGGACGATCGGCGCGATGAGGATCGCGGCCCCGATCGGCTGACCGAGCGTGGTCCTGATGCCCTCACGCCCGGCGACTACCGCGACGCCGATCCACAGCACGGCACCGAAGACAAGCGTTAACCAATACGACCACCAGGCTTTCACGATCCCGTCTCCTCCAGTCGCTCGGGTCGCGCGCGACCTCCCGCCTTGGCCATGAGGAGCATGATGCCCGCTGACGGTCGAGTACGATCCACTCGGTAGGCACCTTTAGAGCGTCGACATGCCCGATCATCCCTGGCAACTGGTCCTCCTTCCTGGTGGCGTCATGCCGGCTGGCCCGGCCTACGGGGCGCTCCTCGCAGAACTGGGGCATGACGTCGACGCTCGGCCCAAGGAACTCGAGGTCTACGCCGCAGACGAGCCGCCGCTGGACTACTCGCTCGCGACCGAGGTCGCGGGCATCACGCGCGTCGCCGACGACGTCGGCTTCGACCGTTTCCACCTTGTCGGCTACTCGGCCGGCGGAGCGTCGTCGCTCGCGTTCGCGGCGAGCCATCCGGAGCGACTTCTGAGCCTTGCCCTCATGGAGCCCGCCTTTGCCGGCTGGCAGGAGATGTCGGACGCCGAGCGCTCGCACATGGAGCGGTTCCGGCCGCTGCTCGACAAGGACGGAGCCGAGATGCTGGTGGAGTTCCAGGCGCTGCAAATTGCGCCGGGCGTAGACCCGATCCCGCCACCCCAAGGCCGGCCGCCACCGTGGATGGCCAAGCGACCGGCCGGGCTCCATGCCATCCTGCGGACTTTCTATGCTTCGGACCTCGATCTCGCGACCCTGCGGCGATTCGACCGGCCGGTGTTGTTTTTGCTCGGGGGTCGGAGCCATCCCGACTACTACGCCCGAATGGCGGAACGCCTCGCCGGAGTCTTTCCTGACTTCACTGTCGAGGTATTCCCCGACCGACATCACTTCGACCCGCCGCACCGGATCGAGCCGGCCCGGGTCGCGGCATCACTGCGATCCCTCTGGGCTCGGGCCGAGCACGCTTGAACTGGTCAGACGGCTCCGGCAGTCGCGATACGATCAGCGCTTGACGGCAGGTCTCCGCTGGCCGGCAGCGCGTACTTGGCGAACCGGGTCAGGCCGAGCCACGTCGGGAAGGCGTGTACCAGGGCAGGCGGGCCCTCGAACCGGATGTCGCCCCGACCCACGGCGTCGGCGAACGGGAGACGTCCCAGGAGCACGCCACCGAGCGCCCGCTCGTCGGCCGTGACGACCAGTTCCGGGTCGCGACCGGGGTCGTAGTAGCACAGTTCCGGCTGCTCTCCCCCGAGCACCAGCCAGTAGATCTTCGGGTGCTCGGTGAACTCGAAGCGCACGGTGAGCTGGGTCCGGGGCAAGCGGTCAAGACGCAGGACCGCGTGCACCGTCTGCATGAGGTAGGCCGGATCGCAGTCCTCATGGCGCAACTCGAGCCAGTGCTGCGCCCAGATGCCGAGTTCGTTGAGGACCGTTTCGAGTTCCCGGCCGGCACGGGTCGGGTGGTACTCCCAGCCTCGACCAAGGCGGTTCGGACGACGCTCGATGACCCGGCCGCCTCGAGTGAACGAAGCCTGGCGGACAAGAGGCTCTGCGAGATGCGGCCGACCCCGTGTTGGATCTCGCTGAAGTGATGGCGATCGAAGAGGATGATCTCGCGCAGGATGAGCGGCGTCCAGCGCTCGGCAATCACCTCGCTGGCGAGCGAGACCGGGCAGATCTGCTGATAGCGCATGGCGTCAGTGTGCGCAGTGCCGTCCGAGATTCCAAGTACAGATCTTGCACGAGCAACTCCAACCGTTGCACTTGCATCGATCGTGGTTTGGGGCCGACGCTGGTCAGGTGGTCGCGATATCAGCGACCGGGATGGCACCAAGGAGCCTCGGCACATGGACCTCTTCTATCGGACCCTCAAATGGCCGGTCATCAGCCTGCTCATCACCGGTGCGACCCACTTCACCCTCGAGGCGATCTGGCCGGATCTACGGAACACCTTCATCCCACCGGTCCTCGCACCGATCCTGCTGTCGTACGGTGCGTGGGTCGGCTATCGGGCCATCGGCGCGGGCGGGACCTACCTCCATGCGATCGTCGCGGCCGCGATCCTGGGCATCCTGCCGATCCTGCTCGACATCGTCGGATTCGGCGTGGTGCTCGGTCGAGGCACGAACGCTGGCGTCCTGGCCGGCGTGTTCGGCTTCGCCGTTATCGTCTTCGGGTCGCTCATCGGCGCGGGCTTCGCCCAGAGCGGGGTGACGACGGAGGCCAACGTCCGCCTGGACCGGGCTGCCTGACGGGGCTGCCCTGAACCTGCACCTTGTCGACGGCCATAGCGAGGACCTCGTCATGCGTCGGCGTCATGTTGTGGAGTCGGCGGCCGTGCTCGATCGTCGCGACGATGACGTCGTCCTCCACGCCAGTCGTCTCCCAGCCGCAGGCGCACCGAACCGTGATCATCTCGTCATCCACGTGGCCCTCCTTCAGCCGAGATTGCGGAACGGCTCCGGGACGTAGGTCGCGAGCTGGGCGTGCCAGCCCTCCGGCAGTTCGGCCGCGACCATGGGGTCGTCCACCGCCAGCCAGGCCATGTGTCGCAATCCATGCTCGACGACCTGCGTCGTCGCGATCTCTTGCGGAGCCGCCGTGGCTTCCCCGCGAGCCAACGCCGATCGCTCGATCGGGAGGCTGGCCATGGATCCGACAAGGCTCCGGTCGATCACCGCGACGAAACTGAGGATGACTGCATCACGGTCGCGCCGCCACGATGTCGAATGCACGAGCAGCGGATCGCCGATCACATCGCCCACGATCCGGGTCACCACGTCGACCGGATGATCAGCCGCCCCGATCTCGAGCAGCCAGGGAGCCGGCCCACACGGACCCGTCAGCTCGAGGTGATCCCCGGCCAGCCAGACGACGAAGACCTCGGCCTGGACCGGACCCTGAACATCGAACCCATCCGGGAACCTCGTCATCGCGCGATCGTACGCTGCGGCGACGACTACTCGGCGCCCGCGAGGGACGGATCGGGACCGGGATCGCCGCCTTCGGCAACGGTGACGAGTCGATCGAGGTACAGCGACCAGCCGGCCTCGTGGATGTCCCGCTCAACTTGCGGCAGCGAGTCGTGCGTCAGCGTCACCAGGGTTCCATCGCCGTCGGCCCGAAGGAGGACGGTGACGACCGTCGAGCCAGGCGGCAGTGTCGAGAGCGGGCTGCGCGCCCAGCCCCAGGTGAAGACGATCCGCTCGAACGGATCCAACTCGACGAAGCGACCTTCTGCCAGTCCCGATCCGCCGTGGCCCATCGCGACAAGCAGGACGCCGCCAGGTTGGGCATCCACAGTCGCGGACGTTCCCTGCCAGCGACTCCACAGCGTGGGATCGGTGAAGAACCCGTAGACCCGCTCGGGCGCTGCCCGAATCCGACGCGTCACGGTGACCCGATCGACCTGCGATCTCATGTAGCTGTCGGCTCCTCCCCGTCCGCCTCCGCGACGAGTCGCTCGAGGGCGTCGGTCCAGTACGCCTCGAGGACGGCCTTGAGCGGGCCGATCCGCGCGTGGTTCGCCCGGTAGAAGCGGTACGTGCCCTCTTGTCGGACATCGACGATTCCCGCGTCTCGGAGGAGTGTCAGGTGCTGCGAGACCGCGCCAAAGGTGACCGGAAGTGCCGCGGCGATATCGCCCGCGCTCAACTCCCGATCCCAGATCAGCCGCAGGATCTCGCGCCGCCGCGGCGCAGCAATGACCGTGAGCACATCCACGAATTGTATTTTAGCGCCCACTTGAACAAGAACGTCCACATCGGTACTATAGCCGCGACTAAAGCAGGAGGAGCCGATGCCATTCGATGACCGCGTCGAGGCCCTCGTCGCCAGGTCGCCGGAAGACGTCGCCGCCTACATGTTCGACCCGCATCACGACCCTGAGTGGATCAGCGGGATCGAGCATGTCGACCCGCCGGGCGTACCGGTCGGCGTCGGCACGGAAACCCATCGCCTCGCCAAGTTCATGGGCCGGCGGATCGACTACGTCCTGAGGGTCGTCGAGCACGTGCCAAACCGCCTCCTGGTCATGGAGTCGGTGCGGGCGCCGTTCCCGATGGGCGTGACCTACGGAGTCCAACCGGATGGAACGGGATCACGCGTCAGCCTGCGAGTCACGGGTGGATACGGCCTGCTCATGCGCCTCGCCCAACCGATCGTGAGTCGCCAGATCAAGAGAAGCCTGGAAGCCGACCTGCGACACCTCGGACGACGGCTCGAGGCGAATTCCGCGGACCGGGGAACACCCCAACCAAGAGGAGAACGACGATGACGGGACCGATGCTGCACACCGTGGACGTGGCTGCCGACGCGCAGACGATCTACGTGGCCATCACGACGAAGGCCGGCGAGGCTGCATTCTGGACGAGTGACTGCGACGTCGAGCCCGTCGTTGGATCGGTCGCCCGATTCGGCTTCCCGGCCGCGCCGGTGGACCTGCGAATGAAGATCGACGAACTCAGCCCGGGCGAGATCCGGTGGTCGTGTCTCGGCGATTTCCCGCATTGGGCCGGCACGACAGTCGCGTGGTCGCTCTCACCCGCGCCCTCGGGTATCGGGACGGCTGTGGCGTTCCGGCACGATGGCTGGGGCGACGACTACCCGGAGGACGAGTACGCGCGCGTGAACTACACCTGGGGCCGGATCGTGGGTGCGCTCAAGGCGTACGCCGAGTCGGGAGATCCAGCTCCATTCCTGGGCTAGGCAGGGCACCTCGCAGCTTTGGGCATCCCTGACGAGGCTAGGGACTTGCCACCTCGGCAACGACTCCGATCTGCGAGGCCTTTCGCGATCGGATGGAGGTCTGCGGCGACCGCCTCCAAGGGCCGGAGCGAGTTGGAGGCGGAGGTCGTGTCTCGGACGGCCGTCGGGGCACTCATCGCGGCGATCTCGCCTTCGGCAGCGCCCGATGGGATGAACCGTTCGTCGATCGCGTGGACATCGCCTTCGCTGCGCGTCCCGCCAACTACACCGCACGGGCAGTCCTCGATGGCGAATTCGCGGCTGGATCTGATCTTCGGAGGCGTCGCCATCTCCCTCATGTGATTCAGGTGCCCATCCCGAAATGAATCAGATGCCCGGCATCGCCCTAGGCGCGCTCCGACTGCGGTCGACGACCTTACGGTGCCTCGACAGTAGCAGGTGAACAACAGGCGCAGCCACCTTCCTCGAATGCGACGATGGCGTCCGCGGCGTCGCAGCATGGCCCCGCGCTGTCCACCATCTGGAGCACGCGTCGGGAGCGCGTGAGGTGCCGCTGGAGCCCGCCAAGCCGGGCGTCAAGGGCCTGGAGCCCCGCGATTCGATCCGCGATGTCGGCGCGCCGCTCCCCGAGGATCCGCGGCAGCTCGGCAGTGGTGTCGGCGCAGTGGCCGGAATGGCACCAGCTCGCGATCTTGCCGGCGTCGCCGAGCGGGACGTCCAGCCGACGCAGGTCGATCAACAGGCGGAGGTGTTCGACGTCCGCCTCACCGTAGTCGCGATAGTCGTTGTCACGTCGGGACGCCCGTGGGAGCCAGCCCGAGCGCTCGTAGAACCGGACCGTGTCGGTCGACACCCCGACCTCTCGAGCGAGTTCTCCGATCCTCATCGGTGCAGCAAACCTTGGAGTCGTTCGGATGTCAAGATGGGTTCAGGCGATAGACGCGGAAGATGTCGTGCTCGATCGGCAGGATGTCGGTCGAGGCGAATCCGGCCTCGTGTGCGAACCGATCGACGGTCGATGCGCGGATGACCGTGCCCACCGCGGCCGATGGCTGCTCGGCGAGACTGTTTGGCAGGCAGACCGTCGTGCTGACCGCGTAGAGGAAGCGCTCGATCGGATCGTCCAGCGCGATCCCCTTGAACGCGTCGGCTGCCCGCTCGTCGACGACGATGACCGTGCCCTCTGGCGAGAGGAGCTCGCGCGCCGCGCGGAGCGCCTCGACCGGCCGGCTCATGTCGTGGAGGGCCTCGAAGATGACGACCAGGTCGAAAGGCTCGCCCCGTCCCAGTCCGGCGGCGTCGCCCAGCTCGAAGCTGACACGATCGCTGACATTCGCCGCGGTGGCATGCCTTCGGGCGGCCTCGATCGATGCCGGATCTGCGTCGACACCGACGACCTGGATCAACGGGTAGGCGGCCGCCAGGCCGATCGATAGCCCGCCCTCGCCGCAGCCCAGGTCCGCAACGTGCGCAGGCGGTCCGGCGGTGAGGCGCCGATGGACGTCCGGGATCGTCGCCAGCCACTCCTGGCCGACGACCGACAGGAAGAGCGGCCGGTTCGCGGATGCCTGCGCCTGACGCATGTCATCCCCATACCGACCCCAGGGCACGCCATCGCCCGTCCGGAAAGCATCGAGCAGGGCCGGCATGGCGGCACCGACCGCCACGATGTAACGAGGCATGAATGCCCCATAGCCGAGGCTGTCCTGGTCCAGCAGAGGCGCTCGATGCTCGTCGGGCAGGGAGTAGCTACGGTGCTCCTCCTCGGCCGCGGGGTCGTCGACCTCGATGATGCCGGCGGTGGCTTGCTGCTCCAGCCACTCTCTCGCATAGCGAGCCGCGATCCCCGCGCGTTGGGCAAGCTGCTCGGGTGTTGCGGAACCGTCATCCGCCAGCGCCCGGTAGAGACCGAGGCGGTCCCCGATGTAGACGTTGAACAGCTCGAAGGCCCCAAGCGTCTGCTCGAAGAGGCGTCCCACGAGCGCCTCGCCGTCGAACGGCCGCTCCAGCACGGGATCCATCGTTGGCGTGGTCATGGCGTTCCTCCTGCGGTTGCATCGATCGGGAAGGGGCCCAGGCAAACCGGACGGTCGACCTACGTCGCTGGCGCCAGCGTCGGCGTCGTTTCGAGCCGTTCCTTCAGGCGCCGAAGCTCGGCCGCCTCCCCGGTCTTCACCTCGGCGGCCATCAGTGGCTCGATGAGACGCCACCATCCTGTCAGCCCGATCGACCCCGACCAGACCGCCACGGTGCGATCGGGGCCGAGCGACTCGAGGTCGAGGGTCACTTCGCCCCTGAACGGGCTGCCGCCCGCCATCCGCCAGGCGATCCGCTGGGCCGGGATCGACTCGGAGACCTCCAGGTCCACTTCTACGATCCGCGGGCCGAGCTTCAAGCGCTCGATTCCACGGGCGCCGATCTCGGTCGGTCGACCGCTGATGAGGCGCGCGTCGAGGACGCCCATCCACTCCGGGTGGCGGGTGATGTCCGCCGCGTAGGACCAGACCTCCTGTGCCGGGCGCTCGATCGTCTGCTCCGTCTTGAACGGGATCATGACCGGACCTCCGTCTGCGCGACGACCGGCAGTGAGCCGGTGATGATCGTGGCGAGGCGCCCGAAGGCGGCCGCCTTCTCGGCCTGAATCCGCCGAAGCTCACCCTTGTTTGCCGGCACCTCGCCTTGCTGCGCCCAGCGGAGACGAAGCCTCGTTCCTCCACCGACGGCCTCGAGATCGGCCGTCGCCACCACAAGTCCAAGCACGGGAACCGCGAGTCGCCAGCCGACGTGGTCGTATGGCTGCCAGTCGACGATCTCCTCGAGGGTCGCGAGCCGGCCGGTCACGCAGTGGGCGATCGTCCCGACCCCGCGCCTTCCGCCCGGCGACGTTTCCTCGATGACTAGCGGGCCCTCCCATCGTGTCCGAAGCGCCGGCGAGGTCAGGTGCGCCCAGACGACGGCGGGCTCCGCGTCGATGGTCGTGACGAGGTCGAGGACCGTGTCAGCGCCGCCAACGTCGAGGCGGCGTACACCGCTCTCGGCTTGCCAGCGCGCCTCGAGGTCGAGCGTGAAGGTCGAGATCCGACCGAGGTGTTCGATCGACTCCTCGGCAGCGCTAAGCCCCAGGCTGCTGCGTTCGAGACCGAGGGCATCGATCGCCGCGGCGGTGAACAGCGCGAAGCCGTTGGCGTGAGCCGCAGCCGCAGCGGCGCCTTTCAGCAGCCGGTGGACGAGGATGACGTCCGATCCGGCGAGCTCGTCGCGACCCGCGATCCGCGTCCGGACGTAACTGCCGTGGTGGACGAACAGTTTCAGGTCGAGCTGTGGTGCCAGACGACACGAGTTGCACTCGCAGCTGGTCGCCTGGTCGATGCTCCGCAGCCGCCGCCGGAAGGCGAGATAGGACGCCTCGATGGCGTCAAGGAGGAGCGATCCGTCGGCGCGCCCGTCCTCGACGAAGAGGAACGCGGCATCGCCCTCGAACTTCGTGAGCCGGAACGGCGGATCTAGCCGGCCGACGATCGTCTCGAGGAGGTCCCCGGCGATCGCGGGCGCGTGTTCGAGCTCGCTCCTTGAGAGATACGCCGTGTACCCCGTCAAGTCTGCGATGACGAGAAAGCCGGTCTCCGGGGTGGTTGCCATGACGGGCACGCTAGACCTTGGTGTCGCTCCAATGTCAATACGCAATCTGATGGAGGACCTACCGCGTCGCGAAATCGTCACACGCGGCTGCGATGGTTTCTGCGGATATCCGTGGGAATCCACATCAGGAGGATGGCCATGCTCGCTCAGGTAGTTCCGTGGTGGCGGTCAGGCCGAAAGCTCGTCGGGGCGGCGCTGCTGGCCACCTTGGTGTCCGCGTGCAGCCAAACAGGCGGCGCGACCAGCGCACCGACGACGCTCGCAAGCCCGTCGGCTGCCACGACCCAGGTGATGGGCAAAGGCACCTTCCACGACGTGGATGGAACCGCGACCGGCGAGGCGCAGCTCGTCGTCAAGCCAGACGGAACGTACGAACTCGTGCTCGAGAGCTTCAAGGTCGGCTCGATCGCCCACACGAACCTCGTCCTCGTCTCGAACGCCGACGTGACGGCGACCGGCGATATCGACAAGTCGAAGTTGCTCGACCTCGGTCCGCTCAAGGGCACGGAAGGCATGCAGGACTTCGTCATCCCGGCCGAGATGGCGGCGACGGTGATGGAGGGCTACCACACCGCGGTCGTCTGGGACACGGAAATGGCGCACGCCATCGCGGCGGCGCCACTCAAGTAAGGGCCCAGAAACGAGCCCGACGATTCAGTCGGGTTCGTTGCTAGCGTGGCGGTAGTCAGCGCCGAAAGCCCAGGGGCCGGGCACGACCCACGAAGAAGTCGATCCACGGGCCGCCGTCACTTATCAAGATCGTCGGCTGGCGCAGCGGTCCGAGCCAGCGCGGGCCGGACATCCTCAGCCGGGCCCGCTCGGTCACCATGAGCGGTGCCAGCTCGGCCTTGATGAAGGTCGGCGGGTCGTCGATGTCCGTGAGCAGCAACACGCGATCGGGCAATGGGGCGTCGTCATCGAGCCACCGGAATCAGACGTCGCCGAAGCGGAGTCCATAACGAGCTGCGCATGCGAAGTAGTCGATCAGGACGGCGCGTCCGCGGGCGATCGTGCGCAACTCGTCGCGAGTTGCTCGGTCCACATCGAGACAGGAGACCGGCGGCGGGACGTACCAGTACGCGGTTGATCTGACCATGCCGCGGCTCCAGCGAGCGACGGTCCTCAACCAATGTTCTCACCGAGCGCCAGATGGGAGCGTCCAAGGCCCCAGGCTGCGTGGACCGGCCCCGTGCGCGCACCCTGGCAACTAGCATCCATGGATGCACGATCCTGCCGTCCGCGGCGCGGTTGAAGTCGTCGTCGCCCTGCTCGGCGCGTTGACCCTGATCGCGTTCGTGGTTCGACGGATCCAGCTGCCACTCAGCGTGGCCTTGGTCTCCTTCGGGCTCCTCGTTGCGGCCATCTCGCCCGTTGACCTGAACATCTCGCCCGACGTCGTGCTCTTCGCGCTCCTGCCAGGCCTCGTCTTCGAGGCGGCCTTCAGACTCGATGTCGACGACCTTTCGCGGGTCGTCGGCCGCACGATCATCCTGGCGATCCCGGGCGTCCTCGTCGTCGCCCTCGTCGTGGCATCCGTCCTTCATCTCGCGACCGGGTTGCCGCTCGATACGGCGTTCGTCGTCGGCGCGATCGTGTCGGCAACCGATCCCGTCGCGGTCGTGGCGTCCATGCGCGATGTCAAGGCTCCCAGGGAGCTGGCGACTCTGGTCGAGGCAGAGAGCTTGTTCAACGACGGCACCGGGGTGCTGTTGTTCACGATCGCCATCGGCGCCCTGCACGCCACCGTCGACCTCCCCTCGCAGATTGCGACGCTCGCTGTGGTGATCATCGTGAGCTTGATCCTGGGCGCAGTGTGCGGCTTCGCAGCGTCGCGCATCGCGGCCCTGATGGACGACCACCTGGTCGAGCTGACCTTGACCGGCGTCCTCGCCTACGGGACGTATCTCCTCGCCGATAGCCTCGGCCAATCGGGGATCATCGCGACGGTGACGGCCGGGATCGTCCTTGGCAGCTACGGCCGTCGCGTCGGCATCAGCCCGGGATCAATGCAGGCGGTCGACACTGTGTGGGAGTTCGTTGCCTTTGTATTGACGGCCGTCGTGTTCCTGCTCATCGGACTCACGATCTCGTTCGCCGAGCTGGCCGCCGCGGCCGGTCCGATCGCATGGGGCATCGTTGCGATCTTTGTCGGGCGCGTCGTCGTCGTTTACGGGCTGCTCGGTGGCGTTCGAGGGCTGGCACGTCGCCTTCGGCCGCGCGGCTCGACAGGCTCAGAGTGGAGCCATATTCAGCGCATGCCCGTGGGCTGGCTGCATATCGTGTTCTGGTCGGGACTCCGTGGGGCCGTAGCCTTTGCCCTGGCGCTCGCGCTTCCGCTCGACATTCCAGATCGGGCGCTGCTGCAGCAGACGATCTTCGGTGTCGTGCTGTTCACATTGCTCGTCCAGGGGGCGTCGGCCCGACGCGTCGTCCTGTGGGCAGGAATGGAGCCGGATCGATCCAGGGGTCAGGAGCCTACCGGACCGGGCCCAGCCTAGGTGGCGCGCCTCGAACCGAGGCGCGCAGCGGCGAGAATCCCGCTGCGCGCCCGCCAAACATCCGCTAGCCGTTCGGGAGAATCGGGCAGCGGAAGTCCGCTGCCTCGTCGCGCACTATCGAGAGGCGACCCTGGGCGGCGTACGCCGCAAGCGACTCGTAGTCGGTAACCAGGAGGCCGGCATCGGCGGCGCTTGTCCATGTGGCGTGGTAGACGGCCCAGCGGCCGCCGTGGGAGCCAGGACCCGGCGCGTAGCGCGCCACGGAGAGCTGGTCTGGGTTCGTGGAGTTGGCAAACGTGTAGATCGGGTCGGTGCCAGTACCCGGATCGACCGTGGCCGGCGTGCCAAAGGTGCGGAAGATCTCGCCCTCCGCATACAGCCGGCCAAAGGATTTGGCCGCAACGGGCGCTGCGACCAACCCGGTGATGATCAACGTGGCCAGGACCGCGATTGCAACGCGTCGCATTGGTCGCCTCCAACTTGTGGAACCTGGTCGCTACCGCGCGACTCTCGTGGGTAATGGTGCGCAATCCCTGTTGCAGCCCGATGACGGAACCGTGACGACGACACCGTTTCCTTCGCTGATCGGACGAGGCTCAGCCCAGGGGTGCCGTCGCGAACTGCACGGCGAACTGCTTGCACCAGATCACCACGCTGCGGGCAGACGACACGTCAGTCCCGGCGGGGACCTCGTAGTTCTGGTTGCCGCGGTCGGCTTTGAGCCGGCCGAGTTCGACCACGCCGTCGGTGTAGCCGTCCGCTGACGGGGATAGGTAGACGAAGAGATCGGGCCCGTTGCGGACAGCGAAGTCCTCGACTCGGACAATGAACGAGCCCGGTGAGACCTCGATCAGCCGTGCAGTCCCGTTCGAGAAGTGGAACTCGTCGGCCCCGGTGAATACGCCGGACCGCTCGACCAGTTCCGGGGCCGAGGAGGTGGCAGGCGACGCCGGGTCGATCTCGGCTGAAGGCGCCGGCGAGGCCACTCCCGGTGATGAAGGCGTCGGAGCCGGTGTCGCCTCGGCAGCCACGGCAGGCGGCGCCTCATCGACGGTGCTCGACAGGAACAGTGGCGAGCCGAGGTACCAGCCGAGGGGCCCGACGATCGCGAGCGCGATCGCGAGTCCGACGAGTGTCCGACCTGGATGATGACGCGCTACGAGATCCCAGCGTCGCCGCCAGCCGAGGACGGCCAGGCCGGCCACGGCAATGATGACCACCAACCCGATCAGCAGCCGGTTCGGATAGATCCATGCCGCGAAGCCCCGCTCGAGGTCGCCTAACAGCTCCATGTCGTCGCTCCGACTGTGGCGTGCGCCGCGCGCGCTCACGAAGAAGGATGGTCGGTGCGTTTGACAGCCGTGTGACGCCTGGCTCTGTGTTTCCAAAGACAGAATCTGGTCGACGGGACGTCAGAGGTGCTCCTCGTGGTGACGGGCCAGTCCAGCCCATCGCCTAACCTCGAACAGCGTTGGACCTAACGGAGATGCCCATCTAGTGTTCGCCGTGCGTCCATGAAAGGGCATCACGCCTGACGCAGTCCGGATTGCAGCAGAGCGGGCGATCGCGGGCGCCGACGCCAGAGGCCGTGTCACGTCGTCTGGTCGGCCTGCTCCCACCATGTGAACGTCGCTACGAGCCCGATGATCGCCACGACCACCACTGCGGCGATGGCTCCAACCGTGACCGGCTCGACCTCCGTCCCTCCGGCTCCAGCCAGGATCGCCGGTACTGACCAGGGGAACCACGAACCCCAGCCGAGGACGCTCAGCACCTGGGACGTCACGATCATCGCGACGGCCCACGCCAGGGGCGCGATGTAGCCGCGGCCAACGCCGGCGAAGAACATCGCCCAGACCTGGAGTCCGATCGTCAGAACAGATGCCAGGCCGATGCTGGCAATGGTCGCGGTGGCGTCCGATGGAGACCAGCCGGGCAGACCGACGAGCGCGCCGACTGCCAGGCCGAGGGCCAACACCCAGGCAGAGATCGCGACTCCCCAGATTCCGACCACCGTGGCTTTGGCCACGACGATCGTCCGCCGTGGTGTCGGGTTCGCCAACAGCCCGCGGACCGTGCGGTCGGCGAACTCGCGGCCGAAGACCCAGGCGGCGAGGAACGCGAACAGGATCGCGCCGCCCACGGTGGTCGCCTGGCCCATGAGGTTCAGGAACGTCGGCCAGTCT
>Ga0184609_10000332_pt1 | contig 13578 bp, 11 predicted proteins | sample PLM1_60_coex_FD_133165 | JGI IMG/M metagenome (GOLD analysis project Ga0184609, IMG submission 133165) | Groundwater sediment microbial communities from an aquifer in East River, Colorado, USA - PLM1_60_coex | ecosystem: Environmental > Terrestrial > Soil > Riparian zone | place: USA: East... | reverse complement strand
TCGAATATTCCCTCGAAGTCCAGCCGCTGCATCGGCAGCAGTTTGCTGAGCGCCCGTCTTCGCCCGCCCTCCTCCCGCGCGACGATCATCTCGCGCATGGCGGTGATGCGATCGCCTTCGAAGAACATGTGCTCCGTGCGGCAGAGTCCGATGCCCTCGGCGCCAAAGCTTCGCGCGATGCGCGCGTCGCGAGGCGTGTCGGCGTTGGCGCGGACGCGAAGCGTGCGAATCTCGTCGGCCCATCCGAGCAGCTCGGCGTACGACTGATAGAGGGGAGCCTGGGATGGGGCGAGTGCCCCGCTCGTCACGCGCACCACCTCGCTGGGAATCGTCGAGAGATCGCCGGCGAATACACGGCCGGTCGCTCCGTCGAGCGTCAGCCAGTCGCCTTCGGCGACCACAGGGCGCTCGCTCCCGTCAATGCTGAAACACCTGCGCTCGAGGTCGATGCGAAGCTCCTTGCACCCGACTATCGCGCATTTGCCCATGCCGCGGGCTACGACAGCTGCGTGGCTCGTCATCCCGCCCCGAGCGGTGAGAACCGCCCGCGCGGCGACGATCCCGTGGAAATCCTCCGGAGTGGTCTCGTCCCTGACCAGAATCACGTTCTCCCCGGCAGCCGATCGCTGTTGCGCGGTGTCCGGGTCGAACACCGCGACTCCACTCGCGGCGCCTGGACTGGCCGGAAGCCCGACGCAGAGGGGTGTCGCTCGAATAGAGGGATCGATGATGGGATGGAGCAGTTGATCCAGATGCGCGGCCGGCACGCGAAGCACGGCTTGAACGCGGTCGATCAGACCCTCGTTCACCATGTCGCGGGCAATCCGGACCGCGGCTGCGGCTGTGCGCTTACCGGTCCGCGTCTGCAGCAGATACAGCTTGCCACGCTCGACGGTGAACTCGAGGTCCTGCATGTCGCAGTAATGGCGCTCCAACCGCTCCTGCGTTCCGATCAGTTCCTTGTACGCGCCCGGAAGTTTCTCCGCCATCTCATCGATATCGAGCGGCGTACGGGTGCCCGCGACCACATCTTCGCCTTGCGCATTCACGAGAAACTCGCCGTAGAAGCGCTTCTCGCCGGTGGAGGGGTTGCGCGTGAATGCGACGCCGGTGCCCGAGTCGTCGCCCAGGTTTCCGAATACCATCGAGACGACGCTTACAGCTGTACCGAGATCCTCGGGAATCGCGTGGACTCGGCGATAATCCTTCGCCTTCTTGAGCGTCCACGACTTCCAGACGGCTTCGATTGCTCCCCAAAGCTGAACGATCGGATCGCGCGGAAAATCTGCGCCGGTCCGGTTTCTGACGAGCGCCTTGTACTCTTCCACCAGGTTCCGCAGGTCGTTTTCCCCGAGATCTGCGTCCGTCTCCGCCCCGGCAGTCATCCGCTTCGCTTTCAGCAAATGCTCGAAGTCGTGAGTCGGTACTCCAAGCACGACATTGGAGTACATCTGGATGAAACGCCGGTAGGAATCGTAGGCGAAGCGCGCGTTCTGGCTCTGTTCGGCGAGCGCGGTTACAGCGCGGTCGTTGAGTCCGAGATTGAGGATCGTCTCCATCATCCCTGGCATCGAGACCGCAGCGCCTGATCGTACCGATACGAGGAGAGGATTTCGTGGATCTCCGAGCTTCTTGCCGGTCGCCTGCTCCAACCGCGCCACGTTTCCTTCGACTTCGGCGCGCAGCCTGTCCGGATACTTGCCGCTATTCAGGTACTCGATGCATTCCGCGCAGGCGATGGTGAAGCCCGGAGGAACTGGAACGCCAAGATTCGTCATCTCGGCGAGGTTCGCGCCCTTGCCCCCGAGGACGCTCGTCATGTCGCGCGTTCCTTCGGCGGTGCCGTTGCCGAAGAAAAAAACGGACTGCGGCATTGTCGTCAGCAGCCACAGCCGAAGCGGAGCTTTTCCGGGTCGGCGGGAGGGGGCGTTGGGTAGTCGCCGGAGAAGCACGCATGGCAGAAGCCTTCCGGTCCACCGGGGACCGATTCGAGCATGCCATCGAGCGTCAGGTAGCCGAGCGTATCCGCGCCGACGGCCTCGGTGATCTCCTCGATCGTCATGTTGGCTGCGATCAACTCCTCGCGCGTCGGTGTGTCGATGCCGTAATAGCAGGGTCCTGTGACGGGCGATGAGCTGACGCGCAGGTGCACTTCTCGGGCACCTGCGGCGCGAACCATGTTCACCAGTCCGCGGGTCGTAGTGCCTCGCACGATCGAATCGTCGACCATCACTACTCTCTTGCCCCGGAGCACCTCGCGCACGGCATTGTACTTCACCTTCACTTTCGCATCGCGCCCGGCCTGTGTCGGCTGGAGAAACGTGCGGCCGACGTAGTGATTCCGAATCAGCGCCAGCTCGAGGGGCAATCCCGATTCCTCCGCGAATCCCAGCGCCGCGGAGTTCGACGAATCGGGGACGCTGAACACGAGATCGGCGGTCGGCGCCGGGAAGTCGCGCGCGAGACGGCGGCCGAGCTCACGACGGGCACGGTCAACCGAGCCGCCGAAAACCTGGCTGTCGGGCCGCGAGAAGTAGACGTACTCGAACACGCACTTTCTGGATTCCTTCTTCTCGAGGGGGAAACTCGAGCGCATACCTTCTGCATCCACCGCTATGATCTCTCCACGCTCCACCTCGCGCACAATCGTGGCCCCAAGCAGATCGAGCGCGCAGGTCTCGGACGCGAAGATGGTTGCATCGCCGAGCTTCCCGATCACCAGCGGACGCCATCCTCTGGGGTCGCGCGCGGCGAGCAGCGTATTGCCGACGATTATCACGAGACAGTAGGCTCCCTCGACTCCCGTGAGCGCGTCGGCGAGCCGCTGCTCCGGCTTGTCGGCGAACGACTTCGCCATCCGGTGCACCAGGACTTCCGAATCCATCGTCGATGTGAAAATCGATCCGCCGTCCTCGAGAGCGCGCCGCAGCTCGCTGGCGTTCGTGATGTTGCCGTTGTGGGCGAGCGCGATGTGTCCGTCGCGGAATCTCGCGAGCACCGGCTGCGCGTTCTCGATCGAGGATGATCCGGCGGTGCTATAGCGGGTGTGGCCGATCGCGATGTCGCCGGGCAGGCTCTCGACGGCGGGCCCTGAGAGGGCCTCGGAGACTAGACCCATGCTCTTGATCGCCTTCGCGCCGCGCTCGCGATCGACGGCGACTATTCCCGAAGACTCCTGACCGCGGTGCTGGAGCGAGTAGAGCCCGAGATGAGCCATCGCCGCCGCGTGCTCATGACCGTAAATGCCGAAGATTCCACACATCCTAGTGCGCCGCCACTGGAGCCAGCTCGTCGAACGTCGCGTGCTCGGGTGTCCGCGACATGATGCTGGGAATGGTCTCGTGGTAAACGCCACTGAGACTAACGACAGTGTTGCGCATGGATCCATTTGGGAGCTTGATCTCGAGCGAATCCGCCTGCTCCCGCACCCGGCCGATCACAGTGCATGAAACACCGGCCGCAGCCGCGAGCGCCAGAATCCGCTCTGGAGAAGGGCTCGAGAGCACGATTCTCCCCTGACTTTCGCCGAACAGAATCGCTCGGTCCGGCATGCCTGACCAGGACGAGAGATCTATCTCGGCCCCTGTCTGATAGCCGAGGTTCGCGATACAACATTCCGCGAGGGTGACGGCGAGGCCACCGTCGCTGCAGTCGTGGGCGGAGCTCACGACTCCGGAGTGGATCGCGTCGAGGAGGACATCAATTACCAGCCGCTCGCGCCTGGCGTCGCAGCGGGGCGGGGGACCGAGCACAGCTCCATGAATCGTAGCCAAGTACTCGCTCGCGCCGAGCTCGCCTCCCATTTCTCCCAGGAGCAGAACTGCATCCCCATCGTGCTGGAATGTGGCGCGCGTGATGTACGAGATATCATCGATCAGGCCGACCATCCCGATGACTGGTGTCGGATACACGGCGCTGGAGGGACTCTCATTATAGAGCGAGACGTTGCCGCCCGTGACTGGCGTACCGAGCGCGCGACACGCTTCACCGATCCCGGCGACCGCTTCCTTGAGTTGATGGAAGACCTCAGGCCGCGTCGGGTTTCCAAAGTTGAGGCAGTTGGTAATCGCCATCGGACGGGCGCCGGTGCAGGCAACGTTCCTCGCCGCTTCCGCTACTGCTATGCGCCCGCCCAGCCGCGGATCGAGAAAGACGTACCGGCCATTGCAGTCGGTCTTTATCGCCAGCGCCTTGTTGGTGCCGCGAATACGAATCACGGCGGCATCTCCACCGGGTCCCACGACAGTATTCGTCCTGACCGTCGAATCGTATTGTCGGTACGCCCACGCCTTACTGGCGATGGTCGGAGCAGACATCAACCGTTCGAGTGTCCACGCCGGATCCTTCTCCTCAGGACGCTCCGGGATTGCGAGCGGGTCCGCGGCGCGCAGGTCCCTGATTGCTGTCGACTCCCGTGCGTCGGGCGAATAGCTCGGACAGTCGGTCACGAGCCGCGATCCCGGAAACTCTGCCACCACCTTTTCACCTTCCGTGACGCGATACACGGGCTCCGCAATGACCTGTCCGATCACCGCCGCGGTGAGATCCCACTTGGCAAGGATCTCTGCCACTGCATCCTCGTGCCCGCGCTTCGCTACGACGAGCATCCGCTCCTGCGATTCGCTGAGCAGGATCTCATAGGGCGTCATGCCGCTTTCACGCGTCGGCACCTTGGTGACATCGATGGTGACGCCCACGTCGCCGCGCTCCGCCATCTCGGCAGAGGACGATGTGAGACCGGCAGCCCCCATGTCCTGAATGGCGACGATGTGTCCGCTCTTGATAAGCTCGAGGCTGGCTTCGAGAAGCAACTTCTCCGTGAACGGATCTCCAACCTGGATGCGAGGGCGCTTCGCGTCGCTCGCTTCGGATAGATCTTCGGACGCGAAGGACGCGCCGTGGATTCCGTCGCGGCCCGTACGCGCGCCCACGGCGATGATGGGGTTCCCGATACCCTCCGCCTTGGCGCGAATCAGATCGCGCTCGTGCATCAGGCCCACGCACATCGCGTTGACCAGAGGGTTGTTCTCATAGGCGGGATCGAACACGATCTCGCCGGCTACGGTCGGAATGCCGACGCAGTTTCCGTAATCCCCGATTCCCCGGACTACTCCGGAAAACAGGTATCTGACCCGCGAGCTTTCGAGCGAGCCGAAGCGGAGAGAGTTGAGCATCGCGATTGGACGCGCGCCCATAGTGAAGACGTCGCGAAGAATTCCACCGACGCCGGTTGCCGCTCCCTGGTATGGCTCGACAGCGGACGGATGGTTGTGCGACTCGATCTTGAAGGCGACCGCAAGACCGTCACCGATCGAGATCACACCGGCGTTTTCACCCGGACCCTGGAGCACGTAAGGGGCTTCGGTCGGCAGCGTCTTCAACACCGGGCGCGAATGCTTGTACGAGCAGTGCTCGCTCCACAGCGCGCTGATGATCCCGAGCTCGGTGAAAGTTGGAACGCGCCCAAGCATTCCGAGCAGCCGCTCGTATTCCTGAGTGGTTAGTCCGTGCTCGGCGACCAGAGCCGGTGTGATGGCGGGATCTCCAAGCCGGGGCGTCACCACCGACATTCAGGCCGCCACTTTGGCAAGGATCGACTCGAGCAGTCTCACGCCGTCGCTGGAACCGAGCAGTGGGCTGCACGCGCGCTCGGGATGAGGCATCATGCCGAGTACGTTGCCGGCATCGCTGACGATCCCGGCGATGTTCCGCTCGGAGCCGTTGGGGTTGGCGTCCGCGCTGACGTTGCCGCTGGCGTCCGCATATCTGAAGATAACGCGTCCCTCTCCCTCGAGCTCCTCGAGAACTCCGGCCGGCGCGACATATCTGCCGTCTCCGTGTGCCACAGGCATCCGCAGGATTTCCCCACGCTCGTAGAGATTGGTGAACATCGTGTCCGCATTCTCGACACGGATCCGTACTTCGGCTGAAACGAACTGCAGATGCGAATTGCGCATCAGCGCCCCGGGCAGCAGCCCGGCCTCGCACGCGATCTGGAATCCGTTGCAGATACCGAGAACCGGACCGCCGTTCTTCGCGTGGCTGATGACCTCCTGCATGATCGGGCTGAAGCGCGCTATCGCGCCGGCACGCAGATAATCACCGTAGCTGAACCCGCCCGGGAGAATGACGACGTCGGAGCCCTGGAGATCGTGATCCTTGTGCCACAGATATGTCGCCTCCTCGCCAAGCACATCCGTCACGGCCTGGAAGGCGTCGTAATCACAGTTGGAGCCCGGGAAGGTGACGATGCCGAACTTCATGCGTGCACCGCCGACTCTATCTCGAAGTCTTCAGTGACGGGATTCGCGAGGAGCTTCTGACACATCTCGGTAACCGCTTCCTCCGCGGCAATCGCGTCGTAGGCATCGGTCTCGACCAGTATGTATCGTCCCACGTGGACGTCCTTCACCGAGGTGAACCCGAGCGTGCGGAGCGCATCCCGCACGGCGTTCCCCTGAGGATCGAGGAGGCCTTTTCTCGGGGTGATGTGAACAGCGATGCGGAACTTTGCCATCAGGGTGCTCCTCCAGATGGGCCCTGTGAAGGCGGTGGCGTGCCTCCTGGCGGTGTGCCGCGCGGAGTCTCGCCGTGGCCGGGGGGGCGGCGACGCCTTCTCCGGCGAGGCGGCCGCTGCCGGAGCGCCTCGCTTCCGCCATCGACGACCCCGGCTGCGGTGAGCAGCAACGGCTCGTCGTCGTCTGAAATCACGGGAGAGTCACCAACTGGACGCCTGTCGAGCAAACCGAAAATTACAGTCTTTGCCAGCCCATACAAAACGTAGCAGATCAGGGCGGGGAAGTAGAACTCTTTGCGGAGGAACAACATTCCGATGAAGGTCCCCACCACCACCAGAGTGCCGAGTATCTCGCTGATCTTTCTGAATCCGACCGTTGGAACCGCCGGATAGGACACGTTGCTGATCATTAGAAATGCGAGGAGCATCATCAACCCACGCAGTCCGGTGGTCCAGTTCAGATCGCCGAGAATGGTCTGGTTATAGAGCGAAGTCTGACTGAACCAGTAATACGTCGCGAGCGTCATCCCGGCGGCTGGGCTCGGCAGCCCATGGAAATACTTTTTGGCACGACCTGCCTGCTCGATGTTGAATCGCGCGAGCCGGATTACGGCGCAGGCAGTGAAGAGGAACGCGAAGATCCAGTCCCACCCGTTCCGGTTGAGCACGGCGAAGTACATGATCATCGCCGGCGCCAGGCCGAACGTGATCGCGTCGACTAGCGAGTCCAGCTCGGAGCCGAAGCGCGATCCAGTTCCCGTCGCGCGGGCCACTCGTCCGTCGAGCGCATCGCACACACCACCGAACACGATGTAGAGGCCCGCGGTATCGAACTCCCCGCGCGAAGCCGCAACGATGGCGAACATTCCGAAGAAGAGACTCGCGAGCGTGAAGCCGTTGGGGAGAATGATGACGCCACGATTCCGTGGGCGATCAGGATCAGTCCTCGCGGTTTGGCGTCGCGTGTGGTCTGGCTCCGGCATCACTTGGGGAGCTCCGCTAGGATGGTGACACCAGCTACGGTGATGTCGCCGATCTTGGCGCGGAGGGTGGAATTGACTGGAAAAAAGACGTCGACGCGCGAGCCGAATCTGATAATTCCCATCCGGTCGCCCTGCCTGACGGTCTCGCCGACCTTGCTATAAGTCACGATTCGGCGGGCGATGAGGCCGGCGATCTGGCGAACGAGTATCCGGTGGCGCCCGGTGTCGATCCCGACCGACATCTGCTCGTTCTCGAGGCTCGATTTCTCGGCGGCCGCGTTGAAGAACTTTCCCTTGTTGTAGTGAACGTATCTCACGACTCCGTCGACCGGGTACCGATTGACGTGCACGTTGAACACGTTCATGAAGATCGAGAGCCTGACTGCGCGGCCCTGGATGAAGCTGGGCTCATCCACCTCGGTGATCATGATGAGCTTGCCGTCGGCGGGCGAGACGACGAGGGAGGGGCCACGATCTCCTGTGCGCTCGGGATCGCGAAAGAAGTAGGCGACCCAGAGCGCCAGCAGCAGGAGCACGAACGCCGCCAGCCAGAGTCCCCAGGAGCGGCGGGCGATCGCAAAACCAAAGGCGCCGGCGGCGATGACGGCGGCAATCGCAATGAAAAGCAGACCTTCTCGCGCGAAGTTCAATTTGCTCCGTCAGTATTGAGTGAGGTGCCGGTCAAGCGACGATAGATGTCGAGGTACCGCCTGCTCGTTGCATCGATCACTTCAGGCGGAAGTGGCGGCGGCGGATAGTTGCCGTCCCAGCGTCCTGCCCGCTTCTCCGCGGCGAGATAATCGCGGAGGGGCTGCTTGTCGAAGCTGGGCTGAGCGTGACCCGGCTCGTAACTGTCGGCCGGCCAGAAACGCGAGCTGTCGGGTGTGAGCACTTCATCTACCAATATAACCCTCTCATCCCCGGCACCGCCCTTCACGCGACCGAACTCGAACTTGGTGTCGGCGATGATGATGCCTCGCTTCGCCGCGATCGCGCGGCCTGCTTCGTAGATCTCGCGCGAGAGCCTTTCCAGTTCGCTCGCCCAGTGATCGCCGACCAGCGAGCGCACGCGTGCTATGGTGATGTTTTCGTCGTGCCCTTCGTCGGCCTTGCTGGCAGGACTGAACAGCGGAGGATCGAGGCGATCAGATTCTCGCAGCCCTTTAGCCAGGGTCTCACCGGCGAGAGTGCCGTGCTCGCGGTACTCATTCCAGGCGGAGCCGGCGAGATATCCGCGCACCACGCACTCGATAGGAAAGACCGTTGTACGGCGGCAGAGCATCGCACGGCCCGCGATCTCTCGCTCGTGATCGCGAAGCCGGGGGACTTCGCGCACGATCTCCGACGCGTCGGCGGACAGCATGTGGTGCTCGACACTCGATTCGAGCTGTCTGAGCCACCAGGCCGTGATCTGCGTGAGCACGGCCCCCTTGTGAGGGATCGTCTCCGCCATGACAACGTCGAAGGCGCTGACCCGATCGGTCGCGACGAGCAGGAGCTGATCGTCGTCGACGATATAGACGTCTCTGACTTTGCCGCGGCGGAACGGGGTGAGCGGAAGAGCGCTCGCCTCCATCAGCATCAGACTCGCAGCTCCTCGGCGCGCTCCGGCCTGGCGATGGCGCGGGCAAAAAGCGGAGTAATGACGTCGCGGAGAAACTCGTCGACTTGTTCGGGTGCACGTCCGACGAAACGCTTGGGATCGATCGCGCCTTCGAGGTCCTTGAGCTTCACGCCGAACGCTTTGTCGCGAGCGAGGCGCTCCAGCAGGTCGTTGGCGTCCGCACCATCCTTCATTGCGCGCGCGGCTTCGAGACTGTGCTTCCTGATCGTTTCGTGCACGATCTGTCGGTCACCGCCGGCACGAACCGCGCGGACAATGAGCTGCTCGGTCGCCATGAATGGAAGCTCCACCGCGATACGTCGCTTGATGACGGCCGGATGAACCTCGAGTCCGGTCGAGATGTTCACCATCAGGACCAGGATCGCATCGGTCGCCAGGAACATCTCGGGAATGACGAGCCTTCGGTTGGCGCTGTCGTCGAGCGTTCGTTCGAAGTACTGGACAGCGTGAGTCTGATTGGAGTTGCCTTCCAGCGAATTGACGAAACGAGCGAGCGACGCGATGCGCTCGGAGCGCATTGGATTCCTCTTGTAGGCCATCGCGGACGAGCCGACCTGCTCGCTCTCGAAGGGCTCCTCCATCTCGCCGAAGGACTGTAGCATACGAATGTCGCCGCTGAACTTGGCTGCGCTCGCGGCTATGCCGGCTACTACGGAAAGCACGAACGCGTCGAGTTTCCGGGTATAGGTCTGCCCGGTCACTGGAAGCGGGGCAGGGAACGCCATCTTTTCTGTCACCATGCGATCGAGGCGACGCACCTTTTCGTGATCCCCCTCGAACAGCTCGAGAAAGCTCGCCTGGGTTCCGGTCGTTCCCTTCACGCCGCGAAAGGGCAAGGTCCGGCGGCGGTAGTCGATGTCCTCGATGTCGAGCACCAGATCCTGCATCCACAGCGTCGCCCTCTTGCCCACAGTGGTGAGCTGCGCCGGCTGGAGATGCGTGTAACCAAGGGTTGGTTGATCGCGCCACTGCTCGGCGAACGCCGCGAGAGAGCGAATGACATCGAGCACCCGGCTGCGCAGGAGTTCCAGCCCGCGACGCATCAGAATCAGGTCGGCGTTGTCGGTGACATAGGCGCTCGTTGCCCCGAGATGGATGAATGGCTTCGCCGCCGGAGCGACATCGCCGAAGGCGTGGACATGTGCCATCACGTCGTGACGGATCCGCTTCTCGTACGCCGCCACCGCCTTGAAATCGATCTTGTCCAGGTTGGCGCGCATCTGTCTGAGCGCATCGTCCGGGATCGAAATCCCGAGCTCACGTTCCGATTCGGCCAGGGCCAGCCAGAGACGCCGCCAAAGCCCGTACCGGGTGGACGGAGACCACAGCTCGAGCATCGCCTGCGATGCGTACCGCTCCGCGAGCGGAGAGCTATAGATGTCGGTCACTGCAGGCTGAACTCGGTCGCATAGATCTGTCCGCCGCGCTCGAAGTACATCCGCAGGCCACCACGCCCATAGGTGGTGAGGATGCGGTTCACTGATTCCGCATCGGTTATCGGAGTCCGATTGATCTGCAGTATCACGTCGCCGGCCTGGATGCCGATCTGCTGCTGCACGCGCTCGCTCACACGATTCACCAGCGCCCCCTGCCTGCTCTGAATCTGGTATTGCGCGCGGATCGGAGTCGTGAGCGTGATGAGCTCGATCTCCCGCAGCACCGTTACACGGGGCGCGTTGACATCGGGCAGATCAGCCACCTGGACGGTGATGGGAATCTCAGTCCCTGCGCGCTTGACCACGATCGAATCGCTATCACCAACGCGCAGCTCGAGGAGCTCGGCATACCAGTCGTAGGCGTTGTGCATTACTCTGTTCCGCGAGCGAATGATGACGTCGCCAGCGCGAATCCCGGCGCGTGCCCCCGGCGAGCCAGGGACGACCGAGGCAACGACAACGCCGGTGCTGGAACCGGGGGCACCGGGCGCTCGTGTCACTTGCGGCTGAATCCCGATCCATGGATGCCGCACGACTCCGTGAGCCAGAAGATCGTCAGCCACCCGCCGAGCCCGATTGATGGGAATCGCGAAGCCTATCCCGACGGAGCCGCCGCTCGGCGAAAAGATGGAGCTGTTGACGCCGATGACTTCACCGGCCGCGTTCACGAGAGGCCCGCCCGAGTTACCGGGGTTGATCGAGGCGTCGGTTTGAATCATGTCCACATACACACCCGAGCCTTCGGATTGAGTAGCCAGATTCCTCCCGACGCCACTCACGACCCCGACCGTGACGCTCGGCTCGGAGTTGGCGATGACGAATCCGTACGGGTTCCCGATTGCTATGGCCCATTCGCCGATGAGCAGGTTGCTCGAATTTCCGAGGGGTGCGACCGGAAGATTCGGCGCGTTCACCTTGAGGACGGCGAGGTCATTGGCATCGTCGATGCCGACGAGACGCGCGGGGTACGTCGTTCCATCCTTGAGCGCGACCGAGATCCGCGTGGCGCCGGCGACGACGTGCGCATTGGTGACGATCGCACCGTCGCTGCGAACAATGAAACCCGAGCCGAGGCCGGCAGCAGAGCGCTGTCCCGACCGCCCTCCAAAAAACTGCTCGAACACGTCGGCCGGAACGCGCTCAACGACTTCGGTCTGGACGGTGACGACGGCGGGCGCGACCAGGGCCACGGCATCCGTAATCGCGGTTCGCCGCGAGGAATTGATCGCGGTTGGTGAGGTCTGGCCTAGTCCCGACTGCGCCGAGCTGGGAGTGCTCGATCCTCCCTGACACGCCGCGACGATGAGCGCGGCACCGAGCAAGCGCGCAAAGCTGATCTTCATGCAGGTGTTCGCGACTTGGGTCGCTTGGCGAGGTCGCTCAGGAACCTGTCGACGCTCTTGTCGCTGAGCGGGTGGACAACGAGTCCCCGCAAGGTCTCCGGCGTCAGGCTGATGATGTCCGCCCCCGCCAACGCGCATTCCGTGAATTGGACCGCCGACCGCGGCGACGCCGCCATCACATCGCACTCGCGTTCGCCGGCTTCCAGGATGCTTTTGATCTCCGCGAGCGTATGCGCGCCGGACTGACCGTAGGTCTCGAGGTCGTCGAGCGTGACGCGTACAGTCGTCGCGCCGGCCTTCGCCGCAATCATCGCCTGGGCCGCGTTGAATACGAACGTCGCGCATACGACTACCCCTTCCGCGCTCAGCCGGGCGATTGGAACCAGTGAATCTTCCACCAGCGGGATCTGGACGACGATGTGGTCGGATACCTTCGCCAGCTCGCGCGCCTCGGAGTAGATGTCACCCGAGCTGACGGCGGCGACCGGCACGCACACCGGAAAAGCAAACTCACGGGAGATCTCCTCCAGGCGCTCTCTGGCGTTGGCCTCGGGGTCGTCGGCGCTGAACGCTACGTGCGAGAAGGCAACGCCATCTGCCAGCCCCGCTGAAGCGGCGTTTCTGATCTCATCGAGGTTCGCACTCTCGAGATAGATGTTCATTCAATTCCCATGTAGAGGTCCTTCGGATATTCCACCCGTTCGAGAAAGAGGCCGTGCGGGGGAGCTGGTTGAGAGACGTTGTCGTTGTCGTCCTGGGCAAGCAGCTCCGATACGACTTCCGGTTCCCGCTTGCCTTCGCCGACCTCGAGCATCGTACCGACCAGAAAACGCACCATGTGATGGAGGAATCGGTCGGCCTCGATGTCGAATACAAGGCCGCCCTCGCGCTCCCGCCAGGCCGCCCTCGCCACAGTGCAGCGATGATCGTCCTTCTCGGGGGCCGTTCCCTTCACGGCAAAGGCCCGGAAGCAATGATTGCCCTCGATCGATCGGGCGGCGGCAGCAAGGCGACCGAAATCGAGCGGCTTGCTCCACGCGAGCTCCCTCGTCCGGCGAAACGGAGAGGATGCGAGATCGTCAGTGCCTACATAGTAGCTGTAGCTGCGCGACACCGCGCTGTAGCGAGGATGGAAGTCATCACGCATTTCGAAGGCTGCCGCAATCCATACATCGTCCGGAAGAATGGCGTTCATCGATCGTCGCAGAGCGAGCGCGCTCCACTTATCAGGCACGCGCACTCCCGCAGCCTGGCCGCGCGCGTGAACCCCCGCATCTGTCCGCCCGGCGCCCACGACCGCGATCGGTGCTCCACACAGCCTGGACACCGCCGCTTCGAGGTCGCCCTGAACCGTCCGTTCACGAGGCTGCCGCTGCCAGCCGGAAAAGCGCGCGCCATCGTAGTGCAACACGAGTTGCACGGAACGCGACAGCATCGCGTGAAATTATCCTCGAAAGCGTCACTGTCAAGGAACGTAACCCATTGAAGATGATTGACTTTCGTCTGTCGGCTCGTCAATGTGGAATTGCTCAAGAACCGCTCCCGCTCTCCTGCTGAATCGGTACGATGGCACCACGAACTCTCGCCGGACTTTCAACCGTACTCGCCGCCGCCGGAAACGTCTCTGAGGCGCTGAATGCGCTCGCCCAGGATGTCGGTGAGCACGATCGCAACG
>Ga0184609_10000331_pt1 | contig 13611 bp, 13 predicted proteins | sample PLM1_60_coex_FD_133165 | JGI IMG/M metagenome (GOLD analysis project Ga0184609, IMG submission 133165) | Groundwater sediment microbial communities from an aquifer in East River, Colorado, USA - PLM1_60_coex | ecosystem: Environmental > Terrestrial > Soil > Riparian zone | place: USA: East... | reverse complement strand
CGCCGTCGGCGAGCCGGTAGGTGGTGTACCGGAAGTCGTCCGGCTCGACTTCGGCGAGTGCGGTGAACACTCCGGCGACCAGGCGGGCGTTCTCCTCGGCCGCATCGGGGCGGGTTCGGTAGCGGACTACGACGGTCCTGCTCATGTGCGGATCTCCGATCCAGGTCCACGATCTGCTGTCTCTGGGATGGCGCACCCGAACCCTACCAGGGTCCTTGCGTTCCGCAAGTTAAATTGCGGTTGTTAAGTGCGATGTTATGATCGCAGCATGTCCTCGCATGCCGCGACGACGCGTAGCTACGCCCAGCTGTGCGGCATCGCCACCGCCCTCGATGTGATCGGTGACCGCTGGACTCCGCTTGTCCTGCGGGATCTGCTGCTCGGGCCGCTGCGGTTCGGCGACCTCGTCGATGGCCTGCCTGGCATCGGCACCAACACGCTGGCGGCGCGCCTGAAGCACCTGGAGGCCGCCGGCGTGGTCCGGCGGCGGCTGCTGCCGTTTCCGGACCGCGGCACGGTGTACGAGCTAACCGGGTACGGCCGCGAGCTCGAACCGATCCTGTTGGCGCTCGGTCGATGGGGGACGAAGAGCATGGGGCGCCTGCCCCCCGGCACCGTCTCCCGCTCGCGCTGGCTTGTCGCCGCGATGCTCGCGTTCCACGACGAGAGCCGGCGGATCGCCAGGCCGACGACGTGGGAGCTGCGGCTGACCGACGGCACGTTCACGGTCAGAGCCGAGGGCACCGGCCTCACCGTCACCGCCGGCGCGCCCGAGGACGCCGACCTCGTCATCACCGCCGCCGACGATCACCTGCACCAGCTCCTGACCCGCCGGCTCACCCCGGACGAGGCGGTCGCGTCCGGCGCGGTCACCCTCGACGGCCAGGCCTCGGCGTTACCGCGCCTGGTCGAGCTGTTCGCCTTCCCCACCCTCGACCCGGCAGCCACGCCCTGACGGGACCGGCGTCACCCTGGTTCGAACGCCGACATCTGGGTGGTCGGCACGATGTTCCCGGTCCAGCGGCAGGTCGCACACCAGGTGTGGAACACCCGGTCGTCGCCTTCCCAGAACTCGACCGCGATGCCCGCTGCGGCGGTCAGGGCCGCGCCGCAGCGGGGACAGTGCCGGGGTGCGTCTCGCCGGTGCCGCTCGGCGTCCCCGGCGAAGTCCCGCGCCGGTGGTTGCGCGGTCACGAGGCCGCGGGTTCCATGCGGGCGGCTGCCTCGATGTGCAACTTGCGCAGCGCGTCGAGCTGCGGGCTGAACTGGGTCGAGCCCATCGACATGAAGTCGAGCGCGAAGCCGGAGCCGGCGTTGAACTTGTCCTTCTCGCAGGGCAGGTCGATCCGGTCGTGCCTGTCCCGGATCACCCCGAGCGGGTCGCCGCCATCGGCGACGATCTGCATCTGCTCGCGGAACATCCGGCGCAGCATCGTGACGCCGATGTCGCTGCGGCCGAGGTGCTCGGTGGTGCGGTCGGGAATCGGACCCTGGGTCACCCAGGTCATGATGTCCTGGCCCTCCACGTAGTTGACGATGTGCCGGCCGTTCTCGTCGATCCACGGGATCTGGTAGTCCGGCACCACCGGCTGCTCCGGGAACGCTCCGCCGGCCGGCGCGTGCGTGCTGTAGAGCATGAACCGGGTGTGCGTGTCGTCGATCGGCACCCGGATCTGCATCTGCTCGATGCCGCCGCCGCCGACCCGCATGTTGTACGGGAACACCAGCGGGTGGCCGATCTTCCAGTCGTCGTTCTCCTCGCTGGCCCCCTCCAGCACCCTGCGTTTGATGATGCCCCACTCGAACTCGGTGAAGCCGATCTTGACGTGCCGCTTGCCGAACGACGGCGGAGCGGTGAAGCCCTCGTGCCGGCCGATGAACTCGAAGTACCGGCCGTGCAACCACTCGACGTGGTGCGGGTCGACCGCGTTCTCCATGATCTGCAGCCAGTTGCAGGGGATCTCGCACCAGCCGATGTCGCGCATGCCGTCGATCACGTAGACGTCGAACCTGGGCAGCTCGGGCGCCGGCGCCGGCCCGATGTAGGCCCACACCAGCCCGCCGAGCTCGGCCACCACGCCGGCGTCGGCGCGCACCCGCTCCCGGAAGTTGGTCTCCTCCCGCTCGGCCGGCTGGTCGATGCACTGCCCGTCGTGGTCGAACATCCAGCCGTGGTACGGGCAGCGCAGGCCGTCGCGCTCGACCACGCCGTAGGCCAGGGACGCCTTCCGGTGCGGGCAGGCCTCCGGCAAGATCCCGTAGCGCCCGTTCGACGTCCGGAACAGCGCGAAGTCCTCACCGAGCAGCCGGGTGCGCTTGACCGGGAACTCGGCGAGCTCGCGGGTGAACGCGACCGGGTACCAGTACCTGCGCAGCAGCTCGCCCATCGGGGTGCCTGGCCCGACCCTGGTGAGCTTGTCGTTCATCTCGGCCGTGAGCATGCTTCTCCCTCGGGTGTTGCGTGGGGGGTCAGTCCAGGACGGTCACGGTGCCGGCGTTGCCGTCCACCCGCAGCCGCTGGCCGGTCTTGATGGTCTTGGTGCCGAAGGCGGTTCCGGTCACCGCGGGCAGCCCGTACTCGCGGCACACGATGGCCGCGTGGCTCATGATCCCGCCGACGTCGGTCACCGTCGCGGCGATCTTGCCGAACACCGGCGCCCAGCTCGGTGCGGTGAGCGGCGCGACCAGGATGTCGCCCTCGCGCAGCTCGCCGATGCCGTCCGCGCTGAAGATCACCCGGGCCGGGCCCTCCGCGACACCGGGGGACGCGGCGAAGCCAGACAGCCCGCCGTCGGCGGCGGCGCCGCCAAGCCACTGCTTGACGCTCTCCGAGGTGATTCCCCACAGCATCACGGTGAACGGCTCGGTGATCACCTCGGGCGGGGTGCCCAGCGCGGGCGGTGGTGACCAGGCGCGCAGCGAGTTCATGATCCCGTGCCTGCGCTCGATCTCCCGCGGCCAGTACGTCGGCCCGCGCGAGGGCACGCCGACCGCCCAGCCGTGGTAGAGGTCGAACAGCGCCACCGGAACCTCGTTGCGGCCGAGCAGGAAGATGTCGTCCGGGTCGGGCCAGAAGCCGGCCTTGGCGAGGATGCCGCCGAGCTCGCGCATCTTCCGCCAGATGATCGAGTGGCCCCAGTGCTCGATGTAGAAGTTGTGGTTCTCCACGTACGGGAACACGGTGCGGGCCAGGCCCAGCTTCGCCTCGAAGGTGGTCCGATCGGTCTCGTCGTCGATCAGCTCGCCGTACTCGGCCACGATCCGGTCCCGCTCGGCGGCGATCGCGGCGACCGGGCGTTCCAGCGACTCGCCGCGGCGCAGCTTCCGCACGTAGTCGGCCACGAACCCGATCGGGATGTCCGGGTTCTCCAGCCAGACCTTGTCGCTGTGGTAGAAGCCGCTACCGGCGGAGAAGTTGAACCACGGCTGCTGCGCCTGCTCCCACGCGGCCAGCCACTTGTCACCGCCCGGCTGCTCCTTCACCGCGGCCAGCACGCCCTGCGCCGGCCCGTCCAGCAGCCCGTCCACGCCCAGCTCCACGGCCAGCGCGGCGAGCTTCTTCAGCTCCTCGTCCGGCCTGAACAGGTCGACGTCGATCCCGGCGACCATCTTGGCGATGGCCTGGTCCGGAATGGACGGGAACACCTGCTTGCAGAAGCCGAAGAAGTCCAGGTACGCGGCATAGCCGAGGTTGAGGAACTCGAAGTGGTAGTTCCACAGCTTCAGGGTGAGGTCGACCAGCCGGTTGTACTGCGCAAGCAACTCCATGCCGCTGCCGGTGCCGCGGCCCTCGGTGATCACCGAGAGGTCTTCCTTGTCGGGCAGCGGCTCGATGCGCACCGCCTCCAGCTCGTCGATCAGCGCCCGCACCTTCGGCATCCACGCCGCGTACAGCTCGTCCCAGTGCCCGAAGTAGTAGCCGGCCCGCTCCATGAAGTGCGGCACCCTTGCCTCGATCTCCCTGGGATCGCTCACCCCGACCGGCGAGAGGTACATGTAGCCGTTGAGAAACCGGATGTCCACGCCGAGCGCCGGCGGGATGAGGTAGTGGCGGGTGTTGTACTGGGACAGCACGATGATCGCGAACTCCAGGATGGTGGCGTCCCACGGCGGGATGACCTCCGGGGTGTGCACGCCGTCCATGAACCAGAACATGGACTCCTCGTACTCGCGCCGGTCCTCGCTGAACACCGACGAGTACGCGTAGAGGTCCTGCCAGCCCTGCGCGCCGGCCGGCGCCGGTAGGTCGAACGGGCTCGGGAACGAGTTGGCCATGGCGAGCTCCTCGGCTGTTCAGTGGTGGTGATCGGCCTTGGCGGCCGGCGGCGCGGAGAGGGTGTTGACGATGCTGGTGAGGTAGTCGCCGGCGGGGCTGACCGGCGTGCGAGCCTTGCGGCTCCACACCGTCTCCGGGCGGCTCTGCAGCAGCAGCACGTTGTCCGGCTCCGGCAGGGTGTCGTCCACCGCCCACTCCACGTCCTGCGGGCAGCGGTAGTGCTTCTCGGCCCGGCGGGCCAGCGCGGCGACCGCCTTGATCTGCTCGTCGGTCAGGCTCGGTGTGGTGGCCCGGTCGGCCGGTACCGCGGCCCGCTCGACGCGGTCGTCCGCGCCGAGCCGGTACTCGATCTCCTTGTTCGACACGGTGCGCCGGCTGACCTCGCCGAGCACCTTGTCGACCAGGAAGTTGTCCGGGGTGACCTCGCCGGAGACGACCGCCTCGCCGAAGCCCCAGCTGGCGTCGATGGCGACCTGGGAGCGGTCGCCGTCCAGCGGGTTGAGCGTGAACGCCACCCCAGCGCTGCGCGGGGTGACCATCTTCTGCACGCCGACGCTCATCGCCATGGCGGCGTTGGTCAGGCCCATCGCCCGCCGGTAGCACAGCGCCCGGTCGGTGAACAGGCTCGACCAGCACCTCCGCACGTGGGTGAGCACCTCGTCGACGCCACGTATCCACAGGTAGGTGTCGTGCTCGCCGGCGAAGCTGGCGTCCGGGGAGTCCTCGCAGGTCGCCGAGGACCGCACGGCCACCGGGATGTCCTTCGTCGCGCAGCGCTCGCACAGCCGCTGGTAGGCGGCGGCGACGGCATCGAGGACCTCGTCGGGGACCGGGGCGGACTCGATCAACGCGCGGATCCTGCCGCTGGCCGAGCCGACCGACGCCGGCTGGTCCAGGTCGGCGGCGGCCAGGATGCCGGCGATCTCGGACTGCACGCCGTCCAGCACCGACCGGCACGCGCCGGCGACCAGCGCGAAGCCGGGCGGTACGGGCAGCCCGGCCGCGGTCAGCTCCCCGAGGCTGGCGTTCTTGCCGCCGACCTGGTCTCGCAGGTCCTGGCGGAACTCGTCGAACCAGACGACGTAAGCCATGCGTCCTCTCCCGGCGTCGTGTGACGGGACTCACGGGGACGCTATGAGCAGAGCGTTCCGGATACAAGACGCGTTTCCCGCATAGAGGAACAGCGCGTATCGTCCCCGGCGTGGTGCGGACGGACGCTGACACGCTGTCCTCGGTGCGCAACGCCGCGCGGTTGCTCAAGGAGTTCACCGCCGCGGAGCGCGAGCTCGGGGTGAGCGAGCTGGCCAGGCGGCTGGACCTGGGCAAGAGCACCGTGTACCGGCTGCTGAGCACGCTCACCTCCGAACGGCTGCTCGAGCGCGGGCCGGGCGGGCGCTACCGGCTCGGCATCGCGGCACACGCGCTCGGCCTGGCCGTGTCGGCCCGCATCGACCTGCACGAGGCGTCGGTGGCGACGCTGGCGCAGCTGCGCAACATCACCGGCGAGACGGCGCAGATCGGGGTGCTGGACGAGCTGGACGTCGTGCACGTCGAGCGGCTCGAGAGCGGGCACTCGTTGCGGATCTTCAGCCGGGTCGGGCACCGCCTGCCGGCGCACACCACCGGCACCGGGAAGGTGCTGCTCGCCGCGCTGGCCCCGGACGAGCTGCACGCCAGGCTGGCGGCCCGGCCGCTGGTGCGCCGCACCCCGTTCACCATCGTCGAGCCCGCCGCGCTGATGACCGAGCTCGCCAAGGTCGCCGCGCGGGGCTGGGCGGAGAACGTCGAGGAGAGCGAGCTCGGGGTCGCCTCGGTGGCCGCGCCGATCCGCGACCACGCCGGGACGGTGACCGCCGCGGTGAGCGTCGCCGGCCCGGTGGCGCGCATGCACCGCGGCGCGCTGCGCCGCTTCTCCGGCCTGGTGGTCGAGGCCGGCGAGACCATCTCCCGGCGGCTCGGCTACCGCCAGCCCTCGGCGACGGTGGACGCGGATCGCCGGTCCGCCGTGCTCGAGTCCTTCCGCGATCTCCTTGGCCGGCTCGACGTCGAGCGGGCAGACCGGTCCTGAGCCTCAGGGCCGTCAGTGGACGTCCCAGCGGGGGAACTCGCCGTCCGGCGGGATGTGCACCTCGGTGACCCGGTTGCGGTAGGAGACCAGCGCGGTCCGGCCGCCCTCGCGGATCTTCACCCGGATCTCTTCGGTGTTCAGCGGCTCGCCGGGGTCGTAGCCGTGGGCCCAGGTGGCGAACGCGCGCATCGGGCCGGAGTGCGTCGCGGCGATCACGCGCACGCCGGGCGAGGCCTCGGTGAGCTGGTGGATGGCCAGCCAGAACCGGCGCACGCACGCCTGCGGCGGCTCGAAGTACATCAGCGGGACGGTCAGCCACATCTGGATCGGGTCCGCGCCGCCGTACTGGGTGCGGTAGAACCGGTCGATCTCCACCAGCCAGCGCGGCCGGTCGCCGACCGCCATCCGCTCCAGCTTCTCCATCAGCGCCTGGTACTGCCGAAACGCCGACGTCACGTCCCGAAGGCCGTCCGGGGTGGACACCGCGAAGTTGCGCAGCTCGGCCATCTCCTGCGGCTCGGACACCTCGGCGGTGCGCCCCCACAGCGCCAGCCCGTCGAGCACGCCGCGGTGCAGCTGGCCGGCGGTCTGCCGTGCCCGGTTGGTCGCCGCGCAGACCAGCCGCACCCGCTCGCCGTCCTCGATGCGCCGGGACAGCTCGTGCCCGCGGCGGTGCGCCTGCCAGGCGCCCATCGGGGTCAGCCCGGCGTCGGTGGAGTAGCCCTGGGTGATGCCGTGCCGGATGATGCTCACCTCGGCGACGATCAGCTCGGCCGCCTTCCGCTGCACCGGCGCGGAGATCTCCTTGCCGCGGGTCACCTCGGCCAGCGCCGGGGTGAACGTCTGGCCGTCGACGGTGATCCGCTCCGGCTCCGCCGCGACCGGCGTGGCCCCGGTGCGGGCCCGGAACCGGCGCAGGTACAGCGGAACGTCCCCATCGGACTGATCGGACGGATCGGTCTCTGGCGCCGGGTGGGCGCGGCCCGCCCGCTGCTGGTAGCGGGCCAGGTACGCGGGCGCCTCGTAGCGGTCGGTGGCCCTGGCGTCCGGCCGGACGTCGTAGGTGGGTGTCATGAGTGCACCGTCATGAGTGCACCGTGAAGAACCGCTCGTTGATCTCCCGGTGGTAGTAGAACATCGCCCGACCCATCTCCTCCTCGGTCCAGGTGATCGGCTCGAAGTCCGGGTCCACCCAGTACCCGCCGGTGAACAGCTCGTTGCGGTTGCCGACCGGGTCGAAGAAGTAGGTGGTGTAGCCGCGGGTCACGCCGTGCCGGGTGGGTGCCACGTCGATGTCCACGCCGTAGTAGGCGAGCGTGTCGGCGGCCTCGCGGACCGCGTTCCAGTCGTCGAGCCAGAAGGCGAAGTGGTGCAGCCCGCCGTTCGGGCCGGTGATCATGGCGATGTCGTGCGGGCTGTGCGAGCGCTCCAGCCAGGTGGCGAGCTGGTGCCCGTCGTTGGCCAGGATCTGCTCGGTGAGCCGGAACTCGAGCACCTCGGTGAAGAACGCGGTGGTGGCCTCGACGTCCTCTGCGGTGATGAACACGTGGTCCAGCCGCGGCGGCCCGATCCCGATCAGGTGCTGCGGGCGGGGCGGCGGGTTGGTCAACGGCAGCATGTTGCCGACCTTCTCCATGCCGTGCACCAGCTCCAGCCGGTGGCCGGACGGCGAGTCGAACCGGATCGCCTCGCCCCAGCCGGGGCCGAGCTCCCGCTTGGCGTAGCGCTTGACGGCGACGCCGCGGGCCTCCAGCCGCTCGGTGTAGTGGTCAAGGTCGGACGCCTCGGCGACCTTGAACGACATGTGGTCCAGCCCGTGGGTCGGCGCGGCGCGCAGCACCACCGAGTGGTGCTCCCACTCGTCCCAGCACTTGAGGAAGACCCGGTCGTCCTCGCGGGCCACCTCGATCAGGCCGAGGACCTCGGTGTAGTAGGCGGTGCACAGCTCCAGGTCCGGCGTGCGGACCTCGACGTGCTGCAGCCGCAGGATTCGATCGCTCATCAGGTGTGCATCCTCATGAATCGCTGGCTGACCAGGTTTTCGTAGTAGAACAGGCCCTTGCCGAAGTTGTCCTCGGTCCAGGTGATGGCCTCGAAGTCCGGGTCCGGCTTGTACCCGCCGGTGAACACCTCGTTGCGGACGCCGAGCGGGTCGAAGAAGTAGATGGTGTTGCCGCGGGTGACGCCGTGCCTGGTCGGGCCCTGGTCGATCTGCACCCCGTTGTAGGCCAGGATGTCCGCGGCCTTGCGGATCTGGTCCCAGTCGTCGAGCCAGTAGGCCCAGTGGTGCAGCGCGCCGTTGGGGCCGTTCACCACGGCGATGTCGTGCACCCGGCCGGAGCGCTGCATCCAGATGCCGAGCTGGTGGCCGTTGGCGTCGAGCACCTGCTCGGTCAGCCGGAAGCCCAGCACGTCGCGGAAGAACGCGCCGGTCTCGGCCACTTCCTCGGCGTGGATCAGCATGTGGTCCAGCCTCGGCGGCGCGATGCCGGGCAGGTCGGGCGGCGGCACCGGGGATGGGCTGCGCTTGCCGAGGATGTTGCCGGTCTTCTCGAGGTCGGCGACCAGCTCCATGGTCTGACCGGACGGGATCTCGAACCGGATCGACTCGCCCTGCCCGACCGCCTCGCCGCGGGACACCCTGGTGACGTGGCAGCCGTAGCTGGTCAGCGCGTTCTCAAGGTCGTGAAGGTCGTCGGGGCGCTCGACCTTGAAGGCGAACAGGTCCATGCCGGTCCGCGGGTGGTAGCGCAGCCGCAGCGAGTGGTGGTCCTCCTCGTCCCAGCACTTGAGGTACACGTCCTCTGCGGTCCGCTGCACCACCCGAAGGCCAAGCACCTCGGTGTAGTAGGCGGTGGACAGGTCGAGATCGGGGCTGCGCACGTCCACGTGCGCCAGCCGGAGCACACCCATGCGCTCGCTCCCGTCGGTCCGGATCGGAGTTGACGGGACCGACGGTAGCCGCCTAGTGTTCCGGAAAGAAGATGGGGCGTTCCGCTATTCAGAACGGCGTGACGATGACCGATCCACACCGCATACGGGAGGCGGTTGCCGCGTACGTGGCGCAGATCCACCGCTCGTACCTCGACCACTCCCGCACGTTCCCGCCGGCGGTCCAGGGCAGGATGGCCCTGCTGCGCGCCGGACGCATCCAGGTCGCCGCGGTGGCGGCGCGCAACCTGCACATCCTGGCCACCGCCGAACCGCTCGGGCCGCTGCGCGGGCCGGAGGTCGAGCTCGCCGACGAGCTGCCAGGGTTGGCCTGGACCCTGCGGTTCTTCGACCCGGTGGTGACCCCGGAGCTCGGCCTTGTCGAGGAGTTGGACGGACCGGCGTTCGGCGAGGTCCGGCACGTGCTCGGGATCGGCACGGTGCTCTACCACCTGACCGCCACACCGGGCACCGGGCTGTCCGCGCACAACGCCATGCACGTCGGCACCGGGCTGGCCAACGGGCACTCGGCGGCCGACCGGGACTTCGAGTCCATCCGGCACCGGGCCCGCGGGCGGGAGGCCCTCGTCGACGAGCTGGCCGGGGCCGCGGTGGCCGGCCTGCCCCGCGCCCAGGCACTGCTCGCGGCCGCCATCGCACCGCGGGACAGCACGCTCGCCGCGCTGGCCACCGAGCCGGCGCCCGATCCCGACAAGGTCCGCGGCGCCCTGCTGGCGGCCCTCGGCGGGAGGCGGGCACATGGGTGACGCACATGGGTGACGCACCGCTGTCCACCGTGCGCAACGCCGCCAGGCTGCTCAAGGCCTTCCGCGGCCGGGAGGCCGAGCTGGGCGTGTCCGAGCTGGCCAGGCGCCTCGGGCTGGGCAAGAGCGCGGTGCACCGGCTGCTCACCACGCTGGCCGCCGAGGGCCTCATCGAGCAGGACCGGCAGACCGGGGGCTACCGGTTGGGCATCGTCATGTTCGAGCTGGGCGAGGCGGTCAAGGTGCACCTCGACCTGCACGCCGTGGCCGGTTCGGTGCTGCAGCAGCTGCGCGAGCAGACCAGCGAGTCGGCCCAGGTGGGTGTGCTGGACGGGCTCGAGGTGGTCTACGTCGACCGGCTGGAGAGCCCGCACGCGCTGCGGCTGTTCACCGAGACCGGCCGCCGGGTGCCGGCGCACACCGCGAGCTCGGGGAAGGTACTGCTGGCCAACCTGGCCGACGACGAGCTGGACGCGTTGCTGGACGGCGTCGAGCTGTCCGCGCCGACCCAGCACACCATCGCCGACCCCACGCTGCTGCGCGAGCACCTCGCCGCGATCCGGTCCCGCGGCTGGGCCGAGTCGGTCAACGAGCGCGAGATAGGCGTGGCTTCGGTCGCCGCCCCGATCCGCGACCTGCGCGGCCAGGTGGTCGCCGCGATCAGCATCGGCGGCCCGCTGACCAGGCTGGGCACGAACGCAAGGCGGCGGTTCGTCCGCGAGGTGGTCGAGGCCGGCGAGGCGGTCTCCCGCCGGCTCGGCTGGGCGCCGGAGACCGCGATGCGAAAGGAAGGCTGAGCATGCCGCTGAACCCGCGCGACGCGGCAAGGGCGCTCTACGACGCCCGCCGGACCCGGACCACGATCGCCCCGTTCACCGACGACGACCCCGGCCTCGGCGCGCGCGACGGCTATGCGGTGCAGCAGGAGCTGGTGAGCTTGCTGCTGGCCGACGGCGACCGGATCGTCGGCTACAAGGCCGGCATCACCTCCAGGCCGATGCAGCGGCTGATCGGCGTCGACGTGCCGGACTTCGCGCCGGTGTTCGCCTCCACGCTCTACGCCGACCGCGACGAGATCCCGCTCTCCCGGTTTATCCAGCCCAAGGTCGAGGCCGAGATCGCCTTCGTGCTCGGCGAGGAGCTGGCCGGCCCCGGCGTCACGGTGGCCGACGCCTACCGGGCCACGGCCGCGGTCGTGGCCGCGGTGGAGATCGTGGACTCGCGGATCGCCGACTGGCGGATCAAGCTGGCGGACACCGTCGCCGACCTGGCGTCCAACGGGGCGCTGGCGGTGGCCAGCCGGATGGTGCCGCTGCACGGGCTGGACGTGCGGCTGATCGGCATGATGCTGACCCGCAACGGCGAGCTGGTCGACACCGGTGCCGGCGCGGCGGCGCTCGGCGACCCCGGCTCGGTGGTCGCGTGGCTGGCGAACACGCTGGGAGAGCTGGGCGTGCCGCTGCAACCCGGCCACCTGGTGCTGACCGGTGCGCTGCACGCCGCCGTGCCGATGGCCGCCGGCGACGTGTTCCGCGCCGAGTTCGACCGCTTGGGCTCGGTCACCGTCCGGGTGACCTCCGGCGCGACCCGAGGGAGCGCGGCATGAGCGTGCCTGTCGGGGAGCTCGCCGCGCGGCTGCGCAAGGCCGTCGCCGACCGGGTCGCCATCGAGCCGCTGTCCGGTGAGTTCCCCGACCTGGACGTACCCGGTGGCTACGCCGTGCAGGCGGCGCTGCGCGAGCAGGCCGGCCCCATCGTGGGCTGGAAGCTGGGCGTCACCTCGCGGGCCAAGCAGGCCCAGGTCGGCGTGCACGAGCCGGTCCGCGGCTTCCTGGCGGGCGCGCTCGCGCTGGACCTCGGTGCGCCGCTGTCCACGTCGGAGCTGATCCAGCCGAGGGCCGAGCCGGAGATCGCGTTCCTGATCGGCCGCGACCTGTCCAGGCCGGACACCACGGCGGCCGACGTGCTGGCCGCCACCGACGGCGTCGCGGTGGGCATCGAGATCCTGGACTCCCGCTACCGCGACTACCGGTTCACCATGCCCGATGTGATCGCGGACAACACCTCGGCCGGCCGGTTCGTGGTCGGCGCGCCGGTGCCACCGGCCGGGATCGACCTGCGCCTGGTCGGGGTCGTGCTCGAGCACAACGGCGAGGTGGTGGCGACCGCGTCCGGCGCGGCCTCGCTCGGCCACCCCGCCGCCGCGGTGGCCTGGCTGGTGCGCTCGCTGGCCGCCGACGGGGAGGTGCTGCGGGCCGGCCAGGTGGTGCTCTCCGGCGGCCTCACCGCCGCCGTGCCGGTGAGCGCCGGGGACGTCGTGGTGGCCACCATCGACCGGCTCGGCACCGTCGAGCTGGCCTGCCGGTAGGTCGCCGTGCCGCTGGTCCCGCTGGGTGAGCCGGCCGGTCGTCCGGTGTGGACGGTCGAGCACGCCGGACGGTCCTTCGCCGTGTTCGACGTCGACGGCGAGCTGTTCGTGACCGACGCGCGCTGCCCGCACAACGGCGGCCCGCTGGACCAGGGTTGGGTCCGGGACGGCCGCACACTGGTCTGCCCGTGGCACTGGTACCGCTTCGACCTGCGCTCTGGGCGCTGCGAGACCACCCGCGACCACCGGCTGGGCTGCTACCCCGTGGTGCGGCGCGACGGTGAGTACTTCGCCGACATCCCCGACCCGGCGCTCCGACGGTCGTGGTCGCAGATCCTCCGCGCGCACGCCACCGGCGAGCGCTCTTGACGCCTCCTGGTGTCGTTGGCCGAGCGAACTGGTCGAATTCCTCAGGAGTTTCGAGCGCGCGTTCATGGGTCGTGGGCTAGTGGCGGTGCTGGACGTTGCCTTTGGTCTGAGTGGGTATGCCGCCACGGCGGCACCGTGCGCGGACGACATTGGGCTGCACGCCGCGGCGGGCTGATCGGGGACCGACGCCGACACGAGACCCATGCACGTAATCCTGGAATCCTGGAAATCCGATGCAACACCATCCCTGGTTGTCGACGGGTCATTTCACGTCGGGGCCATCTGGCGTCCGGTTCTGGCTTTGCGGTTATCGTCATCGAGCAGGACTGATGCGGGTTGTCAGCCGGCTCTCGACGCAAACGGCCGCGGGCGGGGCCTGGTTCGCGGCAGGTCGCGACCCTCGCCCATGATCACCGAGAGTGTCGACGCCGGTTGCGGGGGACGCAACCTCCGTCGACACTTCTGGTGATCATGGAGCCGCGATCGGTACCGATACCGCCACCAGCACGCAACGATCTACGGCGTAGTACCAGGTCCGGTACAGATCTTGCGCGTCGGTGAGCAGGTGCACGGCGGCTTGGATGAGTCGGCGGAGCCAGATCTGCGGTGGGCCACCGGGCTGGCGATCGGTGGGGTGGCCCGGCCGTGGATAAATGACGCATGGAGCGTGTGCCGCGGGCCGGAACACCGCCCTTGAACCGGTGCCTCCTGAGGCGGAGGGTCGACGGCCATGAGCACAGCGATCGCGGCGATCGTCGGGCCCGGCAACATCGGCACCGACCTGCTGGCCAAACTGCGGCGAAGCGACGTGATCGACGTCCGCCACCTGGTCGGGG
>Ga0184609_10000323_pt1 | contig 13789 bp, 9 predicted proteins | sample PLM1_60_coex_FD_133165 | JGI IMG/M metagenome (GOLD analysis project Ga0184609, IMG submission 133165) | Groundwater sediment microbial communities from an aquifer in East River, Colorado, USA - PLM1_60_coex | ecosystem: Environmental > Terrestrial > Soil > Riparian zone | place: USA: East... | reverse complement strand
CACGACTTGGCAGCCAGGAAAAAAAGCGGACGCCGGTCGCAATTGTAAACATTGATGACCGCTATGGCGAACAACTGCTCAAAAAGATCGACCAGCGCGTCGCCGTCGTCACTTATGGCAGGAGCGTTCGCGCGGATTTTCGCGCTTCAAACTATCGCGTGGAGTTCAGCGGCACTTCCTATCAGCTCGATGCCCACGGCAAGAGTTATCTGGTTCGTGTCCCATTGATTGGCGGGTTTAACGTCGCAAACTCGGTGGCTGCGCTGGCAGCGGCAAATGCCATGGGAATCAGTCTGCGCGACGCTGTACTTAGTCTCGGTAAATCGCCGCAAGTGCCGGGGCGCTTGGAATTAGTTCCGGCGAAGCGGCAATTCCAAGTTTTTGTCGATTACGCGCACACACCGGATGCGCTCCGGAACGTCCTCAAAACTCTGCGGGAACTTGAGCCGCATCGATTGATTGTCGTTTTTGGCTGCGGCGGCAATCGCGACCGGGAAAAACGTCCGCTGATGGGCGAAATAGTGGATCGACATGCTGATTACGCGATTGTCACCTCCGATAATCCGCGCAAAGAGGACCCGGACGCGATTATCGTCGAGATCGAGAAAGGCTTTCGCTCGAGTCGCTATGAAAAAATGGTCGATCGCACGCAAGCGATTGATCGCGCAATCACGCTCGCTCAGCCGCGCGACATTGTCTTGATCGCAGGCAAGGGCCACGAAAATTATCAGGAGTTCGCAGATCACACCGTCCCGTTCGATGATATTCAAGTCGCGCGACGCGCGATCGAGGACCATCCGGTGGAGTTTTAATGAATCGATTATCAATCTTTCAGATTGCTGAGTTTGCGGGGGCGGCCGTCTCTTCCGGAGACGGCAAAAGTTTCATCGATAAGATCAGCACGGATTCGCGCACGCTGAAACGGGGCGAATTATTCGTCGCCTTGCGCGGCGAAAATTTCGACGGACACAATTTCGTTGAATCCGCCGCAAAAGCCGGGGCAGCCGGGGCAATTGTGGAGTCCACCTGGAAGGGAAACGTTCCCGAGAGCTTCGCGCTCATCCTGGCGGAGGATCCGTTGCAGGCGTACCAAAAACTCGCCGCCAGCTACAGGAGATCACTGTCGCTTAAGGTGGTCGCGATTACTGGAAGCAATGGCAAGACAAGCACGAAAGATTTCGCCGCGGCGGTCCTTGCCCGCCGTTTTCGAGTCACAAAAACAGAAGGAAATTTCAACAACCATGTCGGCCTCCCCCGAACAATTTTGGAAGCGACGTCGCAAGATGAAGTCGCCGTTTGGGAGATCGGCATGAATCATCCCGGCGAAGTTGCGGCGTTGGCGAAGCTGGCTGCGCCGGACGTCGCCATCCTTACAAACATTGGTGTCGCGCACATCGAGTTTATGGGATCGCGCGAGGCGATTGCGGCGGAGAAAGGCGCTCTTATGGAAGCTGTTGACGCTCAGGGAACGGTCATTTTGAATGCGGATGATCCATTTACGCCGAGCATCGCGGCGCGCGCGCGGGCCAAAGTAATTTTGGCGGGCACAACGGCGGGGACGATTCGCGCCAGCGAGATCAGTCAGAGCGGCAGCGGAACGGACTTTACCATCCTCGAGGGCGCCCATCGCTGCCGCGCGCAGTTGCCTGTGCCTGGGCTGCACATGGTCCAAAACGCGCTGCTCGCAATCGCCGCGGGCCGCGTCTTTGGTCTTTCCCTTGAGGATTGCGCCGCTGGCCTGGTCGCCGCGCCGCTCACGAAGGCGCGTTTGCAAATCAAGGAAATCCACGGCGTGCAGTTTATCGACGACAGCTACAACGCAAATCCCGATTCCATGAAAGCGGCATTACGCACGTTGGTGGAACTCGATGCCGATGGAAAGCGCATCGCTGTGCTCGGCGAAATGAGGGAGCTTGGTTCCGAATCGGAGCGCGGCCATCGTGAAGTTGGCGAAACCGCGGCGACGTTCGGGATCGATCAACTCATTACCATCGGCGATATGGGAGAACTTATCGCGCGGGCGGCGCGTGCTGGAGGCCTGGAAAAAACTACGGCTGTAAGATCGACAAGTGAAGCTGCGGAGTTGTTAGGCGAAATTGCCGAGCCGGGCGATCTCATTCTCGTCAAAGGGAGCCGGTCCGCACGCACCGAGCAAGTCATCGAGGCTTTCGGGCTTCGTCATTCGTCATTCGTCATTTCCCCATGATGTACTACCTCCATCACCTGAGCGATCACTTCATCGGGTTCAATGTTTTCCTTTATGTCACGTTCCGCGCCATTGCCGCGGCGGTGACGGCTTTCCTGGTCACGTTGGCTTGTGGAAATTTCATCATTCAAAAACTGACCGCGCTGAAGCTGGGCCAACCCATTCGCGGAGCGGCAGAAGTTCATCGCCTTGCAGAGCTGCATGGCGGCAAACAGGGCACGCCAACCATGGGTGGCGTGCTGGTCATCGGAGCCGTCTTTGTATCGAGCTTCATCTGGGCCCGCCCAGACAATCGTTTTGTTTGGCTCGCCTTGTTCAGCATGATTTATCTCGGCGCGCTCGGCTTCGTCGATGATTACCTCAAGGTCACGAAGAAGAAGTCCGAAGGCATAAGCGGCCGGCTCAAACTTATTTTTCAAATTGCCCTGGCGGCTATTGTCACGAGCGTTTTCCTCACGAGTCCATTGCTCGAAGTGCAGGCGCGTTCGCTTTACGTCCCGTTCGTTAAGGCGCCGGTCATCGCGAATATGGGCTGGTTTACCTTCGTGTTTTTTGCTCTGGTCATCGTGGGTTCCTCGAACGCCGTAAACCTCACCGACGGACTGGATGGCCTGGCGATCGGTTGCAGCATCACAGTGGCGTTTGATTACGCCTTGCTGTCTTACGCGGCTGGCAATTTTCGGATCGCGGAATACTTGCAGGTCCCGTTTTATGCCTTTGCCGGAGAACTGACGGTCGTTTGCTCGGCACTGATTGGCGCGGGTCTTGGTTTTCTTTGGTTTAACTGTCATCCAGCCAAAGTTTTCATGGGCGATACCGGATCGCTGGCCATCGGCGGCATGATCGGCGTGGTCGCGATCTGTTGTAAGCAGGAGCTGCTTTTGACTGTCGTGGGTGGCGTTTTCGTGATCGAAGCCGTCTCAGTGATTTTGCAGGTGATCAGTTTCAAACTGACAGGCAGACGGATTTTCGTCATGTCTCCGCTTCATCACCATTTCGAACTGACTGGCTGGAAGGAAAGCACCGTAATCGTTCGGTTTTGGATTCTCTCGATCATCTTTGCACTGCTTGGTTTGGCGACACTGAAATTGAGGTAAAAGTTGCGGTACAAAAATCAAAATATCGCCGTTCTTGGTGCGGGGTTGAGCGGGACCGCCGCAGCGCTCTTGCTCAGCTCCGAGGGCGCACAGGTTACCGTGCTCGATAGCGCTGAAGAAAAGAATTTACTCAAATCGACCATCGACAGTCTCCGGGCGCAAGGGATTCGCGTCATCTGCGGAACGGCGGCGGATGAAGATTCTTCCACTTACCAATTGGCTGTCTTAAGTCCGGGTATCGATCCTGCCTCTCGGCTCGCGCGCGAATTTTCCTCGCGCAAGATCGACATAATCGGCGAGCTCGAACTCGGTTGGCGGTCCTGTGAAATTCCGGTCATCGCCGTTACCGGCACAAACGGCAAAACCACGACGACCGAATTACTCGCCCAGATGTTGAACGCATGCGGCCAGCGAACAATCGCTTGCGGCAACATCGGAAAACCGCTCTCCGAAGTGGCGCGCGAAAAGAAACCATTCGATGTGCTGACGGTCGAAGTGAGCTCGTTCCAACTGGAAACTATCCGCAGATTTCATCCATCGATCAGTCTCTGGCTCAACTTCGCCCCCGATCATCTCGACCGTTATCGCTCCGTGGCCGACTATCGAGCGGCCAAGCTGCGCATTTTCGAGAATCAAACCGGCGACGACGTCGCAGTTGTCAATGCGATTGAAAGGGTGCCCGGGATTCGCGCACGCACGATCACGTTTAGCGCTTATGTCGATCAAGCGGATTTTCGCCTTTCTGAAGGAGCGATCGTTTATCGAAACGACACTGTTCTGCGGTTATCCGATACGAAACTGCGTGGCCTGCATAACATCGAGAACTTGATGGCAACACTTGCCGCAGGGATGGCGCGAGGCTTGTCATTTCGCGAGATGGTGCCGCCGCTTTGCGCCTATGAGCCCCGTCCGCATCGCTGCGAATTCGTGCGCGAACTCGGTGGCGTTGGCTACGTAAACGATTCCAAGGCTACGAACCTCGACGCGGTGGAGAAGGCGCTGCGCGCGCAAAGCAAACCGGTCATCCTCATCGCGGGCGGCAAGGACAAAGGGTTCACGTTCGATCCGCTTCGAGCTCTGGTGAAAGAAAAAGTGAGATCGACGATCTTAATCGGCGAGATTGCCGAGAGCATCAGGAGCTCCTGGAGCGGCGCGGTCAACTCCGAAATTGCGAATTCGCTCGCGGATGCAGTTGAGCGCGCACATGCCGTCGCCAAGCCAGGCGAAGTCGTCCTTTTTTCCCCGGGCACATCGTCCTTCGACATGTTTAAAAGCTACGCCGATCGCGGCGATCAATTTCGCGCGCTCGTGCGAGCTCTCCCCAAATGAAAGTGAAAATCCCCAACCTTCTCAGGCGGAAAAAACTTCTGGCCGCGACCGCGCGCCGCGCCGCCGGCGCATCTGCCGAACTGGATTACGAAGAGATGGAGCCAAACATGAAGCTGTCTCGGGCGTTGCTGATCGTTTTGCTTCTTCACGTCGTTGCGGTGTCTGGAATCATCGCGTTCAACGCAATCAAGACGCGACAGAGCTCGTTTGTAGCCGCCGCCCCGGAAAGTGCCGAAAATAATTCGACTACCTCCCTTGGATCGACAGTTAGCTCGGATACTTCAAGTTCGCGATCGGCGGCGGCACAAAGGGAAAACGTGCCGCGTGATGAGCCGAGAACGTCAGGTTTGCTTTCGAAACCGCCTGCGAAAGACGACCGCGAGAAATCGACCGGACACGGGAAAGTGCCCGCCTCCTCTGGAAAAGTTTACACGGTAGGGAAAGGCGATAAGCCAGTGACGATCGCAAAAAAACTAAAAGTCTCTTACGACGATTTAATGGCGCTCAATCACATCGAGGACCCGCGCAAATTGCAGATTGGCCAAAAGCTGCTGATTCCGAAAACGACTAAATCAAAAAAGAACGAGAAATGAAACTCGCCGCGGCATTTTCAATCTGGGTAGCGCACGCGTCTCGCGTGCTGGTTGCGGTGTCTCGCCGCAATTATCTTTCCTTCTGCTGCGCCAGGGAATCCGCGTTCGTTTTTAGAAAAGTTCGCGATGGCGGACGCCATCTCCAGCACGCGAGACGCGTGCGCTACCCAGAACAACAAGCACGCTCGCGCATAGCTAATAATGCATCGTAAAAGCGCCTATATCCTTTTCCTTGCCGTGCTGGGATTGCTCGTCATTGGCATTGTCATGCTTTTCAGTACGAGTGCGTTTGCGCGCGACAGCCATGGAGATATTTATTTTTTCATAAGACGGCAAGCGATCTGGTTCGGGATAGGCCTTGTCGTCTGCACCTTTGCTGCGCTGGTCGACTATCACTTCTGGCAACGGACATGGTGGCTTTGGTTTGCGCTCGCACTTGTCGCTTTGGCGCTTTGCTATTTCCCGCATATCGGGATGCGCATCAATGGTTCACGCCGGTGGGTCGGCCTGGGACCAGTTACCTTTCAGCCTTCCGAACTGGCAAAGCTCGCCGCCATCTTTTTTCTCGCCGCCTGGTTTACGCGACACGAAGAAGCCGGCAGCAATCTGCTCTCTGGATTCGTGCTTCCGCTCGCCATCGTAGGTTTGCTGGCTGGGCTTATTCTGGGTGAAGTCGATCTTGGGACGACGGCTTTGCTCGGAACAACCGCGTTTGTCGTGATGTTTGTCGCTGGAGCGAATCCACTGTTGCTTGGTATCACATCGTTAGCCGCTCTGGGCGCCATTCTCATCGTTGCCACGCAAATCTCGGAACGGCTGGGAAGACTCTCCGCCTTTCTTCATCCGCAAAATTTCAAGGAAGATGCTGGTTTGCAGCAGATGCAGGCCTTGATCGCGTGGGGCAGCGGTGGAATGGAAGGGCTTGGCCTGGGCAATGGTCGCCAGAAGATGCTTTATCTGCCTTACGCGCACACCGATTTCATTTTTCCAATCATCGGCGAAGAGCTCGGTCTGCGGGTCAGTCTGCTCGTGGTCTTTTTATTCGTGGTCATCATTGTTTGCGGGATCATGATTGCGTTGCACGCCAAAGATCGTTTCGGCTTGCTGCTCGGGTGCGGCGTAGTATCGCTCCTGGCTCTGCAAGCAGCGATGAACATTGGCGTGACCACATCGCTCTTGCCGAACAAAGGGCTGCCGCTGCCCTTTATCAGTTATGGAGGCTCGAATCTCGTCGCATGCATGTTCGGGATCGGTTTGTTGCTGAACATTTATCGGCAGGGCATTCTTGAACCACCGAATAAGAAACGCGCCACCATGCACGCTCGGGTGACACCGCGAATTTAGATGCGACTGATGAGTCCCATAAGTCCTATGTACCAACCAAAGATCGAAAACCAGCTTTTATGAATGCAGTGATCGCATGCGGAGGGACCGGTGGACATCTTTTTCCCGGCATTGCCGTGGCAGAAGTGCTGCGCGATCGCGGCCACAAAGTCATGTTGCTGGTCTCCGAAAAAGACATTGACGCACTTGCACTCTCCGGCCGGGCGAGTTTCCCATTCGAAAGATTGCCAACTGTAGGACTGCCTTCGCCATTTTCGCCGGCGATTCTCGGTTTCGTTCGCCGCTTTTACGAAAGCCTCTCGCTTTGTCGATCTATCTACCGCAAATTTAAACCCCAGGTAGTGCTTGGCATGGGCGGGTTCACTTCCACCGCACCGGTATTGGCCGGACGGATGCGCGGCATTACTACCTTCATACATGAATCGAATGCCGTCCCGGGAAAAGCGAACCGATTGACCGCACGCATGGTGCGCGCTGTGATGCTCGGCTTCCAGGAATGCGCGCCCTTTTTTCCAAAAGCGCGTACGGAAATTACCGGCACGCCGATCCGGACCGAACTGAAGCCTTTGGATTCGCACGTTGCGCGTCAAAAGCTCGGATTACGTGACGATCTCACGACGCTGCTCGTGATGGGAGGTAGTCAGGGTGCGAGCGGAATTAACCAGGCCATGATCAAATCGTTGCCGTTTTTGCAGGGCGTACCGCTGCAGGTGATTCATCTTTCCGGCCCGCGGGATGAGCGTCTCGTCGCCGATAACTATCGCCGCGAAAGTGTCCCTGCTTACGTCGCCCCGTTTCATCATCGGATGGAGGAAGTATATAGCGCTGCGGACCTCCTCGTCGCACGGGCCGGCGCGGCGAGTCTCGCTGAATTCGCTGCCTTTTCATTGCCGGGAATCCTGATTCCGTTTCCATACGCCGCCGACGACCACCAAACACGCAACGCGGAAATTTATGCTCGCGCTCAGGCGGCGATCCTCCTGAAGGAATCGGAACTTTCCGGTGAATTGCTCGCAAGCAAAATTCGGGAGTTGATCGAAAACCCGGAGCAAATTCAACGAATGGCTGCGAGTTGTTCGCGTCTTGCACCAGCAGACGCGGCCGGACGCGTAGTCACGACCATGGAAAAATATACGACTCATGAAGCCCGTCTCTGAGCTCGATTTGCCAAAGTTGCTCACGCATGAGCGTCATAGGATTCACCTCATCGGCGTCGCCGGGAGCGGCATGAGCGGCATTGCGGCGCTTTTGCTCGAGCTTGGGCACAACGTCAGCGGCTCGGATAAAGTGAGCACGCTCGAGACGGATCGACTGCAACGCCTGGGTCTGCGTTTTCGGGAGCAACATCGCGCGGAGGATGCGGCCGACGCCGATCTGATTGTCTTTTCCTCCGCGATCAAGATCGACAATCCGATTCTGATGAGCGCGCGCGATTCGGGAAAACCGGTCGTGCGCCGCGCTGAAGCCCTCGCCGCAATCATGCGCGGCGAGCGCGGCATTGTCATCGCCGGAATGCACGGCAAGACGACAACCTCAGCGATGACTGCGCACGTTTTGCGCGAAGGCGGGGTGCATCCATCGCATTACATCGGCGGCGAGATTCCGATTCTTGGGACAAACGCGCACTGGGATCCGCGCGGCGAATATTTCGTCGCCGAAGGGGACGAAAGCGACGGGACCCTGCGTTGCTTTCATCCCGAACACTCCCTCATTCTAAATATTGAGGAAGAGCATCTCGATTTTTATGTCGATCTTGCCGCGATCGAAAAAGTTTTTGCGCAGCTCATCGAGCAAACCAGCGGAACCGTTTTTTACAACACCGACGACTTGAACACGGTGCGATTATGCGCAAAACGGAAAGGCGCAATCTCGTTCGGCCTCTCTGAAGAGGCGGATTATCGTGGCGCCGACGTCGAGCTGCGCGATTTTGCTTCGGTCTTTTGCGTTTATCGACGCGGCGAGCAACTAGGCGAAGCAGTCCTAAATGTTCCCGGGCAGCATCACGTCCAGAATGCCGTTGGTGTAATCGCCCTTGCCACGGAGCTTGGAATTCCGTTTGAAAGAATTGCGGCTTCGCTGCGCAGGTTCGAGCACGCGCGCCGCCGCTTCGAAATTAAGTACGAGAGCGATCGCTTTTTGCTTGTTGACGACTATGCCCATCACCCTACCGAGATCCGCGCGACGCTGAAAACCGCCAGATCGGCCGGTCGCAAACGTGTGTTGACCATGTTTCAGCCACATCGTTATTCGCGGACCAAGGCGCTGTGTAAAGAATTTGGCCGCGCCTTCGATGACGCAGATCGCGTGGTTGTGACCGACGTTTATGCCGCAAGCGAATCACCGATTTCTGGAATCAGCGGTGAAACAATTGCGAGCGAAATCACCGCGCACGGTCATCGCGGCGTAAGTTATCAACCGCGTTTGGAATCGGTTCATCGCGATCTCGGTAACATGCTGGACTCAGGCGATCTCGTTTTGAGCCTGGGCGCCGGAAACATTCACGAGCAATTATCGCTTCTCGCAGCCGATCTCGTGATTGCTGAGAAATTGAAAGCGATCATAACCAGCGACGGTGAAGTTCGGCTTTACGAGCCGCTCTCGAAACACACGACTTTGCGCGTAGGCGGCCCGGCGCAATTTTGGGTCGAGCCGCGCAACGAGAACTCGCTTGCAGAACTGCTTCGTTTTTGCCAGCGGGAAAATCTTCCGCTTTTCGTCATTGGGCGTGGATCCAATCTGCTCGTGCGCGATGGTGGCATTCGCGGTGTTGTGGTCCATCCCTGCGGTGGTGATTTCGACAAGATCGAGGTCACGGGCAATGAGATCGCAGCCGGTGTCGGCGCCAAATTGAAAGAGGTCGCCTACGCAGGCAAGGCTGCCGGCCTCGGTGGGCTGGAGTGGATGGAGGGGATTCCCGGGTCGGTTGGTGGGAGCTTGCGCATGAACGCTGGCGCGATGGGGGTGCAAACTTTTGAAAACGTCGTGCGCGTGCGCTATCTCGATGCAAATGGCGAGGCGCACACAAAAATACGCAAGGAACTCGAAGTGCATTACCGAAATTTCCCGTTGCTCGAGAATAATTTCGCAGTCTCGGCGGTATTTCGCGGACAACCCGCGCCGACTGAAGAAATCGTCGGCAAATTAGAGGCGTCGCAGGAAAAGCGTCGCACTTCACAGCCGGCGGCCAAAAGCGCCGGTTGTATTTTCAAAAATCCGGATTCGTGCCCCGCAGGAAAACTGGTTGATGAATTGGAACTAAAAAATTGCCGCGTTGGAAAGGCGCGGGTATCGGAAGTGCACGGCAATTTCATCGTCAATGATGGCGGCGCGACCGCGGCGGAGATGCTTGAGTTGATTGAGAAGATCAAGAGCGTGGCGCGTGCGAAGCGCGGGATCGAATTGGAAACAGAGGTGCAAATCGTGGGAGAACCGGCGTGAATAGCAAGACGACTATTCCCAAAAAAATCGCGGTGCTGATGGGCGGGCCGAGTAGCGAGCGCGACGTTTCGCTGGCGACCGGTCGTGGAATCGCAAAAGCGCTGCGCTCACTCGGCGCGGATCTCGTCGAAGTCGATGTGCGGGACGCGAAGTTTGAATTGCCGGGCGATGTTGATCTTGCCTTCAACGCGTTGCACGGAACCTTTGGCGAAGACGGTCAGGTGCAGCAAATTCTCGAAGCGCGGGGCGTTGCTTACACCGGCGAAGGAGTTGAAGAGAGCCGGTTGGCTTTCGATAAAATCCGGTCGAAAGAGAGATTCCGCGAGCATGGTGTGAGCACTCCGGAGTGGGAAATCATCGGAGCGCATCAGCGTCCTCTCATGCAATTGCCGGTTGTGGTTAAGGCGCCGCGACAAGGTTCCACCGTCGGCGTTTACATCGTAAAAAACACGGAGGAACTCGAGCCTGCGCTTGCCGGAGCGGCGAAGTATGACCACGAATTGTTGATAGAAAAATTTGTGCCTGGCCGAGAATTGACGGTTGGCGTTCTTGGGGACCAGGCCTTGCCGATTCTGGAGATTATTCCGAAGGGCGGCGTTTACGATTTCACGAATAAGTATCCATTCTTAAATCCCCAGGCTGGCGGCGGGGCGCAGCATGTTTGCCCGGCGAAGATCGATCCGAACAAAACGAAAGAGATTCGAGACCTGACATTGCGCGCGTGTCGCGCCCTCGGGCTGCAGGTGTATTCGCGCGTCGATGTGATTTTGGCGGAGACCGGTCAGCCGTTTGTGCTGGAGATTAACACGATCCCCGGCATGACCGAGGCGAGTCTGCTACCCGAAGCCGCTGCGGCCGCGGGCATCAGCTATGTCGATCTTTGCGCGCGCATCATCGCGCTTTCCAGCGCCAGAACAGAAGGGAACCGGAAATGAAAGTGGTCCACAAAAGCTCCCGGTCGCAAAATCGACGCGTGTCCAAAGTGCGCCACCGGCGCCAGCAACACCTGCTCGACGTGAAAGTCCGTTCCCGCAGAGTGACTCAGCATCGCATTCGGAGGGCTCTGGGCGTTCTCTCCCGGGTGGTTTTGGTGGCCGGGCTGTGCAGTGCCGTTTATGTCGGGGCACGCGAAGGCGCAAGGCGTCTCTTCTTCGAGAATCCAGATTATCGAGTGAACACAATTGAGCTTCAGACGGACGGGACCTTGCAGCGCGAGCAGGTTCTGAAAGCGGCCGATCTGCGCGAGGGCGAGAACAGTTTCAGTGTGAACCTGGCCCGCGTCCATGACCGCATACAGCAGCTGCCTCAAGTCGATGAAGTGCAAGTCGTCCGAAAGTTGCCTGCAGAGATCGACATCCGTGTGGTGGAACGAAAACCGGTCGCGTGGATTACAAGTAACAAAGAAATTTCCGATCCCTTTGTATCAGATGCTGCTTTTCTAGTGGACGCGCGAGGGGTTTTGATGAGACAAAAGAAGCTGTTGCCCGAATATTTGGGATTGCCTCTCATTCTGGGATGCTCGAGCGAATCGCTCGAAGCGGGAAAAGTGGTCGAATCGCCCGAAGCAAAAACCGCGCTGGAGCTGCTGCGTTTAAGTACGCGCAGTTTCATGCAAACGCGCTTTCAGATTCGTGAGATCGATGTTTCCAGGAGTTATTGCCTCCTCGTGACGGACAAAAATCACACGCGTGTCACGTTTGGGCTCAATGATCTCGAAACTCAATTACAGCGGCTGGAGCAATTTCTTGTTTATTGCGATGACTCAAAGCAGGAACTGGAAACTGTGAACTTGATTGTGCAACGAAATATCCCCGTCACTTTTGCAACACCTCCAGCCGCAGTCATCAATGACACGATTGATCCCCCTGTGGAATCGAGAATTTTGAAAGCGATCCCAGTGCATCCGGCAAAGACCGCAGCGCCGCCATCGAAGGCGCACGCCAGTTCGACGCCAATCGCCAAAGTTCCGGTCAAACGGCAGAGAAAGGATTAACAACGATGGCGAGTAATAATTTGATCATTGGTCTTGAGATTGGTACCTCCAAAATTTGCGTCGTCGTCGGTGAGAGCCGGCCCGATGGCACAGTCAAAATTCTCGGTGTCGGTCAGACGCCCTCGCGCGGCGTGCGCAAAGGTGAGATCGTCGATTTTGAGACCGCGATGAAATGCGTGCACGAAGCAGTGGTCGATGCCGAACAGAAGAGCGACGTCATGATCCGGAGCGTTTACGTCGCCGTCGCCGGATCACACCTTCAAAGTTTCAATAATCGCGGGTGCGTGATCCTGCCCGAAGACCGCGATGAGATTGATGAGCAGGATGCCGAGGATGTAAAAATCAACGCGCGCGAGGTGAGCATTCCTGCACAAAACGCTTTTCTGCATTCGATCATTCAGCATTATCACGTCGATGGACAGGACGGCGTGCTCAATCCGGTCGGGATGCTTGGGCAGAAATTGGAAGCCGATTTTCATATCATCCACGGTGTGCGCACGCGCATTCAGAACACCATCCGGTGCGTGAAAGAGTTGCCGCTCGACGTCGAGGACGTCGTCTTCGGCGGGCTCGCTTCTGCGCAGGTGGTCCTCACTCAGCATCAAAAAGATCTCGGGGCGCTGGTGATCGATATGGGCGGCGGGACAACCGACTATATTTTGTATGCTGACGGCGCAGTGAAGCAGAGCGGTTGCGTGGCGATCGGCGGCGACCATATCACAAATGATATTTCGATGGGGTTACGTATCCCGATGGCGCGCGCAGAGAAATTAAAAGTCGAGGAAGGCAGTTGCGTTCTCGGCAATTCTCTGCCCGGCGAAATGATCTTGCTAAAGGACGATTCCGGCTTTGCCGGCAAGGAGATCGAGCGGGAGACACTGAACACGATCATTCACTTGCGACTGCGCGAGACCTTTGAGCTTCTCAAACGCAGGCTCGATGAGGAACCATTCATCAATTATCTGGGCGCAGGGATTTTCATCACCGGCGGATGTAGTCCTCTCAACGGCATTGATCATCTCGCCGAAGAGATTTTCGAAATGCCCGCGCACGTAGCCCACGCACAAACCACCTCCGGCGTGACGTCCGCGGTGGAAAACCCGCAGTTCTCAACTGCAATCGGGTTGATCAAGTACGCGCAAGCTGTGCAAACGGATCGGCCGCGTGGCCGCGGATTTGGCCGAATCTTTGGCAAGCTTTTTAGCGGAATGAGATGAAGACAAAGTGTTGCCAGAAATTCGATGAGCGCGAGCCATCGTGCCGGAAGTTAGGCTTCCAGCCTGACTTGGCCGGCGAGTCGCCAGCTTGCTGTCAACCCGCGCTCCGTCATGCTAGAAATGTGTCTGTCCAAACGGGCAGGATGCCTATCCCTCGAACCTTATGATTCAACTCAGCAAAAATTACAATCTTCCCGAACGTGCGGCGGATTTTATTCCGATTAAAATTGTAAGCGTCGGCGGGGCCGGCTTGAACGCGCTCGATCGGATCTTGCTCGATGGCTTGGAGAGAGCCGAAGCGGTTGCAATCAACACTGATGTGCAGTCATTGGCCAGTTCCGTTGCGGCGCATAAAGTGCAGCTAGGCCGTACTGTGACGCGTGGATTGGGCGCGGGCGGCGATCCCGAACTCGGCTATCAAGCGGCAGCGGAATCGGCTGATGAAATCCGCGAGGCGCTTGCCGATGCACGAATGATTTTCATTTGCGCAGGGCTCGGTGGCGGCACCGGGTCTGGCGCGGCGCCATACGTCGCGGAACTTGCCCGTGAAGCCGGTGCGCTGGTGGTGGCGT
>Ga0184609_10000320_pt1 | contig 13850 bp, 12 predicted proteins | sample PLM1_60_coex_FD_133165 | JGI IMG/M metagenome (GOLD analysis project Ga0184609, IMG submission 133165) | Groundwater sediment microbial communities from an aquifer in East River, Colorado, USA - PLM1_60_coex | ecosystem: Environmental > Terrestrial > Soil > Riparian zone | place: USA: East... | reverse complement strand
GCCCGAGATCCTGCGCGACCTGCCGTGGATCACCCACTTCGTCGCCGGCCTCGGCACGACGGGCACGCTGGTGGGCGTCGGCCGGTTCCTGCGCGAGCACAAGCCGGACGTGCAGATCATCGCGGCCGAGCCGCGGTACGGCGAGCTGGTGTACGGGCTGCGCAACCTCGACGAGGGGTTCGTGCCGGAGCTGTACGACCCGGACGTGCTGACCGGCCGGTTCTCGGTCGGCTCTTACGACGCGCTGCGCCGTACCCGCGAGCTGCTCGAGGTCGAGGGAATCTTCGCCGGCATCTCCACCGGCGCCGTGCTGCACGCCGCGCTCGCGGTCGCCGAGAAGGCCGCCGGCGTCGGCGACGCGGCCGACGTGGTGTTCGTGGTCGCCGACGCCGGCTGGAAGTACCTGTCAACCGGCGCCTACGGCGGCGACCTCGAGGAGGCGGCGCAGCGCCTCGACGGCCAGCTCTGGGCCTAGCTCAGCCGGCTACCCTTGGCGGCCGTGCAGCCAGCGGCCGACGCCCCGATCGGGATCTTCGACTCGGGGGTCGGCGGGCTGACCGTGGCCCGTTCGATCCTCGACCAGCTGCCGGCCGAGCGGCTTCGCTACGTGGGGGACACCGCGAACGGGCCGTACGGGCCGCTGCCGATCGCCGAGGTGCGACGGCACGCGCTGGCCGTGGCGGACGCGCTGGTCGCCGACGGCGTGAAGATGCTGGTGCTGGCGTGCAACACGGCGTCGGCGGCGTGCCTGCACGACGCCCGCGAGCGCTACGACGTGCCGGTGGTCGAGGTCGTGCTGCCCGCAGTGCGCCGCGCGGTGGCGGCCACCCGCAACGGCCAGGTCGGCGTGATCGGCACCAGGGCCACGATCACCTCGCGGGCCTACGACGACGCCTTCGCCGCTGCGGCGCACGTGAGCGTGACGTCCGTGGCCTGCCCGCGGTTCGTGGACTTCGTCGAGCGCGGCATCACCTCCGGCCGGCAGGTGCTCGGGCTCGCGCAGGGCTACCTCGAGCCGTTGCAGCGCGCCGGCGTGGACACCCTGGTGCTCGGCTGCACGCACTACCCGCTGCTGTCCGGTGTCCTGCAGCTCGCGATCGGGCCCCAGGTGAGCCTGGTGTCCTCGGCGGAGGAGACCGCCAAGGACGTGCTGCGGGTGCTCACCGAGCACGACCTGCTCGTGGAGGCGTACGAGCGTGCCGAGCCGCCGCGGCACGCCTTCCTCGCCACCGGGGACGCCGACCAGTTCGCCCGCCTGGCGCGCCGCTTCCTCGGCCCCCAGCTCGACGGCGTCGGAGTGGCCGGCGTCCGGGGCGGTGCAGGATGAGCGGCATGCGCCTGACCGTGCTCGGCTGCAGCGGCAGCTTGCCGGGACCCGACTCGCCGGCGGCCGGTTACCTGGTCCGGGCGGGCGAGTTCACGATCGGGCTGGACCTCGGCAACGGCACGCTCGGCGCCATGCTGCGCCACCTCGACCCGTTCGACCTCGGCGGCGTGGCGCTCTCGCACCTGCATCCCGACCACTGCGCCGACATGACGGCGCTCGTGGTGTACCTGCGCTACCACCCGTCGCCGCCGCTGCCGCGGCGCAGGCTGGCGGTGTACGGGCCGTCGGAGACGGCGTCCCGGCTGGCCGCGGCGTCGGCGGCGTCCGCAGCGGAGCTGGCGAGGACGGACCTGTCCGACGTCTTCGACGTCCGGCCGCTGGCCGGCGGCACCGTCCACATCGGACCGTTCGAGCTGACCTGCGCACCGGTGGCGCACCCGTGCGAGTCGTACGCGCTGCGGGTGCGGCACGGCGGCCGGAGCCTGGTGTACACCGGCGACAGCGGCCCGTGCGAGGAGCTGTCCACGCTGGCGAACGGGGCCGACGTGCTGCTCGCCGAGGCCACCTGGACCGAGCACCCCAGCCGGCCGAAGGACCTGCACCTGTCGGGGGTGCAGGCCGGGCGGCTGGCCGCGACCGCGGGGGTGGGACGGCTGCTGCTCACCCACGTCGCGCCGTGGACCGAGCCGTCCGCCGTGCTGGCGGAGGCCCGCGGCGTGTTCGGCGGCCCCGTTGAGCTCGTCGCCGCCGGCGGCAGCTACCAGGTGTAGCCCTGCTCTGGCAGGTAGGACGGCCGCGGGTGCTAGGAGCCGCCGCCGACGCCCTTCCAGACGGCGGCCGAGCCGGAGTGCCCGATCCGCACGATCTGCACGGTGGTGGCGACGCCGGTGAAGGCGACGAGCGCGGCGGCGATGATGGCGATCCGCCGCCACGTTCTGGTGACCTGCACGGCCCCGTCGCCGGCCCCGTCGCGGCCACTGTCGCGGCCACCGTCGCGGGCCCCGTCACCGGCTCTGTCGCGGCCAGTGTCGCGGCTGCCGGACGAGCCGGCTGCGGTGTCGGCGCCGCGCTCCCTGTCGGCCAGCCGCCCCGCGATCACCAGCAGCAGGACGGCTACGCCGAACGCCAGCGCGAACGGCAGCAGGTTGTTGCCGAGGTCGGCGTGCCGCTGGATGGCGGGGTTGGCCGGCAGCACGCTCTTGAGCTGGTTGCCGGTCTTGGTGGCCAGCGGCACGGTGGCGACGCCGACCGCGGTCAGGGCGAGCACGGCGAGCCCGAACCGGCGGCGCCAGGTGGCCCGCGCCGCGATCACCAGGCCGCCGAGCGCGGCCAGCGGCAACAGCACGACGATCACGTGTACCAGCAGCGGATGCACCGGGATGCCGTCGATAGTGATCAGCTCCGGCTGGGTGAACACCACGGCAGGAGCGTACGGCGTGGATCACGGCTGGGTTCATCGGCCGCGCCGTAAGGTGCACCAATGGCCAGAGCCGACGGTAGGAACGACGACCAGCTGCGCGACGTGCGGATCACCCGCGGCTACCAGGACTGGCCGGCGGGATCCGTGCTCGTGGAGTTCGGCAGGACCAGGGTGCTGTGCGCGGCGAGCGTGCAGACCGGGGTGCCGCGCTGGCGGGCCGGCTCCGGCCTTGGCTGGGTGACCGCCGAGTACGCCATGCTGCCGTCCGCAACGCACACCCGCTCCGACCGCGAGTCGGTGAAGGGTCGGGTCGGTGGCCGCACCCACGAGATCAGCCGGCTGGTCGGCCGCGCGCTGCGGGCCTGCATCGACCTCGCCGCACTCGGCGAGAACACCATCGCGATCGACTGCGACGTGATCCAGGCCGACGGCGGCACCCGCACGGCCGCGATCACCGGCGCCTACGTCGCGCTGGCCGACGCCGTGACCTGGCTCGGCGCGGCGCGCAAGCTCAACGACCCCCAGCCGTTGTCCTGCTCGGTGGCCGCGGTGAGCGTCGGGGTGGTCGGCGGCCGGGTGCGGCTTGACCTGTCCTACGAGGAGGACTCGCGGGCCGAGGTGGACATGAACGTGGTGGCCACCGACGCCGGCACCCTGGTCGAGCTGCAGGGCACCGGCGAGGGCGCGACGTTCCCGCGCTCCACCCTCGACCGGATGCTGGACGCCGCGCTCGTCGGCTGCCAACAGCTCACCGCCATCCAGCGCGCCGCGCTCGCGCAGCCGTACCCGGCAACCCTGCCGTGACCAGGGTGTTGCTGGCGACCGCGAATGTGCACAAGCTCGCCGAGCTGCGGCGGCTGCTGGCCGCCGACGGCGTGACCGGGCTGACTGTCCTCGGGCTGCCCGACCTCGGCCGGTACCAGGAGCCGGTCGAGGACGGCGCGACGTTCGAGGACAATGCGCTGATCAAGGCGCGGGCCGCGGCGGCGGCCAGCGGGCTGCCAGCGCTGGCCGACGACTCCGGGCTGTGCGTCGACGCCCTGAACGGCATGCCCGGCGTGCTGTCCGCGCGGTGGTGTGGCCGGCACGGTGCCGACGCTGCCAACCTCGAGCTCGTGCTCGCGCAGGTGGCCGACGTGCCGGACGCCCGGCGCGGCGCGCAGTTCGACTGCGCGGCGGCCCTGGTGCTGCCCTCGGGTGCCGAGCACGTGCTGCGCGCCTCGTGGCGGGGGACCCTGGTTCGTGCGGCCCGTGGCGTCAACGGCTTCGGCTACGACCCCATCTTCGTGCCGGCCGGTGAGACCCGTACCTCCGCGGAGCTCGACCCCGACGAGAAGGACGCACGCTCACACCGTGCCAAGGCGTTGCGCGCCATGCTCCCGCGGTTGCGCGCCCTGGCCCGGTGAGCCATGGCGTGCCTCCAAGTACCACCATTGCGGCGAAGTTGGGCCTTTAACTACAACCACTACGACCGGCGTCGGAGGACGACAATGGTGGTACTTAACGATGATCAACAGGGGTAATGGTGGTACTTGGAGGCCGCCGTAGGCCGCACGGAGGAGCACGGAGGAGCACGCCATGACCGCAGTGACCCGGAACCGGCTGGACGAGCGGCTGGTCAGGCAACTCCTCGGCCGCGTGGTGAGCAGCACCGGCGAGACCGCGGTCACCGTTGCGCCGTTCACCGGCGAGCCGCTCGCGGCCGTGCCGGTGTCGTCGCCGCAGGACGTGACGACCGCGTTCGAGCGGGCGAGGGCCGCCCAGCGCGAGTGGGCCGCGACGAGCACGCGCCGGCGCGCCGAGGTGCTGCTCGGCTACCACGACCTCGTGCTCGACCAGCAGGAAGGGCTGCTGGACCTGATCCAGTGGGAGTCCGGCAAGGTCCGCAAGCACGCCTTCGAGGAGATCGCCGACCTTGCCGTCACCGCGCGCTACTACGCGCGCCGGGGGCCGGGGTTCCTCCGGTCACGACGCAGGGCCGGCGTGCTGCCGATACTCACCAAGACCCACGAGTTGCACCACCCCAAAGGTGTCGTCGGGGTGATCTCACCGTGGAACTACCCGCTGTCGCTGGCCATGACGGACGCGCTGGCCGCGGTGATGGCCGGCAACGCGATCGTGCTCAAGCCGGACGGCCAGACCCCGCTGATCGCGCTGGCCGGCGTCCGGCTGCTTCGTGAGGCCGGGCTGCCCGAGGACCTGTGGCAGGTGGTGTACGGCCCCGGTCCGGTGATCGGCGGCGCGATCATCGACCAGGCCGACTACGTGTGCTTCACCGGCTCGACGGCGACCGGTCGCACGGTCGCGGCGCGGGCCGCCCAGCGGCTCGTCGGCTGCTCGCTGGAGCTCGGCGGCAAGAACCCCATGGTGGTCTTCGAGGACGCTGACCTGGACAAGGCGGCCGAGTGCGCGGTCCGGGCATGCTTCTCCTCCGCAGGGCAGCTGTGCATCTCGATCGAACGGATGTACCTGGCGAGCGGGATCCGCAAGGAGTTCCTCGGCAAGTTCCTGCAGCGGGTGCACGCCATGCGGCTCTCGAGCGGGTTCGACTTCGACTCCGACATGGGTTCGCTGGTCTCGGCACGGCAGCTCGCCACGGTCACCGAGCACGTCGAGGACGCCGTCGCCAAGGGCGCGACCGCTCTTGCCGGCGGCAAGGGCCGGCCGGACCTCGGCCCGTACTTCTTCGAGCCGACCGTGCTCACCGACGTCACGGCGGACATGACGCTGTTCGCCGAGGAGACGTTCGGACCGGTCGTCTCGGTGTACGGCTTCGACAGCGAGGCACATGCTGTGGCCCTGGCGAACGAGACCCGCTACGGCCTCAATGCCAGCGTGTGGACGCGCGACCCTGACCGCGGCGCGCGGGTGGCCGCGCGGATCAGGGCCGGCACGGTCAACGTCAACGAGGGCTACGCGGCGGCGTACGGCTCGCTCGACTCGCCGATGGGCGGCATGGGCGAGTCGGGCCTCGGCCGCCGGCACGGCAGGGAGGGCCTGCTGCGCTTCACCGACACGCAGACCGTCGCGGTGCAGCGGTTGCAGGGGCTCGGCACGCCGCGCGGCCTCACCGACGAGCGCTGGACACGCACCCTCGGCACGACGCTGCGGGCGCTGAAGAGGGTGGGTTGGCGATGAAGGCGTGGCAGGTCACCTCGCTCGGCGCGCCGGTTGACGCGCTGGAGCTGGTCGAGCTGGCCGATCCCGCGCCGGGGCCTGGCCAGCTGCTGGTGCGGGTCGGCGCGGCGGCGCTGAGCTATCCGGACGCGCTGATGTGCCGCGGCGAGTACCAGATCAAGCCGCCGCTGCCGTTCACCCTCGGCGTTGAGGCCGCCGGCACGGTCGAGGCGGTCGGGCCCGATGTGCACGAGTGGACGCCCGGCCAGCGGGTGCTCGGCATGGCTGCCTCCGGCAGCCTCGCCGAGCTGACCCTGTTCGACGCGGCGCACGCATTCGAGGTGCCGCCCGGCCTCGACGACGCCGAGGCCGCCGCGTTGCACATGAACTACCAGACGGCGCACTTCGCGCTGCACCGTCGCGCCGGCCTGCGGCAGGGCGAGACCGTGCTGGTGCACGCCGGCGCTGGTGGGGTCGGCTCGGCCACCATCCAGCTTGCCCGCGCCGCCGGGGCCCGGGTGGTCGCCGTCGTGGGCGGTCCGCACAAGGCCGAGGTGGCCAGCCGGCTGGGCGCGGACGTGGTGGTCGACCGGCACGCCGCGGACTTCGTCACCGTGGTGAAGGAGCTGACCGGCGGCAACGGCGTCGACGTCGTCGTCGACCCGGTCGGCGGCGACACGTTCACCCGCTCGACGAAGTGCGTCGCGTTCGAGGGGCGGATCGTGGTGGTCGGGTTCACCAGCGGCGCGTTCGGGCAGCTCGCCACGAACCACGTGCTGATCAAGAACTACGGTGTGCTCGGGCTGCACTGGGGTCGCTACGCGGTCACCGCGCCCGACCTGGTCGCCTCGGTGCAGCGCGAGCTCGACGCCATGGTGGCATCCGGCGTGGTGAAACCGCTGGTCACCGAGCGGCTCGCGATGCCGGACGCCCCCGACGGCATCACCCGGCTTTCCGCCGGCTCGACGACCGGGCGGGTGGTCGTCGAGCCGCACCTCTAACCACGGTCCGCACCGACACCCGTGCGGAAACGAGCGTGTGCGGCGTGCACATGGTTGTAACCGGACGGTGACGGCACCATTGACGGCATGCGAACCGTACGGCTTGGCGCGGTTGCCATCGCAGCCGCCATCGCCGCCGCGGCCACCATGACCGTCGGCGCGCCACCGGCGTCGGCCTCGTACCTGTACCCGCAGGCCGTGTCCAACGGCACCGGCAACCCGAACGGCTGCTGGGACTGGTGGGGCTACACCGGCGCCGGCTACGCCCAGCGCGGCGCCCCGCAGATGGCCACCATCATGGCCATGGTGCACGCCATCGGCGGCTAGCCGCTGGCCGTCGTGAGTGGCAAAGGGCGCTCTGACGCCCTTGCCACTCACGAGCAAACTGCCGCTCAGCCGAGGGTGTCCTTTAGGGCCGAGCGCAGCAGCGCCAGGCCGGCGGGGATGCGCTCCAGCGGCACCATGCCGTAGCCGAAGAGCAGCCCGTGGCGCGGCGGGCCGTCCACCGCGAACGAGGACAGCGGCTGGACGAGCACGCCGCGCTCGCGGGCCGCGCCCACGACGGTGCGCAGGTCGTGCCCGCTCAGCGCGGACAGGTGCAGCCCGGCCGGCGACGGCACCGGGTCCAGCCACGGCGCGAGGTCGGCGGCCAGCACCGCGGAGATCAGGTCGTGCCGCGCCTGGTACACCGACCGCATCCGGCGGACGTGCCTGGCCAGCGTGCCGTCGTCGAGGAACCGCGCGAGCGCGGCCTGCGCCGGCAGCGCGGTGTGCCAGTCGGTGACGAACTTCGCGGTGCGCAGCGCCGAGTGCAGCGACGGCGGCGCGACGCAGAACCCCAGCCGCAGGGTCGGCAGCATGACCTTGGAGAACGAGCCGACGTACACCACGCGGCCGTGCCGGTCGAGGCTCTGCAGCGGCTCGATGGGCCGCCCGGTGAACCGGAACTCGCTGTCGTAGTCGTCCTCGAGCACGACCGCGTGGTGCGCGCGGGCCCACGCCAGCAGCGCCATCCGGCGAGGCAGCGACATCGGCACGCCGAGCGGGAACTGGTGCGACGGGGTGACGTAGACCAGCCGCGCGTCGCCGGGGATGGCGTCCACCACCAGGCCGTGCGCGTCGACCGGAACGCCGACCACGCGCAGCCCGAGCGAGGAGAACAGCATCGCCGGCGGGGGATAGCCGGGGTCCTCGACCGCGACGCGGTCGCCGGGCGAGAGCAGCACGCGGGCCACCAGGTCGACGGCCTGCTGGCAGCCGCTGGTCACCAGCACGTCGTCGCGGCCGGCCCGCACCGCGCGGGACACCCCGGCGTGCCTGGCGATCGCGGCCCGCAGTCCGGGGTGGCCGGCCGGGTCGGCGTACACGCCGGCCTGCACGGCGCTGGCCCGCAGCTCGTCGGCCATCAGCCGCCGCCAGGTCTGGTACGGGAACAGCCGCGCGTCCGGCACCCCGGCCCTGAAATCGTACTCGGCCCCGGTGGCCGACAGGTCGGGCGGCTCGCCGATCGCGTCCCACACCGGCCGCGGTCGCGGTGCGTCGGCCCCGTCGGCCGGCGCCGCCGGGTGCTCCTCGACCGGCGCGCTGACGTAGGTGCCGGCGCCCATCCGGCCGGCGACGAAGCCCTCGGCCGCGAGCCGGTCGTAGGCCACCGCGACCGTGTTGCGGGACACCGCGAGCCGGCTCGCCAGCTCGCGGGTCGCCGGCAGGGTCTGCCCCAACCGCAGCCGCCCGTCCAGGATCGCGCCCCGGATCTGCCGGTAGATCTGGCCGGTCAGGTCGCGCCGCCCGTCCAGGCTGACGTGCAGGTCCACCTCAGTGCGGCCCTGAGGTCTCGAAGTACTCCTCGGCCACCCGCTTGGGCACGCACATCGCCCATGCCTCGACGACGAGCTCGTGCATCTCGGCCTCGTCAAGGGCGTCCAGCCGGACCCGCACCCAGTTGTAACGCATGTCGGACTGGACCGGCAGCATGAACTTGTCCGGCTCGGAGGCGACCAGCGCGGCGCGCTCCTCCTTCGGGAAGGCGAAGCCCATGCTCTTCTCGTCACGGGAGAAGGACAGCCAGACGATCCGGCCGACCCGGAACTTCACCCGGTCCGCGACCAGCGCCTCGTACGAGCGCGGCAGGCTCAGCGCCAGCCGGCGCACGTCGTCGGCCGTGACCATGCCAACCCCCAGACGTCTCGTTCGGGCGCCAATTGTCGCGCGCCGGGGTGCCAGCGGTGCGCGGCCGGCTGAATCTGTGCTGCCGATGGTGATTTCCAGCCGTGTGCATCTTGCGCGCCATTCGAGGTGCGACTACACCAACGGGAGCATCTGCCGTAACCCAATGTGCCGGGAGTCCCCTATGAGGCGCGACAAAGGCGTCAAAGCGTCCCTCGCACTACTGATGGCGCCGCTCCTGCTGTTACTCCTCGGAGTCGACGCGAGCGGTGCCCCGAACGGACCGGCGCTCAGCGGAGCGTCACTGACACCGGCTGGCAGGGTCCAGGCCGACAAGGCCCCGACCAGCCGGCTGGCCGAGACCGACCAGTCGCTGCTCGGCAAGTCCGACGCGGCCCCGGTCCAGGTCATGATCAAGCTGGACTACGACTCGGTGGCGACCTACGGCGGCGGCATCCGCGGCCTCGAGGCGACCAGCCCGTCGGTCACCGGCAAGGCCCTGACCGACGCCGCGACCGCACGGCAGCGGTACGAGGCGCACATCGCCGGCAAGGAGCAGGCGTTCACCGCCGAGCTCGCCAACCGGGTGCCACAGGCCACGGTCGGCCGCTCGCTGCGGACGGTCTACGGTGGGGTTGCGGCCCAGGTTCCGGCGAACAGGATCGCCGACGTGCTCGCGATACCCGGCGTGGTGGCCGTGCAGAGGGACGCGCTGAACAAGCCGCTGACCGACTCCAGCCCGCAGTTCCTCGGGGCGCCCAGCGCCTACAACCAGCTCGGCACCACCGCCAACGCCGGCCAGGGCGTGATCTACGGCAACCTGGACACCGGCGTGTGGCCCGAGCACCCGTCCTTCGCCGACCAGGGCAACCTGCCGGCGCCGCCCGGCCCGGCCAGGGTGTGCAACTTCGGCGACAACCCGCTGACCCCGGCCAACGACCCGTTCGTCTGCCAGCACAAGCTGATCGGCGGCCAGCCCTTCCTCGCCACGTACCTCTCGGACCCGGCGCGCGCCGGCGCCGAGCCGTTCCACACCGCCCGTGACTCCAACGGGCACGGCACGCACACCGCGTCCACCGCCGGCGGCAACATCGTCGACAACGTGTCGGTGCTCGGCTCGCCGCTGCCCGACATCCACGGCCTCGCGCCCGGCGCGTGGGTCATGGAGTACAAGGTCTGCGGCATCCAGGGCTGCTTCTCCTCCGACTCCGCCGCGGCCGTCGAACGGGCCATCCTGGACGGCGTCGACGTGATCAACTTCTCGATCTCCGGTGGCACCCAACCGTTCTCCGACCCGGTCGAGCTGGCGTTCCTCGACGCGTACGCCGCCGGCGTGTTCGTCTCGACGTCGGCCGGCAACGAGGGCCCAGGGGCCGGCACGGTCAACCACCTCTCGCCGTGGGTCGCCTCCGTCGCGGCGTCCACCCAGACCCGCGAGTTCGCCACCACGCTCACGGTGCACGCTGGCAACGGCGACACGTTCACCATGGACGGCGCGTCGATCACCCCGGGCGCCGGCCTGGCCCCGATCGTGCTGTCCAGCGAGGCGCCGTACGCCAACCAGTTCTGCACCACACCGGCCGCGCCTGGGTCGCTGGCCGGCAAGATCGTGGCCTGTGCCCGCGGCGCCGACATCGCCCGCGTCACCAAGGGCTACAACGTGCTGCAGGGCGGCGCGGTCGGCATGGTGCTGTACAACCCGACGCTGGCCGACACCGAGACCGACACGCACTACCTGCCGGCCGTGCACCTCGCCGACGGCACCACGTTCGTGGCGTTCATGAACGGCCACAGCGGCGAGACGGCGTCCTTCCCGGCCGGTGTGTCGCGCAACGGCCAGGGCGACGTGATGGCGGCGTTCTCCTCGCGCGGCCCCGGCGGCAACTTCATCAAGCCGGACATCACCGCACCCGGCGTGCAGATCCTGGCCGGTGACACGCCGGTCGCCGAGGACCCGACGTCCAGCGGCCCGGCCGGGGAGTACTTCCAGGCCATCGCCGGCACGTCGATGTCCTCGCCGCACGACGCCGGCGCGGCCATCCTGCTGCGGGCGGTGAACCCGGACTGGACGCCGGGCCAGGTGAAGTCGGCGCTGATGACCACGGCCCTGCAGAGTGTGGTCAAGGAGGACGGCACCACGCCGGCCGACCCGTTCGACTACGGCTCCGGTCGCGTCCAGCTCACCAACTCGTGGAAGCCGGGGCTGACGTTCGACGAGACCGCGGCACGCATGGCGGCGCTGGGCAACGACCCGATCAACGCCGTGCACCTGAACATCCCGTCGGTCAACGCGCCGGTCGTGCCTGGCCGGCTGAGCACGATCCGCACCGCGAAGAACGTCAGCGGCCTGCGGATGCGCTACGACGTGCGGACCACGGCGCCGGCCGGTGCGTCCATCACGGTGCTGCCGTCGTCGTTCATGCTGGATCCCGGCCAGTCGATCGACCTGACCGTCACCATCGCGTCCAGCGCCCCGCCGGCGCAGTACTTCGGCGAGGTGCGGCTGGTGCCGCGGCGCGGCGAGTTCCCGACGCTGCACCTGCCGGTCGCGTTCGTCACCGGCCAGGCGTCGGTGAGCCTGGCCAGCTCCTGCTCGCCGGCCACCATCCCGGTGAACGGCATCAGCAGCTGCCAGATCACCGCGACGAACAACTCCTTCGACACCACGACTGTCGACCTGCGGACCACCCTGAGCAACAAGCTCAAGGTGGACTCGGTGAGCAACGCGTTCATCGTGGACAACCGGACGGTCGAGAAGCCCAACGTCACCCTGGCCGGGGCGACACCGGGCGTGCCGTCGGTCGACCCGGGTGCGCTGTTCGGCTACCTCCCGCTCGACGCGTTCGGCGTCACACCGATCTCGATCGGCGACGAGGAAATCATCAACTTCAACGTGCCGTCGTTCGTCTACAACGGCGTCACCTACAGCCAGCTCGGGGTCGACTCCAACGGCTACCTGCTGGCCGGCGGTGGCTCCTCGCAGGACAACGAGTGCTGCAACCTGCCGAACGGGCCCAGCCCGGCGCGTCCGAACAACATGCTCGCGCCGTTCTGGACCGACCTGGACGGCTCGGGGACGACGGGCATCTTCGCGGCGACCCTGACCGACGGCGTGAACACCTGGATCGTGGTCGAGTACCGGGTGAACGTGTTCGGCACCACCAGCTCACGGGTCTTCCAGGCCTGGATCGGCGTCGACGGGGTGCAGGACATCACCTACGCCTACCCGGGCCCGCTGGCCGACCCCAACGGCCAGCCGTTCCTGGTCGGGGCGGAGAACGCCCTCGGCCAGGGTGACGTGACCGCCACCCTGCCCACGCAGGACCTGCGGGTCACCAGCAGCGCCCCGACCCCGGGCCAGGCGGTGAGCTACACGGTCAACGTCCGGGGCGTGGACACCGGCACCGGCACGGTGACCACCGAGATGCAGGGCGAGGGCCTGCCCGGCGTCACGATCGTCACGTCCCAGGTGACGATCAGGCGCGGCGGCCAGGCCACCGCGTAGCGCGGCAGCGCTCGTAGCCGAGCGGCCCCGCCGCCTCCAGCCAGGAGTGGCGGGGCCGCTCGCTGGTCCGGGCGACCGTACCGGCACCGGAACCGCGTCGACGATTCAACGTGGTGGCAATCGGGGTACCCCGCAACCGCGGGCCGTGCCGACGGCCGCAGCTGACGAGAAGGGAATGGTCATGCCACTCCTCCGCAAGCTCACCGTGCTCGCCGGGGCGGCCGAGGCGGCCAGGCGGTACGCGCGCAAACATCCGGACAAGGTCAACAAGCTGGCCGACAAGGCGGGCGACCTCATCGACAAGGGCACCAGGGGCAAGTTCCACAAGAAGATCAACGGTGCGGTGCAGAAGGTGCACATGTCCACCGCGAACATGCGGTCGCACTGACAACCCCGCTCGAACGGCAAGGCGGCACCCCGCGGACCCTTCGCGGGGTGCCGCCCCGTTGGACCGGGCTATCCGTGGACCGGGCTATCCGTGGACCGGGAGAGCGGCGAGGCTGTGGCCATGCGCCGCGCGGCCGAGAGCACCGTGACACTGCTGCGCGCCAGCCACCCGGAGCCAAGCGCAGCGGTGACGGTGGCCATCGTCGCGCTGGCCGCGGCCACCGGCAGGCAGGCGCCAGGGCTGGTCGCGGTGGCCGCCGCCGTGCTCGCCGGGCAGCTCTCGGTCGGCTGGCTCAACGACTACCTCGACGCCGAGCGCGACCGCGCGGTGCGACGCCGGGACAAGCCGGTCGCGGCCGGCGCCGTGCCGCGCCGCACGGTCGGCGCGGCGGCCGTGGTCGCGGTGGCGCTGTGCGTGCCGCTGTCGCTGCTGTCCGGCCTGCCGGCCGGCGCGGCGCACGTCGTCGCGGTCGCGTCGGGGTGGGCCTATGACCTCGGCGTGAAGGCCACCGCGGTCTCGGTGCTGCCCTACGCCGTGTCGTTCGGGCTGCTACCCGCGTTCGTCACGCTCGGCCTGCCGGGACATCCGCCACCAGCGGCGTGGCTGGTCGCCGCCGGGGCGCTGCTCGGCTCGGCCGCGCATTTCGCCAACGTGCTGCCGGACCTGGCCGACGACGCGGCCACCGGGGTCCGCGGTCTGCCGCACCGGCTCGGCGCCGCGGCGTGCCGGCTGGTGGCCGCCGTGCTGCTGCTTGCCGCCTCGGCCGTGCTTGCGCTCGGGCCGAAGGGACCACCGACCGCGTTCGGCCTCGCCGTGCTGGCCATCGCTACCGGCACGCTGGTCGCCGGTCACCTGCTCGGCCGGCGTCCCCGCTCGCGGGCCCCCTTCCGGGCCATGCTCGTGGTCGCCGTGCTCGACGTGCTGGC
>Ga0184609_10000319_pt1 | contig 13876 bp, 14 predicted proteins | sample PLM1_60_coex_FD_133165 | JGI IMG/M metagenome (GOLD analysis project Ga0184609, IMG submission 133165) | Groundwater sediment microbial communities from an aquifer in East River, Colorado, USA - PLM1_60_coex | ecosystem: Environmental > Terrestrial > Soil > Riparian zone | place: USA: East... | reverse complement strand
GGCCGGTCAGCCAGTTGCCGAGGAGCTGGTGGCCGGCGTCGGTGAGGATCGACTCGGGGTGGAACTGGACGCCCTCGACCGGGTGGCTGCGGTGGCGCAGGGCGGTCCGGCCGGTGCGGTAGGGGGCGGCCAGGTGGCGGCCGGGGGCGGCGGTGTGCCGGCCCTGGTAGGCGAAGGCGACCAGCAGGAGCACACCGAGGGTGAAGGAGCTGAGGCCGACCCCGATCAGGGGCAGGGTCCGGTCGGGGCCGGTGGAGGCCAGCGGGCAGGCCCGGGCCAGCGAGTGCTCGACCCAGGCCAGGGGCGTGGCCTGGCCGGGCCGCCTGACCACGGCGCGGACCCGGCGCATGCCGCTCAGGGCGACGTCGGCCCGCCACTCGAAGGTACCGGAGGCGCTGGTGGTCACGCGGTCGCGGGACAGGGTCCGCTCGGACGCCGGGTCGACCAGGGCGACGTCGAGGCCGGTCCGTTCGGGCAGCCCGGTCCCCTCGGTGGTGGCGCCGTCGCAGGTCAGGTCGTGGAGGCCGACGTAGGTGACAGCGGCCGCGGGCCGGGCGACCGCCAGCAGGGCGAACGCGGTGAGGCCGACCGTGGCCGCTCGCCGCCACCGCATCGAACCCTCTCCTTCCGCCGCCGCGCAGCCTTCCCAGCTAAGCGTGCGCCGATGTGACGATACGGAAACCTACCCGGGTCGGCGCATCGGCAATGCTGCGGAAGCAGACGGGCGTATCGGCCGGATCGCCTGACTCACTCGACCTGCAGGTCGATCGCGTCGACCAGCAGGCGACCGTCGGCGGGCAGGTTCAGGCCGACGATCTCCACGGCCAGGCTGGACCCGGGCACCCGGGTGTGATGCTCGACGGCGAGCTGGTGCCAGCCGGCGTCGGGCAGGGTGTAGCCGGCCTCCTCCGAGCTGGCCACCTGGCCGCCGGCGCGTTCGCGCAGGGCGAGGACCACCTGGCCGCCGGCGCGGCTTTGCACCCAGAAGATCGCCTCGTAGGTCGTGTCCGCCCTGGACGTCGCCACCCCCGACCGGGCCATGCCCGCCGGGCGCGCCCGGGACTCGCCAGGGGTGACGGCGACCGCCCACCGCCCGGAGGCCCCGCCCTCGACCCGCTCGACGCTGGCCCCGCCCAGCGGCGTCCAGCCGCCCAGGTCGCGCTCGAAGTCGCCGTCGGAGAGCAGGTTGCCCGGGGTCGGCCGGATCGGCCGGGCCGCCGGGACGCTGGTTGCCGTGGTGGTGGTGGCCGTGACGGTGGTGGTGGCGGCGGCTGGCTGGGCCCGGGTGGTGGCCGGCGCCGCCTCCCGCCCCCCACCGGTCCCGGCCTCGCGGGTGAGCAGGGAGATCGCCGCCGTCACAGCGGCCAGGGCGAGCATCGCGACCAGGAACAGCCGCTGCAGCGGCGAAAGACCGAACCGCTTCGGGGGCTCGGCCAAGTGCCGCGGAGCGCGGGCTGCCATGGCGGAATACTGTGCTCGGGGAAGCCAAGGCGGCAACAGGCAGGTGGAGGCGTGGCGGTCCCGATCCCTGTGCTGGGAGCTCGCTCCCCCAACGGCCACCCCGGAGGCGCCCATGCCAAGGTCAGGCGACACGGCGCCTCAGCGCGGGTCGCGGACCTCGCCGGCGATGTGGCCCAGGACGCCGTTCACGAACCGGCCCGACTCGGCGGTGGACAGCAGCTTGGCCAGCTCGATCGCCTCGTCGAGGACCACAGCGGTCGGGACCTCCGGCCGTTCCACCAGCTCGAAGGTGGCCAGGCGGAGCAGGTTGCGGTCGACCAGCGGCATGCGCTCGATCGTCCAGTGCTCGGCCGCCTCCCGGATGCGGGCGTCCAGCTCGGGCAGCAGCCGGGCCACGCCGTCGACCAGCTCGACGGTGTAGGCGTCGGGGGTGCCGGACTCGCGGTCGTCGCGGTGGCGGGCCAGGACCTCGGCCACGGGCCGCCCCAGCAGGTCGGCCTCGAAGAGGATGTCGAGGGCGCGCCGTCGGGCGGCCGATCGCGTGCCTGGCGCGGCCACCGGGTCGCTCACTGCACCCGTGTCAGGTAGGCGCCGGAGCGGGTGTCGACCTTGACCCGGTCGCCGGTCTCCACGAACAGCGGCACCTGCACCACCGCGCCCGTCTCCACCGTGGCCGGCTTGGTCGCCCCCGAGACCCGGTCGCCCTTGATGCCCGGCTCGGTCTCGGTGACCTTGACCTCGACCGACGCCGGCAGCTCGAGCCCGATCGCGGTGCCGTCGTAGAAGGTGACGTAGGGTGTGGCACCGTCGGTGAGCCAGCTGGCCGCACCCCCGACCGCCGCGGCGTCCACCACCGACTGGTCGTAGGTCTGGGTGTCCATGAAGTGGAACCCGGTCTCGTCGCGGTACAGGTACTGCATCTCCCGCTTGTCGAGGATGGCCACCTCGACCGGCTCGTCGGCCCGGAAGGTCTTCTCCAGCGTCCGGCCGGTGCGGACGTTCTTGAGCTTGGTGCGCACGAACGCGCCGCCCTTGCCCGGCTTGACGTGCTGGAACTCGACGACGTTCATGAGGTTGCCGTCGAGGTTGAGGGTCATGCCGTTCTTGAGGTCATTGGTGGTCGCCATGTTCCCACCCTATCACCGGATTACGGACCCGAATCCGGCCGCGCCCCGGCAGCGGCGATGAAGGCGTCGACCTCCTCGGCCAGCACCGACAGCGGGACGCCGCCGGTGCCGAGCACCAGGTCGTGGAACGCCCGCAGGTCGAAGCTGGCCCCGAGGCGCTCGGCGGCCAGCTCCCGGAGCCGGACCAGCTCCAGCCGGCCGACCATGTAGGCCAGCGCCTGGCCCGGCATGGCGACGTAGCGGTCGACCTCGTTCTCGATGTTGGTCCGGGTGAGCGCCGAGTTGGCCAGCAGGTAGTCGATCGCCCGGCCGCGGCTCCAGCCGAGCTGGTGGAGGCCGGTGTCCACCACCAGCCGGCAGGCCCGCCAGGAATCGAACGAGAGCATGCCGAAGCGGGCCAGGTTGCCGGAGTACAGGCCCATCTCGTCGGCCAGGCGCTCGGTGTACAGCGCCCAGCCTTCGCTGAACGCGGTGACGTAGCCGAACCGCCGGAACCGGGGCAGCTCCTGCCGCTCCTGGGCCAGGGCGAACTGGAGGTGGTGGCCGGGGACGCTCTCGTGAAAGGCCAGCGCCTCGTACTCGTAGCGGGTCCTGGTCCCGGGGGCGGAGGTGTTCAGCCAGTGGACGCCGGGGCGGCTGCCGTCCGCCGACGGGAGCTGGTAATAGCCGAGGACGGCGTCCTTGGCCTCGTAGGGGCTCATCTCGTCGACCCGGCAGGGGACGCTCGGCACCCGGCCGAACCAGCCGGGCAGGGCGGCCACGGCCCGTTCAAGGGCGTCCCGGCTCGACCGGAGGATCTCCGCCGCCGTCTGGAACCGCAGCTCGGGGTCGCCGCGGAGCCTGGCCAGGACCTCCTCCAGGTTGCTGGTGCCGAGCACCCTTGCCCCGAGCGTCCGGTACTCCTCGGCCAGCCCGGCGACCAGGTCGAGGCCGAGCCGGTGGATCTCCTCCGGGTCGCGGTCGGTGGTGGTGTGCTGGCGGACCGTCGACCGGTAGACGGCCTCGCCCCCGGGCAGGTAGGCCAGCCCGCAGCGGTCGTCGGGGCGGGCGTCCGGCAGGACCTGGTCGCGCAGCAGGGCCCGGTAGCGGGCCATCGCCGGCCGGACCGACCCGGCCACCGCCTCGGCCAGCCGGTCCCGCCAGCGGCCGGCGTCGACCTCGGCCGGGGGGGCCGGGGTCAGCAGCGGGTCGCTGGCCGGCGGATCGGCCAGGTAGGCGTCGAGCTGGGCGATGGCCGCCCGGACGCCGAGCGCCGGCGGGGTCCGGCCGGCGGCGATCCCGGCCCGCAGCCGGTCGCCGGCCTGGTCGAGGCACCGGCCCAGCCGGCGGCAGCGTTCCAGATACTCGTCGGCCTGGCCGGCGGTGGTCAGGGCGACCTTGGGGACGAGGCCGAGCACGACCGTCTGGATGCCGCTCATGGTGGCCGAGACGGTCAGCTCGGGCCAGCGGGCGGCCAGCTCGGCCCGGCGGTCACGCAGCCCACGGCGCAGCATGGCATGGGTGACCCGGTCCGGTGCCTCGAGCAGCCCGGTGTCGATCCCGTCCAGGCGCCGCTCCAGGTCGGCCAGCCGCCCGTCGGTGGCGGCCTCGGCCGCCTCGGACAGGTCGGGCACCTCGGCGTCCCAGCCGGCCACGCCGAGCGCGCTGGCCTCGAACGGCGAGGCGTCCATGGTCACCTGGAAGTACCGCTCGGCCAGCTCGCCGAGGGGGCCGGAATCGGTCACAGCTCCAGCAGCTCCTTGGTCGCGGTGGTGAGCAGCTCGTGGCCGCCGGGCCGGGCGACCACCAGGTCCTCGATCCGGACGCCGCCGAACCCGGGGAGGTAGACGCCGGGCTCGATGGCGACCGGCGTCCCGGCGGCGATCCGGTCCCTGGCGCCCGGGCGCAGCCGGGGGGCCTCATCTCGCTCCAGGCCGATCCCGTGGCCGGTCGGGTGCGGAAACGAGTCGCCGAGGCCAGCCTCGGCGATCGGCTGGCGGCAGGCCCGGTCGACCTCGCCGGCCGGCACCCCGGCCTCCAGGCAGCCCAGGCCGGCCGCCTGGGCGTGGCGGACGACCTCGTAGAGGTCGCGCTGGCGCTGGGAGGCGCGGCCGAGCACCATCGAGCGGGCCAGGTTGGCGCAGTAGCCGTCCACCCTGGCGCCGAAGTCGAGCTCGACCAGGTCGCCGGCGGCCAGCGGGCGGCCGCCCGGGTGGTGGTGCGGCTCGGCGGCCTGCTCCCCGAAGGCGACGATGGTGTCGAAGGCCAGGCTCTCGCCGCCCAGCCGGCGCATGGCCAGGTCCAGGTCGACCGCCACCTGGCGCTCGGTCACCCCCTCGCGCAGGGTCGGCAGCAGCCCGGCCAGGGCCTCGTCGCCGAGCCGGGCCGCCTCGCGCATGGCGGTCAGCTCGCGCTCGTCCTTGACCTCGCGCAGCTCCTCGACCAGCGGCGGGGCGGGCACGACGGCCTGGCCGGGCAGGCCCGAGCGCAGGCGCTGGCCGTCACTCCAGGTCAGCCCGGCCGGTTCGAAGCCCAGCCCGTCCCCGGCGGTCCGGACCACGCCGCCGACCGGCCCGATCAGGTCGCCCGGGGCGAGCACCACCTCGGCGTCCGGCACCTCGGCGGCGGCCTGGTGCCGGTACCGGCCGTCGGTGAAGAACACGGTGCGGTCGTGAAGCAGCAGCAGCGCCCCGTAGCTGCCGGAGAAGCCGGTCAGGTAGCGGACGTTGACCGGCTTGGTGACCAGCAGGGCCGACAGGTCGGCGTGGGCCAGCAGGGCACGCAACGCGTGCCGCCTGGCTTCGGTGTAGGCGTGGCCGTCACTGGGCACGCGCGTCTTCCTTTCCCCCGGGGAGTGCCTCCGGAGCCCGGCCAGGCACGCACGGCGGGCATGCTGCGGGCTGCACGCCGGTTCGCCGTGACGAATGCCACGCCGATGCCTGGCCGGCCTCCGCAACCATCTTGCCAAGCTGAGCTAGCGGCGGCGAGCCAGCAGGTCGGCGGCGGCGCGGAGGCCGAGGTCGTAGCCGGCCGGGCCAAGGCCGGCGATCACGGCGGCCGCGACCGGGGCGACGGCCAGGTGGTGGCGCCAGCGCTCGCGGGCGTGGACGTTGGACAGGTGCACCTCGACCACCGGGATGGCGGCCGCCTCGACGGCGTCGCGGACCGCGTAGGAGGTGTGGGCCAGGGCCCCCGGGTTGAGCACGACCGCGCCGACTCCGCGGCCGGCCGCCGCCAGCAGCGCCTCGACCAGCTCGCCCTCGTGGTCGGACTGCAGGCCCTCGACCCGCAGGCCGAGCTCGCCGGCCAGCTTGGCCAGCCGGTCCATGATCTGGTCCAGGTCCAGCGCGCCGTAGTGGCCCGGGTCGCGGCGGCCGAGCGCTCCCAGGTTCGGCCCGTGGATGACCAGCACCAGGGGCCCCTCCCCGGTCGCGGGATAGGTCCGACTCACCGGGGGCCCATCCCGGCGGTCCCCCGGGCCCTTCCGCTCATCGCGGGTCCTCTGCCAGGGAGTTGATGGCGGCGACCAGCACGGCACGCTCGGGGGCGGGCACGACCTCGGGCTGCCCGGGGCCGCGCAGCAGCACCAGGCGGAGGCCCTTGCGGTGCTTCTTGTCGGTGGCCATGGCCTCGAGGAGCCGGTCGGGGTCCGGCCGCTGCAGGGCGACCGGGAGGCCGAGCGCCCGCAGCAGCTCGACGTGCCCGGCGGCCAGTCCCGGCCGGGCCAGCCCGATCGCCTCGGCGACCCGGGCCGCGAACACCATCCCGATGGCGACCGCCTCCCCGTGCCGCAGCCCCTGGTATCCGGCCAGCCGCTCGAGGGCGTGGCCCAGGGTGTGCCCGTAGTTCAGGGCCAACCGGCCAACCCCGCCGTTCCCGGCATGCTCGTGTTCGTCGGCACCGACGACCGTCGCCTTGACCCGGATCGCCCCCTCGACCAGGGGGGCGAGGGCGTCGGGGTCGGCGGCGGCGGCCGGGCCGGCCGACCGGGCGAGGGCCCGCGCCAGGTCGGGGTCGCCGACCAGCCCGGCCTTGGCCACCTCGGCCAGGCCGGAGCGGACCTCGGCCGCCGGCAGGCCGGCAAGGGTGTCGAGGTCGGCCACCACCGCAACCGGCTGGTGGAAGGCGCCGACCAGGTTCTTCCCGGCGGCCAGGTCGACCCCGGTCTTGCCGCCGATGGCGGCGTCGACCATGCCGAGGACGCTGGTGGGGACGTTGACCAGGGGCACGCCGCGCAGCCAGGTGGCGGCGGCGAACCCGGCGACGTCGGTGGTGGCCCCGCCGCCGACGGCCAGGATCGGGTCGGCCCGGCGGGTGGGGACGGCGGCCAGCCGCTCGTACAGCCCCGCGACCACCTCCAGCCGTTTGGCGGCCTCCCCGGCCGGGACCTCGACGGCGTGCACGGCGACGCCGCGCCGGCCAACGGCCTGCCCGACCCGCTCGGCGACGGCGGCCACGGGCCGGGAGAAGATGACCACGGCCGCCTCGGCGGCCGGGAATGGCGGCAGCAGCCGGTCGAGGCGGTCAAGCAGCCCGGCCCCGACCCACACCGGGTAGGCGCCCGCGGCGGTCGGCACCATCACCCTCCGACTGATCGGGGCACCCCCTCGGGGCTCCCCAGGCCCCTCCGGGGCCGTGTCCACGCCGGAGGCTGGGCGCGCCGGGGTGCCGGCGCCTGACCGTTCCGTCACCGGCCAGCCAGCGCGCCGACCCGGCGCCGGTACCACTCGAGCACCTCGACGGCCGTCTGCTCGACGTCGAGCCGGTCGGTGTCGATGGCCACGTCGCCGGCCGTCTCGTAGATGGGGCCGCGGGCGACCAGCAGGTCGCGGATGCGGCCGGCCCGGTCGGCGGTGTTGTTGAGCAGCGGCCGGTCGGTGACCCCGGTCAGCCGGCCGGCCAGGGTCTCGGGGGTGGCCCGCAGGTACACCAGCAGGCCGGCCTGCTTCAGGGCGGTGCGGTTGTCGGCCGACAGCACGGCCCCCCCGCCGACCGCGACCACCCGGCCGGGTACGGCGATGGCCCGGTCGATGGCGGCGATCTCGCGGCGCCGGAAGCTCAGCTCCCCTTCGCGCCGGAACAGCTCCCCGATGGTCAGGCGGGTGGCCCGCTCGATCATCAGGTCGGTGTCGACGAGCTCGCGGCCCAGCGCCCGCGCCACCAGGCGGCCGACCGAGGTCTTGCCGGCCCCCATGAAGCCGATGATCACGATGGTTGGCAGGATCTGGCGCATGCCGGCAAGCCTAACAGCCCGGGGCGTCGAGGGCCGCGTCGACCTCGGTGGTGGGGTCGCGGCCCTGCTAGTCCTGGGCCTCGGGGTCGGGCTCCAGGCCGGCCAGGTAGGCGTCGAGGTTGCGGCGGACCTCGGGCAGGGAGTCGCCGCCGGTCTTCTCCAGCAGGGCGTCGGCCAGGACCAGGGCGACCACCGCCTCGCCGACCACCCCGGCGGCGGGCACGGCGGTCACGTCCGAGCGCTGGACCACCGCCCTGGCCTTGGCCCCGGTGGCCAGGTCGACCGTGTCCAGCGCCCGGACCAGGGTCGACAGCGGCTTCATGGCCGCACGGACCCGCAGCACCTCGCCGGTGGACATGCCGCCCTCGATCCCGCCGGCCCGGCCGGTGCGCCGGCGCACCGTCCCGGCCCGGGAGCCGGGGACGATCGCGTCGTGGGCCTTGGACCCGGGCCTGGCCGCGGAGGCGAAGCCGTCGCCGAGCTCGACCCCCTTGATCGCCTGGATGCTCATCAGGGCCCCGGCCAGGCGCGCGTCCAGCTTCCGGTCCCAGTGGACGTAGGACCCCAGGCCGGGAGGCAGGCCGTGGGCGACCACCTCGAACACCCCGCCGAGGGTGTCGCCGGCCGCCTTGGCCGCGTCCACCGCGGCCGCCATCCGGCCCTCGGCCTCCCCGTCGAGGCAGCGGACCGGGGAGGCGTCGATCTCCTCCAGGTCGGCCGGCGACGGCACCGCCCTGGAACGGGTGGCCACCGGCCCGAGCCGGACCACGTGGCTGAGCACGGCCACCCCGACCTGGTCGAGCAGGGCCCGCGCGGCCGCGGCGGCGGCGACCCTTGCCGCGGTCTCGCGGGCCGAGGCTCGCTCCAGCACCGGCCGCGCCTCGTCGAAGCCGTACTTCTGCATGCCGGTCAGGTCGGCGTGGCCGGGCCGCGGCCGGGTCAGGGGCACGCCCTTGCCGCTGCGGGCGGCCTCCGGGTCGTCGACCGGGTCGGGGCTCATCACCTCGGTCCACTTGGGCCATTCGCTGTTGTCGATGCGGATGGCAAGGGGCGAGCCCAGCGTGCGTCCGTGGCGCAGCCCCCCGAGGACCTCCAGCCGGTCCTCCTCGAACCGCATGCGCTTGCCCCGCCCATAGCCGAGCCGGCGCCTGGCCAGCGCACGGGCGATGTCGGCGCTGGTCAGGGGCACACCGGACGGCAGCCCTTCGAGCACGGCGACAAGCGCCCGCCCGTGGGACTCGCCGGCGGTCAGGTAGCGCAGCATCCGTGCGATGCTACTTGAGGACGGCCTCGCCCTCGCAAAGGGTGAACGAGGTGGTGTCGGACTCGAAGGTCGCACAGGAGCTGCCGATGTCGACGGCCCGGTAGGCGCCGGCGAAGGTCTTGCCCTCGCTGACCGTGTACTGGGTGCCGTCGACCTCGACCTTCGCGGCTCGGGCACCCGACTGGCTGACGATGTCGAGCAGGGTCACCTTCTGCTCGGCCGCGGTGGCACCGCCGCCGGGGATGCTGGCGGCGCCTTGGCCGGCACCAGGTACGGTGCTCTGCACCGCCGGGCCAGTCGCGGCGGCGGCCGTGGGGCCGCTGGTCGCGACCGCCACGCCGGGCACGACCAGCGGACGGAAGGGGTCCTTGGTGTTGCCGACCGTCCCTGGGCCACCGACGGTGGTCGACGGGCCGATCAGCTGGGGCGGGGTGGTGGTGGCCGGTGCTGGACCGGCGACCGGGCGGGACACCGGCTCCTCGGCCGGCCGGCGGAGCAGCAGCGGGCTGGCCAGGAGCAGGATGGCTCCGACCACCACCACGCCAGCGAGCACGAGCAGGAGCAGCCGTTGGCGGGAGCCGCCGGCGGTTGCCTGGGGTTGGACGGCCATACGCGTCACCCTCCCTGGGTGCCGGTGGTCGCGGTCGCGCCCGCGGACGGCGCGGCCGCGTTCGCGGATCCTGTCAGTTGGAAGGCGGTCAAGCTGATGTCGGCCGAGAGCTCGCCCGGCGGGGCCGAGGCTGTTGCGGTCGCCGCAGGGGGCGCCGCCGTGCCGGAGCCCGTTCCGCTGCCCGCGGAGATCGCCACGGAGTGCACCAGCAGCGACCGCGGGGCGACGCGGCCGCTAGGCTTGGTCCCCTTGACCAACGCTTCGAGCCGGGTGAGGAAGTCCTCGATCTCGAAGTAGCCGCCGTTGACCGTCAGCTGGGTGGTGATCTCGGCCAGCCCAGGCTGGAGCTTGGAAGCCTTGGGGGGCGACGGGGCGACCGACTCCAGCTCGACGCCAGCCTGGTCGGCCGTGTCCTGCAGGGCGTCCACCAGGCTCGAAAGGGCCGGGGTGGGCGGGAACTCGGCGGCTGCCTTCCGGGCCTCCTCGCGCAGAGCGGGCTCATTGGCCTGCAGGGCCTCGAGGGCCTTGATCTCGTCGCGCAGGGCCTGGCTCTCGGCCTCGGCGACACGCTCGTCGGCGTTGGCCTGTGCGGTCGCATCCCGCTGCGGCCGCACCAGCAGCAGGGCGGTGACGGCCACCAGCAGGGCGACAGCCGCCACTCCGAGCAGGCGCTCCTGGCTGCGGGTCATGGGGTCGACGCTCCCGTCTGCCGGTCGGCCTGGAAGCGGCCCGAGAAGGCCGCCTGGCTCAGGTCGACGCTGGCCGAGAAGGTCACCGTGGGTGTCTCGGCCGGCTCGACGCTGCGCTGCGAGGACGTGAAGTAGGGGTTGAGGTACACGCGCTGCCCATCCTTGGTCGGTCCGCTGGCCAGCGTCCGCATGAAGCGGCCCACGTCGACGTGGCCGAACCCGGCACCCGCAAAGGTGAGGCTGGCCACCGGGGAGCTGGCGCCCGGGCTGCCGGGTGTGGTGCCCGTCGGCGCCTGGGCGCCGGCCGGGGCGGTGCCGACCGCCGGTGCAGCGCCCGCGTCGGCGGCGGTGGTCAACGAGGCGGTCATCTTCGTCAGCCACACGTTGCTGGGCACGATCGCCGACAGGTCCCGCATGACGCCGGACATACGGATCTCGCGGGCGTAGACATCGGTCTGCATCCGCCGGGCGGCGGCGATCTGGGCGTCCATGTCGGCGAACGGCTGGAGCCGGACCCGGCGGGCCCGCAGGTCGACGGCGACCTGCCGCTCCCGCTCGGCGTCCTCCCGGGCTTCGGCCAGTGTGCGGCTCTCCACCACGTACCAGATCCCGAGCAGGACGAGCAGGGCGGCGGCGGCGGCCCCGATACCCACTCGCTGGCGACGGATCAGCCGGCGCTCGCGGATGTGGCCGGGCAGCAGGTTGATCCTGGGCGGTTCCATCCCTCGCTTGGTCCAAGGAGCCCCCGACGCCATCTAGGCCACCGCCCCAAGGGCGAGGCCTACCGGGATGGCGGCCATCGGCTCCAGCTCGGCAAGCTGTTCGGCGGCCAGGCCCAGGCGGCCGACCCGAACCGCGGCCAGGCTGCGGCCACGCTCGACGGACACTCCGGCGGCGGCTTGAAGCCGTTCGACCAGTGAGCCGAGCAGGGAGCCACCGCCGGAGACGACCACCCGCCCGAGCGGCACCGCGTCCTGCTGACCCCGGTAGAAGTCGAGCGAACCGCGGATCTCCGCGGTGAATGCCTCCAACTGCTGCTCGATCAGGTTAGCGGCCCGCGGATCGGGGGCGTCGTCGACCGACACGGCCAGCTTGACCCGCTCCGCCTCCTCATGGTCCAGATCCAGGGCACGTTGGAGCGTCGCGGTCACGTTCTCGCCCCCCATCAGCAGGATGCGCACGAAGCGTGGGGCGCCGTCCTCGTGGATGACGACGTTGGTTACCCGCGCGCCCACGTCGACGAGCGCCTCGGCACCGTCGGAGAAGCCGGCGATCGGGGTCAGCGAGCGCAGCAGCGCGATCGGGTTGAGGTCGATCCCGACCGGCTCCAGCCTGGCCATGGCGACCGCCCCCAAGTGGCCGGCGAGCATCTCTTTCTGCGCGGCGACCAGCAGCACCCGTAGCATGCGGTGTCCTTGGGCCGCATCCTGCTCGCCGAGCACGGCGTAGTCGAGCTCCGTCTCTGCGACCGGGATCGGCAGGAACTCCTGAGCCTGGTAGGTGATCGAGCTGCGAAGCTCCTGCGGTTCCATCCAGGGCAGGTCGACCAGACGGACGACCACTCGCTGGTTGGCGACCCCGAGGATCACCTGCTTGGCGTGGAACCTGGCCCGCCGCCACAACGTCTTGATCGCGGCGGCGACGGCCGTCGGGTCGACCACTTCGCCGTCCACGACCGCGCCGGGCGGCAGGCCGGCGTGCCCGAGACGCTCGAGCACGACCCGGCCGTGACGGACCGACAGCTCCGCCGCGCGCACCGCCGTGGTGCCGATGTCCAGACCGGCGATATTTCGGGCCACCTTGTCGAGCCCCCCAAATCGTTTCCTGTACTGCGGCGCCCCGCCTGGTCCGAAGATGGTTGCTGTCCTCTGGCGGCGGGATCTGGAGCGCGCCGAGCCGCCTGTGGCGGCCGTGGAAGTGATCGACCCGGCCAGGGGCGACCTTGAGCAGGACCGGCGGGCACCTGGCCGACCTCGGCGGTCAGCCGCCGAAGAGGGCGCGGCCGTACCAGCCGGCGACCTCGCCGCCGGCCAGGATCCCGAGCAGCGCGCCGGTGACCAGCCAGGGCCCGAACGGCAACAGCGACTTGCGGGTGAGGCCGAGGAGCAGCATGGCGGCGAGGCCGGCCAGCCCGCCGAGGAGGAAAGCGGCGAACACGCCGACCGCCACCGTCCCCCACGACAGCCAGCCGAGGGCCAGGCCGAGGGTGGGCGCAAGCTTCACGTCGCCAAGCCCCATGCCCTGCGGCGAGATCAGCGCGAGCAGCAGGAAGAAAGCGCCGACGGCGGCGGCCGCGAGCAGGCCGCGGCCGAACCTGCCGAGGTCGCCTAGGCCCAGACTAGCCGCCAGCAGCAGGCCGGCCACCAGCGGGAAGACCGGGTAGGTGATGCGGTTGGGCAGCAGCCGGGTGGTAGCGTCGATTACGGCCAGCACCAGGCAGCCGAAGGCGAGGACGAGGTAGGCGGGGACCGCCCAGCCGAGGCCTTCGCCGACCAGGCGCAGCGTGACGAGGAACCAGAGCACGCCCATTGCGGCCTCGACGGCCGGGTAGCGGATCGGGATGCGGGCTCGGCAGCGGCGGCAGCGTCCGCCGAGCAGGAGCCAGCCGATCACCGGCACGTTGTCCCGCCAGAGGATGGGGGTGGCGCACGCCGGGCAGCGCGAGCCGGGGCGAACCAGCGACTCGCGCCGCGGGACGCGGTAGATCATCACACCAGCGAAGGAGCCGGCCAGCAGCCCGAACAGCCCGGCGACCAACGCGGCGACAAGCGGGCGCATGGCGGGAAGCCTACCCCGGCCGGCGGCTCCCAGGGGGCAGCCGTCAACAGGGCGTCCGGCTGTGTCGTTCACCCGGGCTAAAGCGGCCTGGTTGGCCGCCGAAGGTACCGGTATGGGACGACACTGGCCGTGCAGGCCCGGGACGGGCGGTCGTGCGGGCCGCGACCGCTTCCGGCCCTGCGAGGGCTTCACGTTGATAGAGCTGATGGTCGCGTTGATGATCGGCACGATCGCCTTGCTGGCGCTCGCGGCCACGCTGGCCGCGGCGTTGAAGGTCGCCGGGCTGCAGAAGACCCGCACCCAGGGCAACGAGGTCGCCACCCAGGCCATCGAGGACCTCCAGCGCCTGGACTACGACCACCTTGGGGTATGCGCGCCACCTCCCGGGCCGGCGCCGGCTGGGCTGACCGAACCGGTGTTCCTGGCCAATTGCTCCAGCCCGACCTACGCGCAGCCCTGCACACCCACCGTGGGTCAGGTTCCGGCCAGCTCCTACACGTGCACCCGCCTTGGCATCGGCTACCAGGTCCGCCGCTATGTGGCATGGGGCGACAGCACCCACATCAACAAGCGGTTGGCGGTCTTTGTCGACTGGAACGACCAGGCCGGGGCCCACCAGGTCGCCCAGCAGAGCTCGCTGCGCAGTCCCGACCAGGGCAGCGTGATCGGGCTGCCGCTCCCCTCCTTCAGCACCACGTCGGTACTGGTCGGCGGGGCCGCGGCCAGCGCGAGCAG
>Ga0184609_10000318_pt1 | contig 13887 bp, 13 predicted proteins | sample PLM1_60_coex_FD_133165 | JGI IMG/M metagenome (GOLD analysis project Ga0184609, IMG submission 133165) | Groundwater sediment microbial communities from an aquifer in East River, Colorado, USA - PLM1_60_coex | ecosystem: Environmental > Terrestrial > Soil > Riparian zone | place: USA: East... | reverse complement strand
TCGTAGGAGCGGCGACGGCGTCGCCGGCCGTGAGGGGTTGCCGCAATGGCCAATATGCTCTCCGGGTCGACCAGCAAGTTGGCCGCCAACCAGGCCAAGCTGAGGCTGGACGAACTGCTGGCCGAGATGAAGGACCGGCTGGACGAAATCGTCAACACCCGTGACTCGTTGCAGGCGCTGCTGGACGCGATGCTCGCGGTGGCATCAGGCCTCGAGCTGGAACCGACCCTGCAGCGCATCGTCACGGTGGCGACCGAACTCGTGGACGCGCGTTATGGGGCATTGGGGGTATTGGGCCCAGACAATTACCTCGTGCGGTTCGTCTACGTGGGAATCGACGAGCAGACGAGGGCCGCGATGGGCGACCTGCCGCAGGGCCATGGGCTGCTCGGGCAGCTGATCAGCGACCCGAAACCGCTTCGACTGCGGAAGCTGAGCACGCATCCGGTGTCGGTGGGATTTCCGGCCAACCACCCGCCGATGAGCAGCTTCCTCGGTGTTCCGGTCCGAGTGCGCGACGAGGTGTACGGCAACCTCTACCTCACCGAGAAGAACGGCAGCGGCGAGTTCACCGCCGATGACGAGGTGGTCGTGCAGGCACTCGCCGCGGCCGCCGGCATAGCGGTGCAGAACGCGCACCTGTTCGAGGAGGTCATCCGCAGGCAACGCCACCTGGAAGCCGCCGGCGAGATCACCACGGAGCTGCTGGCCGGCGGCACCACCGACCGGGTCCTGCACGTGGTCGCCGAGAGCGCCATGGAGCTCTCCGGCGCCGACGCCGCCTTCATCGCCCTCGGCGACCTCGCAACCCGCCCGCACACCCTGAACGTCGGTGCCCATGCCGGGATGACCGAGCAGGAGGTCGCCGGCCTGGCTACGGAGGACGGCGGGTTGCCGCTGGCCCAGGTCGTCACCGCCGGCGCACCGCTGCTCTGCGAGGTCACCGGCGAGCAGCTGTCCAGGTACGGCCCTGCGGTCGGGATACCGCTGCGGTCCGGTGACGCCATCGCGGGCGCCATCGTCGCGCTGCGCTACGACGGCAGGGAGCCGTTCCGCCCCGACGAGCTCACGCTGCTCGGCCTGTTCGCCGACCAGGCCTCGATCGCGCTGGAGATGGCCGCCAAGCAACGCGCGCAACGCCAGCTCGACATCTTCTCCGACCGCGACCGCATCGCCCGCGACCTGCACGACCACGTCATCCAACGGCTGTTCGCCGCCGGCATGGGCCTGCAGGGCACCCTGCAGCGCAGCAGGGATCCCGACGTGCAGCACCGCCTGCAGGACACCGTGGACCAGCTCGACCAGACCGTCCGCGAGATCCGCACCTCGATCTTCGACCTGCACACGCCGTCCGGCATGACCCGAACCAGCCTGCGCAGGCGGCTCCTGGACATCATCGCCGACGTGACGGACGGCAGCGTGCTGTCACCCTCGGTCCGCATCGGCGGCCCCATCGACACCGTGGTATCCGACCGGATCGGCCAGCACGCCGAGGCCGTGGTGCGCGAGGTGATCAGCAACACGGTGCGTCACGCCGACGCGTCCGAGCTGGTCGTGACCATCGAGGCCAGGCACGACCTTGTCATCGACATCATGGACGACGGACGCGGTATCACGGCCGGCGGCCGCCGCAGTGGCCTGCTCAACATCGAGAAGCGGGCCGTCGAATGCAACGGCACGTGCACCGTCGAGTCCGGTCCCGGTTTCAGCGGCACCAGGATCGTCTGGGCGGTGCCGCTGCGCTGAACGCGCCCGTGAGTGGCAAATGGTGTTGGAACACCATTTGCCACTCACGACTTATCCACAGCCGTAGGCTGGGAGCATGACCTCGGGTGTCGTGCTGCTGATCCTGCTCGTGGTGGTCGCGGGGGGCGTGCTGGCCGCCGTGGGTACGGTGCGCGGCCGGCGGCGGCGTGAGCTGGCGGATGCCGAGGCCGAGGCGCGGCGCTGGGTGGAGCGGCTCGGCGGCCAGGTGCTCAACCTCGTCGGCAGCGACGAGCCGTCCAAGCAGGCGCTGGCCGACGCCGCCGAGCGGTACACCGCCGCCGGCTCGCAGATGCAGCAGGCGCACACCGGCAAGCAGTACGAGCTCGCCACCCAGACCGCGCAGGAGGGCCTGTACTACGTGCGGGCGGCGCGCTCGGCCATGGGCATGGACCCGGGGCCGGAGCTGCCGCCCACTCCAGGCATGGCGCGGGCCGGCGCGGTGACCGAGGACCGCACGGTCGACCTCGACGGCCACAGCTACGCGGCGTCGGGCCAGCCGTCGCAGCGCACGCCGCACTACTACCCCGGTGGCCTCGTCGCCGGCCGCCCGGTGCCCCAGGGCTGGTACAGCGAGCCGTGGTGGAAGCCGGCGCTGATCGCCGGCGCGTGGGGCGTCGGCTCGTTCCTGCTGTTCGACGCGCTGTTCTCGGGCATGCACGGGGTGCCGAGCACGGAGGCCTTCGAGCAGGGCTACGCCGATGGCTTCCAGGACGGCGCCGACGCCGGCGGCGACCAGGGCGACGGAGGAGGCGACGGAGGGGGCGCGGACTACAGCGGCGACTACGGCGGCGGCGACTATGGCGGCGGCGACTACGGCGGCGGCGACTACGGCGGCGGCGGGGACTTCGGGGGCGGCGGGGACTTCGGGGGAATGGGCGACTTCTGAGCCGGCGCCGCCAGCGGGCTACTTGGCCCGGGAGCGTCCGGCCAGGTGCGGCGGGATGGCCGGCGGCACGCCGGTGCGCTCGAACTCGGTGAGCAGCGCTATCCGCCGTGCGTGCCGCGGCAAGCCGGAGAACGGCGTCGCGACGAACGTGTCCACGATCTCGGCGACCTCCTGCTCCGTGTGCATGCGGGCGCCGATGCCCACCACCTTGGCGTCGTTGTGCTTCCTGGCCAGCGCGGCGATCTGCGGGCTCCAGGCCAGCGCCGCCCGGCAGCCGGCGACCTTGTTCGCGGCGATCTGCTCGCCGTTGCCCGATCCGCCGAGCACCACGCCGAGGCTGCCCTTGTCGGCCACCACCCTGCTCGCGGTCTCGATGCAGAACGCCGGGTAGTCGTCGTCCGGGTCGTAGCTCACCGGCCCGACGTCGACCACCTCGTGCCCGCCGGCCGTCAGGTGCTCGGCGAGGAACGCCTTGAGTTGGAAGCCGGCGTGGTCGGAGCCGAGGTAGACGCGCACGGCGGGCAGTCTGCCAGGCCGACGGGAACGCCAGCGTCCACGACCGTCGCAGACTCGTTTACTGTCTTGAAGACCGTGCGCAGCTACGTCCCGCGGTCGGCGACAAGGAGCGCATCGCGGAGCTGGCCAGCCTCATCGGCGCGGAGTGAGCGACGCTGGCTGAGCATGCGAGCTCGTCCCGGAACGGCGAAGGGCGCCTCCGGCCGACAGGAGTAGCCGGAGGCGCCCCTCGCTCACCGTCGGGTCGCCATTGACCCGACCTAACGGACCCGTCCGGCGCGGTGGTCGGCACCCACGGCGTCGAGCGGGCCAAGCTTGGTTCAGACGAACTGCGCGGTATCCAGTTGTGGTAGCGGGTTCGGCGCCCGGCCGAACCGCTGGTTCACCCAAACCAAGGAGTTGTATCCCCGGCACGGAGATACATCCGTCTTCCGGCCGGGCCCCGGCAAGCTGGAACGGTCCCCAGCCGACGCCGTGCCCCGCGCCGAGCGCCCGGCACGCCGTGGCGAGCTCGGCCGACGCGATGCGCAGGTCGCGGGCGAACAGCGCGGCCACCGGGTAGCCGACCAGGCGACCGGACGGCGGGTCGCCGCCGTCGCACACCGGCTCGCCGTCCAGCGTCCAGCCGCGGTTGGCGAAGAACTGCGGGTAGAACCACAGCCGCGAGATCACCACCTGGCTGAGCTGGACGTGCAGCACGAACCCGTGGACTTCGGTCACCCCACCGAGACCGAAGTCCACGCCGTCCGCACCTGAGCGCCACGACGCCAACCCCGCGAAGGCGTCCAACGCGTCGAACGTGACGTCGGCCCAGCACGCCGCGGTCGCGAAGTCGCCGGGCACGAGCGTCGTGTAGTGGAACCGGCCGCCGTCGCCGTCGAGCAGCCCCCCGTCGTACAGCTCGACCAGGTCCCGCCGCCACGGCACCATGGCGCGGCGGCCGATCTGGTCCAGGTACGCCGTCACCTGGTCCACCTCGTTGCGGTATCCGCAGCAGACCCAGTCGTCCATCGCGGCCCCGACGTCCATCCGGCACCGCTGCGCGTCGGCGGTCCAGCCCGGCCCGCCGCCCACCCGCCGGGCGTTGTACCGCGTGACGGCGTGCAGGTACGCCGCGTGCTTCTCGTGGTAGGCCTTGACCATCGGCCCGTCGTCGGTGACCTCGCGGCGCTCCCCGGTCGCCGGATCGGTGACCTTCCTGGTGGTGCGCAACAGGTTGCCGAACTTCTCGACCTTGGACCGGTCCTCGTCGGAGAGCTCGCCGTGCACCACCCGGCAGCCGCGCAGGATCTCTCCGTACACAGTGGACAGTCGTGCGTCGTGAGCGGGATGGAACTGCGCCGGACGCTGTCGCGCATGTGCCGCCTCCTGGTCGGTTACCGTGAGTCCACATCGTGGTGGTTTGTGGAGAGGTTGCGAACGGGATGCGGGTAGTGGCGCAGAAACGCAGGGTGACCAGCCCCTTCTTGCAACATGATCACCGGATACGCCTGGAATGGGCCCGCGAGGGCGTCGCCACGCTCACCGTGTCGTGCTCGGTGGTCATCATCGTCGACGTGCTGTCCTTCTCCACCACCGTCGACGTCGCCGTGACCCGCGGCGCGTCCGTACTGCCCCTGCCATGGCGCGACCGCAGCGAGGCCCGGACGGGCGCCGCTGTCTCGGCCGGCGCTGTTCCGGCCGGCACTGTTCCGGCCGGCGCTGTTCCGGCCGGCGTGGTGCTGGCCGGGCGTCGCGGCTCGGTCTCGTGGTCGCTCTCGCCGTCCAGCCTGCTCGACCTTCCCGCCGGCACCCGGCTGGCCCTGCCGTCCCCGAACGGCGCGACCCTGTCCGCGGCCGCGGCCGGCTACGGCGCCACCGTGCTGGCCGGCTGCCTGCGCAACGCATCGGCGGTGGCAGCCGCCGCGGTCGCGGCCGCCGGCCAGGCGGGGGCGATCGGCGTGGTGCCGGCGGGCGAGCGGTGGCCCGACGGCACACCGCGGCCGGCCGTGGAGGACCTGCTCGGAGCGGGTGCGGTGGTGGCCGCGCTGGCACGGTACGGCGTGGGCCCATGCTCACCAGAGGCGCTGGCCGCGGCCGACGCCTTCCAGGCTGCGCGCCACCGGGGCTTCGCCGACCTGCTCGCCGACTGCTCGTCCGGCCGCGAGCTGCTCGCCGGCGGCTTCGGCGCCGACGTGGCACTGGCCGCCGAGTACGACGCGAGCGCCGTGGCGCCGGTGCTGCGCGCCGGGGAGTACGGCCCGCGGTGAGCCGGTGGGTGGAGGTGGACGACGGCGTGCTGGCCCGCAGGTACGGCGAGCTGAACCTGACGGTCGGGCTGGTGCTCGGCGACGGCGGGTGCCTGGTGGTGGACACCCGCGGCGACGCGGTGCAAGGGGCCGAGCTGGCCGCCGCGGTCCGCGAGGTGACCGACGCGCCGTGGCAGGTGGCGATCACCCACGCCCACTTCGACCACTGCTTCGGCACGTCGGCGTTCCTGCCGGCCGCGGTGTGGGCGCACCGGCGCTGCGCGCCGGAGCTGGCCGGCACCGGCGAGCGGCAGCGCGCCGAGTGGGCACGGCTTTACGCCGGGCAGGGGCGGTCAGCGGTGGTGTCCGCGCTGCAGGCCGCGCCACTGGTCCTTCCCGATCACCTGTTCGACGATCGGGTGGAACTGGACGTCGGTGGACGCCGGGTCGTGCTCGCCCACCTCGGCCCCGGGCACACCGACCACGACGTCGTGGTCTGGCTGCCGGCCGACGGCGTGGTCTTCGCCGGTGACCTGGTCGAGCACGGCGCTCCCCCGGCCTTCGAGGACGCCAACCCGCTGGCCTGGCCGTCCACAGTGGACGGTCTACTGCGGCTCGGCACCACCGTGGTCGTGCCCGGCCACGGCAACCCCGTCGGCGAGGCGTTCGTCCGCCGCCAGCACGCCGAGCTGTCCACCATCGCCACCCTGTGCCGCCGCGCCCTCTCGGGCGAACCCGTGGAGGCACTGCTCGGCTCCTCCCCGTACCCCGCTGACACCACCCGCACCGCCCTGGCCCGCGCCCAAGCCCCAGTGGCCTAGAGCTGGATGGACTTGAGCTCGCAGAACTCCTCGAGGCCGAAGCGGCCGAGTTCGCGGCCGTTGCCGGACTGCTTGTAGCCACCGAAGGGTGCGGCGGGGTTGAAGGCGCCGCCGTTGACGTCGACCTGGCCGGTGCGCAGCCGCCGCGCCACCGCAACGGCGCGCTCCTCGTCCACGGAGAAGACGGCACCGGCCAGCCCGTACGGTGTGGCGTTGGCGATCTCAACGGCCTCGTCGTCGCAGGTGTACGGGATCACCGACAGCACCGGCCCGAAGATCTCCTCGTTGGCGATGACCATGTCCGGCCGCACGGCGGCGAACACGGTTGGCCGCACGTAGTACCCGCGGTCGAAGCCTTCCGGGGCCTCTGGGCCGCCGGTGGCGAGCACGGCGCCCTCGGAGACGCCGGTGCGGATGTAGCCGGTGACGCGGTCGCGCTGGGCCGCGGAGGACATCGGCCCGATCCGGGTGGCGGCGTCGGTCGGGTCGCCGACGACGTACTTGCCGGCGGCCGCGACGGCGACCTCGACGGCCTCGTCGTGGCGTGCCGCCGGCACCAGCATCCGGGACAGCGCGGTGCAGGTCTGGCCGCCGTTGATGTAGCAGTTCGCCATGGTGATCTTCACGGCGGCGCGCAGGTCGGCGTCGTCGAGCAGCACGCTGGCCGACTTGCCGCCGAGCTCGAGCGCCACCCGCTTGACCGTGTCGGCGGCCACGGCCGACACCCGCCGCCCGGCGCGGGTCGAGCCGGTGAAGGACACCATGTCCACGTCCGGGTGCGCGGCGAGCGCCTCGCCGACGACCGGGCCGACGCCGTGCACCACGTTGAACACGCCGGCCGGAACCCCGGCGTCCGCGATGATCTCGGCGAGGATGCCCGCGGTCAGCGGCGCGATCTCGCTCGGCTTGAGCACCACGGTGCAGCCGGCGGCCAGCGCCGGCGCGACCTTGGCCACGATCTGGTGCAGCGGGTAGTTCCACGGGGTGATCGCGGCGACCACCCCGGCCGGCTCGCGCACCACGAGCGAGTTGCCGATGCGCTCGGTCCACGGGAAGTCCGCGAGCAGGTCGGCCAGCGCCGCCGACGTGGCGATCGGCAGCGACGCCTGCACCCTGGTGGCGAAGATTATCGGCGAGCCCATCTCGGCCGTGATCGTGGCCGCGATCTCGTCGCGGCGCGCACCCAGGCCCTGCGAGATGCGCCGCACCGCGTCGCCCCGTTCCTGGACAGGCCGGGCGGACCACGCCGGGAACGCCGCCCTCGCGGCCACGACCGCGGCATCCACCTCGGCCGCGGTACCGGCCGGAACGGCCGCGATCACCTCCTCGGTGGCCGGGTTGACGACCTCGATCCGGTCCCCGCCGCCGGCGACGAACTCGCCGCCGATCACGTGGTCCGTGCGGCCGGTGCCCGCCACCACCATGCACCCTCCATCCGTCGCCCACCCCACCCCCCCGAGCCTGCCACAGCCGGCGTCCGGACCGCGATAAGCCCGCGTATCGCGGTTTTGGGCCCTGAGGGCTTGGGGGTGGGGTTAGGTGAAGTCGGGGTCTTCGGTGCGGGTGCGCTTGAGCTCGTAGAAGTGGGGGTAGTGGGCCATCAGAATGGCGCCGTCGAACAGCTTGACGGCGTCCTCGCCGCGTGGGATGCGGGACAGCACGGGGCCGAAGAAGGCCACCCCGTCGACGTGGATGGTCGGCGTGCCGACGTCCATGCCGACCGGGTCCATGCCGCGGTGGTGCGACTCGCGCAGCTCCTCGTCGTAATCGGCGGACGTGGCGGCCTCAGCCAGCTCGGCAGGCAGGCCGACCTCGGCCAGCGCGTCGCCGATCACGTCGTCGTCCTCGCGCCTGCCCTCGTTGTGGAACCGGGTGCCCAGCGCGGTGTAGAGATCGCGCAGCACGTCGTCGCCCTTGAGCTTGGCGGCCGCGATCGCCACCCGCACCGGGCCCCATGCCTTCTTCATCCCCTCGCGGTATTCCTCCGGCAGGTCACGGCCCTCGTTCAGCACCGCGAGCGACATCACGTGGAAGTTCAGGTCGATGTCGCGCTCCTTCTCGACCTCGAGGATCCAGCGGGACGCGATCCACGCCCACGGGCAGAGCGGGTCGAACCAGAAGTCCACGCGGGTGGTGTCGGACATGGGGCTGATCCTCTCGTCATGGCGATCGTCGCCGCGATGGCGTCCGTCAACTGACAACCATCGGTCGACGCACCATTGTTCCCGCAATTTGGGCGCGGCACCGCCGGGGCCATCCGTGATTGGATGCGAGGGACGGACCGCAGTAGTCAGCACAGAACGACCACGAGGTGAACAGGTGGCCCCGCCCAACCTGACCGGCGAGCAGGCGCAGCAGCGCGCCGCGCTGCTCGGCGTCGAGGAGTACTCGATCGAGCTGGACTTGACCGACGGCGGCGGCAAACCGGGCGAGGGCACGTTCTCCTCGACGACGACCGTGCGGTTCGGCTGCGCCGCGCCCGGCGAGAGCAGCTGGATCGACGTGGTCGCGGCCGGCGTTCGGTCGGCGACGCTCAACGGCGCCGAGCTGGACGTCTCCGGCTACCGCGAGGAGGACGGCATCGCGCTGCCCGACCTCGCCGAGCGCAACGAGCTGGTGGTCACGGCCGACTGCCGCTACATGAACACCGGGGAGGGCGTGCACCGGTTCGTCGACCCGCTCGACGGCGGCGTCTACCTGTACTCGCAGTTCGAGACGGCGGACGCCAAGCGCATGTTCACCTGCTTCGACCAGCCCGACCTGAAGGCGCGCTACCGGCTGGCGGTGGCCGCGCCGCCGGACTGGAAGGTGATCTCCAACGCGCCGGTCGTGGACACCGAGGACGCCGAGGGTGGCGCGGTGCGGCACACGTTCGCGCGCACCGAGGTGATGAGCACGTACCTGGTGGCGCTGGTCGCCGGCCCGTACGCGCAGTGGCGCGACACCCACGACGGCATCCCGCTCGGCCTGTACTGCCGCGCGTCGCTGGCGAAGCACATGGACGCCGAGCGGCTGTTCACCGAGACCAGGCAGGGGTTCGACTTCTTCCACAAGGCGTTCGGGGTGCGCTACCCGTTCGGCAAGTACGACCAGTGCTTCGTGCCGGAGTTCAACGCCGGCGCCATGGAGAACGCCGGCTGCGTGACGTTCCTCGAGGACTTCGTCTACCGCAGCAGGGTCACCCGCTACCAGTACGAGCGGCGCGCCGAGACCGTGCTGCACGAGATGGCGCACATGTGGTTCGGCGACCTGGTCACCATGCGCTGGTGGGACGACCTGTGGCTCAACGAGTCGTTCGCCACCTGGGCGTCGGTGCTCGCCCAGGCCGAGGCCACCGAGTACGAGCACGCCTGGGCCACGTTCGCGAACGTGGAGAAGTCGTGGGCATACCGGCAGGACCAGCTGCCCTCCACCCACCCGATCGCCTGCACGATCAACGACCTGGAGGACGTCGAGGTCAACTTCGACGGCATCACCTACGCCAAGGGCGCGTCCGTGCTCAAGCAGCTCGTCGCCTACGTCGGGCTGGACAACTTCCTCGCCGGCCTCAAGCTGTACTTCGACAAGCACGCGTGGGGCAACGCCACCCTGGCCGACCTGCTCGGCGCCCTTGAGCAGGCGTCGGGGCGGGACCTGCGGTCCTGGTCGGCGCAGTGGTTGCAGACCACCGGGCTGAACCTGCTGCGGCCGAAGTTCAGTGTGGACGACGAGGGTGCCTTCACCGAGTTCGCGGTGCTGCAGAACGGTGCGCGACCGGGAGCCGGCGAGCTGCGCGACCACCGGCTGGCCATCGGCATCTACGACGACGACCAGGACACCGGCCAGCTCGTGCGCGTGCACCGCGTCGAGCTGGACGTGAGCGGGGCCCGCACCGAGGTTCCCGAGCTCGTCGGCGTGCACCGCGGCAAGCTGGTGCTGGTCAACGACGACGACCTGACCTACTGCACCATGCGGTTGGACGAGATGTCGCTGACCTCGCTGATCGACCGGATCGGCGACTTCGCCGACCCGCTGCCGAGGACGCTGTGCTGGTCGGCCGCGTGGGAGATGACCCGCGAGGCCGAGCTCAAGGCGCGGGACTTCGCCGCGCTGGTCGCGCACGGCGTGGCCGCCGAGACCGAGGTCGGTGTGGTGCAGCGGCTGCTGCTGCAGGCCCAGACGGCCCTCGGCTCCTACGCCGACCCGCAGTGGGCCGAGGAGCAGGGTTGGCCGGCCTACCGCGCGGCGCTGATGCGGCTGGCCGAGGCCGCCGAGCCGGCCTCCGACCACCAGCTCGCGTTCGTCAACGCCACCGCGTCGGCCATGCTCGGGCCGCCGGAGCTGTCCGTGCTGCGGGGCTGGCTGTCCGGCGAGCGGCCCCTGAAGGGCCTCGACGTGGACACCGACCTGCGCTGGCGGCTGCTGTACGCGCTGGTCGCGCACGGTGTGGCCGGCGAGGAGGAGATCGAGGCCGAGGTGCGCCGCGACCCGACGGCCACCGGCCAGCGCAACGCCGAGCGGGCCAGCGCCCTGCGGCCGCTCGCGTCCGCGAAGGAGCGCGCCTGGCAGCGGGCCGTGCACGACGACGAGCTGCCGAACTCGATCAACGAGGCGATCATCAGCGGCTTCGGGCACCCCGCCCAGCGGCCGCTGCTCGCGCGGTACGCCGCAAGGTACTTCGAGGACGTCGACGACGTGTGGGCACGCCGTACCAGCGAGCGGGCCCAGACCATGGTCATCGGGCTGTTCCCGTCATGGTCGGTCGACCGGTCCACCGTCGAGGCCTCCGACGCCTGGCTGGCCGACGACTCGAAGCCCCCCGCGCTGCGCCGCCTGGTCGGCGAGGGCAGGGCCGGCATCGTCCGCGCGCTGGCCGCCCGCGACTTCGACGGGGTCTGACGGGTCTCGGCGGCGCAGCGGCAGGCGGTTCGAGTTGTCCCGGTGATGGTAGCTGGCGGACGATGAGACGATGACGGACACGGCGACGGTCGATCGCGGCGAATGGAAGCGGGCGCTCGACGAGCTGACGAAGGAGCACGAGGGCGAGTTGGTCACGATCGAGCTGCTGGACGCGACGTACGGCGCCACCGAGGAGGTCGAGCGCCTGCCGTTCGTCTACGCCAACTACGACGACCGGGACGACGTGGTGTTCGTCGCGGTCGGCGGCCGGACGGCGAAGTACCCCGTCGTGCTGCGTCACATGGTGTGGCATCCCACCGAGGTCGACATCGCGACCAGGGACCAGGTCACCGCGATGCGCACCGTCGACCGGGACGGTACCGCGACCGTGGTGACCTTCCACCCGAAGGTCGCGATCACCTGACCTAGGTGCTCACGACCGCTTTTCCCCGGCCTGGTCGGCCATCATGCGCAGCCCGGAGATCAGGCCTCCGACGAGGTCGCCCTCCTTGAACGAGGCCACCATGGCCATCACCGCCAGCCGGCAGGCGTTGTTGGTCAGCCGGCGCGAGGATCGCTCACCGGTCACCACCTCGACCACCCGCTCGCCGGGTGACACGGCGATCAGCACGGCGTCGGCCGGCTCGGGCGTCGAGGCGTGCAGCGCCTCCGCCGCCGCCCGGCTGTTCGGCCCGAGCGGGCCGAGCGGGCCGATGTACACGCTGAACTGCAACCCGCTGCTGCGGGAGGCGAGCGTCAGCGCCTCGTCGAGCTGGGCCAGTTGCACGGGCGTGAACGGCCCCTTGGTCGGGTCGGTGCGGACCTCGCGGGCCGCGGACACCCGGCCGTGCGGCATCACGACCGTGCCCTCCGGCAGGTCGTCGGTGCGGACCAGGGCGGTGGCCGACACCGTCTCACCAGCTGCCACGGGCACCTCCGCGAGCGGTTGACGCGGCCGGCGCGGCCTCGTCGGCACGGTGCGTCGCGAGCTGGCCGACGCCGTCGGGGTTGCCGATCCACCACATCGGCTCGTAGTTCCACTCCTGCCCCGGCCGGTAGCGGGGGCCGCGGGCGATCTTCGGCCACAGGGTGAACAGCGACAGCACGCCGTACACCGCCGCCGGGATCAACGCGTACACGCCGATCGTCTGCAGCACGGTCACGATGCGTACCGTAGCCGACCCTGCGGCCGAACGGGTCACACGGGTTGAGGTCAATGGTCCGCGAGTGCGTCAGCCCGTCGGCGGCGTGCGGTGCGCCCACGGGCACGCCGCCTCGAGCTGGGCACCCACGGCGAGCAGGGTCGCCTCGGCGCCGGGCCGCCCGACGAGCTGTACGCCGATGGGCAGGCCGTCGGCGGTCCAGTGCAGCGGCAGGCTGAGCGCCGGCTGGCCCGTCACGTTGTACACCGCGGTGTACGGCGTGAACAGCTTCTGCCGCTCGAAGTCCGCCGCGGGGTCGCCGCCGTCGGTGAACCATCCGACCGGGCGCGGCGGCATGGCCAGCGTCGGCGTCAGGATCAGGTCGTACGCCGCGTGCGCGAGCACCGCCATCCGCGCGGTGGCCTGCAGCTGCATCATCGACCGTAGGAAGTCGGGGCCGGCGACGGCCGCGCCGCGCGCGCGCCACCACTGGGTGAGCGGCCGCAGCTCGTGCTCGCGGGCCGGATCCACCGGGTAGCCGTGCGCAGCCACCGACCACACCACCTCGAACACGGGGACCATGCGCTCGTCGAACGGCACGGCCACGTCTTCGACGTCGTGGCCGACCGAGGCGAGCAGCGCGCTGGCCCGCTCCCAGGCCAGCCGGCACTCCGGGTCGACCTGCGCGCCGGCCAGCGGCGGCGTGACGTACCGGCCGACCCGCAGCACGCCGGGGTCGCGCCGGACGTGGCTGGTGAAGGTCTCGCCGGCCGGCAGCTGCGGCGCCCAGTACGGCTCGCCGGCCTGCGGTGCGGCCATCACGTCGAGCATCACGGCGGCGTCGGTGACCGTGCGCGCGACCGGTCCGATCACCGACAGCATGGTGACGTCGGTGGCCACCGGCCCGCGGGACACCCGGCCGCGGCTGGGTTTGAGGCCGACCAGACCGCACACCGAGGCGGGGATGCGGATCGAGCCGCCGCCGTCGCTGGCCTGCGCGAACGGCACCAGCCGGCCGGCGACGGCGGACGCAGCGCCGCCGGAGGAACCACCGGCGAGCCGGCCGGTGTCCCACGGCGTGACCGCCGGCGGTCGCCCCGCCGGCTCGGTGTAGCACGGCAGGCCGAACTCCGGGGTGGCGGTCTTGCCAAGGCTGATCGTGCCGGCCTCGCGCAGCAGCCGCACCACGTCGTCGTCCACCGGTGGCACGAAGTCCTGGTAGAGCGCCGAACCGAACGTGGTGCGCACCCCGGCCGTCAGGTTCAGGTCCTTGATCGCGGTCGGCACCCCGAGCAGCGGCGGCAGCTCGTCGGCGCCGGCGGCCTGCGCCACCAGCTTCTCGGCGGCCCGCGCCGCGTCCAGCGCGGCGTCCGCGGTCACCGTCACGAACGCGCCGAGCGTGCCGTCGATCGCCTCGATCCGCCGCAGGTAGTGCTCCACCAGCTCGACCGGACTCACCGTGCGGTCCCTGACCGCGCGCGCCTGCTCGACCGCCGTCAGCTCGTGCAGCTCAGCCACGGCCGTGAGCCTACGGCTGTGGCTGAGTCGTGAGTGGTAAATGGTGCTAGAGCACCATTTACCACTCACGGGCGGCTAGGCCCGTTTTCCGCATCGATGGAGGTCTACCCCCCTAGTTGATCTTCTCGGGC
>Ga0184609_10000317_pt1 | contig 13894 bp, 16 predicted proteins | sample PLM1_60_coex_FD_133165 | JGI IMG/M metagenome (GOLD analysis project Ga0184609, IMG submission 133165) | Groundwater sediment microbial communities from an aquifer in East River, Colorado, USA - PLM1_60_coex | ecosystem: Environmental > Terrestrial > Soil > Riparian zone | place: USA: East... | reverse complement strand
GCCGGTGGCGCTCGCGCACACCATCGGCGTCGGCACCGACCGGCTGTGGGTGGTGGGGGTCGTCACGCTGTGCCTGCTCACCGTGCTGACCGCCGGCGGCGTCCGGCTGGCCGGCTGGCGCCGCGTCGCGCTCGGCAGGCCGGTGTGAGCACCCCCCCGCTGACCAGCTACGACGGGCGGCCGCGGCTGCTCGCCGGGTGGGCGGCCACGAACCGCCCTGCCAACCTCGCCGAGCACGCCCGGGCCAACGGGCCGCTGCCGGCCGGCGCCGCGCCGCACCTGGTCGGCATCGTGACCGCGGCCGGGCTGCGCGGCAGGGGCGGCGCGTGGTTCCCGACCGGCCGCAAGCTCTCCGCGGTCGCCGAGTACGGCGCCACGGCCGGCGGCGCGTACGTCGTGGTCAACGGCGTGGAGAGCGAGCCGGCCGCCGGCAAGGACAAGCTGCTGCTGCGCGCCGTGCCGCACCTGGTGCTGGACGGCGCCGAGCTGGCCGCGCTCGCCGTCGGGGCCACGGAGATCACGGTCGCGGTGCACCGCGGCACCGGCCTTGCCGCCGCGTTGGGTGCCGCGATCGCCGAGCGTGCCGCGTACAACTGGGGCGCCGGCCGCACCATCAAGGTCGCCGAGCCGCCGCGCTGGTACGTCTCCAGCGAGTCGACCGCGGTGGCGAACTTCGTCGGCGGCGGTCCTGGCAAGCCGCGCGACGAGTCCGCGTACCGGTACGGCGTGAAGGGCAAGCCGACGCTGGTGTCCAATGCCGAGACGCTGGCCCACCTCGCGCTCATCGCCAGGCTGGGGCCCGACTGGTTCCGGCAGGCCGGCACCGCGGAGGCGCCGGGCACGGCGCTGTTCACCGTCGGCGGCGCGGTCCATCGCAGGGCCGTGTACGAGCTGCCGGTCGGGGCCACCGGCAACGACATCCTGCGGATGGCCGGCGGCCCGGCCGAGCCGCTGCAGGCCGTGCTGCTCGGCGGCTACGGCGGGTCCTGGCTGGCCGCGGACGCGCTGTCCCTTCCGTTCACCCCCGAGAGCCTGCGGCTGCTGAACGCCTCGCCGGGCGCGGGGGTGCTGGTGGCGCTGCCGGCGCAGGCGTGCGGCCTCGCCGAGACCGTGCGGGTCGCAGCCTGGATGGCGTCGCAGAACGCACGGCAGTGCGGACCGTGCTTCAACGGCCTGCCGGCCATCGCCGACGACCTCGCCAGGATCACCTGGGGCCGCGACCGGACGGCGCTGGACCGGCTGCGCTTCCGGCTCGGCATCGTGGACAAGCGTGGCGCGTGCGGGCACCCCGACGGCGTGGTGCGGCTGGTCGCCACGGCGCTGGCGGTGTTCGCCGACGACATCGGGCGGCACCTGGCCGGGCAGGGCTGCGCCGGCCTGTGGCGGCCGCCCGTGCTGCCGGTGCCGCAGCCACCGGACGTGAGCGAGGGATGGCGATGACCGAAACCATCAAGGTGAACATGATCGCCTGCGACGGTCACGGAGTGTGCGCGGAGCTCGTGCCGGAGCTCATCCGTCTGGACGAGTGGGGCTACCCCATCCTCGCGCCGTCGCCGGTGCCCCCGTACCTGCTCAAGCACGCTCGCAGGGCGGTCACCCTCTGCCCCAAGCTGGCCCTGAGGTTGGAGCCCGATCGTCCCCGCTAGTACGACCGACCGCGTCGTTTCGTGGACCGGGCACCGCGAACCGCTCAGCGCGGCAGGGCGGACCAGGCGGCCAGCGCGTCGGTGAGGCCGTCGACGACGGGCAGTGCCCGGTAGTCGGCGGCGGACACCCAGCGGGCGTCCGCGGCGTCGTCGCCTGGCCGCGGGTCGGTGCCCCCCACCGCGGCACACCGGTAGTCGAAGATCTCGTAGGTGCCGCCGCCTGGGGCCGCGCGCCGTACCGAACCCGCCAGCTGGCCGACCCGCACCGCCAGCCCGACCTCCTCGAACACCTCGCGGCGCACGGCGTCGGCATCGGACTCGCCGGGTTCCACCCGTCCGCCTGGCAATGACCACCGACCGCGGCCCGGCTCCGTCGCTCTCTGTACCAGCAGCAACCGCCCATGATCGTCGTGGATGATCGCGCCGACACACCGGATCAGGCGGTCGAGATCGTCGGTCATACGACAGAACGTAGTTAACACCGGGCGGCGTTGGGCCGTACCGGCCTAACTGACGCTGTACTCTGCCGCACAGTCGGTCTTGTGAGGTACAACGGGTGCTGACGCGTCAGCACGGTAAGGACGGGGTTGGTCACGGTGAGTCCGGGTGCCAAGAAGTTCTTGGTGGCGGTCGGGGGTGTCTTCCTGTTGTTCTTGGTGATCACCCAGCCACAGCAGTCGGCTGGCATCGTCCGGGACCTGCTCGGCATGCTGCAGAGTGGAGCGGAATCCCTCGCCACGTTCATCCGGTCGCTGTTCGCCTAGGGCAGCGACGCTGTAGACAGGGGCCGGCATGGCGATGCTCGCACCCCGGGATCCGGACGAGTACCTGCTGTCCACCGAACGGCGGGTCATCCGGTTGCGCCGGCACTGGGCCGTCGTGCTGCCGTATCTCATCCAGACGCTGCTCGCCCTCGTCCTGGCGTTCGTCCTGTCGTACGTGCTCGGTGACAGCGGCCCCTACGCGTGGCTGGTGCAGAACGTGCTGTGGTACGTGGCGCTGTTCGCGCTGCTGCGCTTCACGTACTACCTGGTGGAGTGGTGGGTCGAGCGGATCGTGGTCACCGACAAGCGGGCCATGATCACCAGCGGCATCTTCGTCACCAAGGTGGCCATGATGCCGGTCAGCAAGATCACCGACATGACGTACGAGCGCAGTCTCCTCGGCCGGATGTTCGGCTACGGCACCATGATCCTCGAGTCGGCCGGCCAGATCCAGGCGCTCAACCGCATCGAGTTCCTGCCTCGGCCCGAGGAGGTCTTCGACGCCATCTCCGAGCTGGTGTTCGGCGAGAAGCCGGCCGCCACCAGCGGCCGGGTGTCGATGATGAAGGCCCCCCCGAAGCGTCGACGACCAAGGTAGCCGCCGAACTCGGGCACACTGGGTCGTGTGCGAATAGACCTGCACACGCACTCCGACGTGTCCGACGGGACGGACCGGCCGGCCGAGCTGGTGGCCAGGGCGGCGGCCGCCGGGCTGGACGCGGTGGCGCTGACCGACCACGACACCACGGCCGGCTGGGCCCAGGCGCTGGCCGCCGCGCCGCCGGGACTGCGGGTCGTGCCCGGCGCCGAGCTGTCCACCTGCACGGACGACGCGATCACCGTGCACCTGCTGGCGTACGGGTTCGACCAGGGTGCGCCGGCGCTGGTGCGCGAGCAGGCCATGCTGCGGCAGCGCCGGCGGGAACGGTTGCGGCGGATCGCGCGCGGGATGGCCGCCGACGGGTTGCCAGTCGACGAGGACGCCGTGTTCGCCGGCCTGGCCCCGGACGTGCCGGCCGGCCGGCCGCACCTGGCCGCTGCGCTGGTCGAGGCGGGGGCGGTGGCCAGCGTGCAGGAGGCGTTCGACCGGTACCTGCGCGACGGCGGCCCGTACTACGTCCGGCGCGACGACACGCCGCTGCTCGACGCGGTGCGGATGATCGCCGATGCCGGCGGGGTGACCGTGCTGGCGCACCCGCTGGCCGCCCGCGGTGGCCGGGTGATCGGCGAGGGCGTGATCGCCGAGCTGGCAGCGGCCGGCCTCGCCGGCGTCGAGGTCGACCACCCGCAGCACGACGAGCCGGCCAGGAGGCGGCTGCGCTGGATCGCCGCCGAGCTGGGCCTGGTCGTCACCGGGGGCAGCGACTACCACGGCGCGAACAAGCCGACCCCGCTCGGGGCCGAGACCACCGCGCCGGCGGCGTTCGACGCGCTCATGGCAAAGGCCGCGGACGCCGCGGACGCCGCGGACGCCGCGCGGGCGTCCGCAACCTCCCGTGCAACCAGAACTAGAACTGCAGGCTGAACTTGTCGATGAACCCGGCGTCGGCGCTGTAGACGTCGCGCACCCGCAGCTTCCAGGTGCCGTTGGCCACCTCGGTCGACGCGTTCGCCGTGTAGGTGGTGATCACGTTGTCCGCGCTGTCCGAGCCGTTGCTGTTCTTCAGCCGGTACAGCGAGCCGTCCGGCGCGACCAGGTCGATCACCAGGTCACCCCGGTAGGTGTGCTTGATGTCGACGCCGACCTGCAGCGTCGCCGGTGCGTTGCCGGCCACGCCGGTCACCGTGATGGGACTGTCCACCGCGGCGCCCGGGTAGTCCGGGATGTTGATGTTCGTGGCGTTCTCGAAGTACGAGCCGGGCGGAGGCGGCGGTGGCGGCGTGGTGTTGCAGTCGTGGCCGGTGGCCCGGTACGGGTCGTCGGAGTAGTCCAGCAGGCACAGCACCGCGGCCTTGTTGCGGGTGGTCTGCGCGGTGATCACCTCGTCCGGCGGGTAGAAGCCGCCGCCGCCCGAGCTGGTCGGGTACATCTCGAAGGTGAATGAGAAGATCTTGTGAACGCCCCACAGCCAGTCGTCGATCACCCCGTCGGCGATGTAGAGGTCGGAGGCCTGCTCCGGCGTGTAGCCGTTGGTGGCGGCCATCCCGCGGCCGAGCGCCTGGAACGCGGCCGCGTCGGTGGCGGTCAGCCCAGGCGCCGTGTCGTTGTAGGTGTAGCCGTACGGCCAGAGCACCAGCTCGCTGTAGCTGTGGAAGTCGATGTTCGTCTTGATCTGCTGCAGGCCGCCGACGACCCGGCCGTTGACGAAGTTCATCATCGCGCCGACCTCGGGGCTGGAGCCGGCCGACGGGCCGCGGTAGGTCTCGCTGCTCGGGCTGCCCGACGAGCCGCCGCAGCAGCCCCAGCTGTACGGCCAGTTGCGGTTGAGGTCGGTGCCGACGTAGGAGGAGCCTGAGTTCGGCTGCCGGTTCTTGCGCCACGCCCGGTAGGAGCCGGTGGCGATGTCGTACTCGCCGCCGTCCGGGTTGACGTCGGGCAGGATCCAGATCTCGCGGGTGTCCACCAGGTTCTTGATCCGGGTGTCGGCGCCGTAGCTGCCGGTGAACAGGTTGAGCATGTACATCGCCATCTCGACTGTGATGTGCTCGCGGGCGTGCTGGTGGTAGGTGAACAGCACCTCCGGCTCGTTCTCGTCCACGTTGACGTTGTCGGAGATCTTGACCGCGATCAGGTCACGGCCCTGGTAGGAGGTGCCGAACGAGCTCTTGCGCGCGATCGACGGGTAGTTCGCGACGATCTGGTTGATCGCGTTGGTCATCTCCGTGTAGTTGTGGTACGCCGAGTCGGCCGGCGGGAAGTCGTTCATGCCGACGCCGGACTGGCTCTGCTGCGCCGCGTAGAGCTGCGCCGGCTGCACCTGGTAGCCGAGCTTGCGGATCTGCGCGACCTCCTCCGGCGTCGCGGTGATGTCCAGCTCGCCGTGCGACAGTGAGTTCAGCGCCGCGCCGGTGCTGCCGATCGCCGAGCGGTCGACCGCGGTGCGGGCGCCGATGACCACGTACTCGGCGGACGTCCTGGCCTGGGTCGGTGCGGACGCGTTGCCGACCATGGGTAAGAGCAGGATCGAGGCCATGGCCCCGATCGCCACGAGCAGTCTTCTGGAACTCACCGATACCTCCTGCTGCAGGGGGCGCCGCATGGGGTGAACGGCGCAAGAGGGGCGGCTGAATAGCGGAACGCGAGGCAGGGTCACGTTCCCGTCACACGAAAGTGACTGAAGCTCCCACCCGAGTTGGTGTCAATAGGCAGTTGGTAGGGAGCTCTCTGTAACGATGAGCCAATGATCGGCTCGTTCGACGCCCGGCTGTTCACCGAGGCGACCATCACCCTGTTCGTGATCATGGATCCGCCGGGGACGATCCCGGTGTTCCTCAGCCTGGTCGGGCTCAGGAGTCGCGAGCTGCGGCGCCGCGCGGCCCGCCAGGCTGTCGCCGTGTCGCTGGGCGTCATCACGCTTTTCGCGCTGGGCGGCGAGGCGATCCTGAGCTACCTCGGCATCGGTGTTCCGGCCATGCAGGGTGCTGGCGGCATCCTGTTGCTGCTGGTCGCGCTGGACCTGCTCACCGGGCGGGAGTCGGCGGAGCCGCATGGAGCCGAGGACGTCAACGTCGCGCTGGTGCCGCTCGGCACGCCGCTGCTGGCCGGGCCGGGGGCGATCGCGGCGACCATCGTGTTCGTCCGGCAGGCCGACGGCCGGCTCGGCGCGTACCTGGCGCTGGCCGCCGCGATCGTGGCGGTGCACGCGGTGCTGTTCGCGTTCCTGCGCTACTCCGACCTGGTGATCAAGGTGCTGCGGCAGAGCGGGATCACGCTGCTCGCCCGGATAGCCGGCCTGCTGCTGGCCGCGATCGCGGTACAGCTGATGGCGGACTCGGTGCGCGGCTTCGCCGCGCACCTGTGAGTGGTAAATGGTGCTCTGGCACCATTTACCACTCACGACCAACGGGTGTCGGTGGTTGCGGCTACCGTTGACCGCGATGAGAACGATGCAGGGTGAGCTCGAACTGGGCGGGTTGCCAAGGCGCCTGGTGCGGGTCACCCCGGCCAAGCTCGCGACGTGGACGGACTGCCCGCGCCGCTACCGGATGACGTACCTGGACCGGCCGCCGCCGCCGAGGGGCGCGCCGTGGGCGCACAACACCGTCGGCGCCGCGGTGCACAACGCGCTGCGGGCGCTGTTCGAGCTGCCGCCGGCCAGGCGCACGCCGGCCGCCGCGGCCGGCCTGGTCGCCACGCTCTGGAAGACCGACGGGTTCCGCGACGCCGAGCAGATCGCCGCATACCGGCAGCGCGCGCAGGCCTGGGTGTCCGACTACGTCGACGGGCTCGACCCGACGTTCGAGCCGCTCGGCATCGAGCGGTGGGTGTCGACGCCGAGCAGCCGCATCGTCGCGGAGGGCCGGGTGGACCGGATCGACGACAGGGACGGTGAGCTGGTCATCGTCGACTACAAGACGGGGCGGCACGGGCTGACCGTCGACGACGCCCGCGGCTCGCAGGCGCTCGCGATGTACGCGCTGGCTGCGGCGCGGACGCTGCGGCGCGACTGTCACCGCGTCGAGCTGCACCACCTGCCCAGCGGCGAGGTGCTCGCATGGGAGCACAGCGCCGAGTCGCTGCGGCGCCACCTCACCAGGGCCGAGGAGGCCGCCGACGAGTTGGCCCTTGCCACCGACACCCTCGCCGCCGGCGGTGACGCCGAGGTGCTCTTCCCGCCGCGCACCGGCCGGCAGTGCTCGTGGTGCGACTTCCGCCGGCACTGCCCGCAGGGCCGGCAGGCCGCGCCCGACCTCAACCCGTGGGCGCTGCTCGCGCCGTGACCGTCGAGGATCCCGTAGTGGCAGCCGGCACCGAGAACCCGTCGTGGCGGCGGGGCGGGCGGTCCGCGGTGGCCAGCCTGTCCGCGGCGCTGCGCTTCGCCTCCGGCACGGTCGCCGCCGGCCTGCTCGTGCTCGCCGCCGCGGTCGCCACCGCCGCGGTGGTGTCCGGTGACCGGCCAGGCCCCGGCGTCGCCGCCGTCGCCGGCCACGCCGCGGTGGCGGTGGCCGCCCTCACCCTCCAGGTCATCGCGGACCGCAGGCGCGGCCCGATCGCCGCACTCGCCGCGCTGCTGGTGTTCCCGCTCGCCGCCGCCACCCTCTGGTTCTGGTGGTGGAACTAGCAGCTCTCACGCCAGCGAGGATGCCCAGCGAGGATGTGGAATCTCCCCAGTCTAGGTGGGACGATGTCACATCCTCGCGGCCAAGGGCGCGGCGCCGAGCCAGCCGTGGCAGGCGGGGAGCAGCAGGTCGAGCAGGGCGGCCGGGTTCTCGACGTTGGGGGAATGGGCGGCGCCCTGGATGGTGGCGAAGGGCGCACCGAGCCGTGCGGCCATGTCACGCTGCAGAGCGGCCGGCCAGGCGTCGTCGGACTCGCCGCAGGCGACCAGGCACGGCGTGCCGGTTATGCGCAGGGCCGCGGCCAGCTCGGCGACCCGATCCGGCTCGGTGCGCAGGCCGGCGGCCATGCCGAGCAGGCCGGGCGGCGTGCTGTCCACGAAGCGGCGGTGCATGAGCGCGGCGAGCTCTGCCGACGGCGGCGCCAAACTGGCGCTGGCGTCGGCGGCCTCGCGCAGCCGGTGTACGGCGTGCACACCGCTGGCGCGCAGGATGGGCTCGGCGAAGTCCAGCAGGGTGCGGCGCACGCCGTCGGGCAGCGCGGCCGGGCCGGAGCACAGCAGCGCCAGGCCGGCGACCCGGGCGCCGGCGAGCACGGCGGCGCGGCACACCAGGCCGCCGTAGGAGTGACCGAGCAGGATGACGGGCTGCGGGTCGAGCCGGCGCACCACGCCGGCGAGGACCGGGCCGAGCGCCGCCGGCAGGTAGCACGTCTCGTCCGGCGGGCCGGGCGACTCGTACTGGCCGGGCAGGTCGATGGCCACGACGCCGAGGCCGGCGTCCGCGACGGCGTCCAGCAGCGGCGCGAAGTCCTCCTTGGAGCCGGTGTACCCGGGCACCATGAGCACGGTCGCGACGGCGCCGCGGGGCACGGCGGACAGCGCGGCCAGCTGGCCGTGCTCGCTCGGCAGCGCGACCCGCTCGGCCCGGTGCGGGCTGGTCTGGTCGGACGCCGCCTGCGCGGTGGGGCTCACCATCCTGCGAGTGTCGCTCACCGGGCAGCAGCCACCGGCGGCACTGCCATCATCGCAACGCAACCAGCGTGCCGCCGCGCTGCTCGAGCACCACCGGGCCGGCCGCGGCCAGGCGCACCGGCCCGTCGTAGCCGCCGCGGTCGACCGGGGTGGCGCCCACCCGGTCGCCGCTGCCGGCCTCCAGCACGACGAGCTGCCCCGGCGTCGGCACCAGCAGCCGCCCGGCGTACAGCACGCCGGAGCCGAGCGTGCCCTCCACCGTCCACAGTGGACGGAATTCGAACGGGTCGAGCGCGACCGTCGACGACCCGGTGAACCAGTACACGGCGCTGGGCCCGACGGCGCTGGGCCCGACGGTGGTGTCCGCCACCGCCGGGGCGGACGCCGGCCGCGAGGACACCGCGGACGCCGGCGCCTCCGGTACAGCCGCGAAGTCGATCCGGTAGCTGGCGACCTGGCTGCCCTTGTCGTCGTACACGGCGAGCCGGTTCGGGCCCGGCAGCAGCACCACCGTGCGCTGGCTGGACACCGCGACGACCAGCGCGGCGGGCACGAGGAGCGGCACCGAGTACACGACCTCGGGCTGCTCGGCCTCCTTGGGGTTGGCCCTGAGCACGGTCAGCCGGTCGGCGTTGTCGCCGTCGCTCGGGCAGCGCTCGATCAGGCCGATCTGGTTGGCAGCCACCGCGACCGAGACGTAGGTGCACCCGCTGCGCGGCTGCTTGCCAGGATTCACCGGCGTGGGGACCGCGCCGTACTGCGTGGTTCGCACCAGGTCGGAGCGCCAGGTCTCCAGGTACCGGCCGCCGATCGCGGTCGCGTGGGTGCCGTCGAAGAGCACCCTGGTGCCGCGCTCGGCGTCGCCGTTGCGCTGGTTGGCGCGCTTGCCGCTGTCCCCGCCGATCGCGGTGACCTCGCTGCAGTACCGCGGGTCCTTCGACCACACGGTGAGCGCGTTGCCCCACGCCGAGGTCGCCGTGCACAGGTCGATGTCGCGGGCGTACCGCCAGCGCGGCGCGCCGGTGAACGGGTCGCGCCCGACCACCTCGCGGCCGTCCGCCGTGACCACCGTCGAGCCGGCCACCAGCGGCGACGGCGCGGCGCCGCTCGGCGCGCTCCAGGCCTGCCCGAGCGAGAGCGGCAACGCCGTCGGCACGGTGAGCGCCGGCGGCTCGCCGACCGCCGGCTGCGACACGGTGGCCCGTGCGTCGCTGAAGCGCCACAGCAGGAAGGACGCGGTGAGCACGGCGACGGCAATCACGGCGACGGCGACGAGGTCGCCGCTGGTGCGGCGTTCGGTGCTCACCACGGCCGGATGCTAGTCCTGGGTGCTCGCGGCCTCGGCGGGAGTGGCACCGCCCACCGCTGCGCCGGCCGAGCCGGCGCGGCGGCGCCGGCGGCGGCGTGGCCTGGTGCGTCCTGACTCGGCGGGTTCGGCCGGCTCGGCGATGGCATCGGCCACCGCCGCCTCCGCGCTCGCGCCGTCGGCGCCAACCGGACGGCCGCCGCGGGTGCGTACCCGCGGTCTGCTGGTGCGCCGCGGCTTGTTGTCCGCGGTGTCCTCGGAGGAGGAAGCGCGGGTCGACCTGCGGCGACGCTTGCCGCCGAGATCCTCTTCCGGCTCGGCGTCCAGCCCGGCCCTTGTCCGCTTGGACAGCGGCAGCCGTCCGGTGGCGTCCGCCGGGATGCCGAGTTCGGCGCGCAGGTGCTCCGAGGTGGAGTAGGTCTCCACCGGCTCTGGCATGCCGAGGCCGAGCGCGGTGTCCACCGTCGCCCAGCGCAGCAACTCGTCCCAGTCGACCAGGGTGATCCCGACGCCGGGCTTGCCGGCCCGCCCGGTGCGGCCGATCCGGTGCACGTAGGTCTTCTCGTCCTCGGGGCACTGGTAGTTGATGACGTGCGTCACGTCGTCGATGTCTATCCCGCGGGCCGCCACGTCGGTGGCGACCAGCACGTCGACCTTGCCGGATCGGAACGCCCGCAGCGCCTGCTCCCTGGCGCCCTGGCCGAGGTCACCATGCACGGCTGCGGTGGCGAAGCCACGCTCCGCCAGCTCGTCGGCGACCTTCTGCGCGGTCCGCTTGGTCCGCGCGAAGATCATCGTCAGGCCGCGGTCCTTGGCCTGCAAGATCCTCGTGACCAGCTCCATCTTGTCCAGCGCGTGCGCCCGGTAGACGAACTGCGCGGTCAGCTCGTGGATCGCACCAGCGTCGTTGTCCTCGGCTCTGATGTGCGTCGGCTGGTGCAGGAAGGTGCGGGCCAGCGTCACGATCGGGCCGGGCATGGTGGCCGAGAACAGCATGGTCTGCCGCTCGTCTGGCACCATCCGCAGGATCCGCTCGATGTCGGGTAGGAAGCCGAGGTCGAGCATCTCGTCGGCCTCGTCCAACACCAGCACCCTGACCTTGCCGAGCACGAGATGGCGCTGCTCGGCAAGGTCGAGCAGCCGGCCGGGGGTGCCGACGACCACGTCGACGCCCTTGCGCAGCGGCCCGACCTGCTGCTCGTACGGCCGGCCGCCGTAGACGGCCAGCACGCGCGCGCCGAGCAGCCGGCCGGCGTCGGCGAGGTCGTGGGTCACCTGCAGGCACAGTTCGCGGGTCGGCACCACCACCAGCGCCTGCGGGGTGCCATCCCCCGGCAGGGTGATCCGTTGCAGCAGCGGCACGCCGAAGCCAAGCGTCTTGCCCATGCCGGTGCGGGCCTGGCCGATGAGGTCGTCGCCGGCAAGGGCCAGCGGCAGGGTCAGCTCCTGGATCGCGAAGGTCCGCTCGATGCCCGCGGCGTGCAACGCCTCCACGATGCGTGGGTGCGCACCGAGCTCGGCGAACGTCGGGGAGTCCGGCCGTACCGGGGCGTCGGCCTGCAACGGGTGCGAGGTGTCCGCGTCCTCCGGTATCCCGGTCTCGCTGTGGTCCACTGTGTAGTTGATGATCTTGTTGTCGGTCAGCGTTCTCGCCTCTCTCGTCCCTCGCGCGCACGCTTTGAGGGTGCTCGACCGCGGCGTGTTGGCAGCTGCGGGAGTCCGACGATGGGCGTTGCGCGCACAATGCGATCGCGGGGCCGAAACCACCGCGATGCGGTCAGTCTACCTGGTGACGCCGCGCATTACGCTCAGCAGTCATGAGCGAGTCGCGTGAGCCGCAGCACGAGGGTGTCCTCGACCTGCTCGGCGTGCTGGCCTACGGCGAGCTGTCCGCGTTCGATCGGCTCGCCGAGGACGCCAGGACGGCGCCGACTCTGATCGGCAGGGCCGCGCTGGCCAGCATGGCCGCCGCCGAGATCGGCCACTACCGGCTGCTCGAGCAGCATCTCGCCGGCATCGGCGTCGACGTGTACGAGGCGATGGCGCCGTTCATCGCACCGATCGACGCGTGGCACGCCTCGACGGCGCCAAAGTCGTGGCTGGAGTCGCTGGTCAAGGCCTACATCGGCGACGGGCTCGCCGCCGACTTCTACCGCGAGATCGCCGGCTGGCTGGACGCGCCCACCCAGCGGCTGGTGCTCGAGGTGCTCGCCGACTCGGGGCACTCCGCGTTCGCCGAGCGCGAGGTGCAGGCGGCCTGCGAGGCCGACCGCACCGTCCGCGACCGGCTGGCCCTCTGGGGGCGGCGGCTGCTCGGCGAGGCCGTGACCCAGGCGCAGTACGTCGTCGCCGAGCGGGACGGCCTCGCCGAGCTCATCGTCCGGGGCTCAGGTGACCTGGCCGGCATCGCCGCGCTGTTCAAGCGGATGCAGGCAAGGCACGGCAAGCGGATGGTGGCGCTCGGGCTGGGGTGACCACTTTTCGCTGACGGCGGACGGCCCCGCCGGCCGGCCCGACCAGGGTTGTCGGTGGAACGACTAGGGTTGTCGGTGGAACCGATTGTCACCGGCAGGAGGTCGGCGTGGACGTCAAGATCGGTGTCGTGGACAGCCCGCGCGAGCTCCTCATCTCCAGCGGCCAGTCGCCGGACGAGGTCGAGGCGCTGGTCACCGATGCCATGAGGAACAACCAGAGCCTGCTGACGCTCGTCGACGAGAAGGGTCGGCGCTACGTCATCCCGGCCGCCAAGGTGGCCTACGTCGAGATCGCGCCGGCGGACTCCCGCAGGGTCGGCTTCGCCGTCGGCAGCTGAGTCGCGGCTGAGTCGCGGCGCCGGCTACGGCTCGCCGCGCACGCGTAGCTGCGGCAGGCGGCACTGCGCCACGCCTTTCGGGTGGTTGACAGATTGCCAACCCCGGCCGCACCCTGCCATTCAAAGTCTCCACTGATGGGTAGTTGAGACCACCGCCCGGTATCAGCAGCTCCGGTCGGGGTTCGGCACAGCGTCGTGCGGAAGGGCGGGGCTACTCATATGAGTGACTGGTTGTGGTGTGCCGATGGCACACGGTTACGGGTCGCCGAGGACGGCGACCCCGGCGCGCCGATCACCGTGATCCTGGTGCACTGCTACGCGCTGAACAGGCACGACTGGGACCCGGTGCTGCCTGGCCTCGCCGCGGCCTCCGGCGGCCCGGTGCGGGTGCTCAGCTACGACCAGCGCGGATACGGCGAGTCGGACGGCGCCACCGCGGAGGACTCCACGCTGGCCAGGCTCGGCGACGACCTGGCCGAGCTCATCACGCAGCGGGTGCCGTCCGGACCGGTGGTGCTGGCCGGCCACTCCATGGGCGGCATGGTGCTGATGGCGCTCGCCGAGCGGCACCCCTCGCTGGTGCGATCCCGAGTCGCCGGTGCGGTGTTCGTCTCGACGGCGTGCAGCGACCTGCGGGTGCTCTCGCTCGGCATGCCCGGCCCGCTCGCCACCGCGGTGCACGGGCTGGAGCGGCTCGGCGTCGGTCTGCTGTGTGCGCTGGGCCGTGAGGCGATCACCAGGCACCCCCGCGCCATCGAGCCGTTCGTGCGGTGGCTGGTGTTCGGCGTCGGGGCCCGCGCCGGCGACGTCGCCGCGGTAGCCAGGATGGCCGCGAGCTGCCGGCCGGCCACCATGCTGACCTTCCGCGGCACGTTCGACGAGCACGACCGCCGCGACGCGCTGGTGGCGTTCGACGGCTCGCCGGCCGCCGTGCTGGTCGGCGACCGCGACCGGCTCACCCGGGCGCGGCACGCGGCCACCATCGCGGAATGGCTGCCCAGCTCGCGCTTGGTCATCCTGCCCGGCGCCGGCCACATGCTGCCGCACGAGCGCACCACCGAGGTGGTCGAGGCCATCGGCCGCGTCACCCGCGAGGCCCTCGCCCACTGGCACGCCGCCCTGCCCGCCGTCGCCGGCTGATCCGCCGGCCGGCGGGCCGGCGGGCCGGCGGGCCG
>Ga0184609_10000316_pt1 | contig 13912 bp, 6 predicted proteins | sample PLM1_60_coex_FD_133165 | JGI IMG/M metagenome (GOLD analysis project Ga0184609, IMG submission 133165) | Groundwater sediment microbial communities from an aquifer in East River, Colorado, USA - PLM1_60_coex | ecosystem: Environmental > Terrestrial > Soil > Riparian zone | place: USA: East... | reverse complement strand
GACCTGGTCATCCTCGCCGTCTCGAACGCGTTGCTCGAAGAGCAGCTGCGCCTGGCCGCCGAGGCCGGCGCGGGGAGCGCGGTGATCTTCGCCAGTGGGTACGAGGAGCCGCGCGACGGTGTGCCACCGCTCACCGAGCGGCTGGCCGCGATCGCTCGTTCGCACGGCATGGCGGTCTGCGGCGGCAACTGCATGGGGTTCGCGAACCTGGAGCGCCGCGTGCGAGCCCTCGGCTTCTACGAGCCGAAGGACGCGCCGGTCGGCGGCGTGACGTTCCTCTCGCACTCGGGGTCCGCGTTCAGCGCGATGATCCACAACGACCGCGCGCTCGGGTTGAACCTGGCCGTGTCCGCGGGCCAGGAGTTCGTCACGACGGTCGCCGATTACCTGGGGTACGCGCTCGGGCTCCAGAGCACGAAGGCCGTGGGGCTGTTCATCGAGACCGTCCGCGATCCGGACGGCTTCCGTTCGGCGCTCGGGCTCGCGAGCGAACGCGACATCCCCGTCGTGGCGCTGAAGGTCGGGCGCGAAGAGCGAACGCGCGAGCTGGTCGCCGCGCACTCGGGTGCACTCGCCGGCGAGGACGGCGCGTACGAGGCGCTGTTCGACGCGTACGGGGTCTCGCGTGTCGAGAGCCTCGACGAGATGGCTGACACGCTCGCGCTGTTCGCCGCGGGCCGGCGAGCCGGTCCGGGGGGGCTGGCCAGTGTCCACGATTCGGGAGGGGAGCGGGCGCTGCTCGTCGACGCGGCCGCGGCCGTCGGCGTGTCCCTCGCCGAGATCTCGGATGAGACGTCGAAGCGGATGGAGGCGCTGCTCGACCCCGGCCTTCCACCCGTGAACCCTCTCGACTTCTGGGGGACCGGTCGGGACTCGCACGAGATCATCACCGGGTGCGTTCGGGCACTGCTCGAGGACCCGGCCGTGTCCGCGCTCGCGTTCAGCGTCGACCTGACCTCGGAGGAGCACCCGGAGATGGGGTACATCGCGATGGCGAGGGAGACCTTCCCCGAGACCAAGAAGCCCTTCGCGATGCTCTCGAACTTCGCGAGCGGCATCGACCGGAGCGACGCGAAGCTGCTCGACCGCGACGGGATCCCCGTGCTGGAGGGGACGCTGACGGGTCTGGCCGCATTCAAGCATCTGTTCGCGTACCGGGACCTCCGCGCGCGGACGCCGATCACGGGCACCTCACCGGTCAGTGATGACGTTCGCGAACGCTGGGTCGCTCGCCTCTCGAGCAGCGAGCCGTTCGACGAGCTCGAGGGGCTCGCCCTTCTCGCTGACTACGACATCCCCGTGATCGAGAGCGTCCGAGCCGAAACCCTCGAGGACGCGATCGCCGCGGCCGAGCGGTTCGGGTTCCCGGTCGCACTGAAGACCGCCGCGCCGGGTGTGCAGCACAAGTCGGACGTCGGCGGCGTCAGGCTCGGGATCGACGACCCCCCGTCGCTCGAGGACGCGTACGGCGATCTCGAACGCGAGCTCGGCCCGCCGGTCACGGTGTCGAAGATGGCGCCGCCCGGCGTCGAGATCGCGCTCGGGATCGTGCGCGATCCTCAGTTCGGACCGCTGGTGCTCGTCGGCGCGGGCGGCGTGCTCGTCGAGGTGCTGAAGGACCGCCGCCTCGCGATGCCACCGCTCGACGAGGCGCGAGCTCGCTCGATGCTCGCGCGGCTCGAGGTCCGCCCGCTGCTCGATGGGGTTCGGGGCCAACCCCCAGCCGACATCGATGCGCTCACGCACGCTGTCGTCATGTTGTCGTGGCTCGCGCACGACCTCGGCGACCATCTGGATGCACTCGACGCGAACCCCATCATCTGCGGCCCGACCGGCTGCGTCGCCGTCGACGCCCTCGTGATCCCTCGCCGCGCGTAGCGTTCGGGATTTCAGCGTTCGTCAAGGCTTCGGTCAGCCGCTTGCACCACCGGTGTGTTCCCCTCAGATCCGGTGCCCGGAGAGAGGCCGGGCCCTGGATGAGCGGAGGCGACCATGCAGAAGACCTGGATGCGACGGGCGACGGTCGGTGGCCTCGGTCGGGCGCTGGGGCTTCTCCTCGTCGTGATCATGGCTGCGGCTCCACCGAAGGGAACTGCGGATCCCATCGAGCGGCAGACCACCGAGCTGACGGCATGTGACGACATGGGGCGCGCCGCGCGCGGTTCGAGGGAGTTCCCCACCCCGGGCACCCAGACGCTGACCTTCGGTCCCAGCACAGACAGCGGCGGCGTCTACATCAAAGGACTGGGCACGGTCTCCCATGCCAGCATCGACAACTACTTCGGTGGTGTCATGGACCAAGTACGCACCGCGAGTGATGCCAGGACTGGGTCATGAAGCTGATTCGAAGGGGCATTCTGCAGTTCAGGATCTCGGTGGACCAGGCTGTTGGCCCGTGGGTGAAGTGTTGCAGGCGCGTGGAAGAAGGTTGGCGAGCGCATAGGCAGTGTCGTCCTAGCCCTCCGACGAGCAACGGCACCGTTCCGTCGGCCATCTCGACCGCTCCCGGGGACTCGACGCTCCAACGGCGGCCGGTGGCCTTCAGTTCGCCGAGGGGAATCGCCAGGGGGTTCGTGGCAGCAGGCCGCGGGGGGTCGCCTGTTGATCACCCGAGCAGCAGCCGGCTAACCGTCACTCGCGAGCCGGGTTCATGGGCAGGCTTCGAGATGGAGGTATTGGCGGCACTCCTCGTCGGTGAGCGTCCTCGTCACCTGTTGCTGGGCGATCTCGAGCAGGTCGTCGAGGTCGAGCGCCCAGATCCGTACGGTGCCGTCCACGCTCTCTGAGGCGAGCATCGTGCCATCCGGGCTGAACGCCAACCTGACGACGCGCTTCTCATGACCGCTCAACGCGAGGACCTGCTCGCCGGAGGCGGGGTCGAACAGCCGAACGACGCCGTCGGAGCCCGCTGTGGCGACGCGCGAGCCGTCCGGGCTGAAGGCTATGTCCCATGGCGCGCCCGAGTGACCGGCCAACGCCACGAGGCTCTTGCCAGTGTCGACATCCCAGATCCGCGGGTCTCCATTAGCCCCGTTTGTCGCAAGCCGAGAACCACTCGGGTCCAAGACCGCCACGTGCGCGGCGTTCCGACCGTCACCGGGGTCGATAGAGCCCACTACCTCTCCGCTCTCCCAGTCCCAGATCGTCTGACGGAAGGGCGGTGATCCGGCGCTTGTCGGCTCAACCGCGGTGACGACGAGCCGGCCGTCGGGGCTGAACCTGGCGCTGTAAAGGGCGACGTCGCCGTCCTCGTTCAGCCTGCGGACCAGCCTGCCGGTGGCGTCGAGAATCCTGATGGAGCCCGAAGGCATAGCCGTGAGGAGATGCTCTCCATCGGCGCTCCAGTCGACGTCCACCACCTCTTCGTCGTGTTCGAAGCTGAAGAGCTCCTCGCCCGTCGCCACGTCCCATGCCGTCGCGAGGCCGTTGCTCCGGCCGGCCGCGATCATTGCTCCGTCCGGCGTCACATCGAACGAGCTGATCACAGATCCCCCGACACGGATCGTCCGGAGTCTCCTCCCCGTCTGCAGGTCCCAGATCGCGATCTCGCCTTCCTCGCTGGTCGACGCGAAACGGCGTCCATCGGGTAGGAACGCGATGTCCCCCGGCCAATAGACGTCCGCATAGGACTGGGTGGGCAGATTCATCCTCTCGGCGTCACCGCCGATCCCGACGTCCCAGACGTTCGCGGCGGTGACACTGAAGTCACCGGTCATCACCTGTGATCCGTCAGGAGAGAAGACCGCTGCGTATACGCCGGCCCTCATGTCCTGTGAGGAAAGCGAGAGCTGTTCGTGCCCCTCCGTCTCGCTCACCTCCCAGACCTTGGCGGTGCCATCGTCGCCTCCGGTCACTAACCGGGACCCGTCGGGGCTCCAATCGATGCAGAAAACCGGGGCTCGGTGGCCGAACAAGGTGAAGAGCGGCTTCCCTGTCCTGCCGTCCCACACCTGAACCGGACCCTCACCGCTCGCCGTCGCGATCCGGAGGCCGTCCGGCGCCCAGGCCACTCTCCCCGCAAAGCCGCTCTTCACTCTGAACGCAATCTTGCCGGTTCCCAGATCGAATACGGGCACGTTGCCCCAGGGATAGGGCGCAACGGCCAACATTTTGCCGTCTGGGCTGAACGCCGTGTCGCCCGGCGTGTCCGCCGGGTCACCCACTTCACGAGTGAACGTCATGATTACTCGACCTGTGGACGCGTCCAGGACCCGCACCCTGCCCGGCCACGCGGCGGCGACAAGCAAGCCATCCGCACTGAATGAAGGCGCCCACACACCACCGCGTCCGGCGAACGTCCAGAGGTTGTCGCCCGTCGCCGGATCCCAGACCTTGAGCGTCCCGTCGTCCCCTGTCGTGGCAAGCATCGAGCCATCGGCGTTGAAGGCAACGTCGTTCACGTCCATGTCGTGCCCGTGGAACGACAGGACCCTCTCGCCGGTCGTCGTGTCCCGGATGTCGATCACGCCGGCGTCCTCAGGACCCTCGGTCACGAAGACACCCCTCGGGCTCCAGTCCAAGCTGCCCCCGACGCCCGGCACCGACAGCACGATGCGCGACGCGGCGACGGCCCGATGCAGCGCGTCCTCGGCCTCAGGGAGCACGGACCCGTCCGTCGAACGTCTGGTCTTCACAGCCTCCATCGCCAGCAGGACTGATCGCTCGGCATCGACATCGAGATTGGCCACCGCCGCCGTCACGAGCTCGCGCGCGGTTGCGATCCTCGACTCTCGCGCGGCTCGGTCGCTCTGGTTCTTCGCCACGACCGCCAGGGATGCCGTAACGAGCGCTGCCACAGCGAAGACTCCCACCAACGTCCGCAGCCGCTTGACGGATCGGCGCTCGAGCGCGCGCTCATGATGTCGGCGCGTCGATTCGGCTGCGCGCTCCTCTTCGCGTTTCGTCGCACTGGCTCGGAGGTATCCGAGCTCGGCGCGCCCGACCGCGATATCGGTCGCCTCGGCCCAGGACTCGAACTGGTCGAGGCGGGAGCCTCGCAGGAGGAAGCTTGGCTCACGCTCGCTCTGCTCCCACTCCCTCCGGGCATCCGCGAGACGCTGGAGCGCCCGGACGTCCTCGCGCGCCGTGTCCACCCACTCGCGGAGGCGGGGCCATGAGCGGAGGAGCGCCTCATGAGCGACCTCGACCGTCGGTTCGCGGCTGGCAGGGTCCCGATCGAACGTGAGCAGGCGGTGACGTCCGAACGCGTCCAGGGCAGCCTGCATCGCCTCGGGATCGACCTGGATGGCCGAGAGTTCGGAGAGCGGGACCCTTCGCCGCGTGTCCGCGACGCCCTCGCCAAGGGTGACGAGCCGGAGGAACAGTTGGCGCACGGCCTCGCGACCGACCGAGTCTCGAGCCGCGTACAGCTGCTCGCCTCTCGCGGCGAGCGCGCCCCCGACCCCGCCGATGTCCCGGTAGGCCCCCAGCGTCAACGTCCCATCATCGCGCCGCTCGAAGAGTTCGGTGAGCGAGTACTGGACGAGCGGTAGGGCGCCGGGCTGCTCGGCAACATCGGAAGCGACCTGAGCGACCAGGGCGGGTTCCACGCGAGGCCGACCGAGCCGGCCGGGCGGACGATCGCCTGCTCGAGCTCGTCGGGCGCGAGCGGCGTCATCACCTCAGTGCTGGCTCCGAGGAGAGGGCCGAACCGCGGGTAGTTGAGTGGCCGATCGTAGAAGTCGGCACGCAACGTTGCGACGATCCACATTCGGCTCGCCGGGTCGGCGGTGGCCACGCGTAGGCTCTCGAGCAGCAGGGAGCGCTCGGCCTCGTCCTCGGTCAGCGTGAAGGCCTCCTCGAACTGGTCCACGACCACGACGAGCTCCGAACCTTCCGGGACGACCCGATCGACCGCTTGTAGCAGGCCTCGAGGCCCGGACTCCAGGAGCTGGAGCAGACCGGCCGGCGGTCGAGCCGCGACGCGCAGCAGCGCGGCCTCGAGCTCCTCCATCGGATGCCGCCCCGGAGTCAGCTCGGTGATGAACCACCCTTCGGAGCCTTCGACCCGGCCGCGGCGTAGGGCCGGGACGAGCCCCGCCCTGACCGCGGAGGACTTGCCGCTCCCGCTCGATCCGACGACGGCGAGGAAGCGGGCCGGAGGGCCCGGACGCTTCCACCGCTGCAGCAGTCGCTCGACGAACGCCTCGCGCCCGTAGAAGTCCTGGGCGTCTGCCTCGTCGAAGGGCCGAAGGCCCTTGTACGGGTTCCGTGCCTCGAAGGGCGCGGACACCGCGACCGAAACGTGGCTCGGGGAGAGCGCGTTACGGACCGCGGCGCCCAGAGCCATGGCATCCGGGTACCGAAGGGCGGCGTCCTTGGCGGTGGCCGAGGCGATGACGTCGTCGATGGCCGGCGGCAGGTCCGTCCTTCGGCTACGAGCCGAGGGCAGCGGCTCGCGCAGTTGACGCTCGTAGACCGCGAGGTCGGGAACGTCCCCGAACGGGTGCTCTCCGACGAGGACCTCGTACAGGACGTTCCCCAGCGCATACACGTCGGTGCGCGGCGTGATCGTCTCACCACGGATCTGCTCGGGAGCGAGATACAGCAGCGATCCCTTGACCGCGCCGGGCTCGGTCATCTCCGGCGGGGAGAGGTCCTTCGCGATGCCGAAATCCGCGAGGTACGCGTTCCCTTCGTCGTCGAGCAGGATGTTGCTCGGCTTCACGTCACGGTGGACGACACCCTGGCGATGCGCCGCCGCGAGGGCGCCGCTCACCTGATCCATCAGCCGAGCTGCCCCGTCGATCTCGAACGCCGCCGTCTCGAGCGCGTCGGCGAGGCTTCCGCCGCGGAGGAACCGCATCACCAGGTACGCACCGCCGGGCTCGCGCCAGTAGTCGTAGAGCGGGACGATGTGCGGGTGTTCGAGGCGAGCCACCAGCTGGGCCTCGGCTTCGAACCTGCGGATGAAGTCGGGGTCGTTCGCGAGGTGGGGATGGATCGCCTTCACGGCAACGTCCCGACCTACCTCCGGCTGGATCGCCCGCCACACCGTCCCGAAGCTTCCCGTCCCGACCCGTTCGAGCAGTCGGTAGCCGCGCAGGGGAGCGCCGCCGATCTCGAGATCTGGGCTCTGCTGCAGAACGCGCTGGTGTAGCTTCCGGAGGTCGGGTGAGGGATCGATCCCAAGCTCGTCGGCCAGGACGTTTCGGGCTCGCTGGTAGGCGGAGAGCGCCTCGGCTTGCCGTCCCGCGCGGTAGAGCGCGAGGATCAACTGGCCCCAGAGTCGTTCGCGCAGCGGATTGCGAGCCGTGAGGCCCTCGAGCTCCCCGATCACCTGATCGTGTACGCCGATCGTGAGCGATGCCTCGATCCGGTCTTCCATCGCGCCGAGCCGGAGCTCGTCCAGACGCGCGGCCTCGGCCCGCAGCGACGGCTCGGGTGCGAGGTCACCGAACGCCGGTCCGCGCCAGAGCGAAAGAGCCGCATCGAATGCCGCGACCGCAGCCTTGGGGTCGATCGGCATCAGCCGCCGAGCATCTCGAAGCAGCGACTGGAATCGGACCGTGTCCACCTCCGACGGATCGGCGCGCAACACGTAGCCGGCGCGACTCCCTTCGAGCCGGCCCGGCCCGATCGCCTTGCGCAGGTGCGAGGCGTAGGACTGGAGCGCGTTCCGTGCCGCCTCGGGTGGTTCGTCACCCCACACCTCGTCGATCAAGACCTCCGTCGGGACGAGGTTGTTGGCGCGCAAGAGAAGGTGAGCGAGGACGGCTCTCTGCCTGGGCCCTCCGAGCGAGATGGCGCCGTTGCCCTGCTCGACGACCTCGACCGACCCGAGGAGGCGGAACTCCACGGGCCGACGGTAGCCCTCCCTTGAAGCGAAGGGAATCCCCAGGTCAGCAGCGGTCCGAGCGTTCACGGCACCAAGACTTCCGAAGGACGCTGAAGGAACGCTTGTAGGTCTGAACACATGGTCGATGACCGGCCGCGTGACGGTCGGCACCCCGGTGGCCACGTCCCGTCAAGTGGTGGAGTCTTGACCCATGGTCATCCTCGCCTCTGACGCGATCGCTGCAACCAGCTCTCTCCCTGGGTCTCCCCTCGATCAAGGGCGTCGATTCGCGCCATCGATCGATGCTGTTGCGACGGTCAGCGACCTGCCGCTCGTGCGTCTTGCGGCTGGAGGCAGCGTCGCGACCATGCGGACCAAGGACGCGCGGTTAGCCGTTGCCGCTCGATGGGGCTGGTCAGCCTACGTCGGCTGGCTTGCATCCAGTTCGAAGGCAAGAACGGTCATCGAGCCGACCGGCGCGTCGAAGTACCGGGTCTCCTAATCAGCCGGACAGGTCGGGACGTGGAGATACGTTCGGCACTCCTCGTCCGTGAACCCACGAGTGACGCGAGCTCGTGCGATCTCGATCACGTCTTCGAGCGCGATCGCATGCACGACGATCCTTCCGTCCGAATAGATCGCCGTCACCCGAGACCCATCGCGACTGAATGCAACACCGACGACCGCACTCGATTCGACGGGCGACATGAAGACGACGTCTTGCGTAGACGTGTTCCATACCCGAACGCTGCCGTCGAGGCTTGCGGTCGCGAGTCGCTCACCGTCATCAGTGAATGCCGCGGCATTGATTCCCTGGGTGTGACCTTCCAGCAACGCTACCACCTCCCAGGAGCTGAAGGACGAGTCGTCGGGGTCTTCGCGACGCAGGAGCCGGACATCGTTCCCCTCGAACTCGACGGCAAGGTCGACATCCGGGCTGATCGCGGAACCACCGTGGGGTCCCCGCGGGCCGTCGGCGCTTAGGGCACGCCATATGCGATCGTTAGGCAAGGTCAGCGTTCTCCCTGTTCTCACACCTATGGCATTGAACCGCTGGCCCGGGAAGAAAGAGAAAAGGCGGGTTCCGTTCGAACTAAACGTCAGCCAGAACGGCGAGTATCCCAACCTGTGCTGAAGACCCGGCACCTTGAGTCCCGTCGCGGTGCTCCACACCATCCGGCCCGTCCCGATGTCCCACAAGCGGATCGTGCCCCTGATCCCTCCGGTCGCGAGGAGGCGCTCATCCGGGCTGAGGGCGACCTGAGCCGCCGGAGTGAATTGGCCCGCGGGTGGTGGGCCGGTTACCACGCTGAGGATCTCACGCCCGGAACCAAGTTCCCAAACGTGAGCCTCCATGTCTGGATCCCCGACCGCCAAGCGGGACGCGTCGTCGCTCAGATCGATGCTGAAGCCGAAGCCACAGGGGACGCCATTAATGGAACTACTGTCGAAGCTACCGCAGGTCAGCTTGGGGGAAGGAAGGGTAAGCCTCCGAGCGCCGGTTGCCAGGTCCCATACCCCGATGGAACCGTCTCCCCCGACGATGGCGACGGCGTCGCCGTCCGGCGTGAAGTGGTACGAACCGATACCCGAACCGATGAATCGTGTCGTGTCGATCGAGACGGCAGGCACAGCACGACGCAGGAACTCCTCAACCTCCGGCAGGATTGCACCGTCCACCTCACCGGGCGTACGGGCTGCCTCGAGCGCAAGCAGGAGGGCGAGCTCACGATCTCTTTCGAAGTTCGCGGTCGCCGCCGAAACTAGCGCACGAGCGGTCGCGAGCTGCGAAGCGCGCTGAGCTTCTGCGTTCTGGTTGATGACGATCGTCGTGAGCGTCGCTGCGAGGATGACAGCCGTGGTGAGCACGGCGACGAGGGCCCGAAGGCGTTTGACGGATCGCCGTTCGAGCATGCGTTCTCGATCACGTCGCATGGCCTCGGCCGCGCGCTCTTCGTGTCGCTGGGTGACGCTCGCCGTGAGGAACCCCAGCTCCCCGACTCCAAGCGCCAGGCTCGTGTCCGCACGCCACGTCTCGAACTGATCGAGGCGGGAACCAGCGAGGAGGAAGCCGGGATCCCTCTCGCTGTACTCCCATTCACGAGCTGCGTCCGAGAGGCGTCGGCGCATCCGAACATCCTCGCGGGTCTCGTCGACCCACCTGCGGAGTCGATCCCACGCGCCCAGGAGCGCTTCGTGCGCGATCTCCACGGTCGGCTCGCGGGTCGAGGGGTCACGGTCGAACGTGAGGAGGCGGTGGCGTCCGTATGCATCGATAGCTGCGTCCATCGCGGAAGCATCCACCTCGATCGCCGAGAGCTCCGAGAGAGGCACGCGGAGACGAGTGTCGGGCGCCCCCTCGCCGAGCGTCACGAGCCTGAGAAAGAGCTGGCGGACGGCTTCGCGGCCGGCGGGATGCCTGGTCGCGTACAGGTGCTCGGCGCTCGCAGCGAGAGCACCGCCGACCCCGCCAATCTCGCGGTAGGCGTCGAGGGTGAGGCGTCCGTCCTCGCGCCGGTCGTAGAGCTCGGTGAGCGCGTACTGGACCAGCGGCAGGGCCCCCGGCTGGTCGGCGACGTCGGCCGCGATCTGCGGGACGAGCGCGCTGTCGAGCCGGAGACCCGAACGCTCCGCCGGGCGGACGATCGCCCGCTCGAGCTCCTCGGGTGTCAGGGGGCTCAGCACCTCGGTGGTCGAGCCGAGCAGCGGCCCGATCCGCGGGTAGCGAAGCGGACGGTCGTAGAAGTCCGCCCGCAACGTGGCGACGATCCACAGACGGCTCCCCGCATCCGTCGCGGCAACCCGGAGGCTCTCGAGCAGCAAAGCCCGTTCGTCCTCGTTCTCCGTGAGCGTGAAGGTCTCCTCGAACTGGTCGACCACGAGGAGGAGCTCCGAGCCGTCGGGAACGACGGCTTCCGCGACCTCCAGGAGTCCACGCGGACCGGACTCGAGGTGGCCGAGCAGGCCGGCGGGCGGACGGACGGCGACCTTCATGAGGGCCGCGTCGAGCTCCTCGAGCGGATGATGGCCCGGGTGCATCTCCGTCACGAACCACCGCTCGGAACCTGGGATCGCGCCGTGGCGGATCGCCGCCGCCAAGCCGGCTCTCACCACCGAGGACTTCCCACTTCCGCTCGGACCGACCACGGCGACGAACCTCGGTGCTCCGCCGTCGCGCGACATCCGCTCGAGCAGCCGTTCGATGAACGCTTCCCGGCCGAAGAAGTCAGGTGAGTCCGCTTCGAGGAACGGTCGCAGCCCCTTGTAGGGGTTCCGGACGTTGGCGGAGTTGGTCGCTGACACGTCCGGCCGCGTCCCGAGCGACGAGACGACCTCTGCGAGGAGTGGGACCACCTCTTCCGGTGCCCGAGCGGCCTCCGCACGCCGGAGAATCTCACCGACCGCCATGGGAAGGCGATCGCCCAGCATCTCGCGCGCCAGCGAGGCGAACGCTGCCAGGTCGTCCAGGGGCCGGGCCTCGCCGCTCCCGATGCAGAAGTCCGTGAGATATGCGTTTCCCTCTTCGTCGAAGAGCACGTTCGAAGCGCGAAGGTCGCCATGGACGACGTCCCGACGGTGAGCGGTCAACAGTGCGGTTGCGATCTGTTCGAGGATCCCGGTCCCTCGCTCGGATTCGAGCGATCCCGATCGATCGAGCAGCTCCCGCAGGTTGCCGCCGCGAAGGAACCTGGTCACCACGTAGGCCCGGCCGGGCTCCCGCCAGTAGTCGTAGACGGGCGCGACGTGGGGGTGCTCCAACGTGGCAACGGCCTGCGCCTCGGCCTCGAACCGCCGGATGAATGCCGGATCGTTCGCACGGTGCTCGTGCACGACCCTGACCGCGACCTCCCGGCCGACGTTCGGCTGGGTCGCCCGGTACAGGGCGCCGAACGCGTCCTCGCCGACGCGTTCGAGCAGGCGGTAGCCGCGCAGGGGCTCTCCGCCGGGATCCAGGTCGGAGCTCTGGGCAAGGATGCGCTCGTTGAGTCTGCGCAACTCCGGTGAGGGATCGATCCCGAGCTCGTCGGCGAGGATCTCGCGGGCGCGCTGGAAGGCTGCGAGCGCCTCGGCCTGACGTCCAGACCGGTAGAGCGCCAGCATCAGCTGCTCCCAGAAGCGCTCCCGGAGTGGGTGACGAGCGGTGAGACTGTCGAGCTCGCCGATCACCTCGGCGTGTTGCCCGATCGTGAGCTGAGCCTCGATGCGGTCCTCGAGGGCGCCGAGCTTCAGCTCGTCGAGCCGCGCCGTCTCGGCCCGCAGCGACGGCTCGGTCGCGAGATCGGCGAAGGCCGGGCCACGCCAGAGCGCGAGGGCGTGGTCGAACGCGCCGACGGCGGCCCTGGCGTCGATCGGGAGGAGCCGGCGCGCGTCTCGCAGAAAGGACTGGAAACGGACCGCGTCCAGCTCCGAAGGCTCTGCCCGGAGCCGGTAGCCCGCTCGGCTCCCCTCGAGCCTCTCGGCTCCCAGTGCCTTTCGAAGGTGTGAGGCGTAGCTCTGAAGCGCGTTCCGGGCCGTCTCGGGCGGCTCCTCGCCCCAGACCTCGTCTATCAGCACTTCGGTCGGGACGAGATGGTTGGCTCGAAGGAGCAGATGGGCGAGGACCGCTCGCTGTTTGGGTCCACCCAGCGCGATCGAGCCGTTCCCCTCCTCGAACACCTCGATCGATCCGAGCACTCGGAACTCCATGCGGCGACGGTAGCCCTTGGTTTCCGCGATGGGAATGCCCGGTTGCGCCGAGATGCGAGCGTCCACGGCGGCAGCGTCTGTGCGCTCGCTGAAAGAACGCTGAAAGGTTCAGGTCAGCGAGCCTCACCTGTCTCGCACCGGGAGCTCATGAGCCCGGTTCGACCGTGCGCCTATGCGCACGATCGGTCGGCTCGGAGCGTCGATCCTCAGCCTGACAGCACTCGTCGGCGGATGGTCGCTCGCTTCGGAAGACGCACACGGGGTCGAGATACGGCCCGGGATCATGGTGTTCTCGGAGGATCCCGCGCAGTGGGAGATCGCGCGCTGGGCGATGGGGCGGTTCGAGAGCGCGGGGCTGGACGCTCCGACCGTCGAGATCCATTTCCACGCGAACGCCTCAGGATGCGGCGGCCACCTCGGCTACGCGAAGGGTGCTCGGGTGGACGTCTGCACGGTGCTCGTCAACGAGATGGCCCGCAGGAACCTGCTGCACGAGATGGGGCACGTCTGGATCGACCAGAACGTCTCGCGGGCGGTGCGCGAGCGGTTCCTCGGGCTCCGTGGTCTGCGGGCCTGGAACGCATCGACGGACCCATGGGAAGAGCGTGGCTATGAGCACGGAGCAGAGATCGTGGCCTGGGCACTCGGAACGAGGGTCCTGACCGCGCAGATCCCCGACAACGATCCCATGCAGCTTGCCGTCGGGTTCGAGCTCCTCACCGGGAAACCGATCCCGCACTACGTGAACGTCTAGACGAAGTGGCTCGGGTCGGGCTGCGTTCCCTCGGGCCACCCCGGGTAGTCGTCGCCGGGGTATTCGAACGCGTCGCCGTAGCAGCCGTCGAATTGCGTGAGCGGCTGCGCGTCCCTGCGCGGGTTCTTCCCGAACGCGAACGCGTGCTCGAAGTTGTGGGTGCGCTCGATCCGTTCGCTGAGGTAGGGCAACCCCCAGTTGTCCGAGATGAACCTCAGCGGGCTGGAGAACTCGCCCTCGGCGTGGTCCACGTAGCCCTTCTTCGCGTACGGGCTGATCAGCAGGTTCGGGACCCGGAACCCGAACCCGAGGTCGTCCACCTCGGGCGGCGGGACGTGATCGTAGAACCCGCCCCATTCGTCCCAGGTGATGAACAGCGCCGTGTGCATCCAATCCTCGCTCTCCATCACCGCGTTGACGACATCGGTCACCCAGTTGTGCGCGAAGCAGGTGCTTTCCGGCGGGTGATCGGACAGCTCGAACCGCGGCGTGACCCATGTGACCGACGGAAGCCGGCCGGCGCGGATATCCTCGGGGAGCCGGTCGACCGAGCGGATGAGTTCGGGGCGCCACAGGTCGGTGTGGTATACGCCCGCGATGCCGTTCAACGCGTTCCAGAAGTAGCCGGGCTGTCCCGGTTGGGCGGCGTAGTAGGCCCAGGACACGCCCGCATCCTCGAGCTGCTCGGGGACCGT
>Ga0184609_10000315_pt1 | contig 13912 bp, 13 predicted proteins | sample PLM1_60_coex_FD_133165 | JGI IMG/M metagenome (GOLD analysis project Ga0184609, IMG submission 133165) | Groundwater sediment microbial communities from an aquifer in East River, Colorado, USA - PLM1_60_coex | ecosystem: Environmental > Terrestrial > Soil > Riparian zone | place: USA: East... | reverse complement strand
CGCTCGCCGCGGCGCGACCGCACCCACTCGACGAACAGCTCGTGCAGCTGCTCCTGCATGCCGGTGAGCCAGGCGACGTCGTCCTCCTTCTCCGGAAGGAAGGGGTCCAGCCTGGCCTTGTGCTCGCCGGCGGTGTACAGCCGGCGCTCGACGCCGAGGCGGTCGAGCAGCCCGTGCATGCCGAAGCCGCGGCTGACCACGCCGATCGAGCCGACGATCGACGTGGCGTGCGCGAAGATCTCGTCGGCCGCGCAGGCCAGCCAGTAGCCGCCGGAGGCCACCACGTCCTCGCAGAACGCGAGCACCGGCACACGCTTCTTGCCGGCCAGCTCGCGGATGCGGTCGGCGACCAGCGCCGACTGGGTCGCCGCGCCACCGGGCGAGTTGATCGACAGCGCCACCGCGGCCAGCCGATCCTGGTCGAACGCCCTGGTCAGCGCGCTCTCCGTGCTGGTGACGTTGATCACGCCGCGGACCAGCGGCGATGGTGTCGGCGTGATCAGGCCGTGCAGCTTGACCACGGCGACGGTCGGGCGGGAGTCGGCGCGGTCGCCGAACACGGGTAGCCTGGACACCAGTCTGTCGGCAACTCTCATGCCGACGAGCCTACGACGCCCGCCGGGCACGGCCGTCGCCGACAGCGGGCCTACGAGGTGGCGCCGTCGGCGGCCGTGATGGCGGGAACCGGCACCGCGCGCACGCCGACGCGGAACTTGGGCACCCGCAGGCTCACCTTCATGCCGGCGCCGCGCTCCGTTTCGACTATCAGCCCGTAGTCGTCGCCGAACGCCGAGCGCAGCCGGTCGTGTACGTTGCCGAGCCCGACGTGTGCGCCGGACAGGTGCGAGTCGGTCATCTCGTCGCGCAGCCGCGCCGGGTCCATGCCGACCCCGTCGTCCTCGACGCTGATCACGCACTCGGAGCCGGCGTCCTCAGCGGTCACGCTGATGGTGCCGCCCTTGGGCTTGCCGCCGAGGCCGTGCCGAACGGCGTTCTCGACCAGCGGCTGCAGCGCGAGGAACGGCAGCACGACAGGCAGCACCTCGGGGGCGATCTGCAGCCGCACCTGCAGCCGGTCGCCGAAGCGGGCCCGTTCTAGCGTCAGGTAGCGGTCGACGTTGCGCAGCTCCTCGGCAAGCGTGGTGAACTCGCCGGCGGTGCGGAACGAGTAGCGGGTGAAGTCCGCGAACTCCAGCAGCAGCTCACGGGCCTCCTCGGGGTCGGTCCGCACGAACGAGGCGATCGTGTTCAGGGCGTTGTAGACGAAGTGCGGTGAGATCTGGGCCCGCAGCGCGCGGACCTCGGCCTGCGCCAGGCGGGAGCGCGACTCGTCCAGCTCGGCGAGCTCGAGCTGTGTCGAGACGTAGCGAGCGACCTCGGTCGCGGCCCTGACCAGCCCGAACCGGGCCGCGCTCGCGGAGGAGGTGAGGGCGGCGAGGGTGCCGACCACGGCACCGTCCACCTCGAGCGGCACGATCACCGCGCCGCGGATGGGGCAGTCGACGCGCCCGCAGTCCACCTCGTAGCCGCCGAGCACCACGCGCTGGCCGCTGTCCGCGACCTTGGCGGCCTGGTCGATCATGCCCTGGCCGTGGTGGGTGAACTCGCCGTCCCATGCGAGGTAGTTGCCGTCCTCGCCGGTGATCATCAACGCCCGGCAGTCGAGCAGCTCGCGCAGCAGCGGCGCCGCCGCGGCCGCCGAGTCGGCGGACAGCCCGCGGCGCAGCGCAGGTGCGGCCATCGCCATGGTGTGCAGCGCCGTGAAGGTCGCCTTCTCGGCCGGTGAGGTGAACGAGCGGCGGCCGCGCACCATGATGGCGGTGCCACCGATGCCGATGACGGCGATCAGCCCGAGCCCGACCATGATCGCCGGGTCGATGAGCAGCTCACGCACGCCGCATATGTTCCGCCGTGCCTGCTACCCGGAGCAACCAGGGTCGCGAGCGTGTCCCGGTGCGTCCGGCGGCCCGTCACAAAAGGATAAGGGTCGCTCGACCCGGTGCCGGGACGTGGACACGGGGCGTCCGGGGTAGGCAGGATGGCCGGAGCATGCCGATGCACGACCCCGCACGCGGGTCTTCGGCAGACTTAGGGGCACCCTGCGAATGAGCGCGGACGACAGCAAGGCCGGGCTCGTCGTCCTGGCCGTGGACGACGAGCGGCCGGCGCTTGCCGAGCTGAAGTTCCTGCTGGACAGGCAACCGCAGGTCAGCCTGCTGTTCACGGCGCTGGACGCCACCGACGCGCTGCGCCGGCTGCGCGACATGGACGAGCCGGGCCGCACCCCGATCGACGTCGTGTTCCTCGACATCGGCATGCCCGGCCTCGACGGACTGGAGCTGGCGAGGCTCTTCGCCACGCTGACCAAGCCGCCGGCCGTGGTGTTCGTGACCGGGTACGGCGACCGCGCCGTCGAGGCGTACGACGTCGGCGCCGTCGACTACCTGATGAAGCCGCTCAACGAGGAGCGGCTCGTCGAGTCCCTGCGCAGGGTGCTGCGCACCAGGGCCGCGGCCGCGCCGGAGGAGCAGGACCGCGCCGAGGACGAGGTGATCCCGGTCGAGCTCGCCGGCACCACCAAGCTCGTGCCGCGCTCGTCGGTGCGGTTCGTCGAGGCCCAGGGCGACTACGCGCGGCTGCACACCGCCGACGGCAGCCACCTGGTCCGTATCCCGCTGTCCGTGCTCGAGGACAAGTGGGCCGACGCCGGCTTCGTCCGCATCCACCGCTCATACCTGGTGGCGTTGCCGCTGGTCACCGAGCTGCGGATGGCGGCGTCGGGGTACGTGGTGCGGATCGGCGGCGCCCCGGAGCCGGCCGAGCTGCCGGTCAGCCGCCGGCACACCCGCGAGCTCAAGGACCGGCTGGTGCGGGCCGCCAAGCAGGCCTGGAACCAGCGGTGAGCGACCAGGAGGGTCGCGGCGGCGCCGGTGGCCGTTCCGGGCGCTGGCTACCGGAGTTCGCGCACCCCGTGCAACCCACCGACCGGCCGGGGCCGCCGCCCAAGCGGGTGCGGGTGGTGCTGGCCGAGCGCAAGAGGGCGCGGCGGGTGGTCCGCACCCTGGCCGAGGTCGAGGAGCAGACCGGTGTCGGCGAGATGCTGGTCCGCTCGCTGATCAGGGCTCAGCTGACCGTGTCGCTGTGGCTGGCGCTGGTCGTCGGGGTCACCGTCGGCGCGCTGCCGGTGGTCTTCTACTACGCCGAGGACATCGGCCGGACCAGCGTGCTCGGCATCCGGTTGCCGTGGTTGGTGCTCGGCTTCTTGGTCTACCCGTTCCTGCTCGGCGTCGGCTGGCTGTACGTGCGGCTTGCCGAGCGGACCGAGCAGAACTTTGTCCACATGGTCGAAGACTGACCTGCCGCCGTGCAGCCAGATCTGTATGCGCTGGTGGCCGTCGCGGGCGTCGGACTGGCGACCGTCGCCATCGGCGGGTTCGGTCTGCGGTTCTCGCGCACCACGTCGGACTTCCTGGTGGCGGCGCGCACCGTCGGCCCGCGGTGGAACGCCGCCGCGATCTCCGGCGAGTACCTGTCCGCGGCGTCGTTCCTCGGCGTCGCCGGGCTGGTGCTCAAGGAGGGCGTCGACGCCCTGTGGTACCCGATCGGGTTCACCGCCGGTTACCTCGCGCTGCTGCTGTTCGTGGCTGCGCCGCTGCGCCGCTCCGGCGCGTACACGCTGCCCGACTTCGCCGAGGCACGGTTGCGCTCCACCCAGCTACGGCGGATCTCCACCGGGCTGGTGGTGATCATCGGGTGGCTCTACCTCGTGCCGCAGTTCCAGGGCGCCGGGCTGACCCTGTCGGTTCTGACCGGCTGGCGCGGCTGGGTGGGCGCCGCGGTGGTGGCCGGCCTCATCGTGACGAACGTCGTGATCGGCGGCATGCGCTCGATCACGTTCGTGCAGGCCTTCCAGTACTGGCTCAAGCTCTCCGCGCTCGCCGTGCCGGTGTTCGTGCTGCTGATCGGGGTGGCCGGCGAACGCACCGCCGCGGCGAGCGCGATCGGCGCCGACCACCCGCCGGCGTTCACCAAGAACACCTCGGTGACCGTGCAGACCGACGTCATGCTGCAGGTGAGCATCCCGGTGCTGGTCGGCGTCCAGGGCAGGGCGGCCGGGCAGCCTGGCCGGGTGGACGGCGTGCAGGTCAGGGGCAACATGTACTGGGGGCCCGGTGAGCACCAGGTACGGGCCGGCACCACGCTCACCTTCGCGGCCGGCTCCGCCGTGCCGGTGGTGACGGGTGCGCCAGCGGACAACGAGCAGTGGCTGCGGCCGCTCAACGGCTTCGACGGCGGGCACCCGCTGCTCGCCACCTACTCGCTGATCCTGGCCACGTTCCTTGGCACCATGGGCCTGCCGCACGTGCTGGTCCGCTTCTACACCAACCCGGACGGCCGCGCCGCCCGCTCCACCACACTCGTGGTGCTGGCCCTGCTCGGCGTGTTCTACCTCTTCCCGACCGTGTGCGGCGTGCTGGCCAGGCTGTACGAGCCGGAGCTGCTGATCACCGGCGGCACCGACGCCGCCGTGCTGCTGCTGCCGGGCTCGGTGCTCGAGTCGTGGCCGGCCAGGGTGCTCGCCGCGCTGGTCGCGGCCGGCGCGTTCGCCGCGTTCCTGTCCACCTCGTTGGGGCTCATGGTGAGCGTGGCCGGGGTGCTGTCCACCGACGTGCTGCCCGCGCGGCTGCGGGACTTCCGGCTGGCCGCGTTCATCGCGGGGCTCGTGCCACTGGTGTTCACGCTGTCCGCGCAGTCCATGGACATCGCGCAGGTCGTCGGCATGGCATTCGCCGTCGCGGCGTCCTCGTTCTGCCCGCTGCTGCTCCTGGGCATCTGGTGGCGCGGGCTGACCGACGCCGGCGCCATCACCGGCGTGCTGCTCGGCGGCGGCCTCTCGGTGCTCGCCGTGCTGTCCACCATGCTCGGCGCGGCGCCGTCCGGCCTTCCCGGCACGCTCATGGCCCAGCCGGCGGCGTTCACGGTGCCGCTGGCATTCGTCGCCATGATCCTGGTCAGCAAGGCCACCGCGCGCCGCGTGCCCGGCGACGTCGCGCGAGTCCTGGCCAGGCTGCACGCTCCGGAGCGGCTGGGCCTGGCCCAGGACCGCGACGCCGACCGCTCCGCCGATCCGGCCACCATCCCTGGCCGGATCGGCCGCCACCGCAAGTAGCACGGCGGTGGAGGTGGGCGCGCCGGCGCCGATGCGCGCTGACCCGCCAGCGCGCCAGGTGGTCGCCGGGGTGCGCGCGCTGACGCGCCGGCTCAGCCGAGGTTGGCGAGGAACCCGCGGATGCGGTCCAGCGACGCCTGCTGCGTCCACGCGGCCCTGACCTGCGCGTCTTCGCCGGGTGCCACCCGCTCGATGGTTTCCAATGCCGGCCGCCTCAGCTGCCGCTTCGTCATCCGGTACGAGTCGAGGCCGCGGGCCGCCCGCACCTGCGCGTGGGCGATCGCAGTGTTCAGCAGCGCGTCCGGTGGCACCACCTCGTCCACCAGGCGGGTGGCCAGTGCCGTCGGGACGTCCACCAGCTCTGCGGACAGCGCCAGCCGGGTCGCCGCGGAAGCGCCGGTGGCGTGCCGGACGATCTCGATCGCCGACGTCGGGAACGGCACGCCGACCTGCAACTCGCTCAACCCGAGGCGACCTGCGCCGCCGGCCGCCACCCGGTGGTCGCACGCGGCCACCAGCACGTACCCACCCGCGATCGCGTGCCCGTTGACTGCCGCCACCGCCGGCCCCGGATAGCGGAACAGCGCAACAAACGCCGCCGACAGCGCCCGCAGGTACTCCTCGACGTACGCCACTGGCTCCGTCACGATCCGCCTCAGGTCCACGCCAGCGCTGAACGCCGTACCCCTTCCGGTGAGCACCAGCGGCGGTCCGTCGACAGCCAGCTCGTCCAGCACTGTGGTCAGCGCCGTGAGTAACTCCAGGTCGAGGGCGTTCACCTTGCCGTGGGCCATCCGCAGCACCACGACGTCGCCGTGGGTCTCCCGCTCGATCACCGCGGCACTCTAACCCGCGCCGATCAGAAGGGTGGCTCGGAATCGGCCTCCGGATTCGTCACATGATCAGCCGCGGAATCGGCCGCCGGCTCCGCTATGGGCTCGGGTCTGGTGACATAACGTCGACTCGTGGGCGAGGCCCAGGTGATGTCGCCGTTGGTGGTGCTGTGCATTGTCCACGGGGTGTCGTGTTTGAGTCGATGGTGGTGTCTGCAGAGGCAGCAGAGCAGTGCGCCAGCACGTCCCGCACCGACCAACCGTCACAGACCGTCGGCAGCGAGAACACGGCGGTCGGCGCCCGCCGCAGGACCGGTTCCAGGGCCGCCGCCTCGACCAGCAACAATCGCGCGGCGGGACTCGAATCGATCATGCCGCGGACCCTACGGTGATCTCCATGGTGGCGCCGGCCGATGACACGCCGATCCGGAGGCGACGCCTGCCATGGCGCCGCGGCGCCGACCAGGACCCGGTTGACACGCTGGCCATCCTCCGCAAGATCGCCAGCGACCTCCGGGAGGGGCTGACCGGGCCGCGGGTACGCGCGGCGGCCCGGGGGATCAGGCGGATCCTGCACGCCGACGCCGTCGCCGTCGCCGACCTGACCGGCACGGCGCACTGGGCCGGCACCCCGCACCCCGCGGCCGCCGACCTGATCGAGCAGGTGCTGCGCGCCGAGACCAAGGTGAGCCACCCCGGCCTCACCGCGGTGCCACTGCACGTGCACGAGGAGCTTGCCGGCGTCCTCGTCGTCGGCGACGAGCGGGCGAGCCAGCGGGCCATCCGCGAGGTGGCGGCGTGGGTCACCGAGGCGCTCGAACGCGGCCGGCTGGAGGCGTCCGCGGACGTCGCGGCGCAGGCGGAGCTGCGCGCGCTGCGGGCGGAGATGTCGCCGCACTTCGTCTACAACGCGCTGACCGTGATCGCCTCGTTCGTCCGGTCCGACCCGACACGGGCCCGCGAGCTGATGCTCGACTTCGCCGCGTACACCCGCTACAGCCTGGCAAGGCACGGCGAGTACACCACGGTGGCCGACGAGTTCAGGGCGATCGAGGCGTACCTGACGCTGCAGCGCGCCGTGCTCGGCGAGCGGCTGCGGGTGCAGGTGCGGGTGGCGCCGGAGGTGCTCGCGGTGGCCATCCCGTACCTCGTGCTGCAACCGCTGGTGGAGAACGCCATCAGGCACGGCATCGAGCCGCGACCGGGCAACGGCATGGTGCAGGTGCGCGGCGAGGCCGACGCCACCGAGTGCGTGATCAGCGTCGAGGACGACGGGCTCGGCATGGACCCCGAGCTCGCCGTCGCGGTGCTGGCCGGGCGCGGCGACCCGAACGCCGTCGGCCTCGCCAACGTCGACCGCAGGCTGCGCACGGTGTACGGGCCGTACTACGGCCTGGTCGTGGAGACCGCGCCGGACGCCGGCACCCGCGTGCTGGTGCGGGTGCCGCGGTTCCAGCCCGGCGTACTGGCCACCTAGGGCGACGAGGCGCCGGCGGCGAACCAGTCGAACAGGCCGGGCAGCGTCAGCAGGCTGGTGCGCCGCTCGCTGGTGTTGCCGACGACGGCGCGCAGCAGCAGCGTGCCGTCGTTGCCGAGCTTGACCGGGGACAGCCGGCTGACGCCGAGCTCCGGCCGGTCGGCGGCGCGCTCGCTGCCGAGCCACGGCACGATCGCCGCGCCCTCGACGGGTGCCTGGCCGGCGAACACCCCGACCCACAGCGCGGGACGCCCGTCGCTCAGCCTGATCGTGCTGGCCACCCCGAACGGCAGCTGACGGGCCGCGCTGCTGCTGGCCACCGGCGCGCCGATGCGGCGCACCGTCTCGCCTGGCAGGCCGGGGACGGCGTCGCCAGAGGAGAGCACCACGGTGGGATCGGCGAGCGCGGGCGGCCGGATGCACAGCGCCATCCGGCCGTCGTCCAGCCCGACGGTGACGAACCCGAGCTGGGCGCACACCGCCGGCGGCGTGAGCAGCCTGGCGATCCGGCCGTGACCTGGCAGCTCCGCGCCGGTCTGCAGCCAAGCACCGGAGGAGACGACACTGCTCGTGACGACGAACGCCTTGGTGAAGCGGCGCTCGCCGCTGCGCACCCGCGCGACGCAGCACAGGCCCATGCCGAGCCGGGAGATGACCAGGTCGTCCTCCACCACCTCGTTCTCGCCGAGCTGCACGCCGGAGCACAGCGAGATCGTCGGATCCTGGTACGACGGGTGCTGCACGACGCACGTCCGGCCGTCGACCAGCCTGGCGACGAACGCGATGGACGGCGCCGCGCCGGTGGCCACCAGGGTGGGCTGGGCAAACGCGGCGTACTCCGCCCGGCTCAGCGTGGTCGCGCCGCCGCCGCCGGCTCTGGCGACGGCGTGCACGCCGTCGCAGGTGCGCAGGAACAGGCCCTCCGCGGCCGCACCCCCGTCGAGCTCCGCGCGGAAGAGCAACTGCCCGCCGTCGGCGAGGTCCAGCTCGCGGAAAGCCCGGTAGCGCCCGCCACCGGGCGCGGCGTCGCCAACACGGGCCACCACAACCGGCTCGGCGCCAGCGCCGCCACCGGCGCCACCGCCGCCGCTACCCGCACCGCCGGCGTCTGCGAGGAGCAGCACCGCGCCGGCCGTCGTCGAGTCGGCCAGCTCGACGGCGACGGCGGCACCGCCGGCGTCGTCCACCGCACCGGCCACGATCCGCCGGTACCGGCCACCGAGCTGCGGTGGCGCGGCGTCGCTGGCGAGCGCGATGGTGCGCAGCTCGCCGACGGCCACCGCCGTGCCGATGCTCGACCCTGCAGGCAGGTCTTCGGCGGCCGGGTGGTCCAGGGTTGCGGTCACGCCGTCTCGATCGGGTTGATGGGCTGCCGCTCGGTCCCCGCCGAAGGGTTCAGGTACGCGTAGCCGCCCGGGCTGACGTAGGAGTAGTCGTCGCCGCACACGACCGTGTACGTCCCGGACGGCAACGCGGTTGGGGAGTAGATCGCATAGTTACCGGTGGCCGGGTCGGGCGCCGTCTCGGCCGACGACGCCGCTCACCGGGTTGCCTGACGGGTCGCTCAGCTGGCCCTGCGCCACGAGCTGCGCTGGTGATCGGCCCCTAGTCGCTGACGATCGGCGTCTTCCACGCCTTGATCTTGTAGATGTTGTTCAGCCGCCCTCACCGGTTGTAGCCGTGATGTACCACCCCGTCACGCTAGCCACACCGCCGTGTACGGCACGAGAAGAACCGTCGTTCACCCGACCGCCCACGAGGCGTCAGACCGTCACGATGGTGAGCCGGACGCCAAGATGCTCGGCAATGCGCCGGACGTCACCGGCGTCGCTGGTGAGGACGGCGTGCGGCCCGGCGGCGACCGCCAGGGTGGCGGCGAGGTGCGCGTCGGCCACCGAGACGGCCAGTGCCGACCTGACGGCGGCCGCTCGATCGGCCGCACCGCCATCGAGCGGATCGTCGCCGACCCGCAGCCGGTTGAGCGTGGCGCCGCCCGGGGACTGACGGCTCCAACAGGCCTCGACGCGGACTGCGGTCGGAACTACGAGCCGCACCGACCCGGCTCGGCGCAGGTTCCTCGCGGCGACGGCCTCAACGACCGCGATGACCCGCCGGTGCTTGCGGTGCGCTGGATCGGCGAGCGCCTGGACCGCCTCGTTGTCCAGGACGACGGTCCTGGCCTGGGTCACGCTGCGGCCGCGGCGAGCCCGGCGGCGTACATCAGCACGTCGTCCGGCGTCGGGTCGTCCTTGACGGCCCCGACCTCTGCGGCGGCCCTGCGCACCAGGTCCGGCCGCCCGGCCAGCGGGCTGCCGTCGATCTCCGCCGTGGCCATCGCCACCTCGGCGAGGTCCGGCCGGGCCTGCGGATGGGCCCGGTAGTGCGCGTCCAGCACCGCGCGCTGGGCGAACGCCTCCAGGGCGTCGCGCAACCCGCGCACGGTCAACTCTGTCGTCGACGCCGCCAGGCCCATTTTCGATGCGACGGCCGCCGCGTCCCGCAGGTTCGTCGGCAAGCGGACCGACGTACCCACGGTGTCCTCGCCCGTTGCGTCGAGGAGGTCGAGCAACCGTTCCAGCCGCCTGTCCACGCTCGCCATCATACCACGATTTGTACCACGATCCGTACCACAACGGTCCACCGTGCACAGTGTGGTGACCCATCTGCCGCTGTTTGCAGTATCCGGACCTGCCGCCGGTATCGGTACGGTGGCCATCGGACGGCGCGGTGGGCGGGAGTTGCCATGGCGGCGAGGGCGGCGGCATGACCGGGCTGCGGGTGCTTGCCGTCGACGACGTGCCGCCGGCGCTTGACGAGCTGTGCCAGCTGCTGCGGGACTCGCCGGAGGTTGCCGAGGTGGTGCCGGCGGTGACCGCGGTGCAGGCGCTGCGGCTGATCCAGGCCGAACGGTTCGACGCCGCGTTCCTCGACATCGCCATGCCGGGGCTGTCCGGGCTGGAGCTGGCGTCGCTGCTGGAGCGGCTGAACGAGCCGCTGCCGATCGTGTTCGTGACCGCGTTCGACCAGCACGCCGTCGCGGCGTACGGCGTTGGGGCCGTCGACTACCTGCTCAAACCCCTGGACCCCGAGCGGTTGGCCGCATCCCTCGGGCGGGTGCTGCGGGTGGCGCGCGGTGCATCCGGCCGCGGCGGCGATGCCGGCAGGCCGGTCAGGGCCGGCAGGCCGGAGCCGGTGGACGCGATGGCCGCGCTGCCGGTCGAGACCGCCGGGCGCACCCACTACGTGCGCCGCAGCGACGTGCAGTTCGTCGAGGCGCACGGCGACTACGTGCGGCTGCACACCAAGGCTGGCACGCACACCGTGCGGATCGGCATATCCCGGCTGGAGGAGCACTGGGAGCGGGCCGGGTTCGTGCGGGTGCACCGGGGGTTCCTGCTGGACATGAAGGCGGTCAGGGAGCTGCGCAGCGACTCGGCCGGCGGGCTGCTCGCGCACACCGACCTCGGCGACGTGCCGGTCAGCCGGCGGCACGCCAGGGAGCTCAAGGACCGGATGCTGGAGGCGGCCCGCCGCGGCGAGCTGGACCGGCCGTGAAGCGGCGGGTCGCGGTGATGAGCCCGCAGACGCGGCTGGCGCTGGCCCAGCGGCGGCCCGACCGGCACGACCGGCCGTGGCGGCGGCCGCAGCTGGACCCGGTGGCGGCGGAACGTGCGGTGATCTTCCACCGGCGCCAGCTCGCCAGGGCGGTCACCGCGTTGGCGCTGCTGTTCGCGCTGCTGTTCGGGCTGCCGCTGCTGCTGGCGATGTGGCCGGAGCTGGACTCGGTGCGGCTGGCCGGCATCCCGCTGTCCTGGCTGATGCTCGCCGTGCTGCCGTACCCGGCCATGGTGGCGCTGGCCCGCTGGCAGCTGCGCCGCGCCGAGGCGGTGGAGCGGCCGGGGGCGCCGGAGTGATCGCCCTCCTTGCCGTGCTGCCGGTGGTGCTGGCCACCGTGCTGATCGGCGTCCGCGGCGTGGTGGCGATGCGCTCGACGTCGGACTTCCTGGTGGCGTCCAGGAGGGTGTCCCCGCTGCTCAATGCGGCCGCGGTGTCCGGGGAGTACCTGTCGGCCGCGTCGTTCCTCGGCGTCGCGGGGCTGGTGGTCAAGGACGGCGTCGGGGCGCTGTGGTACCCGGTGGGGTTCACCGCCGGCTACATCGCGATGCTGGTGCTGGTGGCCGCCCCGATGCGCCGCTCCGGCGCGCTCACCGTGCCCGACTTCGCGGAGGCCCGGCTGGCGTCCGCCGCGCTGCGCAAGCTTGCCGCGGTGGTCGTGCTGGTGATCGGCCTGCTGTACCTGGTGCCGCAGTTCCGCACCACCGGGCTGGTGCTCGGCGTGGTCAGCGGCGCGCCGTACTGGGTCGGGGTGGTGCTGGCCGGGGCCGTCGTCAGCACGACGCTGGCTCTCGGCGGGATGCGCGCCGCGACCTACGTGCAGGCGTTCCAGTTCTGCCTCAAGCTCGTGCTGTTCATCGTGCCGGCGGTCTGGCTGGTGATCGTGATCGGGCCGGATGCCCGGCACGACGCCGTGCACCCGGTGCCGTACACCGTCTTCGAGCGGGACACCACGGTGAAGTTCCGCGTCGGCGCCACGCTGGACGTCGCGACGGACACCGAGGCGCGCACGGAGGACGGCCGCGCCGTGCTGCTGCCGGCCGGCCGGCGGACCCTGCCGCCCGGCACCACGCTCACCTTTCCGGCTGGCGCGCCGGTGCCGCAGGTGCACGGCAAGCACCCGCCCGGCGGCGCCGCCTGGCAGCGGCCGCTGCTCGATCTGCAGGGCGCCGGGCACGCCCTGTTCGGCACGTTCGCCGTGCTGATCGCCACCATGCTCGGCACGATGGGCCTGCCGCACGTGATCGTCCGCTTCCACACCAGCCCGGACGGCCGCGCCGCGCGCCGCACCGCGGCGATCACCGTCGCCCTGCTCGGCGGTTTCTACCTCTTCCCCGGGGTGTACGGCGTGCTCGGCAGGGTCGTCGTGCCGCAGCTCTACCTCTCCGGCACCACCGACACCGTCGTCGTCGCGCTGCCGGGGGCGGTTGACGGCGGCCCGGCGGGCACGGCGTTCACCGCGCTGCTCACCGCTGGCGCGTTCGCCGCGTGCTTCGCGACCTCGCTCGGGCTGCTGCTGGTGGTCTCCGGCGCGCTGTCGCACGACCTGGCGCCCGGCACGCTGCGGCAGCTGCGGGTCAGCGTGTTCGGCGCGGCCGCCGTGGTCGTGCTGCTCGCCCTGCCGGCCACCAGGTTGGACGCTGGGGTGCTGGTGACCTGGGGTTTCACCGTCGCCGCCTCGACGTTCTGCCCGCTGCTCGTACTCGGCATCTGGTGGTCGCGGCTGACCCGTGCCGGCGCCCTCGCCGGCGTGGTCGTCGGGCTGGTGGCCACCTCGGCCGCCATCGCGGCCACCCTGTTCGCCCCGCCGCCGCACGGCTGGCTGGCGATCGCGGTCGCCCAGCCGGCGCCGTGGTCAGTGCCGCTGGCGTTCGCCACCATGGTCGCGGTGTCGCTGCGCAGCGAGCCACCGTCGTGGTCGACCGCGGCAATGCTGCGCCTGCACCTGCCGATCCGCTGAGGGCGCCTGCACCCCGCTCGACCGGGTTACCGCACCGTTCGTGGGCTGTTCGTCCCAGCACGCTGTTCCGGGCCAGCCGCAGCACCAGGACGGCGTCGGACTACTACGCGGCCGGCCGCGCGTTCACCGGCCCGCAGAACGGCATCGCGATTCCCGGTGACTACCTCTCCGCGGCGTCGTTCCTCGGCATCGCGGGTGCCATCGCGATCAACGGCTACGACGGCTTCCTCTACTCGATCGGGTTCCTGGTGGCCTGGCTGGTGGCTGCTGCTGGTCGCCGAGCTGCTGCGGAACACCGGCCGGTTCACCATGGGCGACGTGCTGTCGTACCGGATGCGGCAGCGGCCGGTACGGCCGGTACGGGCGGCGGCGGCGACGTCGACGCTCGCGGTGTCGTTCTTCTACCTGCTCGCCCAGATGGCCGGCGCCGGCGGCCTGGTGGCGCTGCTGCTCGACGTCAAGACCAAGACCGGGCAGGCCGGCGTCATCGTCGGTGTCGGCGCGCTGATGGTCCTCTACGTGCTGGTCGGGGGCATGAAGGGCACGACTTGGTCCAGATCATCAAGGCCGCGCTGCTGATCGCCGGCGCGATCGTGATGACGATCTGGGTGCTGGGCAAGGTCCACGTCAACCTGTCCGCGCTGCTCGGCGACGCCGCCGCGGACTCCGGCAAGGGCCAGGCGCTGCTGAACCCCGGCCTGCTGTATGGCAAGGACTCGGTCGGCAAGATCGACTTCATTTCGCTGTCCCTGGCCCTCGTGCTGGGCACGGCCGGCCTGCCGCACATCCTGATGCGCTTCTACACGGTGCCGTCGTCGAAGGAGGCCAGGCGCTCCGTTGTGTGGGCGATCGGCCTG
>Ga0184609_10000314_pt1 | contig 13927 bp, 14 predicted proteins | sample PLM1_60_coex_FD_133165 | JGI IMG/M metagenome (GOLD analysis project Ga0184609, IMG submission 133165) | Groundwater sediment microbial communities from an aquifer in East River, Colorado, USA - PLM1_60_coex | ecosystem: Environmental > Terrestrial > Soil > Riparian zone | place: USA: East... | reverse complement strand
GTCTCGATCAACGGCAGGCTGGCACCCTCGATGGCGTCGTGCAGCGCGACCGACGTGTGGGTGAAGGCGCCGGGGTTGAACACCGCCCCGATGCAGGTGCCCGCCTTGACATCGGCACCGGCCTCGTGGATCCAGTCGATGAGCTGGCCCTCGTGGTTGGACTGCCGGAACGTCACCTCAAGGCCCAGCTTGCCGGCCTCCTGCCGGCACAGCTCCTCCACGTCGGCCAGCGTGGTGGTGCCGTACACCTCGGGCTTGCGGGTGCCGAGCAGGTTGAGGTTGGGGCCGTTGAGCACCACGACCGTCGTCATCAGTTCCTCCAGCCGGAGAAGTCGATCCAGGTCTTGCCGGGGATCTCGCGCACCGCGGCGAGCGCGCCGGCGGCCTGGCCCGGCGCGACCAGGGTCACTGCCCTCATCGGCGAGCCTCCCGCCGGTCGCCCGGGTCGTCCGGGTCGCCCGGGTCGTGCGAGCCGTCGAGCAGCCGGGCCGCGGCCTCGCGGGCCCTGCGGAGGAACTCTGGCGGGCCGAGCCGGCCGCACAGCTGCAGGTTCGGCGCCTCGACCGCGACCGGCAGCTCGCGCGGCATCGCCGCGACGATGTCCGCCAGCGGCAGCTCGCCGTCGCCGGGCAGCATCCGTGCCACCCTGGACTCGAGCTGCGCGTCGTCGACGTCGGCCGGCTGGCCTCGCGGCAGCCGCTGGGGCCGCAGCAGGCCGGACGGCGGGGCCAGCATCGCGTCGCACAGCTGGAAGAAACCGAGCAGCTCGGTGTCCAGCTCGTGCAGCCGCTGTGGGCTGTCGCCGCACCGGTGCAGGTGCAGCGGATCGATGATGATCCCGGCACCGGACCCGTCGACGACCTTGACCGCGTCGGCGAGGCTGGTCAGCGCGCTGTAGGCCATCTGCTCCACACACGGCCGCAGCCCGAACGGCGCGGCCTCCGCGACGATGGCGGCGAGGGTGTCCGCTGCGCGCCCGTGGTCGGGGTCGAAGTCGATGATGTTGACGAACTTCGCGCCGAGCTCCGCGCCGCTCTCGAACAGCCCGCGAAGGTCGGCCGCCCTGGTCTGCGGCGACAGCCGGATGATCTCGACGTCGGCCACGCGCACGCCGGTATCGGCCATCCGTCGCAGCGTCTCGCGCATCATCGGCGAGCCGACCGCCATCGGCCAGGGGTCCTCGGCCGGGCTGGCAACCGCGGCCCGCAGGCCGACCGCCTGGAACCCGGCCTGCGCGGCGAGGCTGACGAAGTCGGGCGGCGCGGTGTCCAGCATCGTCAGGTGACCGAGCCCGACGGGCCGTCGGCCGGCCATCACGCTGCCTCACGCCGCGGGGTGCACATGAGCACCCGGACCCGGTGCCGTTGCGCCGTCATCGGCCCACCTCCGCGGTCGTGTGCTGCGCCGCCTCGTGCACCGCCCGCCAGACGAAGACGCCGTCCGGCCGGCGCACCCGCTCGGCGGCGCCGCGCACCTCGTGGTACGCGAGATAGGCGAGGATCTCGGCCATCGCGAAGTGCCGCTGCGAGCCGGTGAGCGCGCCGCGGAACAGCTCGGCGGTCAGCTCCACCACCGTGCGGCCGTCCCCCCGCACCATGTCGAGCACCTGGTCCAGCCGGCGCAGCTTGCCGCGCTCGATGACCTCGGCGCGGCGCGCGCCGTCGCGGAACGGCCGGCCGTGTCCCGGCAGCACCAGATCGGGCTCAAGGGCCCGCACGGCGCGCAGCGACTCCAGGTAGGAGCCCATCGGGTCGCGCTCGAAGCCGCGCTCGAACGTCACCGGCGGGGACACGATCTCCAGCAGGTGATCGCCCGAGCACAGCAGCCGGTCCTGCGCGGCCCACAGGCAGATGTGTCCCGGCGAGTGGCCGGGGGTGTGCACGACCGACCAGGTGCGCTCGCCGGCCCGGAACGACTCGCCGCCGTGCAACCGGGTGGTCGGCCGGCCGATGGACGGCATCACCGGGATCCAGTCCAGCAGCACCTCCGCGGCATCGGTCAGCTCGACCCCGTACAGGCCGTGGTCGGACAGCATCAGGGTGCGCCGGTCGACCGCCTCGTCGGGCTCGGCGTACTTCGCCAGGTCGCGGTCGGTCTCGGTGTGCATCCACAGGTCCGCGTCGCTGCGCCGGACGACCTCACCGGCCAGCCCGAAGTGGTCGATGTGCGCGTGCGTGACGACCAGCCGGGCCAGCCGGTCGAACCCGCTGCCGCAGCCGGCCAGCGCGTCGGCCAGCGGCTCCGTGCCGTCCAGCCCAGTCCGGTTCGGCGCAGTACCGCCGGTGGCGGCTGGCTCGGCGATCGCGACCCCGCAGTCGACGAGCGTGTCGCCGTCGTCGTCCGCGATCAGGTACGCGCTCATGCTGGGGATGTCGTGGATGCCGAGCGGCAGCTCCAGGCGAAACACGCCCGGCGCTACCTCCGCGACCGCTGGCACGACACGAACGTCACCCATCCCCTACCGGTTGGCAACAGCACCTTCCGCCCAGCGGATGCCCGCGGCACTCGGGACAGGCCTTAGCCCTTGAGCTGCTCCTTCACCGTGGCGAGGAACACCTGGGACATCTCGCGGACGAAGTCGGCGTGCGTGGTGGCCAGCGTGCTGACCCACTCGGCGCCCACCCCGCTGGCGGCCTTCTCCTCCAGCTTGAGCATGCTCTCCAGCACCCGCTCGTAGGCCTCCAGCCAGGTCAGGCCGTTCTTCTTGGACATCTCGATCATCCGCTCGCTGAGCTCGCGGACCCGCTTGGAGGCTTCGTCGATATCCGGTGTGAATCCCGATCTGCTCATGCCCTGCTCCCGTCCAACATCGTCTCGAAATGGGCCACCGCCATGCCGGTGATCCACGGGTAGATCGGCTCGTAGGCCAGCGTCGTCGCCAGGGTCGGCGCGACCGCGCCGGCGACCGCGAGCCAGCTTCGCATCTCGTGGTTGCCGTTGCCGGCCAGCTCGATCTCGCTGTCCGGCATGTCGAGCACCTGCTCCAGGTCGCCGTTCGCCAGGCGTTCCAGGAACCAGCGGTCGAACTCCTCGTCGATGTCCCCGACCCGCGGGCTGCCGATCCAGTGCGACAGCCCGCCGGCGCCGATCACGGCGACCCTGGCCAGCCCGTCGTAGGAGCGGATCGCGTCGCCGAGCGCCTTGCCGAACTCGTAGGCGCGGCGCACCGGCATCAGCGGCGGCACCGCGCAGTTCTGCACGATCGGCACCAGCGGCAGCTTCATGTCGTGGTCCAGCTCGTAGTACACGGTCATGATCCCGTGGTCGAGCTCGAGCAGGTGGGAGAAGGCCGGGTCGAAGCCGGACTGCAGGGTGTGCCTGGCGATGTGGTCGGCCATGCCGGGGTGTCCGGGGATCCACACCTTATCGATCGGCAGCCATTCCTCCGTCGGCCCCCAGTTCTTCTCGCCGAGGCCGATGCATATCTGCGGGAAGTTCTCGAGGAAGAAGTTGGTGAAGTGCTCGTTGGACAGCACGACGCACGCCTGCACGCCGCGCTCCCCCGCCAGCTCGCGGATGTAGTCCAGCGCGCCGAGGAAGTTCTCGCGCTGCTCCTGCGGCGCGGCCATCCGGGCCGAGGACATCATCGGCGCGTGCGACGAGCAGTAGGCCAGGACTATCTCTGCCACCGGCCCCTCCTCTCCTCCGGCTTGGCGAACGGCTCCAGGAGCTTGCGGTAGTCGTCGCGGGCGAAGCCGGCCGCGCGGGCGAAGCGGTTGAGCAGCACCTCGTGCAGGCCGAGCTGGTACATCGCTGCGATGTCCTTCGTCTCGAACGCCTTCTTCTCGTCGTCGGTCAGCTCGTAGCCCGAACTGTCGAAAGACTCCCGGCCCGCGCCGCCGGCCGCACCGCTGGCAACCTCGCCGGCGCGAACCCAGTCGTAGACACACCGGTGCAGCTGGTAGAGGCTCATCGGCATCACTCCCACCGGCCATGCGGTCAGTCTAGCGAAGTCGATCTTCCAATGGAAAAGTCTGCCACCCGTGGCGAGCTCGGCCATACCGCGGCGCGGCGCTCTTCCGACCAGTGAGAGAGGCTGGCCCGGCCGCCAGCCCGGGCCCACAGTGGTGGGGGCCAGACCCACGGGGAGGAGCCCATGTCCGCTGACGACGCCCACGACGGCGCAACCCGCCGCCGGGTGACCACAAGACCCGAGAGCGCGCTGGACGTGCACGCACACGCCATGCCGGTGCCGCTGCTGGAGCGGCTCGCCGACCGCGGCCTCGCCGACCTCAGCGAGGCGTCGCACGAGATCGTCCGGCTCGACCCACGGGTCAGCGGGGTTGGCAAGAACGCGCCGCTGCCGCTGGCCCGCTCGCAGTACGACGTCGCGATCCGGCTGTCCGAGATGGACGACGTCGGGGTGCGCCGGCATGCGGTGTCGATGCCGCCGTTCCTGTTCTGCACGACCGCCGACGATCGCCGGTTCGTCACCGACATCGTGCGGCAGGGCAACGACGAGCTGGCGGTGTACGTGGCCGACGGGCACGGGAGGCTGTCCGGGCTCGGATCGGTGCCGCTTGGCTGGCCGGACGCGGCGGCCGAGGCGGCCAGATGCCTCGACGAGCTGGACATGGCCGGCGTGGTGATCGGCAGCCGCGGCGGCGGACGCGACCTCGACGACCCGGTCAACGATGACCTGTGGTCGCTGCTCGCCGAACGGGAGGCGTTCGTGTTCCTGCACCCCAGCGGGGTTCCCGATCCGCACCGGCAGGCCGACTACTGGCTGCCGCAGCTCGTCGGCTACCCCATGGAGACGGCGCTGGCCGTCGCCAGGCTGGTGTTCGGCCGGGTGCTCGAGCGCTTCGCGCTGAACCTGTGCCTTGCCCACGGCGGCGGCTGCCTGCCCGCCCTGCGCGGCCGGCTGGACATGGGCTGGGAGCGCAAGGCGGTGGCCAGGACCACGACGGTGCCGCCGAGCGAGCTGACCGACCGGCTGTACTACGACACGGCGGTGTTCAGTACGACGCTGCTGCGCCGGCTGGTGGAGGACGTCGGCGCCGATCACGTGCTGCTCGGCACCGACCACCCGTTCGAGCTCGGCGACCGGCACCCCCTGCAGACCGTGCGCAGCCTTGGCCTGAGCCGCGAGGCCACCAGGGCGATCCTGTGGGGCAACGCGGCCGCGCTGCTCGGACTGTCCGCCAGCAGTGGCGCACCGGCGTAGTCGACCGCCATGGACGCCCTTGACCTCGCCCGCCTGCAGTTCGGGGTCGTGACCGTCTACCACTTCCTGTTCGTTCCGCTGTCGATCGGGCTGTCGCTGCTGATCGCGCTGATGCAGACGGCGTGGTTCCGGACGGGCAACCAGCGCTACCTGGCCATGACGAAGTTCTGGGGCAAGCTCTTCCTGATCAACTTCGCGATGGGCGTGGTGACCGGCATCGTGCAGGAGTTCCAGTTCGGCATGAACTGGAGCGACTACTCGCGGTTCGTCGGGGACGTGTTCGGCGCGCCGCTGGCGATGGAGGCGATCCTCGCGTTCTTCCTGGAGGCGACGTTCCTCGGGCTGTGGATCTTCGGCTGGGAGCGGTTGCCGAAGCTCGCGCACCTGGCCTGCATCTGGCTGGTCGCGATCGGCACCAACCTGTCCGCGTACTTCATCCTGGCCGCGAACTCGTGGATGCAGCACCCGGTCGGCTTCCGGATCAACCCGGAGCGCGGCCGCGCCGAGCTCACCGACCTGTGGGCGGTCCTGACGAACTCGACCAACCTCGTCGCGTACCCGCACGTGGTCACGGCGGCGTTCGTGACGGCCGCCGCGTTCGTCATCGGGATCAGCGCGTGGCACCTGTCCCGCGGCCGGCACGTCGACGTGATGCGCTCGTCGCTGCGGCTCGGCATCTGGGTGGCGCTGGTCGCCGGCGCCGGCGTGGCGCTGACCGGCGACCAGCAGGCAAAGGTGATGACCGACCAGCAACCGATGAAGATGGCGGCCGCCGAGGCGATCTACCAGAATGCCGCGCCGGCCTCGTTCTCGATCTTCACCATCGGCTCGCTGGACGGCAGCCAGGAGGTCTGGTCGCTGCGGCTGCCGCGGCTGCTGTCCTACCTGGCGGAGGGCAACTTCACGGCAGAGGTGGAGGGCATCAACGACATCCAGGCCGATTACCGGCAACGGTACGGCCCTGGCGACTACCGGCCGGTCATCCCGGTGACCTACTGGGGCTTCCGGCTCATGATCGGCTTCGGGATGGTGGCCAGCGGGCTGGCGCTGATCGGGCTGTGGCTGACCAGGCGCGGCCGGCTGCCGTCGTCGAAGTGGGTCTGGCGGGCCGCCGTGTGGACGCTGCCGTTCCCGCTGGTCGCGAACACCTTCGGCTGGCTGTTCACCGAGATGGGCCGGCAGCCGTGGGTGGTGTTCGGCCAGCTGTTCACCCGCGACGGGGTGTCCCCGTCGGTGCCGGGCTGGCACGTCGCGATCTCGCTGGCCGTTTTCACCGGCCTCTACCTGGTGCTGGCGATCGTCGAGGTCGGGCTGCTGGCCCGGTACGCCAGGGCCGGGCCGGAGGAGCTGCACGCGAAGGACGCCGACGCCGAGGCCGCTGACGCCGAGCGGCCGCTCGCGTTCGCGTACTAGCGATTACTTCGAGGGAGCGGGCGTGGCGCTGGCGCAGTTCTGGTTCCTGCTGATCGGGTTCTTCTTCGTCGGCTACTTCGTGCTGGAAGGCTTCGACTTCGGGGTGGGGATCCTGCTGCCGGTGCTCGGCAGGGACGACGTCGACCGGCGGGTGATGATCAACACCATCGGGCCGGTGTGGGACGCGAACGAGACCTGGGTGATCGTCGCCGGGGCCAGCATGTTCGCGGCCTTCCCCGAGTGGTACGCGTCGATGTTCAGCGGGTTCTACCTGCCGCTGCTGGCGATCCTGGTCGCGCTCATCATCCGCGGCGTCGCCTTCGAGTACCGCGGCAAGGTCGATGACGCCGGCTGGCGGCGGCGCTGGGACGCCTGCATCTTCGCCGGCTCGGTGCTGCCGGCGCTGCTGTGGGGCGTCGCGTTCGCCAACGTGGTGCGCGGCCTGCCGCTGGACGCCGACGGGAACTACACCGGCACCGTGGCCACCCTGCTCAACCCGTACGCGCTGCTCGGCGGGCTGGCGTTCCTCGCGCTGTTCAGCTGCCACGGCGCGATCTTCGTCGCGCTCCGGACGACCGGCGCGATCCGGCACGATGCCAGGGCACTCGGCACCCGGCTGGGCCTGGTCGCGATCGTGGTGCTCGGGTCGTTCGGCGCCTGGACGGCGCTTGCCCGGTCTGACGGGGCCGTTGCGCTGCTCGCCGCGATCGCCGTCGTCGCACTGGCCGGCGCCCTGGTCGCCAACGGGGGGGAACGCGAGGGCGTGGCGTTCGCGCTGACGGCGGCCAGCGTCGTCGCGCTGCTCGCGATGCTGGCCGTTGCGCTGTATCCGGACGTGCTGCCGTCGACCACCGATCCGGCGTTCAGCCTCACCGTGGCCAGCGCCAGCTCGACGCCGTCGACGCTGCGGGCGATGTCCTGGATCGCGCTGCTCGCGCTGCCGTTCGTCATCGCCTACCAGGCGTGGACGTACTGGGTGTTCCGCGGGCGGATCGGCCGAGCCAACATCCCGGCCAAGCTGCCGCACGGCGCGGGCACTCAGCTGCGAACGTGACGAGGCGCCCGCTGGATCCGCGGCTGCTGCGCCACGGCCGCTCCGGCCGTCGCTTTCTCGCGGTGTCGGTGCTGCTCGGCCTGGCGACCGCGGCGTGCGTGCTCGGCCAGGCCGTGCTGCTCGCCTCGACGATCACCGCGGTGTTCCTGCACGGCGCAGGGCCGGCCGACGTGCGGTCGCGGCTGGTGCTACTCGTCGCGCTGGTCGCGGCGCGGGCCGCGCTGTGCTACGCGCAGGAGGTGGCCGCGGCGCGGGCGTCCGCCTCGGTGAAGTCGCAGCTGCGGACCGCGCTGCTGCGCCGCGTGGTCGACCTGGGTCCGTCGTGGCTGACCGGGCAGCGGACCGGGTCGCTGACGCAGCTGGCCACCCGCGGGGTGGATGCGCTGGACCCGTACTTCGCCCGCTACCTGCCGCAGCTCGTGCTGGCCTGCGTGGTGACGCCGCTGTTCCTGGTGTGCATCTGGCTGGCGGACTGGCTGTCCGGGCTGGTCGTGCTGCTGACCCTGCCGCTGATCCCGGTGTTCATGGTGCTGATCGGCCTGGCCACCGGGCGGCTTGTGCAGCGCCAGTGGCGGACGCTGGAGCACCTGGCACACCACTTCCTTGACGTCGTCGACGGGCTGGCAACGCTGCGGGTGTTCGGCCGCGCCCGAGCGCAGCAGCGGTCGCTCGCCGCGGTCACCGACGACTACCGCCGGGCCACCATGCGGGTGCTGCGCACCTCGTTCCTGTCCTCGTTCGTGCTGGAGCTGGCCACCAGCCTCGCGGTGGCCCTGGTCGCCGTGCAGATCGGGCTGCGGCTGGTCGGTGGTTCCGTTGGCCTGCAGGCCGCACTGCTGGTGCTGCTGCTCGCCCCCGAGGCCTACCTGCCGCTGCGGCAGGTTGGCGCGAACCACCACGCGGCCGCCGAGGGCGTCGCCGCCGCCGAGCGGGTGCTGGACGTGCTCGACCTGCCCGTCGAGGCGCCCGGCCCGCGGGAGCTGCCGCCGGTGTCGGTGCACGGGCTGGTCGTGGACGGGGTGACGGTGCGGCGGGCGCCCGACGAGCCGCCCGTGCTGCCGCCCACCTCGCTGCGGCTGGCGCCCGGCGAGGTGATCGCGCTGGTCGGTCGCAGCGGCGCCGGCAAGTCGACGCTGCTGGCCGTGCTGCTGGGGTTCCTGGCGCCGTCCGGCGGCTCGGTGCGGGTTGGCGGCGTCGACCTGGCCGGTGTCGAGGTGGCCGGGGTCGAGGTGGCCGGGGCCGACCTCGCGAGCTGGCGATCGGACGTCGCGTGGGTGCCGCAGCGGCCCGCGCTGCTGGCCGGCACGGTCGCCGACAACGTGCGCCTCGGCGACGCGGCCGCGACCGACGAGCAGGTGCTGCGCGCGTTGCGGCGGGCCGCGGCGCAGGACATCTCGCCCTCGCTCGTGCTCGGTGAGCACGGCGCCGGACTCTCGGCGGGCCAGCGGCAGCGAGTGGCGGTGGCCCGCGCGTTCCTGCGGGCCGAGCGCGGCGCCGGGCTGCTGCTGCTGGACGAGCCGACGGCGCACCTTGACAGCGGGACGGAGGCTCGGGTGCTGGCCGGGCTGCGGGAGCTGGCCGCCGGCAGGTGCGTGCTGCTCGTGGTGCACCGGCCGGCGCTGGCCGCCGCGGCCGACCGGGTGGTCCGGATCGGCTCGCTCGCCGGCGCCGCCGAGCCGACCGGTGCCGAACCGACGGGTGCCGATGCGACGGGTGCCGAGCCGGCCAGTGCCGCCGAGCCGACCGGTGTTCTGCGGTGAACACCCTGCGCCGGCTGCTGGTGCTGGCCGCACCCGACCGCGGCCGGTTCGCCGCGGCGTGCGGCCTCGGCGTGCTGGCCGTTGGCAGCGCGGTCGCGCTCGCGGCCGCGTCGGCATGGTTGATCTCCGCGGCGGCGCTGCAGCCGCCGCTGCACACGCTCGCGCTGGCGATCGCGGCCGTGCGGGCGTTCGCGATCGGCCGCGGCGCCTTCCGGTACCTGGAGCGGCTGGCGTCGCACGACGTGGCGTTCCGGCTGCTGGCCCGGCTGCGGGTGCGGTTCTACCGGCACCTCGAGCCGCTGGCGCCGGCCGGGCTGCCGGCGTTCCGGCGGGGTGACCTGCTGTCCCGGATGGTCGCCGACGTGGACGCGCTGCAGGACCTGCCGCTGCGGGTGCTGCACCCCGGGGTGGTCGCGGCCGGCGCCGCGGCGGTCTCGGTCGGCGTGGTCGGCGCCCTGCTGCCGTCCGCCGGCGCCGTGCTGCTCGCGGCGCTGGTGGCCGCGGCCGTCGCCGTGCCGGTGGTCACCGGCTGGGCCGGCCGCCGCGCGGAGGCCAGGCTGGCGCCGGCCCGCGCCGAGCTGTCCGCCGCGGTGCTCGAGCTGCTGCGGGCCGAGCCCGAGCTGATCGCCTACGGGGCGGCCGCCGGGCGGCTGGCGCGGATCGAGCGGCGCGACGCGGAGCTCACCCGGCTGGCCCGGCGTACCGCGGCGGCCACCGGCCTCGGCGCCGGCCTTGCCGCGCTGTGCGCCGGGCTCGCGGTGTGCGGCTGCCTCGCCGTTGGCGTGCCCGCGGTCCGCGGCGGCACGTTGGACGGCGTGGCCCTTGCCGTGATCGTGCTGGTGCCGCTGGCCGCGTTCGAGGCCGTGCAGCTGCTGCCGACCGCGCTGCTCGCGCTGGCCCGCACCCGCAGCAGCGGCCGGCGGGTGCTCGACGTGCTGGATACCGCCCCGCCGGTCGCCGAGCCCGCGCGGCCGCAACCGCTGCCGGCCGGCCCATGGGCGGTGCGGCTGCGCGGCGTGCGGGCGCACTGGCCGGGCGCCGGGCCGTCCGCGGCCCCCGCGTTGGACGGCGTGGACCTCGACCTGCCACCAGGCCGGCGGGTGGCCGTGGTCGGGCCGAGCGGTGCCGGCAAGACCACCCTGGCCGCCGTGCTGCTGCGCTTCCTCGACCTGGACGGCGGCAGCTACCACCTCGGTGGCGTCGACGCCCGCCGGCTCTGCGGCGACGACGTGCGCCGGGTCGTCGGCCTGTGCGACCAGGACGCGCACGTCTTCGACTCCACCGTGCGGGAGAACCTGCGGCTGGCCCGACCCGGCGCCGGCGAGCCGGAGCTGCGGTCCGCGCTGCGGGCGGCCAGGCTGCTGGCGTGGGTCGACGGCCTGCCGGACGGCCTGGACACCTTCGTCGGCGAGCGCGGCACCCGGATCTCCGCCGGCCAGCGCCAGCGGCTCGCGCTGGCCCGCGCCCTGCTCGCCGACGTGCCGGTGCTGGTGCTCGACGAACCCACCGCGAACCTCGACCCGGCCACCGCCGACGCCCTCACCAACGACCTGCTCGACGCCACCACCGGGCGCACCACCGTGCTCATCACCCATCGCCTGACCGGCCTGGACGCCGTGAACGAGATCCTGGTGCTGGACGGTGGCCGGGTCGTGCAGCGCGGCTCGCACGCCCGGCTGCTGCGTACGGCAGGGCCGTACCGTGAGCTGTGGGACCGCGAGAACGGCCTGGTCACGCCCGCGTGAGGAACGAGGTGACCACGTCGACGAAGCCAGCCGGGTCCTCCCAGAACAGCAGGTGCCCAAGGCCGGGCATGGTCACCAGCGTCGAGTCGGGGATGCGCTCGGCGAGCAGCTTGCCGTTGCGCGGGTCGACCACCGTGTCGTCGTCGCCGTGCAGCACCAGGGTCCTGGCCGTGATGCGGGCCTGCCGGCGCTGCCCGCTGTACCCGGCGCCGGCCGACGTCAGCGCCGACCACGCCCTCGGCTCGATCGGGTGCGCAGTGTGGTACCGGATCAACCGCTTGACCAGCTCCGGCCGCTCGACGACCGTCCTGACCGACAGCGCGTTCTGCACGTGCCGCCGCAGCGCCACCTCGGGGTCCATCCGGCCGGTGGCCATCATGAGCGCCGTCGAGGCCGCCGGCATGGGATGCCCGTACGGCCAGCCGGGGGTGGTAGCGACCAGCACCAGCCGGTCCACCCGCTCGGGGTTGGAGATGGCGAACTCCTGCGCCACCATGCCACCGAGGCTGATGCCCAGCACGTGCGCCCGCGCGATGCGGGCGGCGTCCAGCACGGCGACGACGTCGCGCGCCAGGTCGGCCACCGCGAACCCGGCCCGCGCCGGCTCGCTGCGACCGCAGCCCCGGTTGTCCACCAGCACGATCCGGAACCGCCGGCTCAACCCTGGCAGCACGGGAGCCCAGCCGGCGCGGTCGAAGCCGAGGCCCTGCACGAGCACCAGCCACGGGCGGCCCCGCCGCCAGCCGCGGCGCAGCTCGTAGGCGATGCGCAGCCCACTGCTGCGGGCGTACCGGGTGCGGGCCATCGAGGCGCTCGTCAGGTCTCGACCGACACCAGGCCCATGAGCTCGATCCGCCACTCCTCGTAGGTCATGTCGGCCAGCCGTTCCATGAGCTCCTCGCGGGCCGGGTCCTTGCCAAGCGCCACCAGCGCGATCTGCTGCGGTGTCGCGCTGGACTCCAGCACCCGCACGGCGAGGCCGACCCCCGCGCCGACGTCGGCCCTTGCCGCATGCCCGAGCACCCGCACCAGCGCCTGCCTGGCCTCCCGGTCCGCCGGCGTGGACACCTCGGGCGGCAGGTGGCCCATCACGAACGTCACCCGGCCGGGCGCGGCGAGCGCCGGCAGCGCGGCCGCCAGCGCCGGGAAGCGCGCCAGCACGCCGTCGGCGAAGAAGTGGTGCACCCGCCTGATCGCGGTCTCGCCGCGCACCGTGAACGTCGCGGGCAGCTGCACGTAGGAGTCGAACGCGCCCGGCCCGGCCGCCGAGCAGGCCGCCGGCAGCAGCTGCAGGTCGTCGACCTCGGTTACGGTGGCGCCGCGCGAGCGCAGCTCGCCGGCCACCTGCGACATCTGCTCGGCGTTGCCCGAGACCAGCACGCTCACCACGGGGCCAACCCTAGACGGCCGGCGGCGCCGTGCCGTCCCGGCTTTCTGCCCGGCGGAACGATCGCGACGGCGCGAACAGCCAGCCCTGCAGCAGCCGAGCCGCCGGCGGCATCACCACCCAGGTCATCAGGGCGGTGACCGAGCCGGAGATCGGCGCCAGCCGCAGCGCCAGCGGCCACGACGCCAGCACGCCGCCGAGCAGCAGGTTGAGCAGCACGTTGAGCGAGTAGATGGCCAGCGCCGACACCGTGAACATCTTCCAGCGCGGCGGCGCCGGCGCGGTGCGTCCAGGCAGCTCGAACCACGTCTCCAGGCCGGTCACCCGCTGCACCCCGGTGGTCCGCATGAGATCGTCGCCGGCGGCCAGCAGCTTGGCGCGGACGTCCGATCTCTCCCAGCCGGCGAGGCGCTCGGCCGAGTCGAAGCGGAACACCGCGTGCCAGTCCTGGCCGACCCTGGCCGGCCGCAGCAGCCCGGCACCGAGGAAGCCGTCGAACCGGCTGGCCGCCCTGGTCAGGTCCGCGGCCCACGCCTCGAACTCCGGCTCGCGGCCCGGCGCTACCTGGCGCGCGATCGTCACAGTCACCGGCTCGCCCCTGCGCGGGGCGGGCCGCACGGCCACCTCAGCCGACCTCGGCTTCCCAGTTCCGCTGCTCCAGCGAGTCGCGCAGGTGCAGCAGGAACAGTGACGCCGTCGAGCCGTCGAACGCCCGGTGGTCGTAGACCAGGCCGATGATCCCGGTCGGGTGGATGGCGATGGCATCGCCCACCGCGACCGGGCGCCGCTTCACCCCGTCGGTGCACAGGATGCCGGTGTTGGGCTGGTTGATGACCGGCGCCGAGGCGTAGCTGGCGAACGGGCCGGGGTTGGTGATCGTGAACGTTGAGCCGCTCATGTCGGCGGCCGGCAGCTTGCGGGCCCGCGCCGCCGCCGCCAGGTCGGCGATCCGGCGGGCGATGCCGCGCATGTTCAGCGAGTCGGCGTCCTTGACCACCGGCACGACCAGGCCCTGCTGGTCGAGGTCGACCGCGATGCCGAGGTTGACGTACCGGTGCAGGGTCATGGTCTTCGCCTCGATGTCGATCGAGGAGTTGACCGTCGGGTACGCCCGCAGCGCGTCGCACACCGCCCGCGAGATGAACGGCAGGTAGCTCAGGGACGCGCCGACCTCCTTCTTGAACCGGTCCTTGTGCTTGCCGCGCACCCGCTCGATGTTGTCGAAGTCGACCTCGACCGACGTCCACACCTGGGCGGCGGTGTTCTGCGACTTCTTCATCAGGTCGGCGACGATCAGCCGCATCCTGGTCAGCGGGACGACCTCGACGCGCTGGTCGGTGGGACCGGCCGCCGCGGCGGCAGGCACAGCCGCGGCAGCCGGAGTCCTGGTCGCCACGGCCG
>Ga0184609_10000312_pt1 | contig 13989 bp, 12 predicted proteins | sample PLM1_60_coex_FD_133165 | JGI IMG/M metagenome (GOLD analysis project Ga0184609, IMG submission 133165) | Groundwater sediment microbial communities from an aquifer in East River, Colorado, USA - PLM1_60_coex | ecosystem: Environmental > Terrestrial > Soil > Riparian zone | place: USA: East... | reverse complement strand
ACTCGATCAGCTGGCCACAGAATGCTCGCAGCAGGGTTTGCGCGACCGTCGGCAGGCGCAGCTGGCGCATGCCCTGGAACTGCAGTACGGTCGCGCCGATCAGGGGGTCGTGCGAAAAACGGCGCAGGAACTCCGTGTGGTCCGCATCTACCGCGAGGAGAAATCGCAGCCGCTCGAACCCTTCCTCGCTTTCGGCGCGGAGCACGATGCGGCCGTCCACGGTCTGCCGAGCCGAGCCGACCTCGACGCGGCTGCCGACGCGAAGCGTTGTCGTCAGAGTCCCGTCACGGAGGTGGCGCGTTGCATCGCTCGCGTGCTTGGTGCAAAGCGCGAGCGTGTAGGGGCCGGCGGGACGAACGACCCGCTCGAAGGTCAACTTTTGCGGTGTGCTGCGGCCTCGGCGTCCACGCCGAGATCGTACGCGCGGCGGAGGATCGGCTCCGCTTCCTCGTCGCGCCCCTGTTCTTTCAGCAAGTTCGCCCATTCGAGCGCAGCCTCGCCGGCGTCGACGCGGCGGCCGTGCACGGTGAGCAGGTCGACAGCGCGGCGGAAGGAGTCGTCGGCCCCGGTCGTGTCGCCCTTGAGTGCGAGGCCCTTCGCCAATGCGTGAACCGCCGCGCCCTGCGTGTCTCCATGAAAATCCCCGAGGAGTGCGAGCGAGTCGCGTGCGTGTTCCACTGCCTTGTCGCCGTCGCCTTCGAGCTCGGCGAGTCGCGACTGGCCGATGCGCAGCATTCCCAAGTCCATGCGTTCCGGAGTCGTGCCGAGGAGGCGCTCGGCCAGCACGAGGTTGGAACGCGCGTCGTCGACCGAGCGGTTTCTCAACTCGACGCCGGCCGCGAGCAGGTACGCGCGTGCGAGAGTGAGGTTGTCGTCGGTCGCCTTCAGGAGCGCGATCGCGCTGCGGATGTAGTCGAGCGCTTCGGCCGACCTTCCTTCCATTGCGTTCAGTCGTGCAAGCGACCAGTACAGACGCACGCGTGTGTATGGATCCGCCTGGTCGTCCGCGCGGGAGAGTGCGTCGCGGACGACGGTGGCGGCGCGTTCGTAGTCGCCGCTGTCCGTCAAGGCATAGCTGAGGAATGTCGCATAGCGAATGTGAGCGGCGGCATCGTCCGGAACAGCCTTGTTGACGTCCTCGAAACATCGTTCGAACAGCCGGATCGCCCGCTCTGGCGCACCGAGTGCGGCGTACGACTGACCCAGCGTGGTGTAGAGGTCCGGCCGCAGGTGTGGGTCAGGCACGCGCTCGTCGGCGACCGCAGCTTCGAGCCGCTCGACAGCCTCCAGATGGTTGCCGCTTTGCGCCGCCGCGAGGCCGAGGGTGATCCGCGCACGCAGCGCGGAATCGCCGTCGCCGGCCGCCTCAGCCTCCTTGAGGACCGCGGAGAGCGTTTGCACCGCCCCCGCGGCGTCGTTGCCCAGCCGCAGGTCGAGCTCGGCGTCCGCGAGCCGAAGCTCCCGGTCGTCGACGTCACGGATGTCGCGGCCGGTCTCGAGATACTCGACGGACACGCCCAGCTTCTGCGCCAGCTTGCGCAGGGCCTTGACAGAGGGCGTTCGGGCTCCGGCCTCGATCCGCGAGATGTAGGCGTACGAGACCCCCGGCGATGACAGATCGCGCTGTGAGTACCCGCGCTGCAAGCGGAGCCGCTTGAGGCGCGCGCCTACGCCTTCTCTCGTACTGCCCTCGGACACGCTGACAGGCACTATGAAATGGGCTCGGACATAAGTCAAATAGTCAATCGGCGCTTCCTCGTGACAACATAAGCCCCTCGATCTGCGGATTTTGGGGGAAGGAGGGTGCGGCATGTATCCGTGGGGTAGCTAAACGCTTCCACATAGGGGCGGGGCGCTGCCGCGCCTCGGCCCGGTTTACTCTCGCCTGATGGCTTCGGGGCTCGCGCTCGCGGTCTACGGGCTCCTGCTGGTGCCCGGCGTGGTCCTCGTGTGGCGAAAGCCGGTTCTCGCGCTGTACGCGTGGGTCGTCGGCCTGGCCGCGCACAACGCGGTCATGGCCGCGCTGTACGGCGCGGGGGTTCGCGGGGGCGCCCTGACCGCCATTCAGGCCTGGAAGGAGATTCTCCTTGCGGTCGCGCTCGCGCGCGTGGCAGTGGAGGTGCTGCGCGCGCGGCGCCTGCCGTTCGACGTTCACGTCACGGACGTGCTCGCGGTTGCGTTTGCACTGCTCGTCTGCCTCTACGCGGTGATCCCACAGGACTGGCTCGGCGGCTCCGCTGACCGCGAGGCGGTCGGGCTCGCGCTGAAGCACGACCTCGTTCCGGTCGCGGCGTACTTCCTCGGCCGCTCGCTGATCGTCAGCGCGGCAGAGCTGGTACGGCTCGTGTGGACGCTCATCGGCGCGGCGGCGATTGTGGCGGCGCTCGGGCTCGTCGACGTGTTCTTCATCCCGATCTCGTGGTGGCGTGACTCGGCGGTCGTCGACTACTTCCATAAGCATCTGGGTTACGACTATCAGGGCACGGGCGGCTTGCCGGAGAACTTCATCTACAACACGGGCTCCGAGGATCACTTCCTGCGGCGGCTCGTCTCCGTCTTCCTCGGGCCGCTCGCGAGCGCGTACATGTTCGTCGTCGCGCTGCTGCTCGGCGCAGCGTTGTGGCGGCGTATGCGCTTGCTCGCAGCGCTGTGCGCGCTCGTCGTCGTTGTCGCGCTCCTGTTCACCTTCTCCCGTTCGTCGCTGCTGGCACTCGCGGCGGGCTTCGTGGTGCTGGCGTTCGTCGCGCGGCGCTGGTGGCCGGTCGCCGTCGCTGTCGCGACGCTTGCCGTCAGTGCGGCGTGGGTGCACGTCTTTCCGCACATCGCGCCGCAAGGCGAGTGGACGCAGCAGGATCTCGTCCAGCAGCGCAACATCGCCAAGCAGAAGCCCGGTGCGAGCGGGAGCGCCGGCAGCATCAACGAGCCATCGATCCGCAGCCACTGGATCAGCCTCCGCGAGGGGGTACGCACCGTCGTGCACCATCCGCAGGGATACGGCCTCGGCAACGCGGGATAGACTGCATCGCGCACCGACACCGAGATCAAGGCCGGCGAGTCCAACTACACGGAGATCGGGGTCGAGACCGGCCTGCTCGGGTCCCTCATCTGGACGGCCTGGGGGCTGGCGATCCTCGCCGGGCTCGTGCGAACGGCGCGCCGCACGCGCTGGTGGGCTGCAATCGGGATCGCGGCCGCCTTCGCCGCCGCGCTCGTCCTCGCCGTGCAGACGGACGTGATCGGCGACCCATGGATGGCGTACACCCTCTGGGCACTGGCCGGGATCGCGCTGGCGCCGGTACGGTTGGCGGCAGATGGCGATTGACCCGCGTGTAGACATCGGTCACGTCCACTTGAAGGTGAGCGACCTCGAGCGCGCGCTCGACTTCTATCGGGATGTTCTGGGCTTCGACGTCATGCAGCAGCTCGGCGACCAGGCCGCGTTCATCTCCGCCGGCGGCTACCACCATCACATCGGCCTGAATACCTGGGAGTCGAAGGGAGGCTCGCCGCCGCCGCCGAATTCCACAGGGCTGTACCACGTCGCGATCCGTTATCCGGACCGGACGGCGCTGGCGAACGCGCTGAAGGCCGTGGTCGAGGCAGGTATCCCGCTGAGCGGCGCCACCGACCACGGCGTCAGCGAGGCGATCTACCTTCGCGATCCGGATGACAACGGGATCGAGCTCTACCGGGACCGTCCCGAGACGGAGTGGCCGCGCGCCGCGGATGGCAAGAGCCTCCAGATGATCTCGGAGCCGCTCGACCTGCGGAAGCTGCTGGCCGAAGCAGAGTGATCGGCCGTAGCTGGGCCGAGATCGAATCCCTACACTGAGTCGGGAAATGCGCTCCAGCCGTCGCCGGCTCGTCACGATTCTCGGGCTCTTTGCCGGGTCGCTGTTCTGCGCCGCGCTCGTGCTCGTTCGCGCTCACCAGACCGGCGGCGCGTACTTCCCCAACCTGATCCTGAACCTCTTCCTGGCGTGGATCCCGTTCGTGCTGGCGGTGGTCGTGTACGACCGCTGGCGCCGGCACGGGATGGGGATTTCGGTCCTGCTGCTCGGTTCCCTGTGGTTGCTGTTCTTCCCGAACGCGCCATACGTCGCGACGGACTTTGTGCACCTCGAGCGGGACAATTTGGCCCCCTTCTGGTACGACGCCGTCACATACGCCGCCTTCGCCTGGATGGGCGTGCTGCTGGGGTTCGCCTCGCTCTATCTGATGCAGACGGTCGTCCGTCAGTGGCGCGGAGCGCTCGCCGGTTGGATCTTTGCGGTCTCCGCGATCGGCCTCGGCTCGCTCGGCATCTACCTCGGACGGTTCCTGCGACTGAACAGCTGGGACGCGCTCGTCGATCCCAGCGTGCTCCCACGGATCGTGCGTGCCGTCGCCCTCGATCCGTTCGCCTACCAGGAGGCGATCGCCGTCACGCTCCTGTTTACCTTCGCGCTCACCTTCGCGTACTTCCTGCTGTACAGCTTCGCCGCCGCGGGTCTCGAGTTCGACGCCGAGCGCTAAGGGCGCCGGCCCGAAGACCGGCGCCCTTCGACGCTGCTACAGGTGCGACACCGCTGGGAGCTTGCGGCTAGGCAGCCCCTTGGACTTGCTGCTGCCACGCCGGGCCGGGACGTCCTTCGGCAGCGAGGTGAGGAACTGCGGCACGAGCCTCCCCTTCTTCGCAGCCTCGAAGCCCGACGCGAGCTTGATCAGTTTCGGCTCGCTGAAGGCCGAGGCCATGAAGCTGATCCCGAGCGGGAGCCCGAAGGCGTTTCCCGCCGGGACGTTGATGATCGGATAGCCGGCCATCGCGCACGGAAAGGAACTCGCGCCCAGGAACAGATCCCCGTTGACGAGATCCGTCGTCCAGCACGGTCCATCCGTCGGAGCGACGAGCGCGTCGAGCCCTCCCATCAACGCGAGGCCCTCGTCGATCGCGCGGGTGCCAAGGCTGCGGTCTTCGACGAGTGCCGCCGCGTAATCCGCAGCGAAGGGGTCGGCCTCGGCGAGCTCGAACAGCTCCTGACCGAACCACTTCAGCTCGGTGTCGGCGTGCGCATTGTTGAACGCGATGGCGTCCGCGAGCGTGCGGATCGGAACTCCGGTGCGAGTCGCGAGGTAGGCATTGAGGTCGCGCTTGAACTCGAAGACGAGCACGATGATCTCCGCCGAGCTGGCCAGGATTTCGTCCAGATGCGGCAGTTCGACGTCGACGACCGTTGCCCCGGCAGCACGCATTGCCTGCAACGCCTCGGCATACACGCCGTCCGTCTCTTCGCTGTAGCCCGTGAGCACCGGGCCGTGCAGGGCGCCGATCCTCGCGCCTCTGAGCCCGTTGGGATCCACGAACTGCGTGTAGTTCGCCGGCACGGTAGGACGTGCTCCTCCTGTGGGCGATCCCGCGGTGGCGGAGTCGCGCGGGTCGGCCGTGCGACTCACGATTGCGGTGAGGATGGCGGCCGCGTCGGCGACGGTACGCGCGTGCGGGCCGACGGTGTCCTGAGTGTGCGAGATCGGAACCACGCCGGCCCGGCTCGTGAGCCCGACCGTCGGCTTGATGCCGACCGTCCCGTTCGCGTTCGCAGGGCAGACGATCGATCCGTCGGTCTCGGTGCCGAGGCCCGCGGCGCAGAGGTTTGCGGACACCGCCGCGGCCGAGCCTGAGCTCGAGCCGCACGGGTTCCGATCCAGGACGTACGGGTTGTTGGTCTGGCGCCCCTGGCCCGACCAACCGCTCGACGAGTGGAACGAGCGGAAGTTCGCCCACTCGCTGAGATTTGTCTTGCCGAGGATGATTGCGCCTGCGTCCCGCAGCTTCTTGGCCACGGTGGCGTCCTGCGCGGCAGGGGCACCGACGAGAGCGAGTGATCCTGCCGTCGTCTGCATCTTGTCGCCCGTGTCGATGTTTCCCTTGAGCGTGATGGGAATGCCGTGCAATGGCCCACGCACGCGACCGGCCTTGCGCTCCGCATCGAGTTCCTTCGCGATCGATTGGGCGTCGGGATTCAACTCGAGCATGGAGTTCAGTCCGCCGCGGCGGTCGATCGCATCGATCCGTGTGAGATACATCTGGACGAGCGCGTGAGCAGTTAGTCCCCCGGTGGTCATCTCCGCCTGGAGCTGCGCGATGGTGGCCTCTTCCAGCTGAGCTGCGGGCGCCGCCGAGGCTCGGCGTGCGACGGCCCCGGCGACCATCGGAGTCGCGGCCGCGGCCGCGCTCATTCCGATGAACTTCTTGCGGTCGAAACGCCGCCCCTCGTCCGACGTGGGTGTGTCGCTCATGCTCTCCCTCCTGAGTCGATTCACCGACCTACGCCGGCAGGCGACCCACGGGAGTCGCTCCGCTGCCCCCAGAAGGAGAGGCTCGCGACGGGCCATCGCGGCGCCCGGCGAACCTACGCCCTTGCCTGTGACAGGTCAAGCCAGCAACCCGGTCGGTCCGAGCCGGGCGCTTGCGCTACAACTAAGACGTGGCCTCGAAGCCCATCGAGCAGCTCGAGTCCGTCGTCATCCGGTTCGCCGGGGACTCCGGCGACGGGATGCAGCTTACGGGCGGGCGCTTCACCTCCGAGACGGCGCTGATCGGGAACGACCTCGCGACCTACCCGGATTTCCCGGCCGAGATCCGCGCCCCTGCGGGCTCCCTCCCTGGGGTCTCCGGCTTCCAGCTCCACTTCGCCGACCACGACATCCTCACCCCGGGCGATCAGCCGAACGTGCTCGTTGCGATGAACCCCGCCGCCCTGAAGACGAACCTCAATGATCTGCCCCCGAGCGGGATCCTCGTGGTGGACAAGGACGCCTTCACCGATCGCAACCTCCAGAAGGCCGGCTACGACGGCAATCCGCTCGAGGACAGCTCGCTCGACGCCTACGACGTCCACGCGGTTCCCCTGACCACGATGACGATCGAGGCGCTGAAGGAGATCGAGGGGATCACGAAGCGCGAGGCCGAGCGCTCGAAGAACATGTTCGCCCTCGGACTGATGTCGTGGCTGTACGGACGCCCGACCGAAGGGACGATCGAGTTCCTGCGGCGCAAGTTCGCGAAGCGGCCGGAGATCGCCGAGGCGAACATCAAGGCGTTCCAGACCGGTTACGCCTTCGGCGAGACGACCGAGTCGTTCGCCGTGCAGTACGAGGTGAAGGCCGCTGCGCTGAAGCCCGGCCTCTACCGCAACATCACCGGCAACCAGGCGCTCGCGTACGGGCTGATCGCCGCGTCGGTGAAGTCGGGCCTGCCGCTTTTCCTCGGGGCGTACCCCATCACTCCGGCGTCGTCTGTTCTGGAGGAGCTTGCACGCCACAAGAACTTCGGTGTCCGCACGTTCCAGGCCGAGGACGAGATCGCGGCTGTTGGTGCTGCGCTCGGCGCGAGCTTCGGCGGCTCGCTCGGTGTCTCCACCTCGAGCGGCCCCGGCATCGTGCTGAAGCAGGAGACGATCGGCCTCGGGATCACGCTCGAGCTGCCGCTGATCATTGTGGACATCCAGCGCGCGGGGCCGTCCACCGGCATGCCGACGAAGCCCGAGCAGGCCGACCTGCTAGGCGTGATGTTCGGACGCAACTCGGAGTCGCCGGTGCCGGTCATCGCAGCCTCTACGCCCTCCGACTGCTTCGACGCCGCGCTCGAGGCCGCGCGGATCGCGGTCAAATACCGCACACCGGTGTTCCTGCTCTCGGACGCGTACCTTGCGAACGGTTCCGAGCCGTGGCTCCTTCCGGACGTCGATGCGATCCCTCCCATCGACCCCGGCTTCGCCGAGCAGAACGGCGAGGACTTCCAGCCGTACAAGCGTGACGGGCAGACGCTTGCCCGCCCGTGGGCGATTCCCGGGACGCCGGGCCTGGAGCACCGGATCGGAGGGCTCGAGAAGCAGGACGTCACCGGAAACGTCAGCTACGACCCCGACAACCACGACTTGATGGTGCGACTGCGCGCACAGAAGGTCGCGGGCATCGCCCGGGACATCCCCGAGCTCGAGGTGGACGACCCCGACGGCGCCGACACGCTCGTCCTCAGCTGGGGCGGAACGTACGGCTCGGTCGCAGCCGGCGTCCGGCGAGTGCGCGCGAACCACAAGAAGGTTGCTCACGCACACCTGCGGTATCTCAACCCCTTCCCGCGCAACACCGGCGAGGTGTTGCGCTGCCACGACAAGATTCTCGTCCCCGAAATCAACCTCGGCCAGTTGCTGAAGCTGGTCCGCGCTGAGTTCCTCGTCGACGCGACCGGCTTCAACCTCGTGCGCGGCGTTCCGTTCCGCGCGGGCGAAGTCGCCGACGCAATCGACGCGATGGTGGACGCCTGACCGAGATCCAACCGGCCCAGAGGCGCGGCGTCTGAAACGAGAGGGCAGAAGGGCGGTCTGGGGAGGCCGCCCTTCTGCGTTGGGGCAACAGGGACGTTGGAAGCCGGAGCTTCCCGGGACTAGGGCTGCGGCACCCCTATCCCCCTACGTCCCTGTGCCTCAGGACCTCGGCAAATAGGCCGGACGGCCTACCCCCAAAAGGGGGAAATCGCAACTCGTAACCCGAGGCGCTTGACATGTGACTCTATGGTCACTAGAGTGCCGACCGTGGAAAGCGTTACCAACGAGTCACATGTCGCAGCACCTGACGAAGAGGCGGTCTTCAAGGCCCTCGCAGACCCGACCAGGCGCGAGATCCTCGACCGGCTCGTCGAACGGGACGGCCAGAGCCTCGGCGAGATCGAGGGCGGCTTCGAGATGTCCCGCTTCGGCGTGATGAAGCACCTGCGCATCCTGGAGGGTGCGGGCCTCGTCACCGCCCACAAGGTCGGCCGTTCGAAGTTGCACTACCTGAACGCCGTCCCGATCCGGGAGCTGCAGGACCGTTGGATCCACAAGTTCGCCGCTGGCGCCAGCGACGCCCTACTTGGCCTGAAAGCCGAAGTCGAAAAAGGAGCAACCATGTCAGCGACAGAAACAGCTTCCGCCGGCGAGGGCACGGTGCCGGCCTTCGAGGAGAAGCCGTCACACGTGTTTGCCGTGTTCATCCGCACGACGCTCGAGCAGTTGTGGGAGGCGATCACGAGCTCGGAGTACACGCTCGAGTACTACTTCGCGAGCACCGTCGAGTCCGAGTGGAAGGCCGGCTCTCCGTTCATCTACAAGATCGGAGACCAACCTGCGATCGTCGGCGAGGTCGTCGAGTCGATCCCGCTCGAGAAGCTCGTCTGTACGTTCGACGCGCAGTGGGACGACGCCGTGCGTCCCGACCCACCTTCACGGATCACCTGGATGCTCGAGACGGCGGGACCGGACGTCTGCAAGCTCACGGTCGTCCACGACGGATTCCAGTCCAGGACGGCGACGTTCGAGCAGGTCGTCGGCGGCATGCCGTTCATCCTCAGCGGGCTCAAGACCCTGCTCGAGACCGGCAAGCCGCTCACGCGGGGCTGAGTCGTCGATCCTTACAGTGGGCCGCATGGCAGACCGCCTGCGGCCCCTGTGGGATTTCGACGAACTCGGCGCGACCGAGCAACGCTTGCTCGCGCAGCTCGAGCAGGAGGAGTCAGACGCGGGCCGCGCCGAGGTGCTGACCCAGATCGCGCGTGTGCGCGGGCTGCGCGATGACTTCGAGGAGTGTGCGCGCAAGCTCGATGAGGCGGAAACGCTTGCCGGTTCAAGTGCAGCCGCGCGCGTTCGCATCGAGCTGGAGCGCGGACGAATGCACCGCTCCAGTGGGGACTCCGAAACAGCGCTTCCGCTCTTCGAGTCGGCGTTCGCCCGCGCGTCTGAAGCCGGCGAGTACTACCTCGCAGGCGATGCCGCCCACATGTGCGCACTTGCCGTTACGAGCCGCGAGGCGATGGAGGAGTGGACGCAGCGCGGGCTCGAGCTTGCCGAGCGCGAGTCGGACGCGGCCTACTGGGGCGGCCCGCTGCTCAACAACCTCGCGTGGTCGTACCACGACTCCGGCGAGTACGAGCGTGCGCTGGAGCTCTTCGAGCGTGCGCTGGAAATGCGTCAGCGCGACCCGGACAACCAGGTCGCGATCACGCACGCCAGGGAGGCGGTGGCGACGACGCTAGAGGCGCTCGGGAGGAGCTAGCCGGAGAGGGCGCGCACGCGCGCCCCGAGGCGGGCTGCGTGATCCGCTGCGGTGGTGAGGTTCTTCTGGTCGCTCGCCACTCGCAACGCCCTGAGGCGCGAGCCGATCTCTTGACGACCTGACGGGGTGAGGGTGCGGGCGATCCGATCGCGGATCCACTCGAGGGTGCCCACGGCACCGGTCACTCCCGCGAGATTGTCTGCCGCTGCGTCAACGCGCAACTGCTGTGTCCAGAGATGGAAGCGCTCGATATTGATCTCGGCGGTCGGCCGGTGCTGTAGCTCGAGATCGAGCACCGATTGCGCGACGTCGATCGCCTTCTGAGCCACTCTGCCGGGCCTCCGGTCTTGCACGGCAAGTGTCAGGGCGGTCATGTTTTCACTCAGGCGCTCCGCGATCAGCGGCGGCTGCTGCCTTTCACTGAGCTTGCCCCAGGCGGAGTTCATCCGCTTTATGACCGCGGCGGCGGCTTCCCACTCGCGTTTGCGAGCCAGCTCGAGAATTCCGACAGAGCTCGTCGAGAGGAACCTCAGCTCCGCCGGTAGGGGCCCGGGGAGTGCGTCGGTGGGCACGGCGAGGGCCAGCGCTTCGAGATCGCCACCGCCGCCGGTTCGGAACTCGCCGTACCCGGGAGCAAAGAGCTTTCTTTCGCGGGTTCCGTCCGCGTGCAGCTCGTCGGTCAGGATCGCGCCTTGGACCGGGCCGCGTGGGCCCTGCACGGTTCTGTCGACCGACTTGACCGTCACTTCCTCGAAGACGATGCCGACGGCGTTCTCGGGCCGGTAAACGTCGCCGACCTTGGGCTCGGCGGGCATGATCATCGCGCCAGGTCCGTCCCGGCCGGCCTGCCAGGTTCCCTCGGTAATCGCGACGGCGCCCTGCTCGTAGTCGTAGACGTCCTCGCCGAGATACCAGACCGAACCGTCGTCGGCCTGGGCGTACATGTCGATCGCGACCTCGGTGATCCGCCCATCGAGGTAGGCCATGTACTGCGAGATCAACGTTCGCACCTTCTGGCCGTTCCACTCGACGGTCCTCGTGCCGGGCAGAAGTGTGGTCTCCGTCCGGAACGGCTTGTTGTCCACGTGCCCGAGCAACACGGTGGAGCGCAGGCGGCTGATCGGGAAGAGCGGGTTGGTGATCTCGGCGGAGTTCGAGAAGGAGGGGACGGCGAGATCCACGCGCGTGCTGTTCGGCGCGCAACCTTCGCCGTTGTAGGTGCCGCACGAAGTCGGCGTGGACTTCTCAGCCGGGGCGCCCGATCTGCCGTCGCTGTCGCACCCGCTGAGCGCGAGGGCCGTGGCCAGTCCGAGGCCGGCCATCGCGAGAGATCGGCGCTTCGTCTGCTGCATGTGAAGCACGTTAGGAAGCCAAGATGAAACGGTCATGAGAGTGGCGCCGTTAGCGGACCGATTGCACACGTTCAGCGATCGTCGGGCTGCGGCTGCGCCCGCCTGACCCAAACCTGGGGTCAGACCCCAAGACTGGTCCGAAGCGTGCAAAACGCCTGCAAGCGCGGGAGGTGACCCGGGTGATGGACATGTCCGCTAGACATGGCCCCGCTAGGCGCGGCCCTATCGCACACGTTCAGCGGTTAGACGTCGAGTAGCGCGCGGCCGGCCGGGGTGACTGTCACCTCGGACCGCGACACGCGGATCAGACCGGCAACGACCGCGTCGTCCCAGACCGCGTGGTGCGGGCAGCTGCTCTTCCATGTGTCGATCGACTCTGCGTAGTTGCGCGGGCGGGTCGAGATCCATGTCAGGAGCTCGAGTGTCTCCGCGTCAGCCGGACGTGGTTTCGTGTCGCTCAAGACCGTCCTCCGGAATCGTTTCCCACGCGGCGACGGATCGGACGAAGATGTGCGCGCTCGGTCGTGCGTCGAAGGCGTCGTCGATCGCGCTGGCGCGGACGCTTGCAGTCGGCGAGTCGGGCCAGCCGCCGCCGAAGAGGTTCGAGCCGCAGGCGAGGCAGAAGGTCTTCGCGCTGCCTTCGGACGGCTGGAAGGTCTGAAGCAACTCGTCGCCCTCGAGAATCCGGATCGACGTCGACGGCACGCGCGCGTTGACGGTGGCGGCGCCGCCGGACAGCTTCTTGCAGCTCTCGCAGTGGCAGTACCGGAGCGTCTCGGGCGCCTCGGTCAACTCGAACTTTACCCCGCCACAGAGGCAGCTCCCCTTCAAGGTCGCCATGCCGCGAGCCTACTCCACGTCACTCTCATGACGCGCTCATCTTGCCGCTCTAGCGTGCGCTTCACCCGATGAGCCCAAACGTGACTACAGCGGTTGAAGCGCGCAGCGTGTGCAAGCAGTACGGCGCTCTCATAGCCGTGGACGACCTCACTTTCACGATCGATGCGGGCCAGATCCTGGGCGTGCTCGGCCCGAACGGCGCCGGCAAGACGACGGCGATCCGTGTGCTGACGACCATCCTCGCACCGACTCGTGGGTCATTCGCCGTCGCCGGCGTGCCGCACACGCGGCCGGCCGACATTCGCCGGCGAATCGGCGTGCTCCCGGAAAGCGCCGGCTATCCGGAGCAGCAGACCGGCGACGAGTTCCTGCGCTACCACGCACGGCTTCATGGCCACGACAAGGCGAGCGGCCGCAGCGTGGCCAAGGCGCTCCTTACCGAAGTGGGTCTCGACGATCGCCGCCACTCACTGATTGAGGGCTACAGCCGCGGGATGCGTCAGCGGCTCGGGATCGCACGCGCGCTCGTCAACGATCCACAAGTCGTGTTCCTCGACGAGCCGACGCTTGGACTCGATCCGGCGGGTCAGCGACAGGTCTTGTCCCTCGTCCGCCGGATTGCGAACGAACGTGGCGCCACCGTGCTGCTCAGCACCCACCTGCTGGCAGAGGTCGAAGAAGTCTGTTCGCGTGTGTTGATCCTCAACCGCGGCCGTGTGGCTGTGGAAGGCACTGTGTCGGACGTGGCACGCCGCGCGGCGGCGCCGCGCAGCGCGAAGCTCCGCGTACCTCCCGAGCAAGTCGAGACCGCCATCCGTGTTCTCGCCGGTGCACAGGGGGTCGGCGTGGCGCGCGGTGCCAACGGCTTGCCTGGGACGCTTGCTGTGACGCTGAACGTCGATGGACATTCGCCAGAGATGAACCTAGGTTTGCGCGCGCTCGCCGATGCCGGCGTGCCGGTGCTGTCGTTCGAGCTCGAAGGGGCGCGCCTGAGCGACGCCTTCCTGGCAATGACGGAGGCGGGCTGAGGTGGTCGCCGAACGACACGCGCCGAGGCAGGCCTGGCGGATCGTCGGCGGCCGGGAGCTGCGCGACATTTGGGTAGGCGGCCGCGGCTTGACTCTGGCGATCGCCTTCAGCCTGCTCCTCAGCGTTGTCGCCTATCTCGTCGCGACAAATCAGGCGCTCAACTTCCTCGAGCAGCGCGAATCGGTGAACCTCACGCTGCAGGTAGCGATCGCCGTCGGAGCGTTGCTCGCGTTGCTGACAGCTGCAGACGCGGTCAGCGGCGAGCGCGAGCGAGGCACGCTCGAGACGCTGCTCGTCACCCCGGTCCGGCGATTGCACCTGACGGTCGGGAAGCTGCTCGCTGCGTTATCGCTCTGGGTTGCCGCCTTCGCGATCACCACTCCGTACGTCTGGTTCCTCGGGCGCGGGGTCGGCATCGTCGGCGACGCGCTCGCGACCGGCTTGATCGTCGGCTCGCTGCTCGCCGTCTTTCTCGCTTCTCTGGGATTTCTCGTCAGCCTCTTCGCGGATTCGAACCGCATCAGCCTGTCGCTCAGCCTCTTGTTGCTCCTCGCGCTGTTCGCTCCGACCCAGCTTCCGTCCGGCGCGCAGAAGGGCTGGGCCGGAGATCTCCTGCTGCGCATCAACCCGATCACTGCTGGTGAGCACTACGTCGGGAAGATCGTCGTCAACGGGCATTCATGGACCGAAGACGTGT
>Ga0184609_10000311_pt1 | contig 13992 bp, 14 predicted proteins | sample PLM1_60_coex_FD_133165 | JGI IMG/M metagenome (GOLD analysis project Ga0184609, IMG submission 133165) | Groundwater sediment microbial communities from an aquifer in East River, Colorado, USA - PLM1_60_coex | ecosystem: Environmental > Terrestrial > Soil > Riparian zone | place: USA: East... | reverse complement strand
CGGGGAGTTCGGGCCCGAGGCGGTGGTCGACAACTGCGCCTACTCGGCCGCCGACGCCGAGACCGCGCTTGCCGCCGTCGACGACGACGTGCGGCTGCTGGTGGTGTCCAGCATGGACGTGTACCGGGCGTTCGGGGCGGTGCTGGCCGGGACCGAGACCGACCCGCTGCCGGTCGACGAGACCTCGCCGGTCCGCCCCGAGCGCTACCCCTACCGGGGCCGGCCCCACCCGTCGCCCGATGCCGACACCTACGAAAAGCTCGACGTCGAGGCCGCCTACCTGGCCAGGGAGGCGACCGTCTGCCGGCTCCCGATGGTCTACGGGGAACGCGACCACCAGCATCGCGAGGAGCCGATCCTGCGCCGCGTGCGGGCCGGCCGGGACCGCATCCCGTCCGGGGCGGGCAGCTGGCTGTGGACCCGCGGCTACGTCCGCGACCTCGCCGCCGGCATCCGCCTGGCCCTGGAGTCCGAGGCCGCCGTCGCCGAGGTCCTCAACCTCGGCGAGGCCCGTACCTGGTCGATGGGCCTGTGGGCCAGGCACGTCCTGGAGGCCGCCGGTTCCTCCGCCGAGCTGGTCCGGGTCCCCGACGTCCTGCTCCCCGACGACCTCCGGGCCCTCGGGACGGTTGCCCAGCATCTCCTGGTCGACTCCTCCAGTTCCGGCCATGCACCTGCTTGGACGGGCCAACAGCACTTACTGGTAGATTCGAGTAAAGCCCGCGATCTACTCGGATGGGAACAAACCGACCCCCACGAAGCACTGCACCGCTCGGTGGCCTGGCACCTGGCCAACCCGCCGGAGGGTGCCTCTGCCGACTTCAGCGCGGATGATCGGGCGCTTGACCCTGCCAGCTGGTCGCAAGCGCTCTGAGGGGCACTGTGGCGTCAGGAACGGCAACTGTACGAAGCTGGTCGAGGACCTGGCGGTAGCGTGCGATGTCACTAGGGTCATGAAGCTGAAGCTCGGTCGAGTAGGTTTCCGCTGTCACCAGTGCTTCCCCTTCCAGCTCGAACACGACGAAGGGGTGTAGCAGTGGGATGGGAGTCTCTCCGAACGGTACTAGCGTCAGCGTGACGTTGGGCAAGCTGGCGACTGATACGAGTCGATCAAGCTGTGCCCCCATCATGTCGGCTGGGCCTGGCTGCCAGCGGAGCGCCCCTTCGGTGATGATGAACTCGAAGCGTTTCCGCTGGTCGTAGAGGATGGCTTGGCGCTCCATACGCACCGCCAGTGCAGCCGAGATATCCGGCCCGGCTGTGTAGGTCATCTCCATGACGCGCCGGGCATAGTCGGCTATCTGGAGCAGGCCCGGCACCATGACTGGCTGGAAGACGCAGATGGTGTGCGCTGACTGCTCAAGCTCGGCAATCTCGTGTTGCCGTGGCGCGAGTCCAAGCCGGTTGACCAGCCGCCAGCTGCGAGCTTCGGTAGCGATCTGGTCAAGGAGATTGGCAAGTTCGGTGACTTCTTCGGCCTTGGCGTTCGTGGCCCGCACCCAAGCTTTGATGTCGGCCAGTGTGGGCACGCTCTTGCCATTCTCGATGCGGCTGACTTTGGGTTGAGACACGCGAAGACGACCGGCCAGTTGTTCTCCCGTCAGGCCAGCTCGGAGGCGTAGCGCTTTGAGGTTAGCGGCGAGTTGCTCTCGCGGTGTAGGCACTCAGCTCCATGGAGTCGGCTAGGGCTCGGTCGCGGATGCTCAAGTAGCGGGTGAGACTTGCCTGCTCGGTTGTGGTGCCAGTGAAGCGGCCCTCGCTGTCGTAGTGAAGCACCACCACGGTTCGTTCATCGAACAGCCAGAAGTCGCCGGTGAGCTTCGTTTCAGTGATGCGGATGTCCTCGCCTGCCTGGGCGCTCTTGGGGTACCAGGACATCTCCATGCGCAAGTAGTCCGTGAGCGGGTAGGAGACGACCCGGACGCGGCGCATGAGCTTGCCCGAACGGCAGTGTCGCTTGACGTTCTCCAGCCAGGGGTGATCGTCCGGCAGGTTGACAGGCTCGCCGCGCTTGAACTTCGCCAGCAGCTCGGCCTCCTGCGGCACGTTGTACTCCGGCAGGGTTTCGAGCCGGAAGGCGGAGCGCTCGAAGTTCTGAAGCCACCAAGCCAGATCAGGCATTGGCTTCTTTGAGCAACTCGGCCGGGATCTCGACCAGGACTTCGCCTTCTCCGAGAGTTACATCGCTGTCATTTACCTGTTGGCCCTGGACGACCACCGTGCCGCGGTCGGTGGCGTAGATGGTCGGGCACGTCCCATCGAAGCAGCTTCCGGCGATGACCTTCATGCAGCCCTCCTGACTAGTCGCGTGCCTGCATAGGCTGACGACCGCATCCGCCCTGGTCAAGTCCCACCTTCTGATTTGGGGGTTGACGTGCCACTATTCAGTATGCGTAATATGCAGAGCTACTGCATCAGGGGAGTGCCTGGATGGTCGTGTTGCGAGATGGCGAGTGGTCGGTGTGGTGCCCCGCTGCCTATGGCGCAGCCAACCCGCTGTGACCTTCGCCCTCGCCTCCAGGCACAGCTGTGGAAGCGGCGGCAGACCGGCCGCGGGGGACCGGGCCGCCGCTTCCCTTCCAGTCGGGGGGAGGTGATCGATCGAGTAGGTCCTGAGGACATGCGATGGGCCGGGGAGCTGTTGCCAACTCCACCGGAGATGGTCGAGCAGATGTTCGGATCACCCCGGCCCAACCTCTCTGTCGGGGGAGAGGGGGTGACTAATCACGCTGACGCTACGAGCACGTTTGGAGGGCCTCTGGAACTGGCCCAAGTATCGGTTGTTCGGCCGGTGCTGGGCGGAAGGATGCGGGCGGCTCATCGTCCTGCACTCGCCTTGGGCGCTCTACATCTGCGAACGAACACCCATGGGCATCAGCATCACGCCAGAGGGCGAGGCCTACTACCACAGCATGGTGATCGCTGAGGCGGAAAAGAACTTCGCAGCGTAGTTCCGACTACGGGGAAGTAGCCGGAATCCGGTCCGGGGAAGGGGTGACTGAGGAGAAGCAGTTGCCCCTTCCCCTCTTTCTTTGGAGTTCGATATGGACGAAGCCATTGGGGTCTTAGGACAGACGATTTTGGTGTTGGTGGCGCTGGCATTGGTTGTGGTGATCGTTTTTTTCGTCCTAGTCGTCGTCCGGGCAATCATCCGGGTCATCCGTGAGTTGCGGCCGCGCAGCTCTATACTTCCACCCACGGACGCCTACATTCCGCAGAGCTTCGATCGCTCCCGGCAGAACTAAGACTTTGTCCTGTAGGCGCTGCGTTCACATCGGGCAGAAGCTACCCGACTCTCTTACTTGTGGTGAGCTTTGCCCCGAGTTCCCTGCCTGTTTGCCACTACCCTCGCTCGAAATCCTAGCCGTGGTCTCACAGTTCAGTGCCGATTTGCAGCGGGAACGGAGCAGCGCCGCGGCAGTCGCCTGTGCGTTGTCTGATGTGGACGAGGCCATAACCGAGGAGCTGGACGAAGATCTCTAAATAGCACCAGCCTGCTATGGCCGGTGAGCCGTCTAGCATTTCCAAACGCGACCCAGGGCCCCACCGCCGCGTTTGTCTACAAGATGGGGTAGATTACTCCCTCGAGAGCGTGCCAAGCATGGCATCTTGTGTTTCGGGGTTTTGGGCTGGTGTTTGGCTTGGTTGCTGGCCGGGCTGGCGCGACACAGGGGCGGACGGGTGTCTGGTTGGACCTGCTTGAGGTTGCTAGCCTCCGTCCATCATGGGGTCGGACGCCGTTGCGTGGCTGCTCGCCTCTAGGGACGCGTCGGTTCGCTACCTGACGCTGACGGAGGTCATCGAGGAGTCCCCGCGGAGCAGACAGGTACGGGCAAACCGGGAGGTGATCTCGACCGGTCCCCGGGTGAGCGCGCTGCTTGAAGGCCAGCGGCGCGACGGGGGCTTTGGCGTCCACCCATACCGCAAGTGGACTGGCGCCTTTTGGCGGCTGGTCTCCCTGGTGGGGCTGGCCATCCCGCCCGGCCACCCCGCGGCCGTGGCCGCGGCCGGGCAGGTCCTTGCCTGGCTGAGGAGCCCGCAGCATCGTCGCACGATCGGGGTGGTGGACGGCCTGGTCCGCCAGCACGCCACCCAGGAGGGGTACGGGCTGGCGGTCTGCTGCCGCCTGGGGATGGCCCGGGACGAGCGGGTCGGGGGGCTGGTGGACTCCCTGCTGGGGTCGCAGTGGCCAGATGGGGGCTGGAACTGCGATCCCCGGCCAGGCGTGACCCACTCGTCGTTCCACGAGAGCGTCGGGCCTCTGTGGGGGCTGGCCGAGTACGCACAAGCCACCGGCAACCAGGCCGCCGGCGAAGCGGCCGAGCGGGCCGCCGAGTTGTTGCTGGTCCACCGGCTGTTCCGGTCCCACCGCACCGGTCGGGTCACCCACCAGGAATGGCTGAAGCTCCACTACCCGCCGTACTGGCACTACGACATCCTGCACGGGCTGCTCATCCTATCCCGCTGCGGCAAGGCCCCGGACCCCAGGGCGACCGAGGCGCTGGACCTGATCGACGCCAAGCACGGCCAGGACGGGCGCTGGCGGGCGGACGGGCGTCGGTACTGGCGCCCGCCCGGCTCGCAGGGGAGCAACGTGGAGGCCGTGGACTGGGGCCGGGGTGGCCCAAACGAGATGGTCACGCTGAACGCCCTGCGGGTGCTTCGCGCGGCTGGGCGGCTTGGAGGGTGATCACGGCGTCGCGTCCGGTCGACAGTGGCCGGGACGAGCGGGCCGGGAAGGTGCTGCGCCGAGACGGACATCGGTTCGCGCGTCGCGGGGACCACAGGAAGCCACTGGCTTGTCTGGCTACGCCGTAGCAGAAGAGCATCGACGGCTCATCCAGCCAGGAGTCACCGCCGATGCCCACGCCGAGCCGACCGCGCTCGCTCGCCGACCTGCTCATCGTGTTTCGCCCCTGCTTCACTGCCCCGACGTTTGCGACCTTTGGCGCCATGGTCACCGGGTTCTTGGCCCAGCCGGGCCTACGCACCGTCACCGGGATGCTCACCGGCGCGGGGCTGGCCGGCCCGCGCCGCCACGACCTGGCCTACCGGTTCTTTGCCACCGCCCGCTGGTCGGCTGACCAGCTCGGCCTGGTCCTGTTGGACTCATCTGCGCCCTGATGATCCCGGCCGGCGCCCCCGCTGGTGCTGGCGGTGGACGATACGCTGTGGCGCCGCAGCGGCCGTAAGCTCCACGGTGCCGCCTGGCACCACGACGCAGCTGGCCCCGGCCGCTACCGGCCCGCCTGGGGCCACCGCTGGGTCGTGGTCGGCGTGATCGTCCACCCGCCGTTCGTGCACCGGGCAGTCTGCCTGCCGATCCTTGCCCGGCTGTGACTCCCCGGCGACCCTGACCACACCCCGCTCATGCTGGCCCGCGACCTGCTCGGCTGGACCGAGACCGACCCCCATGAGGCCCTCCACCGCTCGGTCGCCTGGCACCTGGCCAACCCGCCGACCGACGGGCCCGAGGACCTCACCGCCGACGACCGGGCGCTGGCGGCGGTGTAGCCGGCGCCGCGACACGCCCGAGCGACCGTTCCACGACGCACCGCCGAGGAGCGGATGGCGCTCGGCTGAACGGCGGCGGCCGCTGGCCACGGTCGCGTCCCTTGCCAGCGTTGGACCTGCACGCGACCATGTACGCAGGCCCACCACGGGCGAGGAGCCGCGGGCAAGGGGAGCGCGATGGAACCCCAGCAGGGGCGAGGAGCCGCGGGCAAGGGGAGCGCGATGGAGGCCCAGAAGGGGCGAGGGGCCGCGGGCAGGGGAAGCGCGGCGGAAGCCCGCGAGGCACGGGCGGAGGAGGAGGAGGTCGCTCGGGTCGAGGAGGCGGCCACGGCAGCGTTCGAGCTGGAGTCCGCCGAAGGCCCGAGCCCGTTCCCGCCCATCGCCGAGTACGCGTTCCTGTCCGACTGCGAGACCAACGCCCTGGTGGCGGCCAGCGGCAACGTCGAGTGGCTGTGCTCGCCGCGGCCGGACGGGCCCAGCGTGTTCGCGGCGATGCTGGACCGGGCGGCGGGCGGCTTCCGGCTTGGACCGACCGGGGTCCTGGTGCCGGCCGGGCGCCGCTACCTGCCGGGCACGCTGGTCCTTGAGACCACCTGGCGGGCCCGCGGCGGCTGGATCGTGGTCCGCGACGCGATGTGCGTCGGCCCCTGGTACCACCAGCAGCGCCGGTCGGGGACCCATCGCCGCCCTCCGACCGACTACGAGGCCGAGCACATCCTGCTCCGCACGGTGCGGTGCATCATCGGCAGCGTCGAGCTCAGCCTGGACTGTGAGCCGGTGTTCGACTACGGCCGGACGGAGGCCAGCTGGGAGTACTCGGGGCAGGGCTACGGCGAGGCCATCGCGCACGGCGGGGAGGGCGACGCCCAGCTGCGGCTGGTCACCGACCTCAGGGTCGGCTTCGAAGGCCGCGGCGCGCACGCGCGCACCACCCTGCACGAGGGCGACCGGGCCTTCGTGGCCCTGTGCTGGCCGCGGTCGCAATGGTCGGCGTCCGAGGAGTACTGGGCCGAGCGGACCCCGCCGAGCACCTGCGACGAGGCCTTCGAGCGCATGGAGCGGACCGGCGAGTTCTGGCGTGGCTGGATCAACCAGGGGGAGTTCCCGGAGCACCCCTGGCAGAGCTACCTGCAGCGCAGCGCGCTGACCCTCAAGGGCCTGACCTATGCGCCGACCGGGGCGCTGCTGGCGGCGGCCACGACGTCGCTGCCCGAGACGCCCGGCGGCGAGCGCAACTACGACTACCGCTACACCTGGATCCGTGACGCCACCTTCATGCTCTGGGGCCTGTACACCCTGGGGTTCGACCGCGAGGCCAACGACTTCTTCTACTTCGTGGCCGACGTCTGGCAGGGCGACGAAGACCTCCAGATCATGTACGGGGTCGGCGGCGAGTTGGAGCTGCCCGAGCGGGAGCTCGTCCATCTGAGCGGCTACGAGGGCGCCCGGCCGGTCCGGGTCGGCAACGCGGCCGCCACCCAGAACCAGCATGACGTGTGGGGCGCCGTGCTCGACTCCGTCTACCTGCACACCAAGTCACGGGACTACCTGCCGGAGCGGGTCTGGCCGATGCTCAAGCGTGCCGTCGAGTGCGCGGTGGCCAACTGGAACAAGCCAGACCAGGGGATCTGGGAGGTGCGGGGCCCGCCACGGCACTTCACCTCCTCGAAGCTGATGTGCTGGGTGGCTTGCGACCGCGGCGCCCGCCTGGCCAAGCTGCACGGCGACCGCGACCTGGCCGCCAGCTGGCGGAAGGCGGCCGAGGAGATCCACGCCGACATCTGCGAGCACGGGACCGACCAGCGGGGCGTGTTCGTCCAGCACTACGGCACCACCGCGTTGGACGCCTCGGTCCTGCTGATGCCGCTGCTGCGGTTCCTGCCCGCCGACGACCCGCGGATCCGCAGGACCGTGCTGGCGATCGCCGACGAGCTGACCGTCGACGAGCTGGTGCTGCGCTACCGGGTCGAGGAGACCGACGACGGCTTCGGGGGCGAGGAAGGCACCTTCACCATCTGCTCGTTCTGGCTGGTCTCGGCCCTGGTGGAGATCGGCGAGGTGGCGCGTGGCCGGCAGCTCTGCGAGAAGCTGCTGTCCTACGCCAGCCCGCTGCAGCTGTACGCCGAGGAGATCGATCCCCGCAGCGGCCGGCACCTGGGGAACTTCCCCCAGGCGTTCACCCATCTGGCCCTGGTCAACGCGGTCATGCACGTGATCCGGGCCGAAGCCGGCTCCGACGCCAACCGCTTCACCCCCCGCGGCGTGTCCGTGCTGTAGCGCCGGGCCTGGATGTCCCCGGGTCGCACGGGTCGACCGCCGGTCGCGCTATCGTCGAGGTATGCGGCCGCCATCCCCTCGCCTGGAGCGACCCGACGGTTGGGGGACCAGCCGCGAATCACGGCTGTTCCCCGGCTGGTGGCTGGTCCACGCCGACCTGCACAACCACACCCGGCTGTCGGATGGGGCGGGGGACCCGCAGCTGGCCTTCGCCTCCATGCGCGAGGCCGGGCTGGACGTGGCCGCCATCACCGACCACAGCCGCTGGGCGTCGGTCTTCCTCGGCCTGGCCGACGCCCCCGGCTGGACCGGCATCGACGGCCGCGCCTTCCGGCGGACCATCTCCCTGGCCGAGGCGGCCAACGTCGACGGCGAGTTCGTCGCCCTGCACGGGTTCGAGTGGTCGCATGCCGCCTTCGGCCACATGAACGTCTGGGGCAGCGAGCGCTTCACCGACCCGCTGCGCACCGTCCCGACGATGGGCCGCTTCTGGCGCTGGCTGGAACGGCGCGGCCGCGACGGCCTCGTCGGGTTCAATCATCCGGGCACCGGACGGCTGCGCTTCGACGGCTTCGGGTACCGGCCGGCCCTCGCCGGGCGCCTGGTCAGCCTCGAGCTGTTCAACAAGCGGGACGACTACCTGCTCAAGGACACCGAGCGGGGCAAGCAGTCCCCCCTCAACCAGTGCCTCAACGTCGGCTGGCGGGTTGGCCTGCTCGGCGTCACCGACGAGCACGGCGCCGACTGGGGCCACCCCGACGGCAAGGGCAGGGCCGGGCTGTACGTGCGCGAGCTGACCCGGGCTGGCGTGCTGGAGGCACTGGCGGCAAGGCGGTTCTTCGCCAGCCGGGTCAAGGGCCTTCGGGTCGACGCCGCCCTGACCTCGCTGGCCGCGACGCAGGGGTCGCGGGGCCGCGCCCGCATGGGCACCACCGTCACCCATGCCGGTGGGCCGGCTCGGATCGAGGTCGACCTGGACCGGGGCGAGGCCTGGTGGGGCCGGCGGCTGAACGTCCAGGTGCTGCGGCCGGGGGAGCGCCTGCCGACCCTGGCGGCGGCCCTTGACGTCGGGCTGCCCGGCCCGGACGAGCCGGTGACCTCCTTGGAGCTCGATCTGGACCCGGCCGACGGCGACTGGGTGGTGCTGCGGGTCACCGACCCCGGCGAGCCGGCCGACCCGCGTGCCGCCGGCGAGTGGGCCCGGCTGGGCCGGGCGCTCGCCTACACCAGCCCCTTCTGGCTCGACCGGCCCTGACGGCCGCCTACGCCGCCGAGATCGCCGCCCGCGGACGGTCGGGGATGGCGTCGACCAGGTCGGCGACCGAGTCGATGATCTGCGAGGGCAGGAATGGGAAGCGTTCGGCCTGCTCGCGGGTGGTGATGCCGGTCAGGACCAGGATGGTCTGCAGGCCGGCCTCGATCCCGGCGACCACGTCGGTGTCCATCCGGTCGCCGATCATCACGGTGGACTCGGAATGGGCCTCGATGGCCCGCAGCGCCTCCCGCATCATCAGCGGGTTGGGCTTGCCGACGAAGTAGGGCTGGACCCCGGTGGCCTTGGAGATCAGCGCGGCCACCGCGCCGGTGGCCGGCTGGGGACCGGCCGGTGACGGCCCGGTCGGGTCGGGGTTGGTGGCGATGAACCGGGCCCCGGCCACGATCAGGCGGATGGCCCTGGTGATGGCCTCCTGGCTGTAGGTCCTGGTCTCGCCGACGACCACGTAGTCGGGCTCGCGGTCGGTCAGGACGTAGCCGACCTGGTGCAGGGCGGTGGTCAGCCCGGCCTCGCCAAGGACATAGGCGGTGCCGCCGGGGCGTTGCTGGTCCAGGAACCTGGCGGTGGCCAGGGCCGAGGTCCAGATTGCCTGCTGGGGGACCTGCAGGCCGGTCAAGGCCAGGCGGGCGGCAAGGTCTCTGGGGGTGTAGATGCTGTTGTTGGTCAGCAGCAGGAACCGGTGGCCGGTGTCCTGCAGCCGTTTCACGAACCGGTCGGCGCCGGGGATCAGTCGTTCCTCGTGGACCAGCACTCCGTCCATGTCCATCAGGTAGGTCTGGATCGGTGGTCGGTTGGTCGTCATCAAGGTTTTCGCTCCAAGCAGAAGAAGACGCATGTGCGTGCATTCACAAGTCTGCCCGTGGGCGATCTCGATCGGGTTACACATGGGCAAGGATCAGATGAAGGATCGGCCGCGCTACCGGGCCGGGCGAGAAGGTCGGTGCTGGTGGGGTTGCCGGTGTCGCCCGCCGGCTGGAGCAGGCATCGCGCCGGTGTGGCCGATGTGCCGAACGTCACCGGCCGGCGGTGATGGCGGGCACCGCGCCGCCGGGCCTCAGCGGCCATCCTGAGCAGGCAGGACACCCCGTTCGCAGCAGCACTGCCGAGGAGATCACCATGCGCCACGCCGTCGTCACCACCCGGCTGTTCCAGCAGGCCCGCGCCGCCGCCGACGCCGAGGCCGACGAGCGGCTGGAGCGCCTGGTCCGGGCCGAGGACCGGATGCAGGCTGAGGACCGCGACCAGGCCACCCCCGAGCCCCGCCGGCTGGTCGTCACCCTGGCCCGCCGCGCCCGCGCCCTGGCCGCCCGGACCACCTGACAGCAGGCAACGGGGTGTGGAGTCGGCCTTCGGCCGACGACCAGCAGGATTCCGACCGGCAGCTTGGCCGGTCCGGTATTGAGGCTGCGAGCCGGGTGGTCGGCGTGCCAGGCTGGGTCCATGCTCGCCGCCCGCAAGCTCACCGTCGTCCGGGGCGCCCAGGTGGTGCTCGACGCCGTCGACCTGGTCGTCGACGGGTCCAGCCGCATCGGCGTGCTCGGCCGCAACGGCGCCGGCAAGTCGACCCTGCTGCGGGCCCTCGCCGGCCTCGAGGAGCCGACGGGGGGCACGGTCGAGCGGTCGCCGCCTGGCCTGAACGTCGGCTACCTGGCCCAGGAGCCCGACCCCCTCGACGGCGAGACCACCGCCGACTACCTGCGTCGCCGCACCGGCCTGGTCGTCGCCGAGGCGGCGATGAACACCGCCCTGCGGGCGGTGGGCGACCATCCGGGGCAGAGCGAGCTGGAGGCCTACGACGACGCCCTGGCCCGCTTCCTCGCCCTCGGCGGCGACGACCACGAAACCCGCGCCCCCAGGATCCTGGCCGACCTCGGGCTGGACGCCAGGGTCCTTGGTGTCGAGATGGCCCGGCTGTCGGGCGGCCAGCGGGTCAAGGCCGGTCTGGCCGCCGTCCTGCTCGCCCGGTTCGATGTGCTGCTGCTGGACGAGCCGACCAACAACCTCGACTTCGACGGCCTGGCCCGCCTGGAGCGGTTCCTGGCCGCGGAGGACCGACCGGTGGTGCTGGTCAGCCACGACCGGGCGTTCCTGTCGGCCACCACCACCCGCATCGCCGAGCTGGGCCTGCACAGCCGCCGGCTCACCGAGTACGGCGGCGGCTACGATGCCTACCAGGAGGAGCGCCGGCGCCGGCGCGAACAGGCCTACGCCGACTACGACGAGGCAACGGCGGAGCGGGACCGGCTGGAACAGGCGGCCCGCCAGAAGCGCGACTGGGCGGCCAGCCGCCGGGGCGAGCGGCGCACCGACAACGACAAGGCCCTGGCCGGCCGGCGCAAGGAGCGGGCCACCGCCGGGGCGACCCGGGCCAAGGCGATCGAGCGGCGCCTGGAGCGGCTCGGTGACCCGGAGAAGCCGTGGGAGGGCTGGGACCTGCGCCTGTCGCTGCAGGCCGGCCGGCGCAGCGGTGAGGTCGTGGCCAGCCTGGCCGGGGCCACCGTGGTGCGTGGGCGCTTCCGGCTCGGCCCGGTCGACCTGGAGCTGCGCTGGCGCGACCGGCTGGCCCTGACCGGGCCGAACGGGGCCGGCAAATCCACCCTGCTCGGTCTGCTGACCGGTGAGCTGCGCCCGGCCGCCGGCTCGGCCCGGCTCGGGTCGGGGGTGGTCGTCGGCCATCTCGGCCAGGACCGCACCCCCGGCTCCGGGACCCTGCTCGACGCGGTCAGGGAGCGGACCGAGCTGCGGGTCGAGGAGGCACGGGCCCTGCTGGCCAAGTTCGACCTCGGCGCCGAGCACACGGCACGAGCCGAGGCCGACCTGTCGCCGGGGGAGCGCTCCCGGGCCGGCCTGGCCGTGCTGGTCGCCAGGGGCACCAACCTCCTCCTGCTCGACGAGCCGACCAACCACCTCGACCTTGACGCCATCGAGGAGCTGGAACAGGCGCTGGCCGGCTACGACGGCACGCTGGTGGTGGTCAGCCACGACCGGCGCCTGCTGGCCAACCTGCGGCTGGACCGGCGTCTGGAGGTCGTCGCCGGCGCCGTCGCCGAGGTGCCGGTGCCGGTCGCCGCGCCCGGATAGACTGAGCGGAATGAACCTTTACCGCGAGCAGGGCGTGGTGCTTCGCACCTGGAAGCTCGGCGAGGCCGACCGCATCGTCGTGCTGCTCACCCAGGGCGAGGGCAAGGTCAGGGCGGTCGCCAAGGGCGTGCGCAAGACCAAGTCCCGCTTCGGCGGCCGGCTGGAGCCGTTCAGCCATGTCGACCTGTCGCTGTACCGGGGCCGCGAGCTCGACATCGTCACCCAGGCCGAGGTCATCACCCCGTTCCGGGCCTTGCGCGAGGACTACGACCGGGTGGTGGCCGGCACCGCCATGCTGGAGGCGGTCGACCAGGTCGCCCAGGAGCGGGAGGCCGCCATCCGCCTCTATCTCCTGCTGGTCCGCGCCCTGCGGGCACTGGACGGCGGCCCCCTCGACCCGTCGGTGGTGCTCGACGCCTTCCTGCTCAAGCTGATGGCGCTGGAGGGCTACCGGCCAGCGCTTGCCGAGTGCGCCGGCTGCGGCGCCAAGGGGACGCCCCGATGCTTCTCCATCGCCCGCGGCGGCGGCCTGTGCGAGCGCTGCCGCACCGGGGAGGAGTCCATCCTGGACGGGGCGACCATGCCGCTGCTGGCCGCGCTGCTGGGCGACGACCTCGACACCACCGCCGCCTCGGTCCCGGCCTCGGCCTCCCGCCGCGAGGCCGGCGCCCTGGTCAAGGGATACGTCGAGTACCACCTGGAACGCCGCCTGCGCGCCTACCCCCTGGTTGCCCGATGATGCCCGACCCTGACCGGCGCGCGGTGCTGCGCGACCCCGACCCCAGGGCACCCGGCTGATGCCGAGCCGCAACCCGCGGGCCCTGCCGCCCGGCCTCAACCCCAAGGCCGTGCCCGACCACGTCGCCATCGTCATGGATGGCAACGGCCGCTGGGCCGGGGCCAAGGGCCTGCCCCGCAACAAGGGCCACGAGGCGGGGGAGGCGGCCCTGTTCGACACCGTCGAGGGTGGCCTGGACGCCGGGCTGTCCTGGCTGACCGTGTACGCCTTCTCCACCGAGAACTGGCGCCGGCCGGCGGCCGAGGTCCGCTTCCTGATGAACTTCAACGAGTCGCTGCTGGTGCGACGCTCCCACGAGCTGCACGAGCGGGAGGTGCGGATCCGCTTCATCGGCCGCCGCGACCGCATCCCCCCGCACGTCCGCCGGCGCATCGAGGAGGCCGAGACCCTGACAGCGGCCGACACCCGCATGACCCTGGCCGTGGCCCTGGACTACGGCGGCCGCGACGAGCTGGCCAGGGCCGTGCAGGCCCTTGCCGCCCAGGTCCGCGAGGGACGCGGCCCGCGGCGCATCGACGAGCGGGCGATCGCAAGGCACCTGTACGCGGCCGACATGCCCGACGTCGACCTGCTCATCCGCACCTCCAACGAGTACCGCATCTCCAACTTCCTGCTCTGGCAGATCGCCTACGCCGAGCTCCACTTCACCCCGGTGCTGTGGCCCGACTTCAACCGCCAGGAGCTGTTCAAGGCCCTGCGGGTCTACCAGGGCCGGCACCGCCGCTTCGGCGCCGTCGCCGGCACCGAACCCGAGACCGACCAGGAGCCGTCACCATGGCCCGCCGCCTCCAGCACCTGAGCGGCCGGCGCAGGGAGTGCGGCTGACCGCCGCCGGTCCCTCGGCCATCCGGTCGGCCGGGCCGGCCGACCTGGCCCGGCTCGGCCCGCTGTACGAGCGAGCCGGCTTCGGCGCCCACCTGGCCAGGGTGGTCGAGTTCGCCAGGGCCCGGCTGGACGGCGAGGTGGTGGTGGCCGAGGCCGACGGCGATCTGGCCGGGGTGGCCGCCGGGGCGCTGTTCGGCGGCACCGGCTGGATCGGCGGTGT